>Ga0335080_10005588_pt1 | contig 12948 bp, 12 predicted proteins | sample Lox_Sample_34_FD_206720 | JGI IMG/M metagenome (GOLD analysis project Ga0335080, IMG submission 206720) | Soil microbial communities from Loxahatchee National Wildlife Refuge, Florida, United States - Lox_Sample_3.4 | ecosystem: Environmental > Terrestrial > Soil > Wetlands | place: USA... | reverse complement strand
GTCGTCGATGCGGAGGATCGCGACCGGCTGCTCGGATCGATCTCGCTGATGCGCTTCTCCTGGAAGAACGCCCGTGCCGAGGTGGGCTACTGGCTCGCCGCCGACGCCCGCGGCCAGGGGCACATGACCCGCGCCGTCCGGCTGATCACCGGCTGGGGATTCGTCCATCTCGGCCTGCACCGGATCGAGTTGATGGCGGCGACCGGGAACCCCGCCTCGCAGCAGGTGGCCGAGCGCTGCGGGTTCACCCGGGAGGCGATTCTGCGCTCGTACATGGTCGGCAACCACGGCCGCGACGACATGGTCGCCTTCGGCCTGCTCGAGACCGACCCTCGGGAAGAAACTTAAGGATAGGCCCAGTTTCTTCCCAAGCCCTCCTTCTCGGCTAGGCTTCATTAAGTGAAGCTCGAGCCCCTGAGAGACGGTCACGGCCGCCTGATCGGTGACCTCCGCGTATCGGTGACCGACCGCTGCAACTTCCGTTGCCAGTACTGCATGCCGGCCGAGGGCCTTCCCTGGCTCGAGCGCACCGAAATTCTGCGCTTCGAGGAGATCGAGCGCCTGGTCAGCCTGTTCGGCGACATGGGGGTCCACGATGTCCGCCTCACCGGCGGCGAGCCGACCGTCCGCAAGGAGTTTCCGAGACTGGCCGCCATGCTCGCTCAAGTCGACACGGTCCACGACCTTTCGGTGACCACCAATGGATACTTGCTCGAGCGCGACGCCGAGGCCCTCGTCCGCGCCGGCATCAACCGCTTCAACGTCTCCGTCGACTCGCTCCAGCGCGACCGCTTCTTCGAGCTCACTCGCCGCGACGCCCTCCCCCAGGTCCTGCGGGGACTCGAGCGGCTCGCGAGCTTCCCGGAGGCCCACCCGATCAAGATCAACGCGGTCGCGATACGCGGGTTCACCGAGGACGAGGTGATCCCGTTCGCCGAGTTCGCGCGGCGCACCCCGTACGAGGTCCGGTTCATCGAGTTCATGCCGCTCGACGCCGACCATGCCTGGACCGAGGACTCGGTCCTCACCGGCGCCGAGATCCGCGACGCGATCGATGCGGTGTATCCGCTCGAGCGCCAGCCCCGCGATCCTCACGCCACCGCCCGGGTTTACCGGTTCGCGGACGGACACGGGAAGGTCGGCTTCATCAACCCGGTGTCCGAGCCGTTCTGCGGCGATTGCGACCGCATCCGCCTGACCGCCGACGGCCGCCTGCGCACGTGTCTGTTCTCGCTCAACGAGACCGACCTCAGGGGTCCGATGCGCGACGGCGTCGACGACCGCGAGCTCGAGCGGATCATCCGCGACGCCGTCTGGCGCAAGGAGCTCAAGCACCACGTCGGCGAGCCGGGCTTTATCCAGCCCGCGCGCAGCATGTCCGCGATCGGCGGCTAATAGCTTCATAAGAAGCCGACGCCGATTAACTCTTTCGCAAGAACTTAGGCCCCATCATCCAGGGCGCAGATGCTGCTGCTGATGCTCTTTGCCCTGATCGCCGGCGCGGGGACCGCGATCACGCCGTGCGTGCTGCCGGTCGTGCCGGCGTTGCTGGCTTCGAGCGCCACCGGCGGCCGCCGCCGTCCGATCGGAATTGTGATCGGACTCGGGTTCACGTTCACGATCGCGATCGTGCTGCTCGCCCAGTTGGTCAAGGGCGTGGGCCTCGCGAGCGGCGCCGCGCGGACGCTGGCGATCGTGGTCCTGCTCGTGTTCGGCATCGCGCTGCTGGTGCCGGACCTGACGGCCCGGATCGAGGCCCCGCTGTCTCGGCTCGGGCGGTTCGGCCCGAAGAGCCGCGGCACCGGCTTCTGGTCGGGGCTCGGCGTGGGCGCCGCGCTCGGGTTCGTGTGCGCCCCGTGCGCCGGGCCGATCCTGGCCGCGGTGACGTCGGTCAGCGCCTCGAGCGGCGCGAACGCCCGCGTGGTGCTCGTCGCGATCTCCTACGCGATCGGCCTGTCCGCCGTGCTGCTGGTGTATGCGTTCGCCGGGCGCGCGGTGATCGACCGCGTCCGCCGGGTCGGGCGCGGCAACACCGTCAACCGCGCCCTCGGCGTCGTGCTGCTCGCGACGGCCGTACTGATGGTGTTCAACGTCGACGTCCGGTTCGAAGAGGACCTTGCCAAGGACGCGAGCCTCCCGGCGATTCTGGTCGATCCGACGAGGTCGCTCGAGAACTCGAGCGCGGTTCAGAACCGCCTCGCGTCGCTGCGCCCGACGTCGCGGTTCGTGACGGCCCAGAAGGAGGCTGCCGCGCGGCCCGTGTCCACGGCTGCCGAACGCGAGGTATCGATCCCGGGCGTCAAGACGCCGGCGCTCACGGACCTCGGGACTGCTCCCGATTTCACGGGAACCGAGGACTGGTTCAACACTCCGGGCGACCGCCCGCTGTCGCTGGCGCAGCTACGAGGTCACGTCGTGCTCATCGACTTCTGGACCTACACCTGCATCAACTGCCTGCGCACGCTGCCGTTCCTGAAGGGCCTCTACGCCCAGTACCACAAGTACGGCCTCGACATCGTCGGCGTCGAGACCCCCGAGTTCACGTTCGAGCAGGAGGCGAGCAACGTCCGGCAGGCGATCAGCTCCGACGGCATCAAGTACCCCGTGGTCCAGGACAACAAGTACGGCACGTGGGACGCCTGGCAGAACGAGTACTGGCCGGCCGAGTACCTGATCGATGCCAAGGGCCAGGTCAGGCACTACCAGTTCGGCGAGGGCGACTACAAGCAGGACGAGGCTGCCGTCCGCGCGCTCCTCGTCGACGCCGGCGCCACCAGCCTGCCCCCGCCGATGACCGCGAGCGCGATCATGGCCTCGGCCGGGCTCGGAACGCCCGAGACCTATCTCGACACCCAGCCGCGCCAGCAGGATTTCGCGACCAAGCTGTTCGCGGGCAACCGCGACTACCCGGGCGCCTCGAGCCTGAGCCTGAACCAGTTCGCGCTCAAGGGCCCCTGGGACGCCTCGTCTGAGTCGATCACCGCGGAGGGTGCCGGCGCGTCGATCAGCGGTGCCGTCCAGGCGGCGAACGTCTATTTGGTGCTGACCTCCGCCGGAAACGTCCCGCGCCAGGGCCGGGTGCTGCTCGACGGCCAGCCGATCCCGAATGCTCATGCCGGCACCGACGTGCACAACGGCGTCGTGACCGTCACCGGTCAGCGGCTGTACTCGCTGGTGTCGTTCCCGGCCGCGCAGCAGTTTGCCTTTACGGTGCAGTTGCCGCCGGGCGTGAGCGCCTACGACTTCACGTTCGGCTAGCGGCCGCCACGATCGCTAGTACGGCGGCGGGCGCTGGTCCAGCATCGCCGCGGCCTGGAGCAGATCATCGGGCGAATCGACGTCGAACAGCTCGTCGGGATCGTCGACCTCGAGCAACATGGGATCGAGCGCCTCGATCGAATCGCGCACCGGGCGCCCGCCATCCTGCGTCGCGCGTCTGAGCGACTCGAGGGCCCGCCGCTGATAGCACCCGAGGAGCGGCTGCATCGCCCCCTGTGCGCACGCCACCACCGCCGGCGCCCGGCCCGGGTTCGCCTTGGCCAGCCGCCGTACGAGTCTTGGAGTGACGAACGGCAGATCGGCGCCACATACGACCACGGGGCGACCGTCGGCGAGCGCGAGCGCCTGGGTGATGCCGACCAGCGGGTGGCGGCGAGGCTCGGGCTCGATCCAAACCGTCACGCCTGAGACGTAGGGGAGCTTCGTGTCCGCCTTGGCGAGGATCGCCACCTGTCCGAGCGCCTGGCGCACGGCCTCGAGCGGATAGGAGATCAACGGCCGTCCGTTCAGCTCCACGATCGCCTTGTCTCCGCCGATTCGGCGACCACCTCCGCCGGCGAGAATGGCCCCGACTGGCTTTGTGCGAAACCGCATCAGCCCCCTTTGCGGTGGTCGTTCACGACGCCATCGTAGAATCAAGGAGATGGAGGGCTCAACGTCTGTACGGGCCTGGCTCCGTTGTTATCGGTGTTGGTCGCAGAACCTCGAAGTCCAGGTCCACTACGAGGGGATCCACCGGATCGATCCAGACACCGGTGAGCGGGGCGAGGTGGTGGACGAGATGCAGGAGGCGGTTGTCCAGTGCCTCGAGTGCATGCACGACCAGCCGCACCTCGGTTTCCACAACGGCAAGGTGGAGCCGATCGAGGACCGCTGGGAGCGGATGATCGCCGGGACCCCCTGGGTAGCATCTTGCACGGTCACCGTCGATGCCGACGACGTCGAGACGTGCTCGGGCCCCGAGGCGGGCGACGCGCTTTCATACGCGGCCTTCGGCGATCACGGCACGCGCGAGTTCTTCACGCACGTCCGCTTCCACAAGCACGACGACGACCGGATCGTCGTGCACCTGCTGGTCGAGCTCTACGCCCGCTCGGCCGAGGAGGCCACCGAAGTGCTCGAAGAGGCGGCCCGAGGCACGCTCGCGATCACCTCGCTTGCCGAGGAATCGCGTCCGCCCGCATCGACGGGCGGCGACGGACAGCACTGAGCCGGCGCTGCTGGCGCCACTGCCAGCCCTCGGTCACCACCAGCGCCAGGGCCACGGGAACCGTGGCGGGTAGTTCACTGATGAAGAAGAACAGCAGGTCGAATAGGGCTGCGATCACCAGCGTCAACACCGCCGCCTGCCATTGCCGGCGCCACTGGTGCGCCAGCACGGCCCCGAGCAGCGCCGCTACGAACAGATCGCCATAGCCCATCGACACGGTCCCGAAGATCTCTGACTGGAGCTGTGGAAGGCCGGCGGGCGGCTGAGCCGCGACAAGCACGTTGTTCGGGGACTGGAGCAGATCGGTGGCCACGAGCCAGACGTCCGCGGCCGCCATCAGCACGATCCCAGCCTTCAGCCATCGAGGCGGCGTCACCGCCGACAGGAGCACGCCGAGGGTGACGCAGCTGAGCGCGGACAGCAGCGCCCCGGCCGCCTCTCCGGCGAGCGAGTTCTTGCTCGTCCACGCGAGCACGAACAGCGGTATCGCTGCGAGCGCGGCGAGCGGCTTGGCACCGCGCATCGCCCACCCGAGAGCCACGGCGGCCAGGATGGGGACGGCGACGAGCGCGAGATCGGTCAGGCCGGTCGCGGTGTCCGAGACGTAGCGGATCGCGAATATCACGACCACGATCGACCCGATCGGCACCAGCGCCCATCCGCGTCCGCGGAAGCGCTCGAGCCACGCCACCCTGGGCACCGGCCGCGGCGCAGCAACCACGGCGGCTTGCAGCGCGAGCAGCCCAGCGTCAGACGGTATGAACGGCAGCGCCACGTCCCTGAGAGTACGTGGCGTTCCGAAGAACGACTCTTACGAGCCGGCGTTCAACCGGCGCTCGAGCGCCTCCAGCTGACCGCGGAGCTCGTCCGGGAGCCGGTCGCCGAACTTGCCGTAGTGCTCGTGCATCTGCGGGAGTTGCTCGATCCAGGCGTCATGGTCGACCTCGAGCAGCTTCTCGACCGCCTCGCGCTCGATGTCGAGCCCGGACGTGTCGATGCCGCCCTCGCCGACCGGCGGGACCAACCCGATCGCGGTGTCGTTCGCCTCTGCCTTGCCCTCGAGGCGCCGGAAGATCCACGCCAGCGGGCGGCAGTTCTCGCCGAATCCCGGCCACAGGAACTTGCCGTCATCGTCCTTGCGGAACCAGTTGACGTAGAAGATCCGCGGCAGCTCGGCGCCGTCGCGGCGGCCGATCTCGAGCCAGTGTGCGAAGTAGTCGGCCATGTTGTAGCCGCAGAACGGCAGCATCGCCATCGGATCGAAGCGGAGCTCGCCGACATTCCCGGTGGCCGCCGCCGTCTTCTCCGAGGACATGGTCGAGCCGAGGAACACGCCATGCTCCCAGTCGCGCGCCTCGGAGACGAGCGGCACGACGGTCGCTCGCCGGCCGCCGAACAGCATCGCGTCGATCGGCACGCCGGCCGGGTCGTCCCAGTGGGGGTCGACCGACGGGCACTGGGCGATCTGGACCGTGAAGCGCGCGTTCGGATGGGCTGCGGTCTTGTCCGACTCTGGCGTCCAGTCGTCACCGCGCCAGTCGGTGAGGTGCGCGGGCGGGTCGCCCATGCCCTCCCACCAGATATCGCCGTCGTCGGTCTTCGCGCAGTTGGTGAACAGAACGTCGTTCTCGAGCATCGTGAGCGCGTTCGGGTTCGTCTTCTTGCTCGTCCCGGGCGCGACACCGAAGAAGCCGGCCTCGGGATTGACCGCGTACAGCTTCCCGTCCTTGCCGAACTTCATCCAGGCGATGTCGTCGCCGATCGTCTCGACCTTCCAACCCGGGAGCGTCGGGATCATCATCGACAGGTTCGTCTTACCGCAGGCGCTCGGGAACGCTCCCGCGATGTACTTGCTGACGCCCTCCGGAGAGGTCATCTTGAGGATCAGCATGTGCTCGGCGAGCCAGCCCTCGTCGCGTGCCATCACCGAGGCGATCCGCAGCGCAAAGCACTTCTTGCCAAGCAGCGCGTTGCCGCCGTAGCCCGAGCCGAACGACCAGATCTCCCGGGTCTCCGGGAAGTGGACGATGTATTTGTTGTCGGCGTTGCACGGCCACGGCACGTCCTGGGCGCCGTCGACGAGCGGCGCACCGACCGAGTGCAGGCAAGGCACGAACTCGCCGTCCTCACCGAGCTCGTCGAGCGCCTCCTGTCCCATCCGGGTCATGATCCTCATCGACGCGGCGACGTACGCCGAGTCGGTCAGCTGGACGCCGATGTAGGAGATCGGCGAACCGATCGGGCCCATCGAGAACGGAACCACGTACATCGTCCGACCGCGCATCGACCCCTGAAACAGCTCGGTGAGGGCTTGGCGCATCTCGCCGGGGTGCGTCCAGTTGTTGGTCGGCCCGGCGTCCTCCTCCTTCTCGGAGCAGATGAACGTCCGATCCTCGACCCGCGCGACGTCCGCGGGATCCGACATCGCCAGGTACGAACCCGGTCGCTTGTCGTCAGAGAGCTTCTCGATCGTGCCGGCGTCGATCAGCGTCTGAGCGAACTGCTGGTACTCCTCATCCGAGCCGTCGCACCAGTAGATGTCGTCGGGCTGGGTCAGCGCCGCGACCTCGTCTACCCACCCCTGCAAGCGGGAGTGGTTGGAACTGGCTTGGTGCGTCGGTGCGGTATGGGCCATTGGTTTTCAGCAACTCCTAGTTTCTCGAGGGGACTCCCGATCCTACCCGGGCCAGCGCGAATATGACCCGCAGATGGCCGAAATCTGATTCGGCGAACTACTTATTCAACGTTCGATTCGGCACCTGCTTTGTCCCCGGATTCCTTACGGGGAACGAGGACCAGGCGCTTGAACTCGGCGACGAGCACCCCGTCCTGGTTGAGCACGCGTGTATGCACTCGGACAGTCCCACGGTCAGGCTTCGACTGCGAGGGGCGAACCTCGAGCACCTCGGACTCGCAGAACAGCGTGTCGCCGTGGAATACCGGTGCGGGATGCTTGAGCTCCTCGGTGGCCAGGTTGGCGATCGCCTTGCCGCTCACGTCCGAGACGCTCATCCCGAGCGCCAGCGAGTAGACGAGCGGTCCCACGACGACGTTGCGCCCCTGCTGAGACTGCGCGGCGTAGACGTCGTTGATGTGGAGCGGGTGGTGATTCATGGTGATCAGGCAGAACAGGTGGTCGTCGGCCTCGGTGACGGTCTTGGCCGGCCAGTGCTTGTACACCGCACCCACCTCGAACTCCTCCAGGTAACGCCCGTAAGGGTGGGCGCCGCTGGCCTCACGGGTCGTCTGATCGGTGTCGACTTGGTTCATGCGGCTGAGAATGTCAGGTCGCTCGCGGGGTGTGCGCCGCCCTAGGCCCCCAACCCAACTAACGTTCTGCGAATGCGAAACCCCCGTGACTTTGGAAAGCCCCTGGCCATCGGCGCGCCTACGCCGGTGCTTGAGATCCCGTTCAGACCCTCCCGGATGATCCATTTCCTCGACTTCTCCAACGAGAAGATGGTCGCCAAGGCTCCCGATATAGCGCCGACCGTCGACATCCTGCTCGGCAACCTCGAGGACGCCGTGCCGGTCGACCGCAAGGAGGCGGCCCGCGCCGGCCTCGTCCGCGTCGGCCGCGAAATGGAGCTCGGCGAGACCCAGCTCTGGACGCGGGTCAACAGCCTCGAGTCGCCGTGGGTACTTGAAGACATCACGACGATCGTGAGTGAGATCGGTCACAAGCTCGACGTGATGATGATCCCGAAGGTCGAGGGCCCATGGGACATCCACTACGTCGACCGGCTCCTCGCCCAGCTCGAGGCGCGAGCCGGGCTCGAGCGTCCGATTCTGATCCACGCCATCCTCGAGACCGGCCTGGGCGTGGTCAATCTCGAGGAGATCGCGACGGCCAGTCCGAGAATGCAGGGGATGAGCTTCGGCCCCGCCGATCTCGCGGCATCGCGCCGGATGAAGACGACTCGCGTCGGTGGCGGTCACCCGGGGTACCGCGTGATCGAGGATCCGGATCCGTCTGACGCGGAGGCGCCACGCGCGACCGCCCAGCAGGACCCCTGGCACTACTCGATCGCGCGCATGGTTGACGCCTGCACGTCCGCCGGGATCCTCCCGTTCTACGGCCCCTACGGCGACATCCGCGATGTGCAGGGGTGTGAGACGCAGTTCCGCGCGGCGTTCCTGCTCGGGTGCGTCGGCGCCTGGTCGCTTCACCCCGCCCAGATCGAGATCGCCAAGAAGGTCTTCAGCCCGGATCCCGACGAGGTGCTGTTCGCCAAGAAGGTGCTCGAGGCGATCCCCGACGGGCGCGGGGTCCACATGATCGACGGGAAGATGCAGGACGACGCGACCTGGAAGCAGTGCAAGGTCATGGTCTCGCTGGCCGAGATGCTCGCCCACAAGGACCCCGACCTCGCCGCGGCCTACGGCTTCGAGCCCGCCGCGGTATAAGTCGATATGCGCATTTCGGCCAAGGCTGACTATGCCGTCCGGGCGGCGGTAGAGCTCGCCGCCGCCCCTGACGAGAAGCCGGTCAAGGCCGAGCGCATCGCCAGCGCTCAGGACATCCCGCTGAACTTCCTCGAGAACATCCTCGGCGAGCTCCGCCACGCCGGGATCGTCCGCAGCCACCGCGGAGCCGACGGGGGGTTCCGGCTGGCCAAGCCGGCCGATGAGCTGATGATCGCCGACGTGATCCGCGCCGTCGAGGGACCACTCGCGAGCGTTCGCGGCGGCCCACCCGAGGACGCCGCCTATCCGGGCGCCGCGACCACGCTTCCCCGCGTGTGGATCGCGGTACGCGCGAGCCTGCGCAACGTGGTCGAGCACGTCTCGCTGGCGGATGTGGCCGCCGGCAAGCTGCCTTCCGGGATCGACAAGCTTGCCGAAGACCCGGAGGCCTGGGTCACGCGTTGATCGGCTGCGCGCTGGCGGCCACCAACGGCGGGCGGACGAACACGATGTCCCCGGGTGAGAGCTCGAGCTCGTCGCTCTGGGCCCGCGTCAGCTGCGCCCGCGCTTGATCCCCGCCGGTCAGCTCGAGCTCGATCCTGACCTCGAACCCCAGATGAACGACGCGCTTGACCATCGCTTCGATCAGGCCGGGTCCGGAGGTGAGCGACAGGGTTACGTCGTGCGGACGCACCAATCGGCCGTCGATGTTGCTCACCGGACCGAGGAACCCCATCACGAACGGGCTGGCCGGCTTGTCGTAGACCTCGCGGGGCGCGCCGACCTGCGCGATCGCGCCCTTGTTCATGACCGCGATCGTGTCGGCGACCTCCATCGCCTCCTCCTGATCGTGGGTCACGAGCACGGTGGTCACGCCCTGCTCGTCGTGGAGCCGGCGGAGCCAGCGCCGGAGCTCGGCTCGAACGTTGGCGTCGAGCGCCCCGAACGGCTCGTCGAGCAGCAGCACCTTCGGCTCCACCGCGAGCGCACGAGCGAGTGCCATGCGCTGGCGCTGCCCGCCCGAGAGCTGATGTGGTCGCTGCCCCGCCCATTGCGTGAGCCCGACGAGGGCCAGCAACTCCTCGACGCGGGCGCCAACGTCGGCCGGCTTGCGCTTGCGGATCTTCAATCCAAAGGCGACGTTCTCGAACACGCTCATATGGGCGAACGCCGCGTAGTGCTGGAAGACGAAGCCGATGCCCCGGTCCTGGGGGCGCGCGGTCGTGACGTCCTGACCGGCGATCCGGACCACGCCCTGGTCCGGTTCTTCCAGGCCCGCGATGATCCGGAGCAGCGTCGACTTGCCCGACCCGCTCGGGCCGAGCAGCGCGGTCAGTCCGCCCTCGGGGACCTCGAGCGACACGTCATCGAGCGCGCTGAAGTCGCCGAACCGCTTCGAGATTTGCGCTGCCTCGATTCTCATTCCGCGGTCTCCCTTCTTGAGCCGAACATCGTCATCAGCAGGAGCACGGCGATCGAAAGGACGGCCAACTCGGTCGCCAGGGCATACACGCTGGTCGTGACCTGGCTGCCGATCTGCTCGTCGCGCTGGAACAGCAGCAACGGCAAAGTCAGCGTCGATCCGGCGACATTCGAGGAGACGACGAGCACCGCGCCGATCTCGCCGAGCGCGCGCGCCGTGGTCAACACCACGCCGTAGGCGATGCCCCATCGGATCGTCGGCAGCGTGACCCGCCAGAACGTCTGCCAAGAGGAAGCGCCCAGCGTTGCCGCCGCCTGCTCCTGCTCGTCGCCGACCTCGCGGAGGACCGGCGCGACTTCACGGACGACGAACGGGAGCGACACGAACACCGTAGCGATCACCATCCCCGGGACCGCGTAGATGATCCGGATCCCGTTGTTCAGGAACACGTCGCCGAACCAGCCGCCCTGCCCGTAGACGAGGATCAGCGCAAGTCCGACGATCACTGGAGAGACGACGAACGGGAGATCGATCAGCGCGTCGAGCACCGATCTCCCCCGCGCCTTGCTCCGCGCGATCACCATTGCCGCCCCCACGCCGAAGATCGTGTTGAGCGGGACCGCGATCGCCGCGATCAGCACCGTGAGCCAGAACGCGCTGATCGCCGCCGGCGTCGTCACGAACGACCAGGCGGTCCCGATCCCGTGCTCGAACGTACGCCAGAAAACGAGCGCCACCGGCGCCAGCAGGAGCAGCGCGAGGTAGACCAGCGCGACGGCTCGGAGCGACAGCGTGGTGCGGCGGCTAACGATCAATTCGGGCTCCTACCCGCCGCAGCCCAAACAGCACGACCAGGGCGAACAGCATCAGCAGCACGGACAGAGCCGCCGCGGACTGGGCCGTGCCGCTCTCGATGTCGTCGTAGATCACGATCGATGCGATCTGGACCTTGCCGGCGATCAACGCCAGCGAACCGAACTCGCCGATCGACCGCGCGAACGCGAGTGCCGCCCCCGAGAAGATCGCGGGCCGGAGCGCGGGCAGGACGATCCGGCGGAAGGTGGTCGCGTTCGAGGCGCCGAGCGACGCGGCGGCCTCCTCGACCTCCTGGTCGAGCTCGATCAGTACCGGCTGAACCGAGCGGACCACGAACGGGAGCGTGACGAACAGCAGCGCTACGACCACGGCCGCCCGGGTGTAGGCGAGATGGATGCCGACCGGGCTGTCGGGTCCGTACAGGGCGATCAACGTCAGCCCCGCGACGATCGTCGGCAGCGCGAACGGCAGGTCGATGAGCGCGTTCACGAACCGCTTTCCCGGGAACGAGTCGCGGACGAGCACCCAGGCCACCAGCGTCCCCATGACCGCGCCGATCGCGGCGACGATGAGCGACGCGGTGAGGGTGATCACGAGCGCGCGCACCGCCAGCGTGTTGTCGATCGAGCTCCACAGCGTGCCGAGGCCCGACGAGAACGCCTTGACGACCACCGCGGCCAGCGGGATCAAGACGAACACGCTCATGTAGAGCATGCACAGTCCGAGCCCGAGCTCGCCCGACCGCACAGCGCCGTAGCGCGCCCGCGCCCCGGGGCGGCGACGACGTGGCGCGACGGGCGCCGTTAGCGGCGCCGCCTGGATCTCAGCTGGCAGTGGGCACCCCCGCCGCTTGCTCGATCTTGGTGATCGACCCTGTCGATGGCGCGAAGAACTCCTTGGTCACCTTCGTCCAGCCGCCGAGGTAGTCGATCGTGAACAGATCGGGCGGGGTCGGGAACTTGCTCGCGAACTGCTTGGCGACCGGCGCCAGCACCGGGCGATAGCCCTTCTGGGCCCAGATCGTCTGGCCCGCCGTCGACCACTGCCAGTTCACGAACGCCTGCGCCTGCTGCGCGTGGGAGCTCTTGGTGGTGACGGCGATCGGCGTCTGGATCAGGAGCGTCTGCGTTGGATACACGATCTGGACCGGATCGCCGGCCTTTTCGGCCGACAGCGCGTCCGACTCGTAATCGAGCAGCACGTCGCCCTTGCCGCCGGTGAACGTGTGCAGCGCCGCGCTCGCGCTCGAGTCCTGCACGCTCACGTTCTTGGTCAGCAGTGTGTTGATGTAGGCGAGCGCCTCCGCCGCGGTCTTGCCCTGCTTGAGCTGGGCGCCGTAGCCGGCAAGGATGTTCCAGCGCGCGCTGCCCGAGGTCGAAGGGTTCGGGGTGATCACGTCGACGCCCGACTTGATCAAGTCGTCCCACCCGGTGATGTGCTTCGGGTTGCCCTTGCGAACGACGAGCACCACGACCGAATCGCTCGAGAACCCTTTCTCGGGGTTGGCGTCCCAGTTCTTGGACACGATCCCGTCCTTGACCAGGCGGGTCATGTCCGGCGTGGTCGAGAACGCGACCACGTCGGCGGGCTGACCGGTATCGACGGCGCGGCTCTGCGAGCCCGAGGCGCCGAAGGACTGGCCGAAGGACACGCCCTTGCCGGCGCTCGTTTGCGTGAACGCAGCGATGAGCGCGTCATAGGCCTTCTTGGGCGTGGAATACGCGACGAGTTGCAGCTGGGTGCTGCCCGCGCCGCTGGTGGCCGCCGCGTTGCTCGAGGATCCGCCGCTGCCGGCGCTGCTCGTCGAATCCGA
>Ga0335080_10005587_pt1 | contig 12949 bp, 11 predicted proteins | sample Lox_Sample_34_FD_206720 | JGI IMG/M metagenome (GOLD analysis project Ga0335080, IMG submission 206720) | Soil microbial communities from Loxahatchee National Wildlife Refuge, Florida, United States - Lox_Sample_3.4 | ecosystem: Environmental > Terrestrial > Soil > Wetlands | place: USA... | reverse complement strand
CACTGGCATCAGGAGCGTCCAGCGGAAGTATGGCGCGATCATCGATCACGAATCGGCGGGCAGTGCGATCCCACCGGTAGGCATGAGGGTTGCGATCGATCCCGACCCAGACGCTTCCCAATGCATAGGCGGTCCCATTCACACCTGCTGGCAAACCCTCATCCTTGCCAATGGACTGTGCTTTGGAGTCCCGCATACCCGTCTGTGCCACAGTGATTCGCAGCACTCGTCCATTTCCGCCCGCAGTCCACAAGGCGCCGTCGTCGTCTTCAGCGAGCGTGCGGGCCTGGTAGACGATGCCCGGCAGATGGCCCTCGTCGATCCACTTTTGTCCATCCCAGCGCATCGAGCCAACAGAGTCGCCATGTCCAATGAAGACGCGAGCTGGATCCTTTCGCGACTGAATGACCGTGTAGCACTGTTCTGTCGGGCCGGATACCCCCGGCATCGCAGGGACCGTTGCAGTGCCCATGACGCGCATCACGCCATCGCTGGTCGCCGCGAGCAACTGGTCAACTTTGTGAGCGGGATCGTGAAAGACCTTCACCGCGAAGGCTTGCGTGGGCCCCTTAAGGGGAAGAAGCACAGGACGATTGGTGTGCGGATCGGAAGCTACCCTCTGGACCGGTGCTCCACTCACATCCACCGCGACATAGACGGATCCCTGAAACCTGGCGGCATCCTGCACTGTCGTGCGCAAGAAGATGGAGGTCGGCGAGTTCACTTCGACACGGGTCACCCCAGTACCTGTTCCTATCCAGACCGCACCGTCACGATCCTCAAATGCGCTCAGCGCGTTTGTGTCGAGGAGGCCTTCCTGCAAACCGAGAATCTGGCGCAGTTTCCCGTCGTGTCCGATGATGACAGCTCCGCCGTCGAGCGTGGTCAGGCACAGGCTTCCGTCGTGCAGAAGGGTTGAGGTGTACAGCTTGTGTTGCTTGAGGAAATCGTCAACCTGGGTGGCAAACGGCGTCACCTTCTGCCCGTCGTAGAGGGTGAGTAATCCTTCGCGCTGGCTGACGATGATGCGGGAATCATCATACGGATAGAGGAACAGCTTTGCCGCATCCTTGTAAGCTCCTCCGCCCGGAACCTGGCGGAGGTCGTCGCCTGTCACTTCCTGGAGGCCGACGCCATTTTGCGATGTGTAGATGTGTCCTCGAACAGCCGAAAGCGCCTGGAAGCGACTGTGCTCCATCGGCGCCCAAACGTGCATGTTCTTGCCGTCCCATCGGAAAAGCAGTTGATAAGAACGAAAGAAAATTCCCTGAGGTGTGGTCAGCACCTGCCACACATCAGTGAAGCTGCGGTCCTTCTCGGGTATTTTGTCGAGAAGTGGCACGTAATGCAGAACGCCCCTCGAATCCGGTTCCACGTATCCGAAGGTTCCGTTACCGCCAAGCCACAGCTTGCCATCCTGATCGAACGCTAGACAGCGAATCGTATCGCTTCCTGTCGTCGTCTTCCGCCAGGTGACGCCATCGTATTCGATCAGGTCTCCACCCGAAACGCCGACATACATTACGCCACGGCGGTCCTGGTTGATGGCCCAGACCTGGCCAAATGCGGTGAATTCCTTGTAACTGTGACTCTCGACCAGGGGCAGGCCGATTTCGGCGTTCTGCGGTGAGAGGTTCGTTTTTGGCGTCGGTCCAGACGCCTGCGCGAACGCAAGGGACGGGAGAGCCAACGCAATGATCGACGACAGCACGAACTGCCTGCGTACAGCAGAGTGTTGACCCAAATCGATGACCTATCTCGGTTGCAAGCTACGAGTGGAAGCCGCTCAACAAGCGCCGTTTACATGAGGGAACTGGAGCCAGAGCTTAACACGCGCATGCGAGGCGCGCAAGACCCTGACTTCTGTAGAGTCTTGGCTCCAACGCCGCCACAAGGACTGCTCATTAACCTGGCAGGAGCACGTCGCATTCGTTTACGACCGAGCCACCTTCCGCATGCTGCGCGCGTTTCACTACGACGGCGAAGGGTGGGGCCTGACACACGACGCGAAATCGCTGATCCTGAGCGACGGCACGGCGACGCTGCGCTTCTTCGATCCCGACACGTTCAAGGAAACCCGCCGCGTCACCATAAAGGATCGCGGGAAGCTGGTGGCGCAGCTCAACGAACTCGAGTACATTCACGGCGAGATCTACGCGAATGTGTGGCACTCGGATCGAATCGCGCGTATCTCGCCGGCATCGGGTCGAGTACTGGCCTGGATCGATCTGAAAGGCCTGATGCCGCAGGATCAGCTCTCGAGCAAAGAAGCGGTACTCAACGGCATCGCATACGATCCCGCGCACGACCGCCTCTTCGTCAGCGGCAAACTCTGGCCGAAGGTCTTTGAGATTGCAATCGTTCCTGCAAAAGCGAAGGTGACGCCGATCCAGCATACCCGTTAGGGAACAGCGGATCGCGAACCCTGCCGAAAATCACATTTTGTGCTGCATTGAGGCGGGTATACTGCTCGCCGAAGGAATTGCTTATGGACGTCCTTTCGGTCCCGACCATCTTGCACAATGCAGCGATTCTCACCGTCTGCATCGCATTCGCCGGTTACCTGATCACCGTGCTGGGGGCGCGCATGCTGGCGCGACGAAGAGATAAGCTGCGACTTGTCAATAAGCGCCTGAACGAATTCTATGGGCCCCTTTACGTCGCCTCGGAGGCAGGGAACATAGCCTACCGCTCGTTGCTCAAACGCCAGGGGAAAATGGTGAGCGAGCCCATCCTCGACTCTGAGCTCAAAGAATGGATGCTCTGGATGACAACGATCTTCATGCCGCTGAATGATATTCGCGAGAAGATCATTATCGAAAAAGCCTACCTGATCATCGAAGAGCAAATGCCGCAATGCCTGCTGGACTTCGTGACGCACGTGGTCGGGTACAAGGCGGTGATGGCCAGATGGGCGGAAGGTGACTTTGGAGAAAGGCGTTCCACAATCGGCTGGCCGCCCGAGTTCGATATCTATGTGAAAAGATCCTACGCCGCCCTCAAGGCCGAGCAGATGCGTCTGCTGCACAGCGCAAGCTGGCGACTCTGGCAACACTTCTTTGGCAAGCGCCGCTAGCCAACCGAGCCCGAGATCCGACTGGCCCGCTTACCGATCAGGCAAGACCCTCTGCCGTTGCTTCGGCCTGCTCACAACCAGGCTGGTGGGCAGGCAGCTCTCCGCGCCTGGTCCAGAAGTATGCAGCGGCTGCACCAACAGTGAGAACGAGCCCGGAACCAAACTCCGTGGTGTAGCAGAGCGTGCGGCCTGACGGCGCGGTCATCTCATCCAAGATTGCCTGGATGAAAAGATTGTGACTGGCGTGGAGAAGCGCGCATGGCCATAGGCTGCCGGATTTGAGACGCAGCCATCCCAGGATGAAGGCGTCCGCAGTTACCATCAGCGTAAAGCAGGCGAGCGAATAGGCCGGAGTGATGCCAGCGTTGTAGTCGGACCAGAGCGTTCGCCAGGCTTCCGATCACGCCAAGCGTTGCCAGCATCGGAATCATCAGCCCGAAAGTGGCGAAATGCGGAGACGATGACATGCTGAGAGATGCCGCGGCCTTCTCCTCGAATGCACGCCCCGCGAAGGAACCCGGCACGGCGATCCACATCACGGCATATACCGGAATCGCATAGGCGAGCGGTAGCAGATAGCCAGGAGCCTCGAAGCGGATGGGATGCCAACCCCAGCCGAGGCTGCGCGTGTGATTGCGGAATATTGCGCACGTGGCGAAGGCCGCAGCCGCCGGACACCACATGATCATGCGAACCACGACACCGTTTCCAACGCCGATGTGGTGCGAGCGGATCATCAGTCCATACGGAACCAAGCTGAAGAGAAAAGCAAGGCAGAGGAATGTGAGGATCTGCCTGGCGAGCGGCTTCATGCCGTCATGCTACGGCATGAAGCCAGTAATTGCGGAGCCCTCATCGCTATCGGTCCGTATTCGTAGCCATCAGCCGTCATTCTCAGTCCTCAGCGTATAGCTTGAAACTGACGGCTGAAGGCTGACGGCTGAGAGCTTAGTACCTGTAGAACTCTGGCTTGTACGGCCCTGCAACCGGAACGCCGATGTAGTCCGCCTGGCGCTGCGAGAGCTTGGTCAGCTTCACGCCGATCTTCTCAAGATGCAGCCGTGCCACTTCCTCATCCAGCTGTTTGGGTAGTGTGTACACATTGACCTTGTAGCTGTCCTTGTTCTTCCACAGGTCAAGCTGCGCCAGCGTCTGGTTCGCGAAGCTGTTCGACATCACAAAGCTCGGGTGGCCCGTCGCGCAGCCCAGGTTCACCAGGCGGCCCTCGGCCAAAACGAAGATCTCGTGGCCATCGTTGAAGCTGTACTTGTCCACCTGCGGCTTGATATTCGTCTTCTTCGCGGTCTTGTCGGCGTTCAGGCGATCCATCTGGATCTCGTTATCGAAGTGGCCGATGTTGCAGACGATGGCCTGGTCCTTCATCTTCTGCATGTGCTCGAGGGTGATGATGTCCACATTGCCCGTGCACGTCACGTAGATGTCGCCGCGCCCCAGCGTATCTTCAACCGTGGTGACTTCAAAGCCTTCCATCGCCGCCTGTAGCGCGTTGATCGGGTCAACTTCTGTGACGATGACGCGCGCGCCCATGCCGCGCAGCGAGTGCGAGCAGCCCTTGCCCACGTCGCCGTATCCGCAAACCACCGCGACCTTGCCGGCCACCATAACGTCGGTTGCACGCTTGATGCCGTCGGCCAGCGACTCGCGGCAACCATAAAGGTTGTCGAACTTCGACTTCGTGACGGAGTCATTCACGTTGATGGCCGGAACCAGCAGCTTACCCTTTTCCATCATTTGATAAAGGCGATGCACGCCGGTGGTCGTCTCTTCACTGACGCCGCGCCACTCCTTCACAACCTTGTGCCAGTGCTGCTTGTCTTCGGCGTAGACGCGCTTCAGCAGATCCTTGATCACCTGCTCTTCGTGATTGCCGGAAGGCGTGTTAACCCAGCCGTCGCCCTCTTCCAGCTCATAGCCCTTGTGGATCAGCAGCGTCACATCGCCGCCGTCATCAACCACCAGTTCGGGACCCTTGCCGCCCTTGTGGCTCAGCGCCTTGTAGGTGCACTCCCAGTAGTCCTCCAGCGTCTCGCCCTTCCACGCGAAGACCGGAACGCCGCTGGCCGCGATCGCCGCCGCCGCGTGATCCTGCGTCGAGAAGATGTTGCACGAGGCCCAGCGGACCTCGGCTCCAAGCGAGACCAGCGTCTCAATCAGCACTGCGGTCTGAATGGTCATGTGCAGCGAGCCGGTGATGCGGACGCCCTTCAGCGGCTTCTCAGCCGCGTACTTATTGCGGATGGCCATCAGGCCCGGCATCTCGTGCTCGGCAATCGCGATCTCTTTGCGGCCCCAATCGGCCAGCGAGAGGTCTGCCACTTTGTATTCGGTCAATTCCAGGGTTGAGGAAGCCATTCAGTTCTCCTTATATCGACGCATCGTGATATATTGATGTGTACCAGATTCCCATGGCGACGTCAATTGTGAAATTGCTCCGCGTGGTAGCCGATCCCAACCGGCTCCGCATCCTCCTGCTCCTCAAGGGCGAAGAGCTCTCGGTCGCCGAGCTGCAGGAAATCCTCGTCATGGGCCAAAGTACGATTTCCACCCATCTTTCGCAGCTCAAGCAAGCTGGCCTTGTCGAAGACCGCCGCATTGGCAAAAACAGCCTTTATCGCCTGGTCTCGGCTTCAGGAGAGTCTGGCCCCGGTCCGTATCAGGGCACGACTTCAGTCGTGCCGAAAGGCTCGGACGTTGAGGAGGGGGCTTTAGCCCCTGTACAACGCAACACTTTCCTCGACGACCTCCTCGCCCGGGCCTCCGCAGAAATCCCCGAGGCCGCTCAAGACCGCGCAACGGCACGCCGCGTCGTCAAAAAACGCCAGGACAAGATGCGAGCCTTCTTCGACAGCATGGCCGGCCGCCTCGGCAAAGACTACGTACCCGGCAAATCCTGGAAGAGCCTGGCGGAAGCGCTTCTTCGCCTGATGCCTCCGATGATCATCGCCGACCTCGGCTCCGGCGACGGCAGTTTCTCGCTTCTTCTTGCTCAAAGCGCCGAAAAGGTCATCGCCGTCGATTCATCCGCAAAGATGATCGAGTTTGCCCGTGAGCAGGCTCAACGGAGCCACGTAAAGAATGTCGATTACCGCCTCGGCGACATGGAAGAGCTGCCCATCGACGACGCCTCCGTCGATCTCGTCTTCTTCTCGCAATCGCTGCACCATGCGTTGCATCCCGACCAGGCTTTGACTGAGGCCAACCGCATCCTCAAGCCCAGTGGACGTATCGCTATCCTGGACCTGGCCAAGCATCGCTTCGAAGAAGCCCGTGAGATGTACGCCGACGAGTGGCTCGGCTTCAGCGAAGCAGAATTGGAATCCATGCTCAACGCTGCGGGCTTCTCGAGAGTGCAAGTTTCCATCGCAGACAAGGAAGAAAAGCATCCACGCTTCCAGACGTTGCTGGCCGTTGGACAAACAGCCGGTGAATGATCACGCCTTGGACTTCGGGAAGTTGAGGGCTGTTTTAACGTTTGGATTTTGTGGCGAAGGTTCCCATCGGAGAACTTCTAAGCTATCGAGTGTTGGAAGCTCGAACGCTCCCTCGGCCAATCCATCCATCGAGTAAACTTCTAGCTCCGTAAGCCTTCCATTCCGCTGAAAGAGGATAATGCCCACCAACTCTCCCTTGGCGGTCTTTCCTCCCAAGTCGCCAATGACACAGTCTCCTCGATCTCTTCCGGGCGGTGCGTTTTCGGCCACTTCGAGTCGAATGGAGGGACAACCGCAGGTGCAACTTCGCGAAGTGCGAATTTCTGCAAGTTGAGGCTTGAATGTGACCAGGTCGTCCGAACCGTGGGCAAAGATCCATTGCAGCAGTTCAGCTTCGTTGTTGTTTAGTGCTCGAAGTGGTTCCTCTGCTCTATCGGTCATCCCGTCCAATCTACTCCAGTTTTCGGTGCCATTCATGCGCGGCAGTTGCCGTATGGGGAATCCGAGCCACATAGGTCCCCAATCCATTACCATTGCATCCAACCCTCCGAAATACACATGGCGGCACCTACCAAATCCGAAGCGAGTCCGGTTCCAGCCGCGAAACCCGCCCGCCTTAGCCGCGCCCAACGTACCGCGATCCTCAAAGCCCTCGCCGACCCAAAGCGCTTCGAATTGCTCGAAAAGATTGCGCGTTCGCAATGTCCTCTCACCTGCACAATGGCCACCGAGGCGCTTGCCATCTCGGCGGCCACGCTTTCGCACCACGTCAAAGAACTCCAGACCAGCGGACTCATTGACGTCCGCAGGGAAGGGAAGTTCGCCTTTCTTTCCATGAAGCCCGGCGTCCTCCAGGCCCTGGCCGCTCATCTCCAATCCCTTAGCCCTACCTCCTGCCCGACCCGCTGAATCCTCTTTTTCAGAATTTTCACAATCCTCCTGAATCCATTGCCTCTTTCGCGAATCATTTCGATAGTTGTCGAAACGTCGAAACAAACGGACGCCGGGCAACCAGAGAATCGGAGGATCAGAGAATGAGCAAACTTCAAGGCAAAGTCGCATTGGTTACCGGCGCATCCAAGGGCATCGGAGCCGCCATCGCAAAAGAACTCGCATCGCAGGGCGCGGCCGTCGCGGTCAACTATTCCGGCAGCAAAGAAGCCGCGGAGAAAGTGGTCGCCGAAATCAAGCAGGCCGGCGGCAAAGCCATAGCCGTCCAGGCCAACGTTGCCGATCCTGACTCAATCGGTCCACTGATCAACACAGTCGTGAAGGCGTTCGGCCCCATCGACATCCTCGTCAACAACGCCGGCATCTACGAGTTCGGCGCGCTCGAGGCAGTTACGCCCGAACACTTCCACAAGCAATTCAACATCAACGTGCTTGGCCTCCTTCTCGTCACGCAGGCCGCGGTAGCGCAGTTCAATCCCAGGGGCGGCAGCATCATCAACATCAGCTCGGTAGTGAAAGACGGCGCAGCCGGAATCAGCGTCTACAGCGCAACCAAGGGCGCAGTCGACACCATCACCGCGTCGCTCGCGCAGGAACTCGGCCCAAAGAAGATTCGCGTCAACTCCCTCAACCCTGGCATGATCGAAACGGAAGGCGCACACGCGGCCGGCATCATCGGCAGCGATTTCCAAAAGCTTGCCGAATCACGCACCCCCTTCGGCCGAATCGGTCAGCCGCACGAAATCGCAACAGCAGCCGCGCTGCTTGCATCCGAAGACTCCGGCTGGATCAACGGCCAGGCCATCCACGCCGCCGGCGGATTCCGCCTGTAAACCTACAAACGCATTCCGGATCGGCCTCCGCGGATCCGGAATGCGCACGATCTACGAGGACTCGAAGATGATTCACGGAATTATCCCTGCAATTGCAATTGCAGTAATTGGAGTGTCAGCCGCGCGACTCGGTGATCTTCTTCGCACACCGTTGAGTAGCCGCAAGCCACGCAATGCCTCGCGCGCGTGAAGCTACACTGGCGGCGCGGCCCGACCAAAATCAGGGTGGTCTGCGGTCCGGCCCCAGCTTCACCCATGTTGTGACCAGCGTTGATATTTGGATTGAAGGCCCGGCCCGTCTGCAGTCGACTACAAACGGGCTTTCTCTGCCTGGAGCAGTTCGCGTTTCCGTTCAACGCCCCACCGGTATCCCGTGAGCGACCCATTTGCCCCGACCACGCGATGGCATGGAACGATGAGCGCCACGCGGTTGGTCGCGCACGCCCGGGCAACCGCGCGCGTTGCATTCGGTTCTCCCATCTCGCGCGCAACCTCACTGTAGCTGCGCGTCTCGCCTCGCGGAATCTGCCGCAGGGCCTGCCATACGCGAAGTTGAAAGACGGTCCCGCGCAGATCAAGTGCGTTGCCGAGGCTCCCACGCTTCGTCAGATCTGATCCATCGCGCACTGTACGAATCGCCTCATCGACCAGTTGTGTGAGCGACGGATCGCGACGCAGTTCGGCCGCGGGAAACTCCTCGCGCAAGCTCGCCTCGGCTTCGGCACCAGTGGACCCAAGCGACAACCAACACAGTCCACGATCGGTCGCGCCCACGATCACCCACCCAAAGGGCGATCGGGCCGAACACCAGCGGATCCGCTCGCCTCTACCTCCCTGCGCAAATCGCGCCGGAGTCATGCCCAGCTGTGCGCCTTCGTATGCGCGGCTCGATGAGCCGAAGCCCGCGTCGTAAATGGCATCCGTAACCCGCCCTTGCTGCTTCAGAGCATCGCGCAACCGCCCTGCACGCAGCGACCGCTGATACTGCAACGGGCTAACACCCATCTCCTGCTTGAACACGCGCTGCACGGTGAATGGGCTGATTCCCGCAACGCGTCCAAGCTCAGCAAGGGGCACGGCCCGGTCGACATTGGCCTCAAGGTGTGCGCGCACCTTGTCCAATGGCCGGATCCGCGCAGTGGTCGGGCGGCAGCGCTGGCAGGGGCGAAAGCCCGCGGCCTCCGCGTCCGTCGTCGTAGCGAAGAAGCGGACGTTTTTGCGCAACGGCCTGCGGCTTCTGCACTCGGGCCGGCAGAAGACGCCTGTCGTCGTCACCGCGTAGAAGAACTGCGCGTTGCGGTCGCGATCGCTGAGTTGTTGCCAGGCCTGCTCCGGATCGATTGGCTGCGTGTTTTTGATCGAAGGCTTCATGGTCGCGAATTGAACGTTGCTCGTCATGACCACATGGTCGGCGATCTTCGTTTTTCCTACACTCCGATTCTTGCGCGCAATTCGGAGAATACAGTTCACAGTCCCTGGTTCGAAGTTCAAGGTCAACAACGCCGAACCACGAACTGCTCGCTAGCTCGCTGCCTCCCGGCTGAACAACATCGCCTCCGCCCGCTCCAGATCCTCTTCCGTATCCACCCCGATCGTGTCCGCAGGGGCGTTGGCAACATAGATATCGATGCCCGCTTCGAGCAGCCTCAGTTGCTCAAGCTTCTCAACGCTCTCGAGCCACCCCGGCGGCAGCTCCGCAAACCTCTCGAGCGCAGCCCTGCGATACGCGTAAATGCCCAGGTGCTTCCGGTACCCCGCAAAACTCGTGTTGTCGCGGTCGCACGGGATTGTCGCTCGCGAGAAGTACAGCGCCTTGCCATCCTGCGCCGTAACAACTTTCACTGCGCTCGGATTGTTGATGTCCATCGCCGGGCAGCGAACGGCCAGTGTGGCCACCTGCACCTCGGGCCGATCAAACAATGCAAGCAGCGGAGGGAAAAACTCCGCTGTGAGCGTCGGCTCATCTCCCTGGATGTTCACGTAGATATCCGCGTCGATCTGGCGCGCCATTTCGCGAACCCGGTCCGACCCGCTGGCGCAATTGGGCGAAGTCATGGCCACCGGAATGCCGCGATCCCGGCAGACCTCAGCGACCTCGTCGGAATCCGTGGCCACCACCACCGGGTCCATCAGCCCGCTGCCGGCGGCGGCGCGCCACACCCACTCCACCATGGGCCGCCCAGCGAGCTCGCGCAGGACCTTGCCTTCCAGGCGGGTAGAGGCGAGTCTCGCCGGAATCACCGCCGCGATTCGCAACTTGCTCATGCACGCGAGTCTACAAGATTGGGCCGGAGAGTTCCGCGTCAAGCGGAGGAGCGGCATTTGCTCGCTGGTCAAATCGAGCCAGAAGCGCTCCAGCGATGATGCAGGTGGCAATGCCAATGCCGGCGTCGACAGCGAGAATGCCTCTGATTCCGCCTGCTGTGTAGGCATGACCGTCGACGAGCATTACGTAGGTGACGGGAATGTTGGTAGCGGCAGTAAGAAACGAGAAGGTAGTTGCGGCGAGCGGGTTATCTGGTCCGATGGCCTCAAAGACGATACCGATCTGGATGGAGAAGGCGACCGCTTGAAAGAAGAATTCGCCGAAAAGCGCGATGCCGAATGAGAGCGGCACACGGGGAAGAACGACCAGAGAAAGGGTAAAGAGACTGCCCAGTATGCCGTTGGCGAGATAAAGAAAGCGCAAAGGTATCCGTTTGGCGATCAACGGAAAGATGGCGCAACCTAGGATGCCCGGGAAAAAGCCGCCGATACCGCCGGCGAAACTGATTAGACGCTCTGAGGCATGAAAGTCTGCACCGAGGCCGCCGAGGAGGTTAGGGAGCGCGAACGTACTGCACGGGACGAGGAAGAGCAGCAGGACCACGACTACCTTGCGGCGCCGGAATAGCAAGAGAACTTCACGGTTGAATTGCGCGAAGCTCTCGGAAGCGAGTCGGCGGTCAGGTCCGGGTGCCGGGATCAAGAGAAAGATTGACGCGGGAAGGAAGACGAGCAGGCCGAGGATGAGGCCCGCAATGGAACCCGGCAGAAGACGGACTAGTTCTCCGCCAAGAACGGATGCGATACCGGTTCCGGAAACCAGGGCGATATTCATCCATTTGCTAAGAGAATTCTTCTCTTCGGCAGCAACAACCCCAGAGAGCCAGCCCCCGAGCGCAGAGCTGGAGAGCGTGACCGAAAGAGTGTTCAGAACCTAGGCGATTTCAAGGAGGAAGTGACGTTGCAAAGTAAGGACTGCCATAGTAATAGAAATTCCGGCGGATGCGGCGAGGACAGTGGCGTACCAACGGCGACTGAAACGAACATCGAGCATCGGCGCGAAGAGGACACACCAGAAGTTTGCGGAGAACGCGATTGCCGTCATGGTGGCTATGCGACCTTCAGGAACGTGGTCTGCGGCGAGAAGCTGGGGAAGCACAAAGTACACCAGGCCCGTGCTGAATCCCATAGTCGCATTGCCAAGGCCCATCAGCCAGACAGGTGGGATGTGTTGTCGTTCACTCATGAAACCTCTTGAGGTGCGTGTATGGTATCGAGTGATGAGGCTTGTGACTAACAAAAAAGATGGCGAACTGCCGAGCGGTGCGGGCGATCTCTTAGCGAGGCAGGTAAATTGGTTGTGCGAGGTTCCGTCCAAATTGTGCTCCGGTAGACGTGAGCGGGAACATGAAGATGGGGAACTGCAAGATAAAGGCGGCAGATCGCCCCGCCGGATCACTCAAAAAGGGATTTCAACCGGCGACTTCAGGCCAATGCGTCCATTTAGAGGTTTCTGAAAGAATGTTGCCCACCTCAGTAACTGTTCGGTAAACACTCGGCGCAGTCTATGTGCCGCGATCGATCAGCGCACGCCGTCGTTGACCCAACCTCCGTAGCCCCGTATCATCAAGAGTGGCGTGGCTTTCTGCCCGCTTCCCTCCGGCGGGGTAGCTCAGATGGTTAGAGCGTGGGATTCATAACCCCAAGGTCGAGAGTTCGATCCTCTCCCCCGCCACCAGATCAAATTCTCAAAAACAGATGCCGTCGGCTCCTTCCAGGCCGGTCCACGGCCACGCCCCTCAACTCACTGGAGCAAAAAACCTGCCGCGGCCTTGCAGGTTATTGAGCGTCTCCGGCGCATAATAGGACTGCAAACGATTCAGGTCTCATCTCGTTACCGCTTCAGTTTCATCTCAAACACGCCCATAAGTCGTTTGCGATGAAATATTTGAAAGTTAACCCATTTGTTTTGAAATATTTGCAGCCAATGACCTGCTGTAACTAACTGAAAACAAAGCGCTCCCTTGCAAATACCCCCCGGGGGGGTGGATGGGTCCCGCGTCACTATGAAAGATCAGCAGCTTCATCTCACAAACCGCTTTTCGAGCGCGATGGACTACGCCCGGCACCTCCACATCGAGCGCCGCAAAGGCACAAACATCCCGTTCATGGCCCACCTGCTCGGAGTTGCCTCGCTGGTTATGGGGGAGGCTGGCCAGGTCCCGTTTTCCGTCACTGAAGATATGGTCATTGCCGCTCTCCTCCACGACGCCGTCGAGGATCACGGTGGGCAGCCGAGGCTCGAAGACATCCGGTGCAACTTCGGCGCAGAAGTCGCCCGGATTGTTGAGGGCCTCTCCGACAGTTTCGAA
>Ga0335080_10005586_pt1 | contig 12949 bp, 14 predicted proteins | sample Lox_Sample_34_FD_206720 | JGI IMG/M metagenome (GOLD analysis project Ga0335080, IMG submission 206720) | Soil microbial communities from Loxahatchee National Wildlife Refuge, Florida, United States - Lox_Sample_3.4 | ecosystem: Environmental > Terrestrial > Soil > Wetlands | place: USA... | reverse complement strand
GTAAAGATGTTGCCCACACTCAGTCGACCGATCACAGGATTTTACGAAATCCATTAGGGCAGCAACTAAAGCCGAGCCAGACTAATGATGACCTCCGCGTATTTCCTGCGAGCGCAGCCCCTAAGGTCGATCTGCGGGATTATGCTCTCGCCTGGGAGAATCTGTCAGAAAGAGGCGTGTCCGGCGCGTCAGAAAAGGCGCAGCGATATCTGGAGAAAGCTTCGCGACAACGGCCCGACGATCCCGCGATCTTATCCATTCTCGGTTATGTGGAGCAGGAGCGCGGTCATGACAAGCGGGCGGAAGAGCTATACGAACGTGCGCTCGAATTGCGGCCCGGGCGGAATACGGTTTCGGTGAACCTCGGTGCACTCGACGCCAGGTCGGGGGACCTGCGCGATGCGGTGCATTTATGGGAGCAGGCATTCAAGCGGGTTCCGTATAGGAGCGAGATTGGGATGAACCTTGCCCTGGCATTCTGCACGTCGGGGCAGACGGACGAGGCACGGCGCGATGTACTGCGAGTGCTTGAATTCAATCCTGACAACGCGAAAGCGAAACGGCTTTGGTCCAATCTGAATGCGGAGCCGGTGCAATGCAAGGATTGAAGACGTCGATTGCGCGTCCCAACGCTGATTTACAATCCGTGGCGCGCATGAAACGCGAATTCCCAGAAGTCCCTCTAGTCGGTGTTGGTTCCATCATCATTGAAGGCGGCAAGGTCGTGCTGGTGAAGCGAGCGCATCCGCCGATTCAGGGACAGTGGTCGATTCCCGGCGGGGTGCTGGAAGTGGGCGAGCTAGTGCGCGAGGCGGCGATCCGTGAAGCGCGCGAGGAGACCGGCCTGATCGTCGACCCAGGAGAATTGCTCGGAGTATTCGATCGTGTTTTGCGCGACGGTGAGAAGCGCGTGCAGTACCACTACGTGCTGATTGATTTTCTCTGCCAGCGGGTCGGCGGAGAGCTGCGGGCGGCCAGCGACGCCGAAGAGGTTCGATGGTTCTCGCGCGAAGAGCTTCCCGCGCTAGATCTGGCGCAAGATACGCTGGAAGTCATCCAAAAAGGGTTTGCGAAGTTAAAGCGATGAATCTGTCGGCGTAGGGAGTCCATCGTCCTCCCATTCGACATTGCACGAGTGGCATCGCCAGGCGCGCCTGTAGATAGGAATTGGCACGTTTAGCCAAAGCGTCAGATACGACGCGGGCCGGTTCAGTTCCCGATAGGTCACATCGAGCGACTGACACTTCGGGCAGTGCGGCTGCTGAAATTCACCGATTCCAGCTACTTCAAATCTTTCAGGGATCGGCTGGCTCAGGACCTCGTGGGCAGTTTCCGCATCAGCGGGATCCACTTTCAATTTCACACCTGAGATCACATTCGACCAGAGCCAGTCCAAGCGAACGGTATTGTCGTCTATCAGGAGACACTCTATGCCAGCGGAATCGAGACAGGTTTTTGCGAGAAGGGCGTCGGGCAAATCGCGAAACCTGCGAACGGTCACCATCGTGCGCAACTCAACCTCGCCATCATCCAAATCCTCGGCGGGTTCTTCGTCGGGCGGCTCCTCGAGCGGGGGATCACCTGGTTGGGGCTCGTTCAAATCCGTTTCAGGTGGCGAGGGTGGAAGTTCCCTGAATGTGGGCGTTAGTCCTCGTTTTGCGAGTTCAGCCCGAAGAGCTTCTTTTGCAATGTCAGTGAGTTCGTACGCTGTGCCAGCGATCTTCTCCAGTTCGCCGTCGAGCTGCCCGGCATAAAAATCAATGAGCCTCCGTCGTTCCTGATCGGGGTCGAGCTTCGGCATGGCACGACATCATACTCCACGTTCGGTCGTTGTTCAGTGAGAGTGGCTCGCCAAGATGTAGTCTGTAATTCCGACGCTGGCCGCTGATTACGGCGCGGGATTCTCTTCGTCTTCCCACTCGGCGTCGCAGTCATGGCAATGCCATCCCTTGCGCTGCACCGGTATGGGTACTTTCAGAAATGCGGTCAGGTAGGCGATGGGACGATCAAGCTCACGGTAGTTCACATCTAGCGACTGGCATTTCGGACAGCGGGGCTGCTCGTATAGTCCGACGCCCTGCACGTAAAGGCCTTCAAGAATCGGCTCATTCAGCAACTTCAGAGCGTTCTGCGCGTCCTCTGGTTTGACACATAGCTTTACGCCTCCAACGAAGTTCGAGATGAACCAATCAAGCCGGACAAGATTGTCGTCTCGCAGGAAGCACTCAATTCCCGCCGACTCCAGACTGCCTTTGGCCAGTAGAGCCTCAGGCAGATCGCGAAATTGGCGGATCATAACCAGCTTCCGAAGGTCGAGCGTCGGTTCTGTCTCGCTGGGTTCCGAGGGAATGTCGAGGTCGCGCCGGTCAAGTTCGTCTTCCAGTGCTTCCCACGCAACCTCGGTCAGCGACTCGGGATTGCGGGCGAGCTTCTGCAACTCGTCATCCGACAGGGCAGCATAGGTGTCGGCGAGGCGGAGACGCTCTTTGAAATCGTCGGAATTCGGCACTGGATAAGGATCTGCGCAGGTCGCTGCTGTTGCTGGCGATTCTACTACGGAAACCGCATAGACCATGGTCCGGGAGTACAGCGGCTGGGTCACGTTTGCCCGTGATGTTGGTCACATCCCCTGCATTTATCGGCATTTATGTTCCAGGCGGAGTACTCCGCATGGAACTGAGTTTCCGGTTAAATCGGCGCGCATTCCTGCAGGCGGCCGTGGCGGCCACTGCTGCGGCGGGGACAGGTGTGGCTTGCGGGAAGAACGGCACGCCATGGCGGTTCTTCAGCATTGACGAAGCGCGCTGCCTTGCGTCGATCTGCGATCAGATTATTCCTCCCGATCAAGACCAGGGCGCGGCCTGGGCCGGGGTAGTGCACTACATCGATCTGCAATTGTGCGGTCCGTACGAAAATCTGTGCGCGACGTATCGGCTCGGCTTGGCTGCTGTCGATAAAACCAGTCGTGCTTCGTATGGGAAGGTCTTCGCCGAAGTCGATGCGACACAGCAGATCGAACTGCTAAGCATGCTGGAGCAAGGGAAAGCCAAGGCTGAGATCTGGAAGGGCGTTTCATCTTCCGAGTTCTTCGGATACCTCCTCGATCACATCATGCAGGGGTTTTACGGCGATCCGCGGCACGGCGGGAACCGCGAGGGCATGAGCTGGAAGATGGTCGGCCTGGAGTATCCGCCGATCCGTGGACGGATTCGCAGCGACCGCCCTAAGGAGCTGCCACGTTGATGCCACTGAAACATGTCAACGCGGTGGTGGTTGGAAGTGGCGCAGGCGGTGGAGTCGTGGCGAAGGAACTCGCCACCCGAGGACTCAGCGTTGTTCTTCTGGAGAGGGGCAAATGGTACACACCATTCGACGACCGCAAGGACGACCTGCGCAACCAGCGAACTTGCGTGTTGGGAAATTCATTCGGTCCCGACGATCGTAATCCGCGCGTGTACGTCGATTCATCCGGACATGAGTACGTGGTCCCTTCGACGCACTGGGCGTACAGCAACAATGCGGCATGCGTCGGCGGAGGCACGCTCAGTTACGGCGCAATGGCGTGGCGCTTCATGGAAGACGATTTCCGGCTACGCACCAAGTACGGCCAGGTAGACGGAAGCACGCTGGAAGACTGGCCGATTGCCTACTCGGATCTCGAACCGTACTACGAGAAGGCAGAGTGGGAAATAGGTGTTTCGGGTGACGACTCGAACAATGTCTTCCGCGCGCCGCGCAAACGCCCGCTTCCCATGCCTCCGCTCTCTCCGAATCGGGATTTCCAGATTCTTGAACCGGCCGCGAAGAGGCTCGGGCTGCATCCGTTTCACATCCCAATGCTCCGCAATTCGGTTCCGTACAACGGGCGCGGCGCCTGCATGCGCTGCCGCTGGTGCGTGGGATACGCATGCGAAGTAAGCGCGAAGTGTGGAACGCAGAACACGGTGATCCCGCAGGCGATTGCGACAGGGAACTGCGAACTGAGGACGGAGTGCATTGCCCGCGAGGTGATGACGGACGATCGCGGCAAAGTGTTGGGCATTGCATACTACGATTCAAGCGGGCGGTTGCGGAAGCAGACGTCTGACCTCGTGATTGTTTCTTGCTCAGCTGTGGAATCAGCGCGGCTGCTGCTGAATTCCAGGAGCCGTGTGTTCCCGAACGGTTTGGGGAATCGTTACGACTGGGTTGGACGCAATCTGCAGGGCCATTCCTACACCGGGGCCGCGGGTTTATTCGAACAAGAAACGTACGACGACCTTGGGCCAGGCGCTTCGGTCGCGATCTGCGACTTCAACCATAACAATCCGGGGTTCGTTGCGGGCGGTTTGCTGGCAAATGAATTCATTAAATCACCCTACCAGTTTGCGCAATTGGGCGGCGAAGGCGTTCCTCGCTGGGGTGCAGTCCACAAAGAATTCATGCGGCATTACTTCAGACGCAACATGGGAGTGATGGGTCCGATGCAGGAGATGCCCGTATTCGATTCGCGCGTGCAGGTCGATCCGAAGGTAAAAGACGCCTGGGGAATCCCGGTGGCGCGCATCTCGGGACATCGCCACCAGAACGATCTGCTTGGCACAAACTTCATGCGCGCAAAAGCAGAAGCTTGGCTCAAAGAAGCCGGCGCGATAAAGACGATTCCATTTCGTTGGATGTCCCTCGATACCCCTAGCGGAGGCCAGCACCAGGCGGGAACTTGTCGGATGGGTAACGATCCGCAGACGTCTGTGGTCGACAAATTCTGCCGCGTGCATGATGTCGACAATCTGTACGTGATTGACGGCAGCGTCCATCCGAACAATGGCGGATTCAACCCCGTGCTGACGATCATGGCAGTCGCGTATTACGCCTCGGACAACCTCGTGAAAACATGGAAGGGAACGCATGGGCGCGGATAGATACCGAACCGGAGGCCGCCGATTCTTTCGCTTTCGCGTGATCACGGCTCTACTGGTGCTGGTCTGTGCAATTCTTCTTCTGCCCGGAGCGAGCCTGTACTACCAGTACACAGGCGGACGTTCCTGCGCGCGCTGTCATGAAATCTGGCAGCCATACCGCGACTGGCACGACTCCGCACACCGCAACATCGCGTGCTCCGAATGTCACGGCGATGTGATGACGCTCGACGCCGGCTTCCATCTGAAGAACCTGCGTCAACTGAGAAAGCATCTGCGCGGAGACATTCCCGAACAAGTCCGTCTGAAAGCAGACGACGTTTTCAAGATCGAACAGCGCTGCGCGAAATGTCATCGAGAGGAATACGCCGACTGGGCGGCGGGACCCCACGGCGTTTCTTACTCGAAGATTTTCCTGAACGCAGATCACAACAAGAACACCCTGCTGATCGACGACTGCCTGCGATGCCATTCCATGCATTTTCAGGGAAGCATCCGCGACCTGATCACCCCAGTGAGTCGAGAAGGGCCGTGGAAACTGCTCGATCCGAAGTTGGAGAATCGGCCCGCGATGCCGTGCCTTACCTGTCACCAGATGCATCGCCATGGGAATCCTGTGCAACGGGTAGATGTGAAGCGGGATGATGCGGGACCGCAGCAGGAAATCACGCGTCCATCCCTCGCGCTGTTCGATCGTCGCCAGCAGGACTATGTTGCGCTCGATCGCCTGCCCCTCCCCCGGATGGTCGACGGATCCCGGATCGTGAAGATCAGCCCAGATCAGAGGCAGGCGCTTTGCTACCAGTGTCACGCGCCATCTGCAACCGGACAGGCAGGATCAGGCGACGATCGCACGCCGGTCGGCGTCCACGAAGGGCTCAGTTGTTTTGCCTGTCACGCGAAGCATGGACAGACGGCGCGCGCATCGTGCGTGACGTGCCATCCGCAGCTTTCGAATTGCGGCCTCGATGTGGAGAAGATGGATACGACCTTCAAATCCCTGAAGAGCCCGCACAATGTTCATACCGTGAAATGTGCGGATTGCCATACCAAGGGTGTTCCACAGAAGAAACGGAATCATTCGGGAACTACGGAAGCACAACTGACGCTCGCCCGGTGATACTTAAACCGTCTTAGAAATCAAAACCCCACTTCTGCCAAAACCTGCCACAGAAGTGGGGCACCCATTCCGAATAGTTCCAACAGCTTCTAACGGTGCGCCATCGCCGGTTCGTGGGCCACCTTGAAGGCTGCGAAGCGCTTGTTGATCTCGTCCCAGTTGACAACGTTCCACCAGGCCGTGAGGTATTCCGGGCGCCGGTTGTTGTATTTCAAATAGTAGGCGTGCTCCCAGACGTCGTTACCGAAGATCGGATAGAGGCCCTGCGAAATCGGGCTATCCTGATTCGGCGTCGACATAATCTGCACTTCGCCGTTAGACTTGCCGGCGAGCCACACCCATCCCGAGCCGAACTGTTTCGTTCCGGCGTCATTGAACTTCGTTTTGAAATCATTGAAGTTGCCGAAGGTCTTCGTGATGGCGTCTGCGATCGGACCGCTAGGATCGCCGCCACCTTTCGGCTTCATGATTTTCCAGAACATCGTATGGTTAACGTGGCCCCCGCCATTATTGCGGACTGCACCGCGAATGTCTTCAGGAATAGCGTTGAGGTCACGGATGAGATCTTCAGCGGATTTTCCAGCGAGTTCCGGATGCTTTTCGAGGGCGGCGTTCAGATTTTTCACATAGGCGCCATGATGCATGTCGTGGTGCAAGGTCATCGTCTGCTTGTCGATGATCGGCTCCAGCGCGTCATACGCATAGGGCAGCGGTGGTAGTTCGTGAGCCATTATCTTTCCTCCAGGCTTTTGAGATGACAGGAAATGGAATTTCGATGCAAGCGATGGCGAACATTATAGCGCGGGTACCCACTGGAACTTCGACTCCGCGGATTCCCGCGGATTTCGCGGATCAAATACACAGAAAAATCCGAGGTTATCGGCACTCTTCCGACTCTATAAGTTATTTTCTGCCCAGGAAACGGATTCTCGAAGTGAATGCTCGCCCTTGGCACGCGCTGAACGTGGGGGCCGGATGACCGTTGAGCGGATCGATGATGCTGTCGACCACGTAAGGATTGCAACGCCCGGTGATGTTGTCGAATCCGCCTCGCAGCGCAAGGTAGTAGCCCAGCAGGTGAAACCGTTTCTCAAGTTGCATGTTGAGCGAAAAGTAATAAGGGAAACGTTCGGCTCCCGGAGCGCTGATGAGCTGTTGCTGGGTGTTGAGCAGGCTGAAGGGAAATCCGGTCCGCGCTTCGACGGAATATGCGAGTTCTGTTTCGTGCAGTATTGGCAATCTGAAGAACGGAACGTATCCCCAGGAGAGAAAGCGATTCGGGGCGTCCCATGGGTACGGCCCCGGCTGCTGCCGGCTGAGAACCGGATTGTCGACGTTGAAATCCAGCGCCTGATTGGAGCGCGCTGACGCGCGCGTGTAAGAACCCATAACCGAGTATGCTTCGCGGAAACTGTGTCGCAGGCTGAGTTGGAATGACGTGAATCGATCATCGCGCGTGTTGAGTAGGACGAAGTTGGTTGTGGCGTCGGGCGTGTCGTAGACGAATTCTCGCGATCCGCGGCGCTGCATGTATTCCGCTTTTGCATAAATTGCGAATGGCAGCTTCTTTTCGAGCGCAATGCTCCAGTTTACGAAGCGTGGCGTGAAAAGTGCGTCGGTATCGGCCGCAAAGGTCGTGTCCACAGGGCCCGTGGTTGTCACGCAACCAGTATTCGTTGTGCAATTCGGATCAACCGCGAAGAAAGTGTCCTGGCGCGACCCTGCGTACGGGCGTGCGATCAGGAAAACTGGTGTGGATTCGTAAAGCAGGCCGATGCCGGCGGAAAGCTTGGTGTTCCCGGAATTATCGAGCACATACGTCGCCGCCAGGCGTGGCGCAAAATTTCTTCGATGAATGAGGCTGTCCCAGTCCAGCCGAATCCCGGGCTCTACGAGCAGTCGATTGGTGATCGCCCAGCGATCCTCCGCATAGGCCGAAATCTCGGAGTTGTATTCCTCGTGGAGCGGCGCAGGGCTGAATGTGGAATAGCGGGTGCACGGGAACTGATTATTCTGCTGCGCCGTGAAGCACAGGTCGGCTGAAGTCAGTGTATTGCTGCCGCTAAGGAATGCGAACGGCTCGCGGCTGAACCGCGCATCATAGTAGAGGCGTTCGAGATCAACTCCAAACTTGAAATCGTGGCGCCCGAGCCACTGGCGAGGGGGCAGGTATAGATTCGTGATGCCCTGCACCCGCGTCGCATTCGTCTCTTCGTCGAGGTAGAAACTGCCGCCGGTCGTGTTGACGTTCTGAAAGAAAGGGATGTCGCCGTATGGCGTGAGGTGAAGGTTGTATTGATCGAACGCCAGACCAGTTTCAAGTAGCTGACCGCCATTGAAGTAGTGCTGGTCTTTAACGCTCCCGATGTACGCGGTCTCGACATCTTTCGGGTTGGAAAGCTGCGGGCTCTGCGGCGAGAGATAGGTGTACTGATCGCGCAGATAATTCAGTAAAAAGCTGCCCGTGAGGATGTTGCGGCTGGTGATGTTGCTTTGCAGTTTGCTGAGATTGCCGACGCGGAGAATATGATTGTTGTCCTGATCGACGGGCAGCCCGTTATAGATGATGTTGTCGTATTCGCCTTCGAATGCGTTGTAGTACCAGATTTTTCCTTTCTCGACCGGCCCCGAAACCGTGAAGCGAGGCAGGAATTGATCGAAGCGCCATCCGTGCTTGTTCTGGATGGACGGAACGAAGTCGGTCATGAAGAAACGAAAGTGATCGTCTCCGATGCCCGTATTCAGCGCGAGAAGCCCAGCAGGGCCTTTGCCGACCTCTGCCGGTTCCCGCGAAGGCTCGACCTGAATCGAGCGGAATGCGTCGGTGCTGACGCGGACGAGAAGTTGCCCGTTGGCGGGTTGTGTCACGTCGAATCCATCGAGCAACGTTAGCGTTTGGTATGTCTGCCCGCCGGCGATATGCGGCTGACCGGTCTGATCTTGAACAACTCCCGGGATGAAATTAAGAGCATTGCGGTAATCATGCGTTCCCGGATAGACCATGTCGATGGCGTCGAGGCCACTCAGAGTTTCCTGTGAGGAAATCTGGGCGGGATCAATCGCGGGCGGCGATTCACGGACATCGACAATTTCGCGAACTTCCTGCTGGTGCGAGATCGAGACCTCGATGCTCGAGGTCAGTGTGATCTGCACATCCTTCTGATCAAGGGCGTAAAATCCCGGACGTTCGACGTGGAGTTGATACAGTCCGGCGGGCAAGTTGAGGAACCGGCAGCGTCCATTGAAATCAGTTTGGCAGCGGATGCTGTTCTGCGAGCTAGATAACGAGATGCGCGCAGAGGAAACTGCAACGCCGTTCTCATCCACAACTGTAATGACCGGGGCGGACGCGTTTTGGGCGGCAGCCGTGCACACCACGACGAGGCTGAGAAGGAGAGCACGCATGCCCGATGCCGCTATTTTATGGTCGGATGCGCTCGTCTAGTGGTTGGTTTTTCACTGGCCCGCACATCGATGATATCGGCGATGGTTCCACGCATCGTCGTCGGAGTTCGTCGGATACCCTCCGAAAATACGCTATGTCAGCGATGCGTCGTATTCGAAAAGTAAGAACTTTCGGGTAAACTAGAAGCGCCCGCTCAGAAGGATTACCGTTTTTTCCATGTCTTGTCTCACCCCTCACGAAGCCCTCCACCTTACTGCGACTTTCGCCTTCACCGCTGACTATGTTCGAGCAACCGACATCGGCGCACGAGCGCGCATTTATGAAATCGCCAGCCGCGTCGCTCTCCTAAGAGCCAGCATCCCCGCCCGCCACGGAGACGCACGGCCACAGGTTGGAATCATTGCCAGACGGTCAGTGTTTGCGACCGCCTAAGATCCGTAGGGAATCAAAGTGAAGTCCGAGGTCTGAAGTCCGAGGTCCGATCCTACGCTTTGGTAGCGAGGTATTCGCAGACGCGATGAATGGTGTCGCGCTGGTGATCGTTCAGCGTCAGGAATTCAAATCCATAGCGCAGTCCCTGACGATAGCGCACGATCGCGCGCACTTTGATCGGATACGGGGTGAGAGGAAGCGGGATTTCCAGCGTAACGATTTCACCGGGTTCGAGGCTGCCGGTCAGTGTGGCTCCGATACCGTCCTGACCCATTTCGGTGGAGCGTCCCCAGCAGGTGCGGAACTCACCGGCCTGGAACATCTTGACCTGCAGTCGGACGTCAATCGTGAAACGTGGAAAGCGCCGAGTGTAAGCGGACTTGCTACCGGGAGCCTGGGATGGAGCGGATGCGTTCGATTTTGAGTCGGAGCCTGCCGCCGCAGCCGTCGCTTTCTTTTCCTGATTCATGGATCGTGCGGCTCTTATCGCCGCCAGCCTGCTTAATTGCCGTGCAGTAAATAGCCGGGCTCGAGGGGCAGCTTTCCCCCTACTTTTACGACTGAGACGCTGCTGTTAATCGCGTAGACATCGACGACGCCGATCGCACCCGGAAGGGAAGCGACCTTGTTCACAAGTTCCTCGTCCGAATCCACGATCATGATGGCGGGATGACCCATCCGTCCGTGATTGGCGGTGCTGACCAGATCTTTCACTTCGGCTTCGGAGAGTCCGTAAACCTTCTCCAGGAACACCCTCATCTCCGGAGACGCCGGAGAACGCATAATGAACGTCACCTGCCCCTTAGAGATTTTCACCAGATCGGGCAGAGCGATGCCAGAGAGGGTATTTGCCTTATTCGACACAACCGCCAGATCGCGGGCTGCGGCCAACGAAGCCGCCATCATCATGAATAAACAAGCGATTAGGATTCGACGCTGTAACACACTCGCACCCACACGAAGGAAAGTCGGTCTCCCCAATTCTCACGCAAGACAGTCACCGCCTCAACGTAACTAAGGTCACTGGACGCACATCCTGGGGCGGCTGGGTTGCCAATGCGGGCTCGGGCACAAAACACTCCAATTGTGTCTCAAGAAGAACGTTTTTCTTGCCCGGCCTTCTCAGGTATTCCGGGGGTTGGCAAGTGGGGCGGGATCAGGTAGGCTATCCCTTCTCAAAGGTCATACTAAGGATCCCCCATGACGAATCGAGTCACCTACGCTCCGCAGGATTTCCAAAGAATGTGCAAGCAGGCTGAACGCGATCACGAGTCGAAGAAGCTTGTGATGCTGATGGAGCGGGTAAAGCGGCAGATCGCTGAGCGAGAGCGTCACGGTGTTACTGGTCAAACTTCGAGCCATCCAGCGCAAGCTTCTGCGCGTCGCTTGCCCAGCCGTACTGTTCCTTTCGAACGATAACCCACGTTTGTTTATTCGGACTAAGTCTTGATTTGTTTTATCGGTCGAGCGGAGGAAAACTATTTTTTTCTTCCAAACTCTTTTGAGCTAGAATAACCGCAGTCTTCACTGAAATCGCCTTGAAGTGGGCGAGTGCGGATTTCTAGGTGCCTTCCCCCAGGAGGTAGTAGATGTACCGGTCTTACACCAGTTCCCAGACGGATTTTCGTCCGTTTGCGGACGTGCAGACTCAGCTGCGAGACCTCACTCAGGATTTTGCGACTTCCTTCAACACAGGGAACTACGACCAGGCCGCGAGCTTTTTCGCGAGCGACGGCGTTTTAATGCCGCCTCAGGACGAGGGCGCCTACGGGCAGAAGTCCGTGGAGCGTTTGCTCCGCCAAATGGGCGAGGCCGGGTATAGCGATCTGCGTTTGGAAACGACGCGTGTAGATCACTCTGGGGACATGGCGATGGAACTCGGACGATTCTCCGTCGTTCTTCGCAAGCCCGACGGAACGCTTGTTACCGAACGCGGAAAATACGTGAAGGTATGGCGTCGGCTGGGCGCATGGTTGGTCCTGGCGGATTGCTGGAGCCGTACCGCGGCTGCCTCGAATGAGCGCGCCGCTTAGTTTTGTTCTGACAATCGCAACGTGGAGCGCTACGGGATGAGTCAGGAAGAGCGGTTGGCTCCGGGCGACGAGCGCGGAACTGGGGCGGGAGTGAGGGCTGCGAATCCGGGCGAGTATTGTCCCAATTGTTCAACCAAACTGCGCGAGAGCCGCTGCAAGCTGAAGTGTCCTCAGTGTGGTTTCTACTTGAGCTGCTCGGATTTCTACTGAATCAAATTGTTGAATTCTTGTTGCTGATTGAGTAATAAGAATAGTTCCGTCGGTCTAACCTCTCCTTCTTCCCTAGCCACACGCTTTTCATGCAACATTCAAGAATTCAACAATCAACATTTCCGGGCCCTGCGTCTAAAATGGCAGGGCTACATTCATTCTTGAAACTGTGAGGAGAAAGTCATGCAACGTAAGGCAAGCGCGGTTTGGAAGGGCGGTCTGAAGGATGGCAAAGGTGCAGTGTCCGCACCCGGCGGAGTTTTGAACAATACGCCCTATTCGTTTACCACCCGCTTTGAGAACGCTCCTGGAACGAATCCTGAGGAGTTAATCGCAGCGGCGCATGCAGGATGTTTCTCGATGGCTCTATCGGCGCAGCTGGGCGGCGCAAATCTGACGCCGGAAAGCATCTCTACGACCGTCACTCTGTCCTTCGAGAAGCTGGACTCCGGATGGACGATCACGGAGAGCCACATTGACGTTGTGGGCAAGGTTCCCGGGGCTGATGCTGCCACTTTCCAGAAATATGCCGAAGCCGCCGAAAAAGGCTGTCCCGTTTCGAAGGTCTTGAACGCCAAGATTACGATGACAGCAAAATTGGGATAGGTTTTACTACTGTTGCTTCAGTTGTCCCAGCATCTTATCGATTGAGTTGTCCAGTTCAGCGGGGGAGTGAATCGCAAATACTCTCCCGTTCGCCTCTTTCACAAGCCACGCAATCGAGTCCGGGAATGGCGCTCCGACTACGGCGTGAAACTCGAAATAGAAAAACGGAGGATTGTGGGCTTTCCTGGCTGTAAGGGCGGCCACGCTCATCCTGGTATCCATGCGCATGTTCGGGCCCAGGAAA
>Ga0335080_10005585_pt1 | contig 12955 bp, 10 predicted proteins | sample Lox_Sample_34_FD_206720 | JGI IMG/M metagenome (GOLD analysis project Ga0335080, IMG submission 206720) | Soil microbial communities from Loxahatchee National Wildlife Refuge, Florida, United States - Lox_Sample_3.4 | ecosystem: Environmental > Terrestrial > Soil > Wetlands | place: USA... | reverse complement strand
ATCCGTCGATCGAAACGATCACCCAGCTTCCCAATGGCCCTCGGTCAAAGCTACGGCGGAGAGGGATAACGTCCGCAGGGTACGCTGCGGGGCACGCGACTCAGTCCAATCCGTGGTGGTGTCTCAGCATGAGCAACTGCTAGCGCTAACACCCGGAGGACGGCCCCGATCGGCGACGCCCGGGTCAGCCCTCGGTTTGAGTTATCGCTCGCGTCCTGATGGATTCTCGCTCCGTGCTTCGGCTGGATCTAACATCCGAAAGGAGTCGCCGGAGGGGCGAGGCGCGCAGCGCCGAGTAATCCTCTCTCTCCGCCACCCATCGCCGAGGTCCCCGGTGCTGCTGAACGGCATGTTGTCCTTCTGGCTGGAGCGGTTGCTGACTGCAAAAGATAGACAGCCAACATCCCGGCCGTTCGTCCGTGGGCCTAAAGGATTTTACGACTCATGCCCGCCTTTCAGCTCAACCGATTGCTATACAGATCCTTCAGAGCCCAAAGAGTGACCGGGTGTCCGCTCGCATGGGCGGCAGTTTGAAAGCCTGATGAGAATCCTCCAGCGGCAACGAACAACAGAGGGGCTTTAGCTTCACGAGCACTGTGTGCCCAGGACATTCCGGTGGCGGCGAGCCGATCCAGCATTCGCAAGTGATGCGTGAGGACTTCGGCGGGCAATGGCTTGCGATTCCACTTGATGCCGCCGGTCAATGTGCGTCCATCGTCGAGCGCGGCGATGAGATCGATCTCCAGCGGCGACTTATCACGATCCTTACCCTCCCAACGACCCCAGGACTTCGCGAGGGGCAGTTGTTTGCCGTTCATCGCCCGCACGTACGACTGTTCAACGATACGCTCGAAAGCGTGTCCCATGTATACATCGAGCCGCGGTTGCACATGCTGCGACCAGAAAACCTGTGGAGTGAGGCGCGTGAGCAGCGTTTCATGCGGTACTACGAATTCGTGGTAAAACATGAACGCGGGATCTGCAATGCGGTACCTGTAGGGTTGGGTCGACGTTGCGCCGAAATTGCGGTGCGCCTCGACGAAGCCGAGATCGGTGAGCCGCTCGAGCTTTTCGCGCAACGCAGTGTTTACGGGTAGGCCCGCTCGTTGGCCGATGCCGTTGAGCTCGGTGTGGCCCGCTCCAATGGCACGAAGCAATCCCGTGTATATGTGGGGTTCCCGCAAGCCTTCCTCTTGGGCCATTGCCGTTTCCAGCAGGAGTCGGACCTCGCCGCGTGGCGACAGGATCGCGCGTTCGACGTTTCGGGCTAGCGCTTGCCCTGCGCGCAGGGTGCTGAGGTAGTGAGGTGTGCCACCGTAAATTCCGTAGGTCATCGCCCTATCGCGCAGTGAGCGAAATGGCGCCATGCGCGCCGCGTGCCAGTAGTCGAACGGACGAAGCTGCTCATGCCAGGCAAAACGGCCATACAAAGGCGCTGCACCGGTGTTGAGCGATTCCAGCATGCTGATGGAGGAGCCGGACAGCACAAGCACGAGCGCGCGGGGCGGGCGTCGTTGCTCCCAAACCGCATTAAGCTCGGAGGCCACATGACTCAGGGATACGGCATCGGCACCGAAGTACTGGAATTCATCGAGTATGACGACGAGCGGTTCGGGTGCTTTGAGCTCCAGGAGCATGCGGAAGACTGTCCGCCAGGTCGGATAGTCCTCTTCGCGCAGAGTCTCGCCGGACCATTCGGCGGTATCCGCAATGAGCTGGCGGCGATTCTGCTCTGGTGTGGTATTTGCGGCGGTGAAGTGGAACGTCATCCGCCGAGGCCAGACGTGCTTGAGCAGGTGTGTCTTGCCCACGCGCCGGCGGCCATAGAGTAGGGCTAATTGAGGCCTACCTCGCGTAAGCAGTTCGCGCAGCTCGGCCCGCTCGGTCTCCCTGTCGATGAACGTGGACTCGTCAGCGCCGGGTGGTTCCTCCATTGGGATATATCCTCAGCGGATCTGTGGTCGAATCGTTTACTGCCCTAATAGTATACGGTCGTAGCAGTATACGGTCATAACCGTAATGATACCACCGGGTCGACCTGCAGGAAAGTCCTTGTCCGGTCAGCTTTGGCTCTTTCTTGAACAGGTCAATCAGGACCTGTTCGAGGGAGATGCTATAGGTCCGCGCGTACCCCCGCGTTGAACGTGCGGCCGACCAGGGGCGCCCAGGCATCCGTAATCGGGTTCCCTCCGGGACCCGGAGTTGGTCGGAGCAGCGGGTCCCAGTGGCTCTGTCTCACGTTCGTCAGATTCAGCGCGTTTGCGAACACGCGCAGCCGACCAAGCCGGATTTCGGTCAGTGCGTTGAGCTCTACGAATCCTGGGCTCTCATTGCGGTAAGGATCACCCTCGAGGCTCTGCGGCCCAGTGTATTCGACCTCCAAGCCTACTCGGCCGCGTCCCTTGAGCTTCAGAATGGTTCCCAGTCGCGCGCTGTTGATTGGCACCAGCGGGACGAGCGCCGGCACGCCGGCCTCGGGCGTCTGGGTTACATGCAGATGTGTCCACGAAGCAATACTCTCTAGCGAACCCCGCCGGTACAGGACGACTACCTCCTCTCCAGGCACGCGCCGTGATCCCGGGCCATTGAGCAACTCAAACAGATTGCCCACACGCACGGCGTCGATGGGTCCCCGCACTTCGGAGATGAATATGCTGGCATTGACCTCCCAGCCGCCGCTGGCCCGGCGCAAGTCCAACGACGAAGACGTCGCTCGTTCTGCATGCAGATTGCGGATCGGGAGGAGAGCCGCCAAGCTGGTGGACTCGATTTCCTCCACTTGAGGCGTTGGAGCGGAGAACCCACGGGCCACGGAGGCGCGCAGACTTCAGGGTCCGTCCCCATGCAGCAATGCGGACAGGTGGGGACTGACGAATGTTCCGTAACGATTGTGGATGTCGACTCGAACACTCCCTGCAATCGTCAGCCAGTCCTTGGGCGCGAATTCATCCTGCGCGAAGAACGCCGGAACATTGTAGTTGTAACCGACTCCGCGCAAAGATCCCTCACTCAAATCGTCATGTTGGAAGGCGACGCCCAGCACCAGTATGTGTCCGTGGACGCGATCGCTCCAGGCTTCTTCCGCGTAGCCCGTTCTCAGTATCGGGTTGGCCCGCAGGGGACCGAAGGTGCTGTCCTTGTGGACCCATGTGAATGAAAAGTGTCCATCCAACGAGCCGCTCTCGATGTCCGAGTGACTGACGGCGCCTGCGTCGAATCGTTGGGTATGGAGTGATTCAGAAAAAGGATAGCCCTCAGGCAGAGCCGCGGAAGGCATTGTGCCTCCCCGTCGATCTTCATCCATGATTCCGGCAGTCACGAATAGCGATTGATCCTGAGCCGGATTCCACCAGAGTCGCGGTCGAAACGTGAAGCGCCTGTGGAAGGGCAAATCTGTCCAGCCGTCACTATCCACGTCCTTACGCGACTGACTGTCGACGCTGGCCATGAGCGTACCGCTCCATCCAGTACCGGGTGCCGTTAGGAAGGCGGAGGCTTGCCGTCCACCGTTGGAGTCAACCGAGGCCAGGACGCTGGAGTCCGAGTTCGGCACGCGGGACTTGAGATTGAGAACCCCAGCCAACGCCGAGGCGCCGTATAACGCGGACGCCGCGCCCTTGATGACCTCCGCCCGCTCGAGATCGAGCGGGGGAGTTTGAAGTATGCCGAACGCGTCAGGCTCTGCACCGAGTAGCGGAAGACCGTCCATCAACACTAGTGTGTTCCGACCGGGCATCCCGCGCAGTTGTATGACCGCTCCGCCGAGTCCGGGAGCGGCGGATTCGACATGCATGCCGGGAAGCTCGAGAAAAACTGTCGATACGCTGCCTGGAGCTTCGGTGAGATTCTCTTCAATTTCCTCGGCCGGTACGGCCTCGACGTGAATCGGTTCGTCCTTCATCAACACTTGCGTCCGGGTGGAGCTGACGACCACCTGCTCTGTTGCCTCTTCTTTGTCGTCATCCTGCGCGGCGATTGGCACGCCCGCCTTCGCAGGCTCCGTTGACGATGCGCTGACTGGCGCGATCGGGCCGAATCCCATCAGGGCGACGGCGAGCGCGGTCCCCAGCGAGATCTGACAGCGCGTGTTTCGAATCATCCGGTCAGACTCCGGCGATGTCCTGATACGCGCAATGTGACAATCCGAGGAGAGGAGCGTTCGACTCGAATGCTAGGGCTCCAAAGGTTGGGAGTAAATCCCGTACCGATCGGGAGCTATTCCCTTGACGGCAGCGACTGCGCACGCGACGCTACATTGGGAGAGTGTCGCTGCGATGTTATAAATACGTGAAGCGCCGATTTCCAATATCCCCGTACCGCGCGGGCATCGCGTTTGTCCTGTGTATCGTGCGGGTCCTTGCCTCCCCGGCGGCTCAATCAACCGCGGGCGGCAGCGCGGCTAACCCCGAGTTCGAAGATCAGTGCGTCGAGGGCCTCGCCGAAGGAAAGCATATCGCGACGAGTTGCCCGGTCACCTGGACCGACAAGGACGGCAAGATCTATTGCTTCGCGGATGAGAGTTCCCGGCGGCTCTTCCTGAAGGACCCCGAGGCAAATCTGGAGCGGGCCCGGGAATTTTCCGCGGCGACCGACAGTGCGGCCACCGCCAATCAGATGACTCATTTCCGGGGCGAGGATGTGAAAGCGTTCGTCGAAGAGCGCATCAAGCAGACCTCGGCTGCGCGAGCAGGTCTCTTCCCGTTTCACGATTCACAGACCGGCCAGGACCTGGAGCTCGTTTACGAGAAGGTCGATTTCATGCGCACGCTCGCGGGCTACGGCTTCTTTCCGGAGGTGGTGTTCCATGCGAAGGAACTCGAGGAGAAGAAGTATTTGATCGACTTCTGGGTGAAACCCCGGAAAGGCAGCAATAACGAGCTTACGGTCATTGAGACGCGCATCTATAAGGCACCGAAGAGGGAGGGAACGCAATGGACGCTGGTTGCGCGGCTTCCGACACCATGGTGGTGGATTCCCGCCTCGGAGCATCCTGGCAAGAGCGAGCAAACCCGTGGCTGGGAGGTGATGTCGGCGATCGACGAGTACATTTCGGGGCGCCGCACCGCCACGAACGGCAGCTTCAAGGTGAAGGACGACAAGACTGGCGAGGAATTGTCGCTCGACCTCGTTGGAATTCACCAGCCCGTCCGCAGACTACAGGAGAACGGCCGGTATTTTGCCTGTACTGACTTTCGCCGGCAGGGGGGCGGTGCGGACGAGGTATACGACCTGGACTTCTGGGTCGACGAGAAGAGCGAGAAGTTGACCGTCAACGAAGTTCGGGTCCACAAGGTTCCGCAGAAGGTCGATGGGAACTGGCGACAGGTGCCGCGCTACAACTTCGAGAACTTCAAATTCGAAGAGGTGCCCTGAAAGGGCCTCTGCGGACCGCGATCTTGCGCAATACACTCCACGGTGGTGTCGCGCCGCCCGAGGACGTGCGATATAAGTCTGATTCGCGAGTCTGCGCGGGCAGGTTAGGAAATTGGCGATGCATCATCTGGTGCTTATTCTCATCACTCTGAACGTACGGACCGGCGCGTTCCTGAAGTCGCAGATCGTGGAACGTTCGTTCGCGAGCGAAGCAAAGTGCATGCAGGCGTTGCTCGCGCGCGGGCCGCAGCGGTCCAATGGCGGGACAGTGGATGTTTTGGTCTGTGGGTCAGACAACCCTGCGGATGTCTCAACCTAGCGCTTGGCGCCAATCCCTGCCGGGAATTGTTTCCCGCTGAATCAGGAACTATGCCCCTTGGCCGGCCCAAGTTCCTCATGAGAGCTTAGCCGTGCTGTTTCATCGCGGGTCACCGCGAAGGCCGTGCGGGTCTTGGCGGGTCCGCTCGGAGTGGCACAACGAATCTCCTCCAGCTTTTCGTTGCGCGACCTTCGCGGTGGCTCGCGCCCTCGTTTTGAAAGCCTCCCCACCGGCCCACCCTGCACGTGTGTCCTTTCTGACAATGCCGCTCCGTTGACTGTTCTATTGACGGTACAGGGGACTGTCCCGGCAGATATCGGGAATTTATACCGGGATACTTCGGGAGTTTTTCCAATTGTACCCCCTAGTCACCGACATCATCCTGCTCGGACGCTGCGAGATTGCAACAACGTAGCGACATTTGCGTGCCTACGCACCGCCGTCAAAGCAATCAGAGGGGACGTCATGTACAGGTCCAAGTCGTGTAACAAAATCATCAGCCGGATAAGAAAGGGGGTCTTGATGGGAGCGGCGGGGGCCGCTGCACTGGCGACGGGCATGAGTGCGTTCGCCGGGAGCGACGAGATCGTTGCCTCGGCGAAGAATGCAGACCTGTGGCCAGCTCCCGGACGAGACTTGTCTCTCACGCGTCACAGCGCGTTGAAAGACATCAATACCGACAACGTCAGCAAACTAAACATGGTCTGGTCCCAGTCGACCGGCGCATTGCGCGGTCACGAAGGTCAGCCGATCGTCGTGGATGTAGACGGTAAGCCGATGATGTACTTCGTGAGTGCCTGGCCGAACATTGTTCAGGCGCTGGATCTCTCCAATCCGGATGCTCCGAAGCAGGTCTGGAACTATGTAAAGAAGTCCGATCGCGACGATTCTGCGGTGCCGAGGGCGTGTTGCGACGTGGTTCATCGAGGACTCAACTACACGGACGGCAAGATCATTGTTCACACGCTGGACGGCTTCATCGTGGCGCTCGACGCGAAGTCCGGAAAGGAAATCTGGTCCGTGAAGCACGCGTGGCCAGAGCACGGCGAGACGATTACAGGTCCGACGCTGATCGCCGGCGACAAGGTGGTTATCGGCTTTGGCGGCGACGAGTTTGCGGCCCGCGGCCGGCTCACCGCCTACAGCATCAAGGACGGGAAGAAGGTCTGGGAATGCCAGAGCAACGGCACGGATAAGGACATCTGCCTCACCAAGGATAGCAACAAGAAACATCCCGAATATGGAATCGCCGGCAAGGACATCAGCCTACACAGCTATCCGGGCGATGAATGGAAGCGCGGTGGCGGATCGCCCTGGGCCTGGGGCAGCTATGACCCCGAGCTGAACATGATCTTCTGGTCCACCGGAAACCCGGGCAACTGGAGTCCGACGACCCGCTGCGACAGCGACACACACGAGAAGTGCAACGACGGACATCAGGACAACAAGTTCTCGATGACCATCTTCGCGCGCAAGGCTGATACGGGTGAAGTTGTCTGGGCTTACCAGATGACTCCGTTCGATCAATGGGACTATGACGGTGTCAACGAGAACGTACTCGTCAACATGAACGTCGACGGGAAGGACCGCAAAGTACTCGTACACTTCGACCGCAACGGGTTTGCCTACGTCCTGGACCGGACCGATGGAACGCTGCTGCGCGCCAACAAGTTCGTCACGGTGAACTGGGCGGAAAAGGTTGACCTGAAGACCGGCCGTCCTGTCAAAGTGAAGGAGCACTCGCCGTTCGAGATTCATCGCAACACGCAAGCCTGCCCCTCTGCCATGGGCGGCAAGGACCAGCAGCCGGTGGCGGTCGACCCGAATGACCCAACCAAGTTCTATGTTCCGACGAACAACTGGTGCATGGAAGACGAGCCGCAGGCCCGGACCCACACCCAGCAGGGTACGGTCTATGTATTCGCGAACGTCTACATGTATCAGGAGAAGCCCGGAGTCTCAGGCCGGTTCAAGAAGTTCGACGTGTTGACGGGCAAGTCCGACTGGGACATTCCGGATCCGTATCCGAACTGGGGCGGCGCGTTGGTGACCGATGGTGGACTTGCGTTCTACGGCAGCCTCGGTGGTGACTTCCGTGCTGTCGACCGAAGCTCCGGAAAGGTTCTCTGGCAGCGCCGTCTGGGCTCGGGAATCATCGGCAACCCGATCGCCTGGAAGGCGGGCGGACACGAGTACGTTTCCGTGTTCTGCGGTATCGGCGGGTGGATCGGCCTGCCGGCGGTTGCCGGCTCGGGTCAGTCTCCGAACTATGCATACGGACTTGATCCGGACGACAAGTTCGGCGCCATCGGAGCCACTGCGATGTCCAAGGCCACCGGTCTGTTCAATATCCCGTCCGGCGGCATGCTCTATACGTTCCGCGTGATGTAAGCGGAACTGAGCAGCGTCGTCACAAACATTGGCGCCAAGTGCTCTTGGCAGCGCTTGGCGCCAATTTTTTTCACAAGGGGGAATGTGCATGAGCATCCGGCCTCGACCTGGAGCATGGCTGGCCGCCGCGGTCCTGGCTGCTTTGTCCGTTCACTTTGCACCCGTTACGGCCCAGACGGATCAGGGCGCGCAGAACGCCTACATCGGCGGCGAAAAGGATTTCGAGGACATGAGCCAGCAGGAGCGTGACGCCGCCAAGAGAGCTGCGCGTTCGCGGAAAATCTCAGCACTGCGCGTGTGCGCGGACCCGGGAAACATGCCCTTCTCCAACAACCACGCGGAGGGATTCGAGAACCAGATAGCGCAGGCGCTGGCGGATTCCATGGGTGCCCGCGTGACCTACGCGTGGCGTCCCACTTTCGAACGGGGACTGACGCGCCAGCCGATGAGCGATCTGAATCTGTGCGACATCATGATCGGCCTGCCCTCCGACTACGAGGCGCTGCTCATGACCACCCCGATCTACCGCAGCACTTATGTTCTGGCTTACCGGCAGGACAAGGGAATTCAGATCAAGGATCTCGCGGACCCGCGCCTCAAGAAGGCGAAGATCGGCGTGTATCAGACCTCCGGTCTGCGCAACGCGCTGGCACAACACGGAGTCAAAAGCAACCTGATCATTCAGAGCACCAGCCATGATGCCGACCTCGTGCCCGAGCATCAGCCGTGGCACCAGGTGGAGCAGGTGGTCAGGGGCGATCTGGACATCGCCGGAGTCTGGGGACCTTTCGCGGGGTGGGTGAAGGAGCGTCAGCACGCCCCGCTCGTCCTGCAACCGACGAACCTCATGGATGACACGGTCCCGATGGAGTTTTCGGTGGCCATCGGAGTGCGCAAGTACGACGCCGTGATGAAGTATGCGCTCGAAGATGCGATGGAGAACAAGAAACGGGAGATTGCCGGGATTCTCAAATCATTCGGCGTGCCCCTGGTCCAGTGCAGTGACTGCCTGATATCGGGAGACATTCCCGCCCACGGCGACTATATCCTCCAGGCATTGGAGGAGGAATCCACGGATCGTGCTCCGCAACGCCCTGGATCATCGCTCGCAAGGGTGCGCAAGGAGATCTCTGAAGGGGCGGACGTGAATGATGAGCTCTACAACGGCGCGCTGTCAGCCGACATCGAGCGGGTGAAGTACATCCTGACGCTCAAGGGTGCGGACATCAACTACAAGGGCTATGACGGGGAGACGCCGCTGCACCTCGCCGTGGTGAACAGTGATCTTGACATGATCGCTTTTCTGCTGGATCGCAAAGCTCACGTGGATGAGCCCGACCATGACGGCTACACGCCTCTTGCGCTTGCCGCCGCACGCAACAAGACCAAGGTCATCAAGTTGCTGACCTCTCGCGGCGCCAATCTGGAGTCGCAGATTCCGGGCGGTTACACGCCGCTGTTCGTCGCAATCGGGGAAGGCAAGCTCGCGGCCGCCAAGGCGCTCATCGATGCGGGAGCCAAGTGTGACGTCATTGAAGGTCCTCAACGCTTCACGACGCTGATGGCCATTGCGACGCAGAAGCCCCCGGAAAGGCGTGCGATCCAGGTAGTTCAGGTGGTTGGTCCCGTCGAGCTGGCTCAGGAGCTGATCAAGCACGGGGCCGATGCGAATGCCGCTTCGAGCCGCGGTGTGACGGCCCTCATGATCGCCGCGGCACACGACAACGCACCCATGATCGGAGTCCTGATTCGTGCAGGTGCACGAGCAGATGTGAAGTCGCAGGAGGGACAGACTGCAATGGACATCGCGCAACAGAACGGCAGCGACTCGGCGGCGCGCACCCTGCAGTTGTTCGAGCGGACCGGCACGGCGGCGGGTAAGGACTCCGCGTCGCCGACGAACTAGCGATAAGCGTCGGGAGTATTCATGCGTTCAAGTTTCCGTCGGATGATGCGGCTGGTTCTTTGTTGCACGCTGTTTGTGGCCTGTTCGCAGACTGTTTCGGTGGCCGCCGATCCCCCCGCAGAAAGCAGTGCCGCCAAGCCGACAGGAAAGAGTCCCGCCGACGTCGTGAAGGACGCCCTCAAGGGGACGCTCAAGAATCCGTACAGTCCCGATCAGGAGGACATCGTCAAGCAGGGGCACGAGCTGTTCATGAGCTACAGCTGCAGCGGCTGTCACGGAGGCACGGGTGGAGGCGGAATGTGTCCGCCACTCACCGGCGATGTCTGGTTTTTCGGGATAGGGGATGATGCTCTCTTCCGGCTCGTGACGCTCGGAAGCGCGGATCTGCAGAAGGCCGGGTTCGAGCATCTGGGGGGACCCACCGGAATGCCCATGCCTCCGTTCGGCGGCATTCTGAAGTCGGATGACGAACTCTGGAAGATCCTGACCTGGGTCCGCAGCGTCTACAAGGGTGATCCCAAAAAGAAGACCTGGTGATATGACGATGACCAGTCGCTGGTCATTCGTGTTGATCGCGGTCCTGTTGGCGCAGGCGGCAGGCGTCCGCGCAGACAGTGCCCCGCCGCTGAAGGTCTCCATCATCTACCTCTCGAGAGAGGAGACCTCCGCTCCCCGGGCCTCCTTGCTCGAGCCCGCCGCGGCCAGATTCGGGGAAGACGGTGCGGAATTCGGTCTGCAGGAAATCAACAACAGCGGACGTTTCCTGAACATTCGCTATGAGCTCATGAAGGTGGTCGTACCCAGGGATGTGGACATCGCCGCGACCGTGAGGAAGACCCTGGCCGAAAAGCGACGCCTGGTCGTCGCTGATCTTCGAGGTGCGGACCTGCTCGCGGTCGCCGACCTCCCCGAAGCCCGTGACGCGATAATTCTGGATGCCCGCACCAGTGACGACTCGCTGCGCCAGACGGATTGCCGGGCGAACGTGTTTCATCTGCTGCCGAGCTGGTCGATGCGCGCGGATGCGTTGGGCCAATATCTGGCCGTTCGAAACTGGAAACGCTGGTTTGTGCTGCGAGGAACGGATCCTTCGGATCAGCAGTTCGTTGCTGCCGTCAAACGGGCGGCTGATCGCTTCAAGGCGAACGTTGTAGAGGAGAAGGCCTTCGAGCTGCGCGGGGACTCGATGGACGAGGCGAGTGCCCGACAGCAGATCCAGGCCCGGGTCCCTGGTATTACGCGGATCGATGCGCCCTACGACGTACTGCTCGTCGCGGATACCACGAACTCCTTCGGCGACTACCTGCTGTTCAGGACAGCGGATTCGCGATTGGTTGCCGGCACCCACGGCATGGTGGCCGAAGCCTGGGATCCGCAGTTCCGGGAGTACGCGGCCCGAGGCGTACTGCTGCGATTCTTCCGCGCCGCGTCGCGCGAAATGACTGAACGGGACTACGGTAACGCACTCGCCATGGCTGTTTTCGCGGAGGCGATCACGAGAGGCGGGAGCACCGACCCCGCCTTTGTCAAAGCGTACCTGACATCAGAGCGGTTCTCGGTCGCCGCCAACAAGGGAGAGGGGCTGACGTTCCGGCGGTGGGACCAGCAGATGAGGCAGCCGCTTCTGCTGTTCGGGCCGCGTGTCCTGGTCTCGATGGCACCCCTGGCGGAGTACCGGCATCCGAAGTTTCAGACCGACACACTGGGTTTCGACCAAGTCGAGAGCCAGTGTCGGCGGATTCACTAGTCAGTTCGATCGATCAAGACGCGGAGGCTGTCATGAACAGCGACAAATATTGGGCCGCCGGCCTGAGCCTGCTTGCCCTGGCGGCGGGAAGTGCCGAAGCCGGGAAATTGTTCATCAGTGACGAGCGTGACAATACCGTCACGGTGCTCGACTCCGACAGCATGGCAATCGTCAAAGCCATTCCGGTCGGCCGGCGCCCGCGCGGACTCGTGATCACACCGGATTTCAAGGAAGTCCTGGTGTGCGCCGGGGACGACAACCGGATCGATGTGATAGATACGGAATCGCTGGCTGTGAAGCGCAGCCTGAATACGGGCCCTGATCCGGAGACACTGGGGCTATCGCCATCCGGAGGCACAGTCTACATCGCCAACGAGGATGACAGCATGGTCACTATGCTGGATCGTCCGACAGGCAGGATGTTGGGACACATCCCTGTCGGCCTCGAGCCCGAAGGTATCGCGGTGAATGCGGATGAGAGTATTGGCGTGGTGGTCTCCGAGTCGAGCAGCATGGCTCACTTCTTCGATCCGAAGTCTCAGAAGGTCACCTCCAACGTGCTGGTTGGTACGCGGCCGCGCGTAGTCGTCTTCAGCCCGGACGAGAAGTCCGTGTGGGTCGCCGCGGAGGTGGGCGGTACGGTGGACATCATCAACGCAGCTTCCAAGGAAGTGGAGAAGAAGATCACCTTCGACGTTCCTGGCGTCAGGAAAGAGTTCCTGCAGCCCGAAGGAATCCGATTCACGAAGGACGGCGGTACGGCATTCGTAGCGCTCGGTCGCGCGAATCACGTAGCTGTAATTGACGTCAAATCCGCGGAAGTGAAGCAATACATCCCGGTAGGACGCCGGGTGTGGCAGTTGGGAATGAGCCCGGATGCGTCAAAACTGTATGCCGTCAACGGGCTAACGAACGACGTGTCGGTCGTCGACGTCGCTACGCGGAAAGTCGACCGATCGGTGACGGTCGGCCGACTTCCCTGGGGTATCGCCGTGATGCCCTGACGGGCTCAGTGCAGTTTCAGGCGCAGTCCTACAAATACTGCGAACGGTTGGCCGGGTGAGACCAGATTCTCGTTGGTCCAGTCATCCGGGCTCGGCCGGAATGATCCATCGCTGTTCAGCGCGTTCGAGGTCAGGAAGCCGGCGGTGGCGTACCGCTTGTTGAAGATATTGTCGAGCTTCACAAATGCATCCAGCGCCTTCGCCGCATGCCAGGT
>Ga0335080_10005583_pt1 | contig 12958 bp, 11 predicted proteins | sample Lox_Sample_34_FD_206720 | JGI IMG/M metagenome (GOLD analysis project Ga0335080, IMG submission 206720) | Soil microbial communities from Loxahatchee National Wildlife Refuge, Florida, United States - Lox_Sample_3.4 | ecosystem: Environmental > Terrestrial > Soil > Wetlands | place: USA... | reverse complement strand
TGATCCAGCAACACTTGCAGGTTCCCGCTGCCGTCCGAAACCGTGAGCTGGAAGTTGCCCAGGACCGTCGCGGTGTCGCTGACCGTGGCGCTGTCGACGATGACGAGTTGCGCGTCGCGCGAACCGCCCGCGGCCGTGGCCGCCAACGCCGTCGTCAGCGTCGCGGCCGCCGGGTAGAAGCCCCGGCCCAGCGCCGTGGTCGTGCCACCGTCGAGGGTCGGCGCGCCGTTGCGCGTCGCCGTCGTCGCCCAGACCTTCACGGAGTCGCCCGCCGTCACCGTCGTCCGCAGCCGCGTCAGCAGGATGGCGCCCGAGGTGTCCGCCAGTGCCACCGTCGTGTCGGAGAAAGTGCCTGAGCTGTTGAGCGCCACGCCGACGACGTTGACCGTCTGGCCGGGCGAGAGCAGGCGTGCCGCCCGGATGGTGATCACGGGCAGCGGGATGTTGGTGAGGTCCGCCGCGGAGCGTGGCCGCAGCCGCCAGGCGCCGGTCCCGGTCGGCACCAGCGCGCCGAGCACGTTGAACTTGTTGCCGGGGATGAAGTTTCCGGGCAGGCTCGCCGTCTGGAAGGCGGGATCGGCCGTCTGGTCCAGCTGCACCGATAGCGGTCCGCTGCCGTCACTGACGGTCAGTACGAAACTCATCGACGTGCGCGCCGTGTCGCTGATGGTGGCGCTGTCGACGATCACAAGCTGGCCATCGCGCGAGCCGCCCGCGGCCGTGGCCGCCACGGCCGTCGTAAGGGATACCGCCCTCGGCAGCCGTCCCTGGCCGAGCGCGACGACGGTGGGATCGTTCAGAACCGGCTCACCATCCCGCACGCCCACCGAGCCCAGCAGGCGCACGCTGTCGCCCGCGGCGAAGGCCGTGCGGGCGCGGGCCACCCTGATGGCGCCGGACGTATCCGCGACGACGGTGGTCGAATCGGCGAAGGCGGAGGACGCTGCGAGTGCGACGCCCACTACGAAGACCGTGCGGCCAGCCGCGAGCGCGCGCGCCTGCGCGATGGTCACGAGCGGACGGCCGGCGAGGATGTTGATGTGAACGGTGTCGCCCGGCTTCACGGTGAAGCTCTGGCTATCCACCTTCACCAGCTGCAGCGTGTCGGCGAACGTCGTGGTGTCGAGCGTCAGCTGGTACTCCCCGGCGGGGACGTCGACGAAGCGGTACAAGCCGCTTGCTTGCGACGTCTGCACCAGGCCGGTGTCCTGTTGGCCCTTCAAGACCAGCCGCACCTTCATGTTCGGCAGCGAGTCGTCGCCGGCGTCGATGAGGCGGGAGCCGTTCGCGTCCAGCAGAGTGAAGCCGGTGACCGTGCCCGAGCCGCTGATCGCCGTGATCCGATTCTCGCCGCTGTTGGTGCACGCGATGACCGCGAGCGCAACGGCCGCGACTGCCCGGAACGGCGGATGGCGCCGCATCAGAAGTTGAACCTCAACCCGGCGCGCACGGTGGCGCTCGGCGAGCGCTTGACCAGGAGCTTGCCGAAGTTCGGGTTGGCCACGAGCGGGACCGTGACGATGCCAGTTGCGGGGTTCGTGGCGATCGAGCGCGTGGGATCCACCAGGTACAGCGCCCGGTCGACGATGCCCTCGTTCGTCGCCAGCAGGTTGAGCCCGTCCACGACCAGATCGGCCGGGGCTCCCGACATCGTGAACAGGCGGATCACGAGGCGCGCATCCACCGCGGAGATCGCGGGGCCCCGGCACGAGTTCCGGGCAGCGAACCTGCCGACCTGCTGGCGCAAACACGGCCACTTGGCTAGGACTGCGGCCGTTCCAGGCACGGCGCTGGAGACGAAGGCCGGGTCGTTCCCCGTCGAGCCGTCCCCGTTCGCGTCCACCCCGTCACGGAAGCCGGGCGTGAAGGTCTGTCCCGACTGGTAACGCGCCAGTCCCGCCAGTCGCACGATGCCGAGCGACCACTCCGCACCGATCACCGCCCGATGGGGGACGTCCAGGTCCGATCTCCCGTCTCGCCAGTCGGGCGCCCCGGCGCCGCCGGGGAACGGAGAGAGCTGGGCGTCTGGCACCGTGCCCACGAGGCCTGGAGTATTGTCGGTCGTGCGGGAATACGTGTAGCTGGCCCACAGGCTGAGGCCTTCTTCCCGCACGCGTTCCAGCGAAACCGTTACACCCCAGTAGTCCGAGTATCCCGTCGGGTCGAGCGCCCACACCCTGTCGAACTCGCTGAAGCGCCGGTTGCTCCCGGGCGCGGCCATCACCATCGATCCGAATTGCTCGAGCGTGCCGTAGATAGGCCGGCCGAACTGGTCGTGCCACTCCGGCGCGGGCGCCAGGTTGAGATCGCTGCGCTGGAGCAGGTAGTCGGTGTGGCGATAGAGGCCGGCGACCTGAAGCGATGCGCCCGACCCGAGCGTCCGCGCGACGCTGGCACTGGCGCGGCCGGTGCGGGGAGGCGTGTAGCTCGGGTTGAGAACGGTCAACACCTGCCCCGAGAGGGGAGCGGCGGTCGAGTCCGGCGCGGCGGGCCAGGCGCCCAGCGTCCCGAGGCCGCGGCGGAATTCGGCCGTTCCGTCGTGCGTCAGTACTTCTGCGAGGGCCGACGGATCGGCGCCTTCGGAGAACATCCCGGCGTCGCCGCGCAGCAGCCAGGCGCTGTGCGGACCAGCCGACCAGGTGAACGAGAAGCGAGGGTTGGTGCGCGTCTTCAACGGTGAGACGACCGCGTTGGGGACGCCACTGAGGCTGAGCCACTGACCATCGCTCGTTACGCCGTCGGTCGGCCACGACTCGCGCTCGAACCGCACGCCGAACAGCAGCCCCAGGCCGCTGACCGGCGACCAGGAGTCCTGGAGGAAGCCGGCCGTCGAGTTGATCGAGAAGATCGCATCGGGCACGCTGCCGACGGATTGCACGTAGGCGCCGCGGCCTTGAGCCAGGTCGGCAACACTGCCGAACACGTACGTCCCCGCGCTCCACGGGTCGTAGTTGATGTCGTGGTTCGCCCAATCGAGGGCGACGCCGGCCTTCAGGACGTGTGAGCCGAGCCGGTACAGCAGCGCCGCCGAGAAGCGCGTCGCGTCCCGCTCGAAATGTCCGGGGACCGCGGCGTCGGCGCCCGCCACGAGCCCATCGGAGGCGATGATCGTCCCCGGGAGGGCGGGCGCGTGGTAGTCGCGGGAGCTGCGATCCACGGCCAGCGACAGCTCCGACCGCAGCGACCCCACCAGGTGCGAGCTCAACGCGGCGGATACGGAAATGTCCCTGCCGTCGAGGCTGGTGCCGAGGCCGACAAAGCGCCCGGTGCCCAGGTCGAAACTCCCGGAGGTGGTGTTCGTCACGGCGGCGCGCAGCGCCAGCGATTGGCCGCTCGCAATGGCCCAGTCGAATCGCCCGAACACGGTGACGACGTCGGTTTGCTCCGTCTCCGGACGGAGATAGGCCGACAGGTCGGTCTGGAGCGAGTCGCGCGCAAACGCTACGGCGAGCTTGGCCTGTGAGTCGTTCGGCCAGGGCGCTGCGTAGCGCGTCTGGAGGCGGCGCGCATCGACGCCGAGCATGGCCCAGGCTGTGTCGCGCACGACCGGCCCGCCCACCACGAGAGCGCCCCGATAACTGCTGTTGGCGTCGCCGTCAGCGAAGGCGCGCACCTCCGCATTTCGCGGCGCCCGCTCCGTAAACGAACTGACGAGGCCGCCCCCGTAGCCCGGCCACTCCACGTCGGTGCCCGAGGCGATCTCCGCATGATCCAAGCTGGAGAAGGGCAGCTCGAGGGCCGAGAGGTCGGTGCGGGACGCGTCCGGATTGGTGGCGGGACTACGAGGTATCCCATCCACGCCGACCGAGCCCATGCGGTCGGGAAGGCCCTCCATCGCGAGGCCTCCCGACGAGAGCGCCGCGACCATGGCGAGCGCCGGCACGGTTCCCTCGGTGCTCGCCAGATCCACCAGCTCGTGGCCGGGATCCCAGGTCCCCCGCGCCAGCGAAGCGTGGAGAGCGCCTTCGACGAACGACATCGTATCGACCTGCGTGACCGGAGGTTCGGCGGGCGTGAGCCTGAAATCGAGGGTCACCGCAGCGGCCGGGCTCACCGACACGTCGAGCACCACCAGCGGACGGAATCCGAGGCGTTCGACACGCACGTCGTAGCGGCCGGGTGGAAGGGGTGGGCTACGGTACGCCCCGACGGCATCCGTGCTAACCGCGGCCACCCAGCCCGTCGCATGGTGGGTCAAGGTCACGGTGGCGCCCGGAACCGGCGCCGCAGCGGTGTCGGTGGTGACTCCGGCAATGGCCCCAGAGGTGACTGTCTGCGCGCTGGCCATGGGCGCAGCAATTGCGCCGGCCGCGAAGGCGATCGCGGCGGCGGACGTCATCCATCCCGGTTGGTGGCGACCGAAACCCATTGGTCCCGGCAAACTTAGGGCCCCCGCGGCGATGGGGCAATGCGGCCTGAAGGTCCTCGGTCAGCCATGAGGGCGCCGCCAGCGATCCCCGCAACGAGCGACGCAACCTCGAACAGTGGCGTATGAGCAAGCCCTAGCGCAGGGGCAACGAGCGCGACCCCGGCCACTGCCGCCGCGATCGCTACATAGCCTGACATACGACGAGGGGAGAGTAGGCCGAGCGGCAGACCTACGATGATCATGCAAAGGCCGTCCAGGGCGAGCTGGGCTCCCGCCGCGTAGTGGGGGCGGTCCTGGACAAGCCTCCATGCCTCCCCGACAGTGACTGCCATACCGCAACGCCCCCGACCGTTCAAGAACAGACACAGGCCGCGCCGTGAGACCTGCAGGCCCAGCGCCACGGTATCGCCGGGAGAAACCCCGGCCAGGGCGCCACGCCAGCGCACGTCGGGCTCGCGGAGCTTCAGATCCGTGGCGCGCCGGTGCATGCGGAGTACGAGATCGTGGCGATCGACACCGAGCACTAGGACTTCCTGCCGTTGCGCATCGAAGATGCTGAACACGGGCGCCAGTTGCCGAGTGCGAGGGCCAGCGACCGCTCGGACCTCCAGCGGGATTCCCGACAGAAGGCGCTCGCGCACGATCCGTGAATCGACCAGCCGCCACGACGGGAGTGGCAGACCCCCGATCTGTGCGCTGAGCACCCGGCCACGATACCAATCGTACATGCCGAGGTCGGCCGTCCACTGGCCGAAGTAGACGGTCCGCGGGAGGCTGAGTTGCAGCGCCAGCCCCGTAACGGCCACAACGCCCAGCACGGCACCCGCGGCCGCGGCGGAGCCGATCCCGGAGCGGCGTCGTGCAGGGAGCCACCTCACCAGCGCTGCCCCTAGAGCAGCCCCCAACGTGTTGGCGACGATGTCGCCAAGCGCGGACTCGCGACCCGGGATGATCAACTGCGTCAGCTCGATCGCCGTGGACAGCACGAGGAGCGAGACGACCGCCTTACGCCACGACAGGCCGGCGCCGCTCAGTCCCGCGGACAGCGGCATGAAGAGGATCACATTGGCAATGAAATCGGCGAGGCCGAAATCGCCGCACAATACGCACCAGTGAAAAGTCCCGGTATCCGGATCGGACGTGGGGACGAGGGTGAGGCGGATAACGACGGCGAAGCCAGCCAACGCCACCAGGGCCCACATCCGTCGCCTCAACGCCTGCGTCACGTGTAACGCGCCGGCGCGATCGGCGTCATCCGCTAACGGGCGTCGGATGACTGGGGACCGGCATCCGGCTCGAACCTCACCACCTTGGGATCCAAGTTGGCAATGCCCCGAACGTCCTTGTCAGCCGAGATGAGAAGGGTCGCCGCCGGAAGCCAGCGATCGTACTCGCGCTGGATATCGTAGCGGACGACCGCGGCCCCCAGGTAGAAGGTGCCGGGGGCCAGATGCAGGTCGAGTTGTATCGAACAATGGAAGGCTTGACCCGCCTGCAGGTCGAAGGTGCCCATGCCGAGCCGCTCGGTCGACGTGTTGAACACGCCAACCGAGCTCTCGTCCTGGACATAGAGCGTCACCGACAAACGATGGCATGACGATCGTGCCGCGATCTCGACATCCACCCACGCAACGTCACCGGAGCGGAATGCCGTTGCCTCCCCGGCGGAACCGCGCACTGTCAAGCGGGAGACGTACACCTCGCGATCGCCAAGGTCGCGCTGGCCGGCGAGCGCGTTGGCGAGATACGCCTGCACCACCGGCCCCGGCGCGCCCGCTGCCGCGACGCGGCCGCGATCCAGCAGGAGCACGCGTCCGCACAGGTCGGCCACGGCGTGCAGGTTGTGCGACACGAACAGGATTGTGGTCCCTTGAAGCAACACCTGGCGCATGCGCTCCATGCAGCGACGCTGAAAGACGAAGTCGCCGACGCTCAGCACCTCGTCCACCAACAGCACGTCGGGCTCGACGTGCGCTGCCACTGAGAAGCCCAGGCGGGCGAACATCCCCGAGGAGTAGCGCTTCACGGGCGTGTCGATGAACTCCTCGAGACCCGAGAAAGCGACGATGGTATCGAACCGGCGCCGAATGTCATCCCGGGTCATGCCCAGGATCGTGCCGTAGAGGAAGATGTTCTCTCGCCCCGTGAGGTCCGGGTGAAACCCGGCGCTGACTTCGATGAGGGCCGACAAGCGACCGTCGATGCGGACCGTGCCACGCGTGGGCCGCAGGATGCCACCGACGAGCTTGAGCAAGGTGCTCTTGCCGGCGCCGTTACCGCCGATCACTCCGAAAGCCTGACCGCGGTCCACCGTGAACGAGAGTTCGCGCAGCGCCCAGAACTCCCGGCTGGCGAGATCCGGCAATGTCCCGCGCCGCACGGCACGCCGGAACAGCGCCGGCACGAAGTCGCGGAGTGAGTCGTGCAGCTCCCCGCGCCGAAACTTCTTCGACACTCCTTCGACGGCGACGGCCACGTCCGCCATGCGGCCTCAGATCCGTTCCGCGAACAGAGGTTCGAGACGGCGGAAGGCGATCGCTCCAGCGACGCAGCAGGCCACGGAAACCCCCATCGAGTAGGATGCCCACGCCAGATCCGGTGTCTTGTGAGCCACGACCGCGTCGGCCAAACCGACGAGCAGCGGCGCCACGGGATTGAGGAGCGCGGTCTCCCGATAGCGGCCGAAGATCTCCACCGGATAGAACACGGGCGTAAAGAAGACGGCGAAGGTTATCACGACGTCTACCAGGTACTTGACGTCCCGGAAGAACAACGCTCCGGCCGACAGGAACATCCCGAGCCCCAGTGAGAGCGCGACCAGGCCGGCCACGAGAAGGGGGACCCACAGCAGTGTGGCGCTCGCACCGGCACCGGTGAGCGCGAGAACCACGGCCAAGGTCGCCGACGCCACGCAGAAGTCGGCGAACTGGGATAAGACCGCCGCGACGGGAAACACCTCGCGGGGGAGATAGACCTTGGTTACGAGCGTCGAATTGGCGATGAGGCTATTCGTCGCGAAACGGAGCGACGCGACGAAGAAAGCCCACGGCACGGACTTGACCGCGACGACCGCGAGGTTAGCGGTGTCCACCGGTCTTCCCGAGTACCAGCTCAGCCCGTACTGCACCGCCACGCCCGCACCCACAACGAGGGCCGGCATCAGGACCGCCCACAAGAACCCCATGACGGATTGCTTGTACTTGATGCGGATGTCGCGCCAGGCCAGCATGAGGACGAGATCGCGCCAGCGGCGCACCGCCCTCCCCCGGGTCACGATCCGTTCCAAGCGAGCCTCCTGTCCAGCAACCGCGCGCGCACGGGCCGGATGGCGGGAGCATCTCATGCCTTGCCTCGGCGTGCAACTTGACTTGGAGCAGCGCCTTCGGCAATGCGCCTTGCGTGTCGTGGATCCAAGGCAGGCGATGTTGCGTCGGCGCTACGTTCGCCCATAGGCAGCTGCAACAACTGCGGTCCCCAATCCACTGGGGGAGCCTCTCCTGTGGTCGAGGTCAAGCACTGTGACATTGCTGGGTCGCACACGCATGACGATGACCTGCAACGACTTACGCAGACTTGACGAACGGCGCATCCATTGGGATCGAGGAGACGGAGAACGCGCCCTGGCCTGACTGACCTTGGTACGGATCGTGCCCGTTGGATCGGGAGGGGAAGGTGTGCATAGTTCCCGGAAGCTTGAGGCAACCTCGTCACTCCGGATGGTGGAATGAAACTCCTTCGGTCTCTGACTCTGGCCGCCGCACTGCTGGTCGTAGGCTCAGTGGCGGCTACCGCGCAGCAGACGATGCAATTCAACAGCGCGGCCACGGGATTCAACGACGGGCATTACTACGTCGGGACGTACCTGGCGTCCTACTATCCGGGCGGCCCGCAGATCGACGTTTATTGCGTGGATTTCTATCACGAGATCAACTACGGCCAGATCTGGACGGCGAACTTCACGAGCCTCGCCTCCGGTGACTTCAGCAAGACACGGCTGGGTCTGGCCGGATTGACCAATGCCGCCGCGTTCGGGCTGTACGAGGAGGAGGCCTGGCTGGCCACGCAGTTCTCGAATCCGCTCTACCACGACAACAACGACTGGGTGGGCATCGCTCATGCGATGTGGAGCCTGACGTCCGGCAACACCGCGCTGATCGACGCGTACTCGACCCCGTGGTTGACGAAGCTCGGTGTCGCGATGGCAGACAATTACGCCGGGACGGACCTCTCCGGCTGGAGCGTGATCACCGACGTCAACGCAAAGGGCGAGTGCACGGTGTACAACCAGCCCTGTGGCTCGGACGGAACGCAGGAGTTCCTGACTCGGACCGTCACGCCGGAGCCCGCCACGCTCCTGCTGCTCGGGACTGGCCTGTTGGGCCTGTTTGCGGTCGGGTTCGTCAAGCGCACGGTCGTCTAACTGGCTGTAGCGCGCTCCAAGCGCTAGTTTGTCGGGCGGGCTGGGCCTCGGGTTCAGCCCGCCTTTCGTTCCCTGAGGTCTCGTAGCGTCCCCTGCCGGCGTACACACCATGAACGAACGAAGCTCAGGCGCTCTCGAGTCACTGGCCGGTCCCCTGTACGTTCTGGCGCTGCTCCTGGTGGTCACGCCGCCGATAGACGTGCTCGCCAACGTGTGGCCCATCCGCTTGGGAGAGGTGAGCTGGCGCTACGGCACCGTGGGCGCTTCCTCGGGATACTTGCTCACGCCACTACTTGGCCTGGGGCTGGCGTGCCTGATTGCCATAGCGCGCAGACAGCGGATCATGCTCCGGGTGCTGGCCGTTGTGTGCTTGGTGGCAGGTGCGATGCTGGTCGTTGCCGCGATCGACTTCGCGCTGGATGCGGCGCAGGTGCGTCACACGGTGCCCACGACGCCCTCCCTGGCGCGCTGGGCGTTCGACGTCGGCGCGGCAAAAGCGATCTTCAAGAACCTGTCGGCGGCGGTTTGTTTTGTGTGGCTGGGTTGGGCAACCCGGCGAGCTCAGCGCGCGTTGGGTGCGGACGGCAAGCACGCGCCACCGCCACTGGTAGGGCGCGCTGCGGAGCGAGGGCAATAGGATTCCTCAGCCGGGCGCGCGTCAACCCCCGAGCGTTCGCCATCCGAGGTAGGTGGCGCGCGCTATCGTCGTGGCGGCCCTGCGACGGACGCGAATAAGCAAGGAACGACTGGTCATCGGCGGCGCGTCTGGCAGTCGTGCCTCGTGCCGGATGCCCTCGTCAAGCAGCTTTTCCCTCCATCTGCCCGTCGCGGGACGCCCGATCACTTGTAGCCGCCAGGCCAGGAGCCGCCCTAGGGGGAAGGGTCGGCGCGGGGCGACCGCTTCGGGCAACTCCGGGCCGGCCAGCTGAGCTGCCCCCGCGAGCCACTCTCGTGAACCGTCCGGCTCGGCCAGCTCGGGAGTGGCCATGCGTGCAGCGATCGTGGCCCAGTCGACCTCGGCCGCGGCCAGGATCGCCGCGGCGTCCAGCCAGAAACGCAGCGTCCAGGAGGCCGGCTGTGACGGTTTGGCGTGCGTCAGTCCGTGCCACAGCAGTTCGGTAGCCGACGGTACTCGGACGGTCAGGCCTTGCCAGACGAGGTTGCTTGGGGCTCGGTTGGCGCGTTCCCACGCGATGTGTGGGGACAGTTGCCAGCTTGTCGAGACGTGAAGCTCCACCGCGGCCCGGCCAGGCCGACCGAGCGGACGCGCGTGGTGGCGACTGGGGCCCCAAACTTCGCTCTCTTCCGGACGCGCTCGATTGCGGTCGAACGGATATAGGGGCGCGTACCCTGCCGAGACGAGCGCCCTCCACGCGCTCTCTACTTCGGCCGACGGCACGAGCACGTCAACGTCCGATGTCCGACGCGCGTCGGCCATCGGGTAGAGTCCCTTGGCTGCGCGGCGTGCCGGACCCTTGAGAAGGACGCAGGGCACCTGCTTCGCCGCGAGCATCCCCAGGACGTCCATGCTCTCCGCGTCCACTGCGAGGCCTGCTTTTGCGTCTATTCGAGCGGCGAGTTGCAGCGACTCGACTAGTGCGGCGGGCGCATCGGAGATCGCCCGGGTGTCGACGAGGCGTCGCAACAACCACTGTTCACCGCGCTCCCACGCAATCCACGCAGTGATGGCGCGGGTGCTTGCGGCCACCTCGGGACGCGCCCACCTCTCGGCGAGCCGCGCCTCGCCCGGAACGGGCGCGAGACACAGCGTATCGAGAAGCAGGCGTGCGAGCGAACGGTTCACGGCTCGGCGGGTACGGCTTCCGGGAAGCTGGCGATGATGCGGTACTGGTCCGGTCGGTTGCTGGCGGGCTCGAGGAACAGCGCGCCGTGGCGCGCGAGCCAGGCGTGGGCGAGGAACGCCCCGGCTGCGTCGCGCCTGACGCCGATGTGCAGCGTGACTTCCCGGCCGGATTTCTTGAGCAAGTAGTACAAGACGATGCCACGCTTAAGGCAGGTGTAACGCCACGGCGGCGGAAGGCGTCGGAGGATCATCTCCGTCCACTCGGCCAGGTCAGATTCTGGCGGCGGCGGAGTAGGTGCCGGGCGGCGGCGCCCGACCCAGCGCGCCAGGCGAGCGAACGAGACGGCAGAGAGGAGAGGCGGCAACGTGAGTGCGGCGAGTACGGTGCGCACCTTCCAGCGAAATTCCGCGCTCACGCCTCGAGCGTCCGCACGACCCCGCGCTCCGTGCACTGCTTGAGGAAAGCCACGGCCGTAGCTCGTGCTTCGGGCGGCTGGACCTCGTACTCGCGAACCAGCGCCGCGACGAGATCGTCCAGCGTGCGCGGTTCGAGCAGCGACTCGAGGAGCGTCAGGCCCGTGGCGTTCACGGTGAAGTAGCGGCGATCGTCGAGATGCAGGACCACGCCTTCGCCTTCGAGCGCGGTGAGGCGGACGTTCGGATGACGTTGGTAGCGAACAGTCACGGGACCAACTCGGTCAGAAGGTCGGGGTGCTCGAAGATGTCCCTGCCGAGTCGCAGTCGGTAGCACCGGGCCTGCGAGGCCAGCCGCGTGACGAGCTCCAGGTGGCGCTGCGCACCTTCCGGATCCACGAGAAACAGGAGCGACCAGGACAGCAGGTCGGCCACCGCGAGCGCCGGCCGCAGAGGTTCCAACGTCGTGGGGCCGTCGTGGACCGCGGCGATGGCGACGATCTCGGGCGTCACGCGGTCCACCCAACGCCCACCCAACTCGTCGGGGGAGAAACCCGTCTTTCCGCGCCGCGCGAGCGCCGCGCCGCCCGTCAGGCCGAGCAGCCGGTACCCGTCGTCCCGGAGCGCGATGGGCTCGCGCCAGGCCAGTACCGCGACGGGCTTGGTACCGTCCACGAGGAACGCGGTATCGTCGGTCCCGACACCCCAGCCACGTGAGGCCAGCAGCGCGGCGGTGGTGGACTTGCCGGATCGCGAGTCGCCGGCCACCAGCCAGCCTCGGCCGCGCGGATCCACGGCCGTCGCCGCGTGCACGTGGCTCCAGCCGAGAGCGCGGTACTGCGCGGCCACCACGAGCAGGAGGAACGGACGCAGCCACGACTCCGACCGAGGGGCGGCGTGCTCGAGGAGCGTGACCTGGGCGGCGCCGCTTCCGAGATGCACTACCGCATGGCCGGCTCCGTCCCGCCACACCAGGCGTAGCGCGCCGTCAGGAGGACCGTAGTAAAGATCGATGTCCGGCTGGCGGAGGCATGGCCGAAGATCCTGGCCGCTCCACGGCTCGCTCGCGACGGTGAGCTCGAGCTCCAGGGCGCGGGGCGCGACGAGCTGCGAGTCGGCGAGCCAGCGCTCCACGGCCATTCGGACGTCCTTGCGGTCGCACGCCACTCGCATCGTCACGCTCTGAGGATGGTCCCTGCAAATGCAACGCGCCAGCTGGTTGGGCTGGCGCGCGCACGATGCTGTTGCCGCTGACGATCTCAGGTGCAACCGCCTTGGCATCCGCCACCTGACGCCAGCGTGCCTTCGACCAAGGACACCTCATCCTTGATCACGGGTGCTTCGAAAGGCTTGCGAACCATTCGTGACCCTCCCTCCCGATCAATGAGCGCAAATTCGACAGCCGTTCTTGGGATACGCAAGAGCCAGGCCATCCGGTGGCACCGTCACGCGGCAGATAAGTCGTTGGTGCTCAGGCACTTGATGAAGACCGCAGCGAGGCGGCATACGATGCGCCACCGCCACGCCTGACGGCACCGTTCCACACGATCTAGTCCAGGCTGCGCAACGCGTCGGCGACGCGCGCCAGGCCTGCCTCGAGATCCGCCTGCTCCGGCCCGAAGCCGAAACGGATGAAGTGATCCATGCCGAACTGGTCGCCCGGCACGACGAGCACGTCGTGGGCGATCCGCAGCCGCTCGGCCAGCGCCGACGAGTTGATGCCCGAGCGGTAGCGCGCGTAGCAGATCGCGCCGGCGTCGGGGGCGCGATAGATGAACTGGTCGCCCTGGGACTTCAGCCAGCGATCGAGCACCGGCCAGTTGCCGCGCAGGATGCTGCGTGTCCGCTCGAGGATCCGGCTGCGCACGCCGGGCTCGAGGGCCTGGGTCGCCAGCCAGTCGGAAATCACGCTCGGGCCGATGGTCGTGTAGTCCTTGCGGGCCCACAGCTC
>Ga0335080_10005582_pt1 | contig 12959 bp, 10 predicted proteins | sample Lox_Sample_34_FD_206720 | JGI IMG/M metagenome (GOLD analysis project Ga0335080, IMG submission 206720) | Soil microbial communities from Loxahatchee National Wildlife Refuge, Florida, United States - Lox_Sample_3.4 | ecosystem: Environmental > Terrestrial > Soil > Wetlands | place: USA... | reverse complement strand
TTTGTGTTAATTTTAATAAATCTTGACTCAAGTCCTTATAAATGAATGGTTTTCTAGGAGAATACGAAGCTACTCTCGACCCCAAAGGTCGCTTTTTACTACCGGCTGCCATTAAAAAGCAGCTGGGGGAAGAAGGGGATGGCCAGTTCATTATCAACCGGGGATTTGAAAAATGCCTGAGCCTGTATCCGATGAAGAGTTGGGAGCCCATTTTTGATGAAATCAGCAAGCTGAATGATTTTGACCCCAAAGTTCGTGCATTCAGGCGATACTTTTTAAACGGAGCTACCATGCTGGAACTGGATTCAGCAAGTCGATTGCTGGTTCCTCCAAACCTGAAGGAACACGCAGGACTGGTAAAAGATATAGTGCTGGTGTCAGCAGTCAATAAAATAGAAATCTGGGATAAAAGTAAGTATCAGCAGTTCTTTGAAAACTTTTCACCTGACAGTTTTAGCAATATCGCAAATGAGGTGATGAATCCTAAGACAGATAAGCCGCAAAGCTGATCAGTTGTTATGGATAGTAAAAAACATAACCAGCAAAAATCAGATACAGCATATCATGTGCCGGTGATGTTGAGAGAGGCAACAGAAGCTTTGAATATCCAACCCGGCGGAGTATATGTGGATTGTACATTCGGAGGAGGCAGTCACTCGAAAGAAATCTTAAAAAGTTTGAATGATCAGGGCAGGTTGTTTGCTTTTGATCAGGATGTGGATGCGAAGAAGAATTTGCCTGAAGACAAAAGGGTTGTTTTTCTTCCTCATAATTTCCGGCATCTCCAACGCTTCCTTCGTTTGCATCAGATCAGGCAGGTAGATGGCATATTGGCTGATCTTGGGGTCAGCAGTCATCAGCTGGATGAAGCCGGAAGAGGATTTTCATTGCGTTTTGACGGTGATCTCGATATGCGGATGGATAAGCGACAATCGTTGACAGCCTTTGATATTGTGAACACTTATAGTGAAGTCCAATTGCACAAACTTTTTGAACGATACGGAGAGGTAACCAATGCAAAAACACTCGCAAAAAAAATTGTTAGTGTTCGTCATTCAATATCACTTCAAACGGTTGCGGGGTTCAGGAATGCTATCAGCGATATGGTGAAAGGAAATCCAAATAAATACTTTGCCCAGGTTTTTCAGGCTTTGCGAATTGAAGTGAACGATGAATTAGGAGCTTTAAAAGAAATGCTGGAACAGGCACCCGGATTACTTAAACAGGGAGGCAGAATCGCAATAATCACTTTTCATTCATTAGAAGACCGTATCGTCAAGAATTTCTTCAGGAATGGTTCATTTGGAGAAGCAGAGCAGGTAAACCCCTTCGGATTAGACAAGGAAGCAAAAACATTAAAGGTTATTACAAAGAAACCGATCATTCCATCGGTTATGGAAGTGAGGCATAATCCGCGTTCGCGAAGTGCGAAGCTGCGTATTGCAGAAAAACTGTAGCAAACAGAGATAAGTTTTCAGAAATAGAAATTAAAACCAATATCAATTGTTTTGTATCTGATGGACAACACAGATGAAATACAAAAAACAAAAGAACAAAAAATCAGTTTGAAGCGATTGCTGAGATATCAATGGATCGTAAAAAATATTCCATTCTTTCTCTTCCTCGGGTTGCTTGCAGTCATTTATATATATAACGGGCATTACGCGGATAAACTCGTGAGGGATATCAGCAGGACTAACAAAGAAGTAAAAGAATTACAATATGAATATAAAACCCTGAAGAGTGAGGTCATGTTCAGGAGCAAACAAAGTGAGTTGGCAAAGGCAGTAGAACCACTTGGATTGAAGGAAATGGTAAAACCGCCGGTTGTTTTGGAAGACAGTATCGTCAATCGAAAATAATTGAACAAAGCATTAATACAAAACATCACTAACGTTGGAGCTTAAGCGAGATATATTATGGAGAGTATATGTATGCTTCCTGGGCATAGTGATCATAAGCTGCTTTGTATTAGGAAAAGCATTTTATATCCAGCGAATCCAGGGAAAGTATTGGAGGGGCCTGAGTGACAGTCTCCATCAAAAATTTGTGGAACTGAATGCAGAACGGGGGACCATCTACAGCGAAGATGGAAATATGCTTAGCACATCCATTCCTTATTTCAATATATATATAGATTTTGGAGCAGACGGCCTGAGAGAAAAAAATGGAAAAAGGTTTAAAGAAAATATTGATTCACTTTCTCTTTGTCTTGCCCATCTTTTCAAAGATAAAACAGCGGCTGGATATAAGCGTGAGTTGCAACAGGGATATAGGGAAATGGATCGATATTATGAATTACAAAAAAATTTATCATTCGAGCAATACAAAGAGCTGCGATCATTTCCTCTCGTCAGGTTGGGAAGAAACAAAAGCGGCTTTATAACAGAAATAACGAGTAAAAGATTAAATCCGTTCGGCTTGCTGGCCAATCGTACCATTGGCCTGGCAAGAGCGAATGCTCAAAATGTTGGACTTGAAAGAACTTATGATACATTATTAAAAGGTGAGAATGGAAGCAGACTTGTTCGCTATATGGCCGCCGGAACTTATATGCCGGTTGAAGGATATGAGATCGAACCTGAAAACGGAGAGGATATTTTGACTACGATTAATGTCAATATCCAGGATATCGCCGAAAATGCTTTATTGAAAATGCTGACTGAAAACGAATGCGAGCATGGATCCTGTATTGTGATGGAAACTGCTACTGGTAAAATCAGGGCGATTGCAAATCTTGGACGTCAACAGGATGGAACTTATTGGGAAGATCTGAATTATGCTATTCGCGCTTCTGAACCAGGATCAACATTTAAGTTAGCAACCTTACTGTCTTTGCTCGAAGATCATGATGTGAAATTAACGGATCGGCTGACCCTGGAAGGTGATGCCTGGAAATTTCGGAACCGGACTGTACGTGATGCAGAAAAACATGGGAAAATCGAGGTAACTGTAAAAGAAGCTTTTGAGATCAGTTCGAATATCGGAATGGCAAAACTTGCTATCAACAATTATTCGCAAAATCCTGATCAGTTCGTTGCTCATATAAAGAAACTTCATTTAAATCAGATCACTGGTGTTGATCTAGCAGGTGAAACAACACCAATAGTCAAAACACCTGCATCACGTACATGGAGTGCAACGACATTACCCTGGATGGCTTTCGGTTACGAAGTTTTGATCAGTCCCTTGCAAACCCTGACTCTATACAATTCTATTGCCAATAATGGCAAAATGATGAAACCTTACCTGGTCGATAATATGCAACTGGCAGGAAGAATAGAAAAACAAAAACAACCGGCCATCCTCATGGATAAAGTTTGCAGTGAAAATACTTTGAAACAATTAAAGGAATGCCTTGAAGGAGTATGTATTGAAGGTACGGCCAAACATGTTTTCAAGAATTCATTTTATAAAGTAGCTGGTAAAACGGGAACGGCGCTTGTCGCGAATGCAAATCGGGGATACGCAGATCATATTTATCAATCTTCCTTCGTCGGATATTTCCCCGCCGATCGCCCCGAATATTCCTGCATCGTTGTGATCAAAAATAAACCATTTGCAAAAAAATATTTAGGTGCACAGGTAGCAGCTCCTGTGTTTAAAGAAGTAGCAGATAAACTCATGAGTCTTGAAAAGGATCATGATCATGGCATGATGGCTGATGTCAATGAATCTGTCTGGAAAAAAGACAGCGCTCAATATTATTATGCGGGATATGCAAAGGATTTAAAACTGGTGACAGGAATGTTGAACGTTGAGCATATTGATTCTACCGGCAAATCAGAATTGGGAAGAATGTATGCATGGAATTATCAACCTGTATTGAATGAAAAAATGATTGATAAGAAACTGATGCCGGATGTTAAGGGAATGGGATTAAAAGATGCCTTATCCATTTTGGAAGAAAGGAATATAAAAGTAATGGCAAAGGGAACCGGAAAAGTAAAACAGCAAAGCATTGTGCCCGGAACGATTTTAAACAAAAATGAAACACTTACCCTGGAACTAAACTAATGGCCCTATTACAGGATATACTATATAAAGTGAGCATCAGGTCTGTGAAAGGAAAGCTGGATGTTGAAGTGAAGGATCTCCAGATCGATTCACGAAAGGTCGGACTAGGTTCTGTATTTATTGCAATCAAAGGAGTGCATGCTGACGGTCACCAGTTCATTGAAACTGCGGTAGAAAAAAATCCTGCAGCTGTTATCTGTGAAGTATTGCCGGAGCAATTCAAAGTTGGAATTGCTTATGTGCAGGTTGAAAACAGTGCAGCAGCGGCTGGCTATATGGCGCACCATTTTTATGGTCAGCCATCTGAAAAATTAAAGCTGGTCGGGGTTACCGGTACCAATGGTAAAACCACAATTGCAACATTATTATTTAAGCTCTTTACGGCATTGGGATATAAAAGTGGCTTGTTGAGTACAGTACAGAATCAGGTGGGAGACGAGATCGTGCCTGCAACGCATACAACACCGGATGCAATTAGTCTGAACGCTTTGTTAAAGCAAATGGTAGATGCAGGTTGTACACATGCGTTCATGGAAACAAGTTCGCATGCAATTGACCAGCATCGGATTGATGGGTTGTTGTATACGGGCGCGATTTTCAGCAATATCACGCATGATCATCTCGACTATCATAAAACATTTGATGAATATATCAGGGTAAAAAAATCTTTTTTTGATTCATTGCCTTCAACGGCTTTTGCAATATCCAATGCAGATGACAAGAGAGGAAAGGTGATGCTTCAAAATACAAATGCAAAAAAGTATTTCTATGGTTTGAAAACAATGGCTGATTTCAAGGGTAAGATCTTTGAAAATAACCTTTCGGGATTGGTGATGTCGGTAAACGATAAGGAAGTTCATTTCAGGCTGATTGGTGAATTCAATGCATATAACCTGCTTGCAGTATATGCTTCGGCTATATGTCTGGGTGAGGAAAAACAGGAAATACTTCGCTGCCTCAGTGTATTAAGCGGTGCGGAAGGAAGGTTTGATTATATACAATCACCCAAAGAAAAAATTATGGGTATCGTGGACTATGCACATACGCCAGATGCCTTAACCAATGTGTTGACAACAATTCAGCAATTGAGAAAAAGTGGTGAACATATCATTACGGTAGTGGGTTGCGGTGGGGACAGGGATAAAACAAAAAGGCCGATCATGGGAGAAGTGGCCTGCAAATACAGCGATCAGGTTGTCTTCACTTCGGATAACCCCCGCAGTGAAGATCCGGAGCAGATATTGAAGGATATGGAAGCAGAATTGAATACTGCTGCTAAGAGAAAATATATTTCGATGGTTGACAGAAGAGAGGCAATTAAAACAGCAGCAAACCTGGCCAAGCCAGCCGATATCCTGCTGATTGCGGGTAAAGGGCATGAAAAATATCAGGAAATAAAAGGTGTGAAATATCCTTTTGATGATAAAGCAGTACTGAAAGAAATATTTGAATTGTTGAATAAATAATCGTGAAACGTAATATGCAAAAGTGAAACCTGGATAGATTGTTTTCACATTTGACTTTTCACGTTTCACAGAAAGAGATTTATAAATCATAGGACGGTAGACAATAACAGCCAGAAAAAAACCAACATGCTGTACCACTTATTTGATTGGTTGAAACAGGGCGGAACAAAAATACCCGGAGGAGCATTATTCCAGTTTATCACCTTCCGGGTATTGCTGGCTGTTTTATTATCTCTTGTCATCACAATGTTGTATGGAAGAAGGCTGATCAATTATCTAAGAAATAAACAGGTTGGAGAGAGTGTTCGTGAATTAGGACTGGAAGGCGAGCATCAAAAAAAGGGAACGCCTACCATGGGAGGTCTTATTATTATGCTCGCCATTTTAATCCCCACTTTATTATTGGCCAACCTGAATAAAGCTTATATCCGCTTAATGATTTTCAGTACAGTCTGGCTGGGTATGATCGGTTTTATTGATGACTATTTGAAATTACGCGCTAAAAGACTTGCACAGGAACAGGGAATTCCATATAAAAAAGGCGATAAGGATGGATTGGCAGGATGGTTTAAGATACTCGGACAGGTAGTGCTTGGTTTCGTTGTGGCGTCCACTTTATATTTCAACAGCAATACAAAAGTCTGGCGTGAATATATCGGGGACAGAAAACCTGCAGACACGACGGGTATCAAGGTAGTCGTACTGGATGGAAAGGAAAAAATGTTTGTCGAACCGAGCGAACCCATTACATCGATTCCATTTGTCAAAAATCATGAATTCAATTATTCAAAATTATTGCCATCTGCCATCAGGGGAGCTACCTGGATTCTCTATATCATCATTGTGATTTTTATTATCACTGCAGTTTCCAATGGCGCCAATATTACGGATGGTCTGGATGGACTTGCTACCGGCGTGAGTGCAGTGATAGGAGCCTGTCTCGGCGTGTTTGCTTATGCCAGTGGTAATATCCGGTTTGCAGAGTATCTAAACATCATGTATATCCCAAATTTGGGAGAGTTATCCATTTTTATTGGAGCATTGATTGGCGCATGTTTAGGTTTCCTGTGGTACAATGCATATCCCGCATCTGTATTTATGGGAGATACCGGCAGCCTGATGCTTGGAGGAATTATTGCTGCATTGGCTATTATCGTTCGAAAAGAATTATTGATCCCGATTTTCTGTGGGGTATTCCTCGTTGAGAATTTGAGTGTGTTGATACAGGTATCCTATTTCAAATTCACAAAAAAGAAATATGGCGTCGGGAAAAGAATTTTCCTGATGAGCCCGCTGCACCATCATTATCAGAAGCTGGGATATAATGAGAGTAAGATAGTAACAAGGTTTTGGATCGTAACCATTTTGTGTGTTGTGTTTGCAGTGGTCACCTTAAAGATCAGATAAGCAATAGAGAATAAAAAAATATTTGAAAAACCAATAGGAGAGCGAACATAAAAGCCAACAAAAAGATTGTGGTGCAGACAGAATTCATGCTTTTGAAAAACCCCTAAATCCGTCTCGAAAAGCCGGGCTGGGAAAAATTATCATTGATGAGTAAACGCATGGTCATATTGGGCGGAGGAGAGAGCGGAGTTGGAGCAGCAATTTTGGCCATCATGCAGGGATATGAGGTTTTTGTTTCTGATGCAGGAACATTGCAGGCAAAGCATAAAGAGGAACTGCAGTCCAGGGGAATTGAATATGAAGAAGGATATCATACTGAAGAAAAGATCCTGAACGCAGATGAGATCATGAAGAGTCCGGGAATCCCTGAGAAAAATGCGATGGTAAAAAAAATTAGATCGAAAGGAATTCCGGTTATCAGTGAAATAGAATTAGCGTATAGGTATAAAGGTGATAGTAAGATCATTGGAATTACGGGCAGCAATGGCAAAACCACGACTACTGCAATGACTTATCATATCTGCAGGCATGGTGGACTGGATTGTGCCCTGGTGGGAAATATCGGGTATTCATTTGCGAGACAGGTGGCTGAAAAAAGTAAACCCTGGTATGTAGCAGAAATCAGCAGTTTTCAATTAGATGATATAAAAACGTTTAGACCGGATGTGGCGATTCTGACAAATATTACGGAAGATCATCTTGACAGGTATGAGTACAAATTTGAAAATTATATCAGCAGCAAGTTCAGAATCGTCATGAATCAAACCAGTGAGGACTATTTTATTTATTGCGAAGATGACCCTGTGATAAAAAAAAATTTAAACCAGTATTCGTTTCATTCTAACCCATTACCATTTACCATGCAACATGAATTGAATCAAGGAGGCTATATAAGAAACGGGGAAATGTCAATTAAGATCGGAAGTGAAAAGGTAGAAATGAGCATTTATGATTTTGCGCTGAAGGGAATTCATAACCAATATAATACGATGGCTGCCGGGATAGCCTCTGTCCTTGTGGGTATACGAAAACAGAAAGTGCGGGAAGCCATACAGAGTTTTGAAGCTTTGGAACATCGTATGGAATATGTTGGAACAGTAAGAGGAGTGGAATTCATCAATGACAGCAAGGCCACCAATGTGAACTCTACCTGGTATGCGCTCGAAAGCATGAGCAAACCCGTGATATTGATATTGGGTGGAGTTGATAAAGGAAATGATTATTCACTGATCCGCGACCTGGTTAAAGAAAAAGTGAAAGCAATTGTCTGCATGGGAATCGATAACCGGAAGATCCATGAAGCATTCCAGAATGATGTGTCGGTAATGGTGAATACAGGGAGTGCCCTGGAAGCAGTGAAAGCAGCTTTTCATTTTGCAAATAAAGGAGATGTGGTTTTGTTGAGTCCTGCCTGCGCCAGTTTCGATCTGTTTAAAAACTATGAAGACAGGGGAAATCAATTTAAAGAAGCGGTCAGAGACCTGTAAAATTTAGAATCTAAAATACAAAAGGAAAAATAAAAATTAAGTGTAACTGTCATCTGTCAACCGTCAACTCATTCATGTCCGAATCAGTAACGATAGAAAAAAGAACATTTAACCGGCTCGGGTCCAGAACCAGGGGCGATAAAGTGATATGGGCAATCGTGGTTGTATTGGCGCTTGTATCATTGCTTGCCGTTTATAGTTCTACAGGTTTGCTTGCCTATAAAATGTACAAAGGCAATACCGAGGTATACCTTTTTCGCCAATTTGCATTTATCGTCATTGGAATACTCATCATTTATTTTGCTCACCAGGTAAACTATATTATCTATTCAAAAGTTGCGAGAATATTATTTCTTATATCAATCCCATTGTTGATTTATACTTTATTTTTTGGTGTGAGGTTGAATGAGGGAAGCCGTTGGATAAGATTGCCCATCATCAACCTGACCTTCCAGACCTCCGATCTTGCCAAACTTGCCCTGTTTATGTATCTCAGTCGTTTACTGAGTAAGAAACAGGATATCATCAAGGATTTTCGGAATGGGTTCATACCAGTTATAACACCTGTCGCTGTAATATGTATATTAATTGTACCAGCCAATCTTTCTACTGCATTATTGGTTGGGGCAACCAGTCTCATGCTATTATTTATCGGCCGTGTCAGGGCAAAACATTTATTGCTCACAGTTAGTGTTGCATTGATTCCGGTTCTTATATTAATTATGGCCGCCGTTATCCGTCATAAGGCAGATGGAGGAGTTGTGGTCAAAGAAAAAACAGAAACCAAATCAACATTATTTGTACGCGTGGATACATGGCTCAACAGGGTTGAGACATTCATATATGGGGGAAGCGAAAAGGATAATGCAGATGATGATAACTACCAGGTGACACAGGCAAAAATTGCTATTGCAAAAGGTGGCTGGGCAGGGCTCGGTCCGGGAAATAGCCAGCAAAGGAATTTTCTTCCTCATCCTTATTCGGATTTTATTTATGCGATCATTATCGAAGAATATGGTTTTATAGGAGGCGCATTTATCATTTTTGTTTACCTGATTTTTTTATTCCGGAGTATTCGCATTTTCAGGAAATGCCCATTTGCTTTTGGAGCATTCCTCGCGTTGGGTTTAAGTTTTACGCTGGTCATTCAGGCGATGGCGAATATGGCGGTGAATGTGAATTTGTTTCCTGTTACCGGCGTGACTTTGCCGTTGATAAGTATGGGCGGGAGTTCATTCTTATTTACATGTCTGGCGATAGGAATCATATTGAGTGTTGCAAGAAATGTTGAAAAATTAGAGGGCAAAACCCCTGCCCCTAAAGGGGAAAATCTAACTCCTGCAGGAGAATAAAAAAGAAAGGGATAATGATAACTGATGAAAATCGCGACTTGCATAACTCCCCTTTAGAGGTCGGGGGTGAGAAAGGAGGCCGGATTATCATTGCGGGAGGAGGAACCGGGGGCCATATTTTCCCTGCGATTGCAATTGCAAATGCCTTAAAAAAAATAAAACCGGATATAGAAATATTATTTGTTGGTGCGAAGGGAAAAATGGAAATGGAAAAAGTACCACAGGCGGGATATCGGATTGAAGGGATTGATATCGCTGGTTTCAACAGGAGTTCTTTGATAAAAAATATTGGTTTACCATTCAAACTTATAAAAAGCTTTTTCCAGGTAAGAAGGATCGTTAATTCTTTCAACCCGGATGCAGTGGTTGGAGTTGGAGGTTATTCCAGTTTCCCGGTTTTGAGATTTGTGCAGGCGAAAGGAATTCCCAATTTCATTCATGAATCGAATTCGTTTGCAGGCAGATCAAATATTCTGCTGGGAAAAAAAGCGACACGGATTTTTGTCGCCAGTGATGGAATGGAAAAATTCTTTCCTGCTGAAAAAATAATGATCACGGGAAACCCGGTACGAGAAACCATTGTCAAAAACAGGATAACAAAAGAAAAAGGAACTGAGTTTTTTGGATTGGATGCGAATAAAAAAATTGTTTTTGTTACTGGTGGAAGCCTGGGCGCAAAAACTATTAATGAGGCAATTGATGCGGGAGTAACAGAATTTAAAAAAGCTGATTTGCAGTTGATCTGGCAGACTGGAAAACTCTATGCGGCAAAAGCCGCAGAGAAGGCGGCAGAAGATAAGAACATCTGGGCGAATGATTTTATTTCTCAGATGGAATATGCATTTGGAGCTGCAGATATAGTTGTATCGAGATCGGGGGCTATGTCTATTGCTGAATTATGTGTTGTTGGGAAACCCGTGGTCTTTGTTCCTTATCCTTATGCGGCAGAAGATCATCAGACTGTAAACGCGCAGACTCTTGTTAACAAAAATGCAGGCATCCTTGTGAAGGATAGTGAAGCAAAAGACAAACTGGTAAAAACAGTGATTGCATTATCAACAGATATTCAGAAGCAAAAAGAATTAAGCGAAAATATCAGCAGGCTGGCAGTAAAGAATGCGGATACAAGGATTGCAGAAGAGATTATAAAATTGATGACCGGGAACCGATGATCGATCGATCAACGAAAAAATGATGGAACTAAAAAATATTCAAAGAATATATTTTATCGGTATCGGAGGAATCGGGATGAGTGCATTGGCGAGGTATTTTAAGTTTCATGGAAGGCAGGTGAGTGGATATGATAAAACAGAAACGGAATTAACGAAAGCGCTCGTGTCCGAGGGGATTAAGGTTCATTATACAGAAGATATCAGTCTTGCACCAAAAGACGCGCAACTGGTAGTGTATACACCGGCAATTCCAAAAGACAATCCGGAATTGTTGTACTACCAGGAAAATAATTATACCGTGTTGAAGAGAAGCGATGTGTTGGGTGCAATTACAGAAAGTTCTTTTAATATATGTGTGGCTGGTACTCATGGCAAGACAACGGTAAGTACGATGATCGCGCATATTCTGCGTGACAGCGGTTATGGTTGTAATGCTTTTCTTGGGGGACTTTCAGTCAACTACAACAGTAATTTCTGGAGTGATCCACGAAATGTTTGTGTGATTGAAGCCGATGAATATGATAGAAGTTTTTTGAAACTCAGTCCGGATATCGCTGTAATCACCGCGATGGATGCCGATCATCTTGATATCTATGGAACGGCAGCATCAGTTGAAGAGGCGTTTATCGAGTTTTCCGCCAAATTGAAACCAGGAGGTCTATTGCTGGCAAAATACGGACTTAAAAGGGCAAGAGAATTAAAAGTACCTGTGAAGTTGAGTTATAGTCTGGACGATAGTAACGCAGACATATATGCGCAGAATATAGGGATCGATGACGGCAGCTATGTCTTTGATGTGATTACAAAAAAATGGTCTTTGAAAAATGTGCGGTTGAATATGGGCGGAATGCACAATATAGAAAATGCAGTTGTCGCAATAGCAGCAGCGCATCAGCTCGAAATAGCAGATACGAAAATAAAGAATGCTATTGAGTCATTCCGGGGGGTAAAGAGAAGGTTTGAGTACGTCTTGCCTCTTTCAGGAACAGGAGGAATCGTATTCATTGATGATTATGCACATCATCCCGAGGAGCTGAGAGCCCTGATCAGTAGCGCAAGGAAATTATTTCCTGAAAGAAAGTGTACAGTTGTTTTTCAACCGCATTTGTACACGAGAACAAGAGATTTTGCAAAAGGATTTGCCGGGAGTTTGGATTTGGCGGATGAAGTCATTTTGCTGCCAATATATCCGGCAAGAGAAAAACCGATAGAAGGAGTGAGTAGTAAAATCATTGCAGAAAAAATGAAACATGCAGTTGTTCATCTAATAAATAAAGAAGAATTGTTGACGGCGATCAAAGATATTATTAGTAAGACTCCCTCTCCGGTGGAGGGGGTTGGGGGGAGATTATTTATCACAGCCGGTGCCGGAGACATAGACAGATTGGTCAAACCGATGAAAGAGATTTTTGAACAAACGAACTAACCCAATTGTGACCGGGGCTTATTACCTGTTCACTTTGTACCCGTCTGACGGTTAAAAGCGACCGTTGGGCGGGTCTAAACGGGAAGTGAATTGAAGAATATAAATGAAGATGGATATAAAGGCCAACATAAAAAAAATACTTTTTATCCTGGTATGGTGTGTCTCAGGCGGAGGAGTGTTGGCATTACTGATTGCTGCGATCAATATGAAAAATAGCAAGACCTGTAAGAATTATAAGATTGAATTCAGTGGGAAGGGCCGGCCGATCTTTATTGATCAGAAACAGGTGATCGCAATGCTGGCAGGAGAAGGTTCTTTTCAGATAACAGGAAAAAAAATGGTTTCTTTTGACCTGCGCAGAATGGAAGAGTTGTTGAAAAAAAATGTATGGATCAGGGATGCGCAATTGTTCTTTGACAATAATCAGGTATTACGGATAAATATAACCGAAAGAGAACCGGTTGCAAGAGTTTTTACAACTGAGGGAACTAGTTTTTATATCGACAGTAGCTGTGCTCAGTTGCCTTTACCTGTTAAATCGTCGCTCCGTCTTCCTGTATTTACCGGTTTCCCGGCTGAAAAAATAAGATTGCATGGGCCCGACAGTGCACTTGCAGATCAGATGCGGAAAC
>Ga0335080_10005578_pt1 | contig 12960 bp, 11 predicted proteins | sample Lox_Sample_34_FD_206720 | JGI IMG/M metagenome (GOLD analysis project Ga0335080, IMG submission 206720) | Soil microbial communities from Loxahatchee National Wildlife Refuge, Florida, United States - Lox_Sample_3.4 | ecosystem: Environmental > Terrestrial > Soil > Wetlands | place: USA... | reverse complement strand
CGAGGTCGTAGAACGGCTCCTTGCCGTTCGTGGTCGACTCGCGGCGGACGACCTGCGGCCGGGGCAGGTAGGGCTCGATCTGGTCGGAGACCGCCACCGGGCCGGCGCCGGGGCCACCGCCACCGTGTGGCTGAGTGAACGACTTGTGCAGGTTGAAATGGACGATGTCGAAGCCCATGTCGCCCGGACGGCTGATCCCCATGATCGCGTTCAGGTTCGCGCCGTCGTAATAGAGCGTGGCGCCGACGCCGTGGACGATCCGCTCGATCTCCTCGATCCCGGTCTCGAACAGCCCGAGCGTCGAGGGATTCGTAAGCATCAGGCACGCGACGTCTTCGGTCGCCTTCGCGCGCAGATCATCGAGGTCGACGTTGCCGCGGGCATCGGTGCCGACCTTGACCACCTCGTAGCCGGCCATCGTCACCGTGGCCGGGTTTGTTCCGTGCGCGGTGTCGGGAGTGAGTACCTTCGTGCGGTGCTCGCCCCGATCCTCGTGGAGCGCGCGGGTCAACAGCACGCCCGCGAGCTCGCCCTGGGAGCCGGCGCTCGGCTGGAGCGAGACGTGCGGCAGGCCCGCGACCTCGGCGAGCGCGTCCTGTAGCCGCCACATCAGCTCGAGTGCGCCCTGGGCGTAGCGTGGATCCTGGAGCGGGTGCATCCGCGCATGGCCCGCCATGCCCGCGACCCGCTCGTGCAGCTTCGGATTGTGCTTCATCGTGCACGAGCCGAGCGGATAGAAGCCGGTGTCGAGATCGAAGTTCCGCTTGGACAGTCGGTTGTAGTGGCGCACGATCTCGGGCTCGGCGACCTCTGGCAGACGAGGCCGTTCGGCTCTTCTGGTCTCCGGCGGGAGGAGCTCGTCGAGTGGGCGCTCGGGAACATCGAGCTCGGGGGCGACGAACGCGCGCCGGCCCGCCTTGGACCGCTCGTAGATCGTCAGCGTGTCGTCGGCTTGCGCGATCATGCGCCCGTCCTCACCGTCTGTCTGTTCGCCGCTACCGCCGCGCCCAGCGCATCTGCCAGCCGGTCGATGTCGGCGCGCGTCCGACGCTCGGTCATAGCGACCAGTAGCCCATTCGGGTACTCGGGGTACTCGCGCGCGAGCGGATACCCGGGGTTGATGCCCTGCTCGCGGCACAGCGCGATCACACGGTCGACAGGGGCGTCGAGCGTTATCGCAAACTCGCGGACTACGGGCCGGTCGTGGAGCAGCGCCACGCCGTCAATGGCCCCCAGCCGGTCCCGCGCGTACGCCGTCCGCTGGAGCATCAACTCGACCAGCTCGACGATCCCCTGCCGACCGAGCCAGCTCAGATAGATCACGCCCGCGAGCGCGTTCAGCGCCTGCGCGGTGCAGATGTTCGAGGTCGCCTTCTCACGCCGGATGTGCTGCTCGCGAGTCTGGAGCGTCAGCACGAAGCCGCGCTTGCCGTCGATGTCCTTCGTCTCGCCGGCGATTCGACCCGGCATCCGGCGCATCAGCGCCTCGGTGGCGGCGAAGAACCCGAACGACGGGCCACCGAAGTCGAGGCGGTTGCCGAGCGACTGCCCCTCACCGACGGCGATATCTACGCCGCACTCGCCGGGCGTCTTCAGCAGCGCGAGCGGCAGCGGGTCGCACGCTGCGATCGTCAGCGCGCCGGCCTGCTTTGCCTTGCCCGCGAGGGCGCTCAGGTCCTCGACCGCCCCGAGAAAGTTCGGCTGCTGCACGATCACCGCGCTCACGTCGTCGCCCAGCTCGGGCAGCTCGGTGACCCCGGCGTTCAGCGGCGCCTCGACCACGTCCATCTCCCACGCATGCGCGAGCGTGCGCACGCACTCGCGCGAATGAGGATGGACGCCGCGCGAGACCACGAACCGCTTGCGGCCGTTCGTGATCTTGGCGACGTACCCCGCCGCCGCCACCGCGCTCGGGCCCTCGTAGACCGACGCGTTCGACACCGGCAGCCCGGTCAGCTCGGAGATCGCCGTCTGGTACTCGAACATCGCCTGCAGCCCGCCCTGCGAGATCTCGGGCTGGTAGGGCGTGTACGGGGTCAGGAACTCCGAGCGCAGGATGATCGAATCGATCAGCGCCGGGACATAGTGGTCGTACATCCCCGCGCCGAGAAACGACACCTCGTCCTCCGCCGACGTGCTCCGCGCCGCCAGCGCGCGCAGCTCCTCGTACACCTCCTGCTCAGACAACCCGGGACCCAGCGACAGCGGGCGGGTCAGCCGTAGCGCAGCCGGAATGTCCGCGAACAGCTCCTCGATCGAGCCAACCCCGATCGTGGCGAGCATCTCGCTCAGGTCGGTGTCGGTGACTGAGGTGTAGCGGGTCACTGTTCGAGACTAGCCTGGTACTCCGCGGAGTCCATCAGAGCGTCCACCTCAGACGGGTCCGACAGCTTCACCTTGACGAGCCACCCTTCCCCGTACGGGTCCTCGTTGATCGTCTCCGGCTTGTCGGCGAGCGCGTCGTTGACCGCGGTCACCTCGCCCGACAGCGGAGCGAACACGTCCGAGACCGCCTTCACCGACTCGACCTCCGTGTACGGCTGATCCTTGCTGACCTCCGCTCCGACGTCGGGCGCGTCGAAGAACACGACCTCGCCCAGGGCATCCTGCGCATACCAGGTGACCCCAAAGGTGGCGGTCTCTCCGTCGATCCGAGCCCAATCGTGCTCGGGGTGGTACTTCAGGTCCTCCGGATAGCTGGGGTCAGCCATGTCGGTGGTCACGCTTCCTTTCTGTAGAGAGGCTTGCGCATGATCACGGCGGGACGGATCCGGCCGCGCACGTCGATCTCGATCCGCGTGCCCTCGGCGGCACGCTCGGCGGAAACGTATGCCATCCCGATTCCGCGTTCCAGGCAGGGCGAGAACGTCCCGCTCGTGACCTCGCCGCCGCCGATCACCGGGTTCCCCTGGCGGGCGATGCCCTGCCCCTCGATCGCGAACGGCACGAGCTTCTCCGCGGTTCCGGCCTTACGCGCGGTCGCCACCGCGCCGGAGCCGATGAATCCGGTCTGCTCCTTGCAGCACCAGCCGAGCCCGGCCTCGATCGGGTTGCGGTTCTCGTCCATGTCGTTGCCGTACAGGTGGAAGCAGACCTCGAGGCGAAGCGTGTCTCGTGCGCCCAGCCCGACCGGGGTGGCGCCCGCGCGCAGCAGCGCGTCCCACACCTCGGGAGCGTCGTCAGGGCGCAACTGGAGCTCGACTCCGTCCTCGCCGGTATAGCCCGTGCCGCACACGAGCATCGCGGCGCCCGCCACAGTGCGCTCGCACACCCGGAAGCGTCCCGGCAGGGCGCCGTCGGCAAGGCTCCGCACGAGGTCGCGGGCCTTCGGGCCCTGGACCGCGAGCATCGCAAACTCGGCGGCGCGGTCGATCACGTCGACGTCGAACCCATCGGCGTGCGACTGCAGCCACGCCAGGTCCTTCTCGTGGTTGGCGGCGTTCGTGACCGTCAGGAATGTGCAGTTGGCGAGCCGGTAGGTGAACAAGTCGTCGAGGACCCCGCCGTCCTCGCGGCACATCACGCTGTACTGTGCCCCGCCCTCGGGGATTCGCCGCACGTCGTTCGATAGGACGTGCTGGAGAAATGCGAGCGCCTGCGGGCCCGTGGTCTCGACCTGGCCCATATGCGAGACGTCGAACACGCCGGCGCCCTCCCTGACCGCGACGTGCTCCTCGCGGATGCCGCCGTACTGGACGGGCATCTCCCACCCGGCGAACGCGACCAGCCGTGCGCCGGCGGCCGCGTGGCGGTCATAAAGAGGAGTGCGGCGCAGTTCGGTGGCGGACGACACCGGAACTGGAGGCTAGCCGACTCCGATGGCGTCCGCCTCGGGTGACGGGCGCCGAGATAGCGGAGTGGCGGCCGAATTCCCTCAAGGAAATCCGGCGCTTCCACCTTCGTGCTGTGCAACGGCCCGAGCCGGATTTCCCGGGGAATTCGGCGCCGGGACGCATGAGCCGAGATACCGGAGTGGCGGCCGAATTCCCTCAAGGAAATCCGGCGCTTCCACCTTCATGGTGTGCAACGGCCCGAGCCGGATTTCCCGGGGACGCCGCCGGAGGCGCCCCCCAACGTCATGGAGCTATCTGCTGGGTCGCGTGGTAGATCTGCGACACGACCGACCACGACGGCTTCTCGTTTCCGTTGAAGTCGACGAGCCCCTTCTCGTTGTAGGGGGGATCGGGGCGGGGATCGCCACCCGAGTACGCCGGGAACGCCACGTAGTTCTGGAGCGCGAAGTACATCGCCCCCGAGAGCCACGACTTCGTGGCGAACACGCCGAGGTGGAACGCGACCGAGTCGGCCTGGAACGCGTACGTCCCGCGCTCCTCGACTGGGCCGTCGCGGTTGGCATCGAAGCCGAACTCCGTGATCATGATCGCCTTGGTCGGGTAACAGGCCCGGACCGTGTCGAGGAACGGGCTGAGCCCGTCGCGGTCGTCGTCGCCGCCTCCGGCGGCGTCGAACCAGCCGAAGTATTCGTTGTCGCCGATCACGTCGAGCGGATCCCAGGCGCTCTGGCAACCGAGGCCGGGCCAGTTGCTAACTGCCATCCCTACCGGACGGGTGGGATCGAGCTTCTTGGCGAGCGCCACCGCGCCCGTGATGTAGCGCGCCTCGTCCGCGGTCGGCGGCGAGTGCAGCTCGTTACCGATCGACCACAACAGCACCGACGGATGGTTCTCGTTGTCGAGGATGTTGTCCTCGAGCATCGCGTGGGCTCGCGCCAGCCAGCCCGGCTGCCCGAGGTATTGCGACTGCACCTGGTAGACGGGGATCTCGGACCAGATCAGGATCCCGTCGCGATCGGCCATCTCCTCCATCTCCGGGCCGACCGGGTAGTGGGCGCGGATTACGGTGGCGCCGAGCTGCTCGACCCAGGACATTAGCTGCGCGTCCTGCGCCGGCGTCATCGCGGCGCCCGTCTGCAGGGTCTGCTCGTGCAGGTTCACCCCGCGGAGGTCGAGCAACCGCCCGTTGAGCTCGAGATGGCCGCTCTTCACCGTGACCGTCCGGATCCCGCTGTGGGTGAAGTATCCGCCGAGACGGCGGCCGCGGGAGTCCGACAGCGTCAGCGTCGCGGTGTAGAGCTTCGGATGTCCGGGCGCCCACAGCGACGGGTGCGGGATCTTGACCGAAACGTGTGCCGTCCACGTGCCGTGCGGCGCGATCGTCGTCGACCCGAAGCTCAGGCGCTTGCCGCCGTACGCACCGGTCAGCCCGACCTTCTGCCGTGAGCCGGTCACATTCCGCACCAGCACCTGCTCGACGATGTTCGCATCGCACTTCGCGCAGCGGTGCAGGGTCTGAATGTGGACCTGCGACAGGTCAGCCGTCTGCACGGCTCTCAGGTAGACCTCGCGCAGGATCCCGCCGTAGTTCCACCATTGCCCTCCGGGTCCGGGTGGCAGGTCCGCGGCGGTCCGCCGATTGTCGACGCGAACGACAAGACGGTTGACGCCGCTGCGCAGACCGGTGAGGTCAAGCTCCCACGGCAGATAGGCGCCGGTGTGGGTGCCGATCTCCCGTCCGTTGAGCCACACGGTCGCGCGATAGTTGACCGACTCGAAGCGGATGATCCAGTGCCGCGACGCCTTCGGAACGTAGCCCGCGAACGCGCCTGCCGGCACCGTGAAGTCCCGGCGATACCAGGCGACATAGCCGTTCATGCTCGCCTGAGAGAAATCGCCGGCGTTGTAGGCGTCGGGGATCGTGGTCGTCGACCAGCCGGCGGTAGAGGCGACGTTCCGCCACCAGCCCTGGGCGACGCCGACATCCGAGGTGTCAGCGCGGTACAGCCAGGTTCCTCCGAGCAGGTAGCGGCCGGTCTGCCCGTCGCTGTACCACGCGCCCTTGGTCGGCGGCGACGCGCTGTACACGGGCGTCTGGGCGTGGGCGACGCCGCTTGCCCCGAGCGCGAAGAAGAACGCGAGAATCAGGGCGCGCCGCATCACTTGTGCGCAGCCCGGATCTTCACGCGACGCGCCACCGTCGTCTGGTTGCCGGCGCGGTCGGCGACAGTGACCGTGATTTTGTAGCGGCCCCGGCGGCGGTAGGCGTGGACGATCCGGTGCGTGCCGGGCATGACATGGGTGACCGTCCCGTCACCCCAGCGGATCGTCACCTTCGTGATGCCGGACGCCGGCGCGGGGTCTCGGTAGGAGAGTCGGAGCACCTCGTTTGCGCCCGTCCGCCGTGGGCCCCTTTCGGCCACCTTCACGACCGGCGCCACCGTGTCGACGAACACTCTGGCGACCTTCGACACGCCGGAGACTCCGGCCGGGTTCGTGGCAGTCACCTTCCAGCTGTGCGAGCCCTCGCCGAGCGCCGCGGGGACCCGGAGCGAGCTTCCGCCGGTCTGCCCGATCTGGACGCGATCGAGCGTCAGGGTGTAGGTGATCGGGCCCCACCGGCCGGCCGCGGGGGACCAGCGGAGCACCGGCTGGTCGGTCCTCGAGTAGGCGAGCTTCGTCGACACGCTCGCCGAACCAGGCGGCTGGTACATCTGGTCGACCACGACCTGACTCGAGGCACCTATACCTTGGACCCAGGCGACCGCGGCGTCCCCGGCGACGTCGCCCGTGGCCGCGATCCCCCTCGCCGCGTCGGTCGGGCCGCCGGCGGGCGAGGACAGCACCAGCTCGGGGCCGAGCGTCGCCGCCCTGGGCTCGTACCGGACCCGGACTTCCGAGAGTCCGGTCGTGCCGGGGGTCTGCTGCCACGCCACGAGCGTCGAGAAGATGCCGGCGACTCCCGGGACCGCGTACGGCGGCGCGGTCGGCGGCAGGCTGTTGACCTGGACCACCTGGCCGTAGGCGCCATTGTTGCCGAGCTCCATCGCGACGGCGTTGTTCGAGACCCGGCCGGCCGCGGTCACGAATCCCTGGCCGTACTCGGTCATCGCGACCTCGGGCTCGGTGCCGCTGTCGGTTCCGGGGCTCGAGAGGCCGTCAGCGGCGGTGGCACCGTCGTACTGCGAGCCGCGCAGCCGGTTCACCAGCACCCGTGACTGGTCGGCGCCCCCGCACGACACCGTTTCCTCGAAGGCGACGTCGGCGAAGGAGGAGTCGCCCCCGGCCGACACATCGGGCTGGCCGGCCGACACCTCGCTGCATCCCGATACCGACGGCGGATCGGCGTGCTCGTCGACGACGCTAGGCGAGGTCCCCCAGACCTTGCGCGAGAACACGTGGCCACCCTCGCCCCAGACCACGATCGCGACGCCGTCACCGGCGGCCGCGACCTGCGGGGCCCCCGATCCGGTGCCGGCGTCGTCGGCGGGGGTGTCGTTGAGCGGCGGCGCCTCGAGCGACCACGCCCCGCCGTCGTAATAGGCCGCCCTGACGTCGTGCCCCGCCGCGTCGGCGACCGTGAAGGCCAGATAACCCTTGCCGAAGTTGGTCATCTGGAGCGCCGGGTTGCTCGCCGCCGCGGCCAGGGCCTGCGGCGAGCCGAAAGCCGCGGTCATGCTGGCCTTGTCGACGACGTCCAGTTGCCCGCCGCTGATGAAGCCGACCAACAGCACGCCGCCGTTGCCAGCCGCGATCACCGGCTGGGACGACGCGCCTGTGAGGGCGCCGTCGACCTGAACCGGGGTCTGGAACTGCCCGCCGATGAGCGCGGAGACGAACACGCGCGGGATCCCCGAAACCGTTTTGGAATACACGAGCCCGCCGGTGCCGTCGCGGGCGATCGACAGCCCGCCGAGGTCGGTGATCGCCGCGCTCGGGCCGTCGATTACGGTCGGCGGCGCCGGCGTGGGCTGTGCCAGCGCGGGGCTGGTGAGGCCGAGGACGGTGCCCAGAGCGAGCAGCGCGAGGCGCGTCCAGAAGCCCTGCATCAGTTGTCGGCCGTAACGTCTGACCGGTCTACAACAACGCAGACCGCGAAGGGTTGCGGCGCACCAATTGAAGGACTGTTAAGGCTCAGCGATCCCTGAGGAACGACGGGATGTCGATCTCGTCGTCTCGGATCTCGAGCGAGGAGCGTTGGTCATCGTCCATCGTGACGTCGCGGTCTCGCCCGCGCCGTCGGGTCGATTCGCGAGCCTGGCTCGGCCGCGCATAGCGATGATCGAAGCCGGTGGCGATCACCGTGACCCGCACCTCGTCGCCCATCGAGTCGTCGATCACAGCCCCGAAGATGATGTTCGAGTTCTGGTCGGCGGCGCTCTGGACGATCTCCGCGGCCTCGTTGACCTCGAACAGCCCGAGGTCGTGGCCGCCGGTGATGTTGAGCAGGATCCCGGTGGCACCCTCGACGGATTCCTCGAGCAGTGGCGAGGAGATCGCGGCCTTGGCCGCCTCGGCGGCCCGGTTCTCGCCGCCCGCGTTCCCGATCCCCATCAGCGCCGTGCCGGCGTCGTGCATGATCGTGCGCACGTCGGCGAAGTCGAGGTTGATCAGCCCCGGGATCGTGATCAGGTCGGTGATGCCCTGCACTCCCTGCCGCAGGACGTTGTCCGCCTCCCGGAATGCGTCGAGAATCGTCGTCCGACGCTCGACAATCGCCAGCAGCTTCTCGTTGGGGATGACGATCAGCGTGTCGACGTGCTCACGCAGCTTCTGGATGCCGTCCTGCGCCTGCCGGGACCGCTGGGTGCCCTCGAACGCGAACGGCCGCGTCACGCAGCCGACCGTCAGCGCGCCGATCTCGTTCTTCGCGATCTCCGCGATCACGGGGGCCGCGCCGGTGCCGGTGCCGCCTCCCTCGCCCGCGGTGACGAACACCATGTCCGCGCCCTTGAGCGCCTCCTTGATCTCGTCACGGGACTCCGCCGCCGCGCCCTGGCCGATCTCCGGGTTGGCGCCCGCGCCGAGACCCTTGGTGAGCTCGTGACCGATGTTCAGCTTGATGTCGGCGTCGCACATCGCGAGCGCCTGGGCATCGGTGTTGCACGCGATGAATTCGACTCCGCGCAGGCCGGCGTCAACCATGCGATTGACCGCATTGATGCCGCCGCCGCCGACGCCGACGACTTTGATGACTGCGAGGTAACTACCGCTTTCCATTAGTGACCGTCCGACCCTTGAGTTAGCGTTGAGCGTTTTATGGGCAGTCGCTCGTAGCGGGAGTTTCGCACGTTAATCCCTGGAGTTGCGGGAAGTCAACGTTCGCGCCCCGAACGCAAGCTCTGTTGCAGATCGCCCAACCCTCGACGCACGCGAAAGAGTTGGCAATTTTCGAGGGTAAAGCTCAACTCGAGGGTTAGGCTCCAGGGGTCGAGGTTGAGTCCTGGCTCACGGACGTTCCCTGGCTGGTCCCGGTGGCCGTCTGCGGACCACTGGTTGCCAGCCCTGCTGCGGCGAGCGCCTCGGAGCCAACGCCGGCGGCGGGCATCGACGGATCGCTCACGTCGATGTACGTCGCACCGGCCGACGCGGGTGCGCCGAGCACCGCGATCGCGGCCGCCCACTTGGCGTCCAGGCGGTTCGCGGACCCGAAGTAGATGGCCGGGCCCGAGCGCAGCTGCGCGACCAGACCTCGGGGTGGGCTCGTCGTGACCTGGCTGATCCTCGAATCGAACCGCCGCGGCGAGGCCGCCAGGAGCGCCAGCGCGCCCAGCGCGGTCTGGTCGGTGACCTGCGAACCACCAGGGAGGGAGCGCAGCGGGACGGTGGGCAGCGAGCCCGTCGGAACGTCGTGGAGCAGTGTCCCGTCGGCGCTGGCCGCGATCGTCTGGCCGCCGGCTACCAGCACCCCGACCGGAAGCTGCTCGATCACGTGGATCCGGATCCCGTGCGGGAACTGGGTGCTGACCTGCAGGTTCTTGACCACGGGATAGGGCGCCACCGCGGTCCGGAGCTGTCCCACGCGAACGTCGAGCGTGGTCATGTTGCGCGCTGCGAGCACGAGCGACGAGCGGATCGGGCCCGCGTCGGGCCCCGACAGGCCCGTCACGGTCACGCGGTCGACGGAGACCAGCGGAGAGTCGCGCAGCCACAACCACGCCCCGCCGAGCAGCGCGAGCACCCCCAACGCGCCGAGAACGATCCACACGCGGAGCCGCACGCGCCCCTTGGCGATGATCATCCGCGATTCCAGTCGGCCGGAAATTCGACGGGGCCGAGCACCTGCACCTCGGGCTCGAGCGCGATGCCGAACCGCTCCTTCACGCGGCGGCGGCCTTCGGCCATCACCGCGACGACGTCGGCGGTAGTGGCGCCACCGTGGTTCTCGATGAAGTTGGCGTGCTTCTCCGAGAATCCGGCGCCCCCGATCCGCAGACCCCGGCACCCGGCGGCGTCGAGCAACCGGCCCGCGGTGCGGTTCTCAGCGCGCGGATCGTCGGGGTTCTTGAAGGTCGAGCCGAACGTCTTGATGCCCGACGGCTGCGCGGCCTTTCGGCGAGCCCGCATGTCCGCGAGCGTCGCCTTGACCTCCTCGCTGGCGGCCTCGGCAAGGGCGAACGAGGCCTGCGCGACGACCTCGCCGGGGCTCAAGTTCGAGCGCCGGTAGGCGAAATCGAGCTGGTGCGGGGTTCGGCGTTCGGTTCCCGTCGGGCCGACGATGTCGACCCACTCGAGCACTCGAGCCAGCTCGCCCCCGTACGCGTTGGCGTTCATCCGGACGGCCCCGCCGACTGTGCCTGGAATGCTCACCCCGAACTCGATGCCGGTCAGCCCGGCCTGGGCGGCGCGTGCGGACACCGCGGGCAGGCGGGCCCCGCCCCCGCAGCGAATCTGGGTTCCGTCCAGTTCGATCGTGCTCAGCTCCTTGTCCAGCTTGAGGACCAGTCCACGGACGCCGCTGTCCGCTACCAGCAGGTTCGACCCCGACCCGACGACCCCTACCTCGTGTCGTTCCGCGGCGGCCCAGGCGAGCAGGCGCTCGAGTTCCTCGAGCGATCCGGGGCGGGCGAACAGCTCGGCGTCTCCGCCGGTCCGGATCGTCGTCAGGCGGGCCAGCGGGTAGTCGCGCTTGACCCCAGAGGGCATGCCAGGCATCCGGGTCAGCGTAGATAGCGATCCGGCGGCGCGTTATGAAACCAGCGACCGCGCCAGCGAGTCGACGTCGCCGGCGCCCATCACGAGGCAGAGGTCGCCTTCGCGGAGTGTTCCGTTCAAGAAGCGCCGGGCATCGTCAAACGATGGGAGCCAGGCCACGGTGCGGCCGTCGGCGGCATCCGCGGCGCTCGCCGCGACCAGGTGCCCGGTTATCCCGGGGAAGTCCTCGGCGCGCTCCCGAGCAGGGTAGACGTCGAGCACGACGACGAGGTCGGCGTTTGCCAACGCCCGCCCGAACCCCTCGGCGAGCGCTCGGGTGCGCGAGAACAGGTGCGGCTGGAACACGGCGACGAGCCGCGCCGGCGCGAGCGTCCGGGCCGCCGCGATCGTGGCCGCGACCTCGGTCGGGTGGTGCGCATAGTCGTCGTACACGGGGACTTGCGTTTCGGTCGTCCCGAGCAGCTCGAATCGCCGTCGCGCCCCCCGAAAGTCCGCGAGCGTTGCCGCGGCCGTTTCCGGATCCGCGCCCGCGAGGGCCGACGCCGTCAGCGCCCCGGCCGCGTTCACCGCGTTGTGCTCGCCCGGAACCGCCAGGGATACCTCGATTCCGCGCCATTGGAACCGCGAGCCGCTTGGAGACACCGCGGTGTCGGTGGCGTCGTACGCGACCGCTCTGTCGGGGGCGATTTTTCGGAGCTCGGGTCGGTCCCACACCACCGTTCCGCCCGTCGCGCGGCCGATGAACTCGCGGAGCGTCTGCTCGAGGTCCAGTCGCGAGTCATACGTCGAGTGATGGTCGAGCTCGGCGTTGGTCAGCACGGCGATCTCGGGCCACAGCCGGAGCAGCGAACGGTCAGATTCGTCCGCCTCGACGACGATCCATTCACCGCTGCCCCAGCCGGCGTTGACCCCGGTATCGCCGAGTTCGCCGCCGACCACGTACGCCGGGTCGAGCCCCGAACCCCGAAGGATGTGCACGATCATTGCCGCGGTGGTGGTCTTGCCGTGGGTGCCGGTGACCGCGAGGCAGCGGCGCAGCGAGGCGATCTGCGCCAGCAGCTCCGAGCGGTGCAGCTCGCGCCCCTCGGCGGCCCGTCGCTCCGGATTGTCCGGCGGCACCGCGGTCGAGAACACGACCTCCGCCCCGGCTGGGACGTTTTCGGCCCGGTGTCCGAGCGTCGGCTCGATCCCGTGCTCCCGCAAACGCTCCGTGTAGCTCGAGTGTGTTCGGTCAGAGCCCGTGACGCTCGCGCCGAGCTCGCGGGCGATGATCGCCAGCCCGCTCATCCCCGCCCCGCCGACGCCGACGAAGTGGAGCCTCCGCGCCGACCAGTCCTCCCCGGCCTGGGTCACCCCTCGCGCTCGAGCACCACGACCGGGATGTTCCGATTCGTCTTGTGCTGATACTCGTCGTAGGCCGGCCAGCGGCTGGTCATCAGCGTCCACAGCTCGGGCTTCTCGTCGGCGGCGGCCGTCCGGGCGTGCGCCTGGAAGCGGTCTCCGCGCACCTGCACGGTCACCTCCGGCTCCGCGGACAGGTTCAGATACCACGCCGGATCCTCCTCGGCGCCACCCTTGGAGGCGACCACCACGTAGTCATCGCCGTGCTTTCCGTAGATCAACGGCGTGCTCCTCTCCTCACCCGAGCGCCGGCCCGTGGTCGTGAGAATCAACACCGTCGTCCCCTGCCAGTCGTGTCCCTCGGCGCCGTCGGTCTTCAGATAACGCCTGACATGCTCCTGGCCGAACAGCATCGTCCACCTCGATTTCGCGGGTTTCCCGGGCGAGGCTATACAACGCGTGGGTATCGCGCCGTGCACTTGGCACCGACCGCAGGTTCGTGACCGCCCTCGATTCCAGCGCTGACGACCCCTTTCTGCCACACCGAGAACTTCGAAGGGTCGGTCGCGTAGGCGAACACGTCTTCCGGCGGACGGGCGATCTCGACGGTCGAGACGATTGGCGTCATCAGGTTCCTCCTCCCTGCCGATAGTCCCAGACATGGATACCA
>Ga0335080_10005577_pt1 | contig 12964 bp, 7 predicted proteins | sample Lox_Sample_34_FD_206720 | JGI IMG/M metagenome (GOLD analysis project Ga0335080, IMG submission 206720) | Soil microbial communities from Loxahatchee National Wildlife Refuge, Florida, United States - Lox_Sample_3.4 | ecosystem: Environmental > Terrestrial > Soil > Wetlands | place: USA: Florida... | reverse complement strand
GCCTCGGTGGAGGGGATTCGCGTCCGAATGACGCCCGGCGGCGACGCCTGGACCGTCGAAGACCGTCGGACCCTCGGGGAGCTCTACCTCGTCGAAGGGCTTCGCTGAGCGCACGACCGGCGACTTCCGCCCTCGGGTTGTCGCACAATTGGTCGCTTTGTCGACTCCCGTTCCCGACGCTCTGCCCTCGGCGCGCCCGATGCGACGACTTCGCGTGGCGATCTACGAGCCGTCCGGCCACGGAGGGATCTGCCACTACACCTATCAGCTCGCCGACGCGCTCTCGCGCCGGGGTTGCGACGTGACCGTGGTAACCCCCGAATCCTGGGAGCTCGCGCGCCTGCCGCGCACGTTCCGGGTCCGGTTCGTCGCCCGGCGCAGCATCCTCCGGCGACTCCTTCGGGCGCTCCATGCACGGCGTGCGGGCCGGCCGACGGAAGGCTCGAAGGCATCGCCGGCTCGGTGGAGCTCCCGCCTGGCCTCGTGGCTGAGCGGTCCGAGGCGGCGCCTCCGGCTGGCTCTGATCACCGCCGGGATCGTGATGCGGCGATTCGACGTCGTCCACGTGCACTCGATCGGGTTGGGAACCGAGCGGAGGCTGGTCCGGCTCTTTCGCGTGCTGGGTCTTCCCGTGCTGTGCACGGCCCACGAGGCCGTGCCCCACGAGCAGCCCTCCGCGGAGCAGCTCCGGGAGCTCGGAGAGCTCTACGGCTCGGTCACGCGGATCGTCGTCCACGCCGGACGCACCCGCGACGAGCTCGTGCGGCTCTTCGCCGTCGATCGTCGCAAGATCGTCGTCATCCCCCACGGCGCCTACGACCTCTTCTTTCCGAACGGCCGCATCTCGCGCGAGGACGCCCGCGCGCGCGTCGGATTCCCGGCGCGGCCCACGATCCTCTTCTTCGGCCTCATCCGGCGTTACAAGGGGCTCGAGTACCTGATGGAAGCCTTCGCTCGGGTCCAGGAGACGCTCCCCGACGCGATGCTCGCGATCGTGGGCGAGCTCTTCCGCGGCGACGACGCCGGATATGCCGACTATTCGCGACTGATCGCGGACCTCGCGCGCCGGACGAATGTCCGCCGGATCGCGGGCTACGTGCCGCTCGAGTCGGTCGGAGCGTATCTCTCGGCCGCGGACGTCGTCGTGCTGCCCTACACGCAGACGTCGCAGAGCGGCGTGCTGCTCGCGGCGTTCGCGGCGGGACGGCCCGCCGTCGTGACGGACACGGGCGGCCTCTCGGAGACCGTCGCCGACGGATTCACAGGCTTCGTCGTCCCTCCCCGCGACGCCGACGCTCTCGCCGGCGCGATCCTGCGGGTGCTGCGGGATCCCGACGCTGCGGAAGCGATGGGGCGAAACAGCGCCCGGGAGGCCGACACGACGTATTCCTGGGACCGCATCGCCGCCCGCACGGCCGATCTCTATGCATCGGCGATCTCCGAGCGCCGGGCTTTCCAATAGCCGGAGAGGGCACCGAGAGACTCGATCCAGGCGAGCTGCGCTTCGAAGGCCTGCGGCTTCCGGAGAAGTCGCCGAACCATCCATCGCGGAAGTCCGGCGACGACGGTTCGATAGATCCCGCCGGGCGCCGCGAGGAGGCCGGCGCGGCTGCTCGCGGACGCCGCGATGCGCGCCGCGCCCTCGGCGTTGTCGTAGAACAGCCTGCGAAAGTACGCGCGGCGCATCCGGTCGGCGCCGATTCGGTGGAAGACCACGAGCGACGCGTCGTAGGCGAGCGGCATCCCGAGCCCGAGCGCGCGTTCGACGAGGTCCACCTCTTCGCCGCGGAAGAGCCTCCCGCCGACGAGCCCGCGCTGCGGGTCGAAGCCTCCCGTTTTCTCGAAGACTTCGCGCCGGAACGCCATGTTCGGCCCCCAGATCGTGGGAAGGCGCCGGGGCAGCGAGAGGAGTCGGCTATCCTCCGACTCCATCAGGGCCAGGCACTCCCGGAGGCGCTTGCTCTCGGTGAGCCAGCGCGGCGGCGGGACATCCCAGTGCGGGAGGATCCGTCCGCCGACGCCCTGCGCCTTCCAGCGGTCCATCGCCGCGGGAATCCCGCCGACCCAGTCGGCGGCGGGAAGCACGTCGTCGTCGGTGAAGGCGAGAATCGCGCCGCGCGCCTCCGCGATCCCCCGATTCCGCGCATGGGAGACGCCCTGGCGCGGTTCGAAGGCCGCGCGAACGGGAACGGGAGATCCTTTCGCGAACCATCGAATGAGTTCGGCCGTGCCGTCGCGCGAGGCGTTGTCCACGACGACGATCTCCCAATCGAAACCGGCCGGAACGCGCTGAGCGGCGAGCGCTTCGAGGGTGGCACCGAGGAGGCGGGCGCGGTTGTAGGTCGCGACGACGACGCTGACCTGCATGATCGATCGTACACTGACCCCGTATGACGCGACCGCGCGTGCTCGCGATCGGGCTGGACGGACTGGAGATAACCTTCGTGGAGCGCCTCATGGCGGAGGGAAAAATGCCGGCGCTCTCCGCGCTCGCCGGCCGCTCGGCGCGTTTCCGCCTCGATCACGGCCCGGCGCAGCGCACGGGACTCGGCTGGGAGCACGTCGCGTCGGGGCTCTCGCCGGAGGACGGACGGCGCTGGGCCGCCGTAGAGTTCGATCCCGCGACGTACACGGCGTGGCAGGAAGGCGCCCGCTTCACGCCCTGGTGGGAAGGCACCGACGCGCGGGTCGTCGTCTTCGATGCGCCCTACGTGGATCTGCGCCGGGCACCGAAGACTCGCGGCATCGTGGGCTGGGGCGCGCACGATCCCGGAACGATTGCGGAGACACGCCCGGAGGCCCTCGGTCCCGAGATCGCGCATCGTTTCGGGCCGTATCCGGCGGCTCCGTGGACCTACGGCCTGCCCTGGCCGTCGGCGGCCCGCGCGAGAGAGATGGGCGAGGCTCTCACGAGCGCCCTGGACGTCCGCATGCGCGCGGCGCGCTGGCTCGCGAGCGAGGGGCTTCCCGACTGGGACCTCTTTCTCGCCGTCGAGGGCGAGGCGCACGGTGCGATGGAGGGCCTGTGGCACGGCGTCGATCCCGATCATCCGCTCCACGGACACGCATCCGGAGAAGCCTCGGGCCGGGCCCTCGTCGACATCTACTGCGCGGTCGACCGATTCGTCGGTGATCTCGCGGCCGCCGCCCCGGGCGCCGCCGTCGTCGCGTTCACCATGGGCGGCATGGGACCGAATCACTCCGACGTGCCGTCCATGGTGCTTCTCTCGGAGCTTCTCTACCGGCACGCACTCGGCCGGACACTCTTGAGAGTGCCGCCGGAGTGGGCCGCCTCCCCCGGCGACCTTCCCGATCTCGAGGAGGCCGAAGACTGGTCGGAGGCGAGCTTTTCCTGGGTGCCGCTGCCGGACAACGGCAACGGCTCGATGCGGGAAGCGCTCCGTGCAACGGCGCGCCGCCTGCCGGGACCGCTTCGCAGCATCCTGCGCGGCGCCCGGGCGGCGTTGGCGGGTCCCCGCCCGCTCCCGCCGCCGACGCATGACCTTGCGTGGCAACCCGCCGCGCGCTATCAGCCGCACTGGTCGCGGATGCCGGCCTTCGCGCTGCCGTCTTTCTACGACGGCCGGATTCGCATCAACCTTCGAGGCCGGGAACGGCATGGCATGGTCGAGCCCTCGCGATACGAGGAGACTTGCCGGGAGCTCGAGACGCTGCTGCGCGAATGCCGCAACCCGCGGACGGGCGAGCCGTCGGTCGAGACGATCGAGCGCGCCGCGACGCGCGATCCCCTCGCGCGAACCGGTTCCGAGGCGGATCTGCTCGTCGTCTGGCGGGGCGTGGCGGCGGCGATCGAGCACCCGCGCCTCGGTCTCGTCGGTCCCGTCCCGCTTCGCCGAACCGGCGGACATACCGGGCCGCACGGCCTGGCGTACGTCGCGGCGCCGGGCGTCGCGCCGGGCGACCGCGGCGTGCGGTCCGCGTTCGACGTGGTCCCGACGATTGCGCAGCTCCTGAGCGTCGATCCCCGGACACCCGTCAGCGGGAAGAGCCTGCTCGGCTGACGGGATCGCGGGCCAGCGCGACTGGCGCAGCGGACCCGGTCCGAGCGAGAATCTTTACGGCTTCTCGACCGTGACGCTCATCAGATCGACGGGCAGCGCCTGGTAGTTCTCGATCTCGAGCTTCTTCTTGTCCTTGTCCCAGCTGATCTTCGCGGCGGGCACCATCTTCCCCTCGCCCTTGCCGCTCGCGGGAAGGTGAATCTCGATCAGCGTGAACTGATACTGCATCGAGCGCGTGTTGCTCGACGCCTCGCGGAACGCCACGCGGCGATTCGTCGCCGCGACGATGCGGCGGCTGCCATCCGGGTTCTGGTTGTCGCGCGCGTAATAGAGGTCGTAGCCGAGCGAGTTGGGGGCCCGCATGTAGCCGACGGTCGGGCGGATCTTCATCAGGGCGTCGAGCAGCTTGTCCTGCCCGAACTCCTGGAGGGTCGTCAGCAGGCTCTCCCGTTCCTCGTCGGTGGACCACCGATTGATCACGATGCTGATGGCCGACGTGCGCCCGCTGCCGAGGCTCGCGGCGAAAGCCTTCAATCGCAGCAGCGGCTTGTCTTCGGCCCGCAGCGAAGCCGCCGCGAGCAGCAAGAGCCCCAGGGTGGCGGACCGGATCATCCTGGTTGAACGCATCGAGACTCTCCTTCCCCTCGTTCGATTCGGCGAGGCATGCTATCCCAGGAGCTTTCCAGGCATGGGTCGGCCCGGCGCTTTTTAACCGTAATTTAGGGCCGCCGGGGGACGTTTTCCTGACTGGGCCGACGAGGCCTTGGCTCGTCCTTCGCATCCCCCAAAATACCCGGTTCGAGGCTGCGCTATCGGCCGGGAAGGAAACCCGACCCGGCCACATTGGCGTAAGAAGGATCGAATGATCAACCGAGAGAGAACCACGGCCACCCCCGAGAGCGAGATCGGCGACGTGCCCGGCCGGGCCGAAGCGGGGACTCACGGCCGAAGGCGCCGGTTCGCATGGATCGGCGCCGCCATCCTGATCGTCCTCGCCATCGTCGTGCTCCGGAGCCGGAGCGGATCCAAGGAAGCCCGGGCCGACGCTTCCGGCAAGGGACGAAACCCTGCCGCCCGTGCCGTGCCCGTCCTGGTCGCGACGGCCCGCACGGGCGACGTCGGCGTCTACCTGACCGGTCTCGGGACCGTCGTCCCGCTCGCCACCGTCACCGTCCGCAGCCGCGTGGACGGCCAGCTCGTCCGCGTCGCGTTCCAGGAGGGCCAGATCGTCAAAGAGGGCGATCTCGTCGCCGTCATCGACCCCCGGCCGTTCGAGGTCCAGCTCGAGCAGGCCGAGGGGCAGATGGGAAAGGACCAGGCGACGCTTCAGAACGCCAAGGTCGATCAGGCGAGGTACGAGGTTCTCGTCCAGCAGGACTCGATCCCCAAGCAGCAGCTCGACACGCAGGTCGCACTCGTCAAGCAGCTCGAAGCCACCGTCGTCAGCGACCAGGCGGCCATCGACTCGGCGAAACTGAACCTCACCTACAGCCGCATCACGGCGCCGGTCTCGGGGCGGGTCGGCCTGCGGCTCGTGGATCCCGGCAACATCATTCACGCGACGGACCCGAACGGCCTGCTGGTCATCACTCAGCTCCAGCCGATCACGGTCATCTTCACGATCCCCGGAGACCGGCTGCCGCAGGTGATGGCGCCGCTCTCGGCCGGACACACGCTCACCGTCGAGGCGTACGACCGCGATCTGAAGAAAAAGCTCGCCACCGGCTCGCTCCTCGCCGTGGACAATCAGATCGACCCGACGACCGGGACCGTGCGGCTGAGGGCGAAGTTCGCCAACACCGACGATTCGCTGTTTCCGAATCAGTTCGTCAACGCGCGCATCCTCGTGGACACCCTGAAGCACACGCTGATCGTTCCGGCGGCAGCGGTGCAGAGGAGCCCGCAGTCCACGTTCGTGTACGTCGTCGGCGCCGACGACAAGGTCGCGATGCGCGAGATCAACGTGCTTCACATAGAGGGCGACGACGCGGCCGTCAGCGGCAAGATCGCCGCGGGAGATTCCGTCGTCGTGGACGGCGTCGACAAGCTGCAGCCGGGGAGCAAGGTCTCGGTGAGCAGCGCCGGCGCCGGAAACGCGCGCCCGGCGAAACGCGCCGAAGCGGGCGGCGCCACGGCCGGCGCCGCGTCCGGAGGCGAGCCCACCCCTTGAGCCCGTCCCGTCCGTTCATCCTCCGCCCGGTCGCGACCTCGCTCCTCATGGCGGGGATCCTGATCGCGGGCGCGATCGCCTTTCGCGAGCTGCCCGTTTCCGCGCTGCCGCAGGTCGATTACCCGACGATCCAGATCGCGACGTTCTATCCGGGCGCGAGCCCCGACGTCATGGCGTCCGCCGTGACCGCGCCGCTCGAGCGGCAGTTCGGCCAGCTGCCGGGTCTGAACCAGATGACCTCGCAGAGCTCCGACGGCAGCTCGCTCATCACGCTGCAGTTCGTTCTGGATCTCAACATCGACGTCGCCGAGCAGGAGGTGCAGGCGGCCATCAACGCCGCGGGAACGTTCCTGCCGCGAGACCTGCCGAACCCGCCCATCTACAGCAAGACGAACCCGGCCGACGCGCCGATCCTGACCCTCGCCCTCACCTCGACGAGCCTGCCCCTCTCCAAGGTGGAAGATTTCGCCGACACGCGCTTCGCCCAGAAGATCTCGCAGCTTCCCGGCGTCGGGCTCGTCTCGATCGGCGGCGGCCAGAAGCCCGCGGTGCGCGTCCAGGTCAACCCGACGGCGCTCTCGTCCTACGGCCTCGGAATGGAGGACGTGCGCACCGCCATCGCGAACTCCAACGTCAACCAGGCCAAGGGCGCGTTCGACGGCCCGAGGCAGTCTTATTCGATCGGCGCCAACGACCAGCTCCTCACGAGCGCGGACTACAAGCCGCTCATCATCGCGTACAAGAACGGCGCGCCGGTCCATCTCTCGGACGTCGCCCGCGTCATCGACGCCGCCGAGAATGCGAAGCAGGCCGCGTGGATGGACACGACGCCGGCCGTTCTCGTGAACATCCAGCGCCAGCCGGGCGCCAACATCATCGCGGTCGTCGATCGCATCAAGCGCCTCCTCCCGCAGCTCCAGGCGTCGCTTCCGTCCTCGATCGACGTCCGAATCCTGACGGACCGCACGACCACGATCCGCGCCTCCGTCGAGGACGTCGAGTTCGAGCTGATGCTCACGATCGCGCTCGTCGTGCTCGTCATCTTCCTGTTTCTGCGTACGCTCGCGGCCACGGTGATCCCGAGCGTCGCGGTGCCGCTCTCGCTCGTCGGAACCTTCGGCGTCATGTATCTGCTCGGCTACAGCCTGAACAACCTGACGCTCATGGCGCTCACGATCTCGACGGGCTTCGTCGTGGACGACGCGATCGTCATGATCGAGAACATCTCGCGCTACCTCGAGGAAGGCGACACGCCGATGCAGGCGGCCCTGAAGGGCTCCGAGCAGATCGGCTTCACGATCCTCTCGTTGACGGTGTCGCTCATCGCGGTGCTCATCCCGCTTCTCTTCATGGGCGACGTCGTGGGCCGGCTCTTCCGCGAGTTTGCGATCACCCTCGCGGTGACGATCCTCATCTCGGCGGTCGTCTCGCTCACGCTGACGCCGATGATGTGCGCGCGGCTGCTCCGCCACAAGAACGCCGGCGGGCAGGGGCGCTTCGACAAGGCCTCCGAGCGCGCCTTCGACAAGATCGTGGAGTTCTACGGAAAGACGCTCACGTGGGTGCTGCGCCATCAGCCCGCGACACTCGCCGTCGCGGTCGGAACGCTCGTATTGACGATCATTCTCTACGTGACGATTCCGAAAGGCTTCTTCCCGGTGCAGGACACGGGCGTTCTCCTCGGCGTGTCGGAAGCCTCGCAGAGCATCTCGTTCCCCGCGATGGCCGAGAAGCAGCAGGCGCTCGCGCACGTGATCCTGAAGGACCCGGCGGTGGCGAGCCTCTCCTCCTTCATCGGCATCGACGGGACCAACACGACGGTCAACAGCGGCCGCATTCAGATCAACCTGAAGCCCCTCGCCGAACGCAGGATCAGCGCGAGCGACGTGATCCGGCGACTGCAGCCGGATCTCGCGCAGGTTCAGGGCATCACGCTTTTTCTTCAGCCGGTGCAGGACCTGACGGTCGAGGACCGCGTCAGCCGGACGCAGTTCCAGTACAGCCTCGAGGACCCGGACGCGAAGGAGCTCGACACGTGGGTGCCGAAGTTCGTGGCGAGGCTTCAGACGCTGCCCGAGCTGCGGGACGTCGCGAGCGACCAGCAGAACGCGGGGCTCGAGGCCCGCCTGATCCTGGACCGCACGACCGCCTCGCGCCTCGGCATCACGCCCCAGATGCTCGACGACGCGCTCTACGACAACTTCGGACAGCGCCAGGTCTCGACCATGTTCACGCAACTGAACCAGTACCGCGTGGTGCTCGAGTCGCAACCCGGATTCCAGGCGAGCCCGCAGGACCTTCGCAACGTCTACATCGCCTCCGCGGGAGGCCCCGTCCCGCTCGGGACGTTCACGGATCTCCGCACGGGAAACGCGCCGCTCACGATCGCCCACCAGGGACAGTTCCCGGTCGTGACGGTGTCGTTCAACCTCGCGCCGAGGGCCTCACTCGGCGAAGCCGTCCGCGCGATCGAGAAGGCGAAGGAGGACCTCGGCCTGCCCGCGAGCATCCAGGCGAGCTTCCAGGGCACGGCGGCCGCCTTCCGCGCCTCGCTCGTCAATGCGCCCATCCTCATCCTCGCCGCGATCGTCGTCGTCTACATCGTGCTCGGCGTTCTCTACGAGAGCTACATCCACCCCATCACGATCCTCTCGACGCTGCCGTCGGCCGGCGTGGGCGCGCTCCTTTCGCTCATGATCTGTCGCGAGGACTTCTCGGTCATTGCGCTGATCGGAATCATCCTGCTCATCGGCATCGTCAAGAAGAACGCGATCATGATGATCGACTTCGCGCTCGACGCCGAGCGCAAGGAGAAGAAGCCGCCGGTCGAGGCGATCTACCAGGCGGCGCTGCTGCGGCTGCGGCCGATCCTCATGACGACGATGGCGGCCCTCCTCGCCGGGATTCCGCTCGCGCTCGGCACGGGCATCGGAGCCGAGCTGCGCCGGCCGCTCGGCATCTCGATCATCGGCGGCCTGCTCTTCAGCCAGCTCCTGACGCTCTATACGACGCCGGTCATCTATCTCTGGTTCGACCGGCTCGGCGCGAAGCTCGCGCGGCGGCGCGGCTCGGTCCGGGAGCTCCGGCCGGTGGAGGGCGCCGGCTCGTGAACATCTCCGAGCCGTTCATTCGGAGACCGATCGCAACGACGCTCCTGACGATCGGCGTCGCGCTCGGAGGCGTCATCGCCTATCGCTTCCTGCCGGTCTCTCCGCTTCCGCAGGTGGACTTTCCGACGATCAACGTCTCGGCGAGTTTGCCCGGCGCGTCGCCCGACACGATGGCCTCCTCGGTCGCGACGCCGCTCGAGCGGCAGTTCGGGCGCATCGCCGGCGTGACGGAGATGACCTCGACGAGCTCGCTCGGGAACACGAACATCACGATCCAGTTCGACCTCGACCGCAACATCGACGCGGCGGGGCGCGACGTGCAGGCGGCCATCAACGCCGCGCGCGGCCAGCTCCCCGCCAACCTCCCGAGCAACCCCCGATATCGGAAAGTCAACCCCGCCGACGCGCCGATCCTGATCCTGTCGCTGACCTCGGACCTCGTGGAGCGGGCGCGGATGTACGACTTTGCGTCATCGATCATCCAGCAAAAGCTCGCCCAGGTACCCGGCGTTGGCCAGGTCTTCGTGGGCGGCGGCGCGTTGCCGGCCGTCCGCGTCGAGGTCAATCCGACGGCGCTGTACAACAACGGCCTCGGGCTCGAGGACGTCCGCGCGACGCTGGCCGCGGCCAACGTGAACCGGCCGAAAGGAAGCATCTCGGGACCGGACCGAACCTGGAGCCTGTCGACCACCGACCAGCTTCTCCACGCCGCGGAGTACGAGCCCCTGATCGTCCATTACGTCAATGGCGCCGCCGTGCGGCTCCGGGACATCGCGACCGTGGTGGATTCGGTCGAAGACATTCGCACCATGGGCCTCTCGAACGCCAAGCCCGCCGTCCTTCTCGTCATCTTCCGGCAGCCGGGGGCCAACATCATCGAGACGGTGGACCGCGTCCGGGATCTCCTCCCGCAGCTCCGGGCCGAGACGCCGCCTGCGATCCAGCTCGGCGTTGCGATCGACGCGACGCGGACGATTCGCGCATCGGTCCGGGACGTCCAGATCGCGATGGGCGTCTCGATCGCGCTCGTCATCCTCGTCGTCTATCTCTTTCTGCGAAGCGCCCGCTCGACGCTCATCCCGAGCGTGGCGGTTCCCGTCTCGCTCATCGGGACGCTCGGCGCGATGTATCTGCTGGGCTACAGCATCGACAACCTGTCGCTCATGGCGCTGACCATCGCCACCGGCTTCGTCGTGGACGACGCCATCGTCGTCGTCGAGAACATCACCCGGCATCTCGAGTCCGGGCTCCGGCCGTTCGAGGCGGCACTGAAGGGCGTCTCGGAGATCTCCTTCACGGTCATTTCGATCAGCGTTTCCCTCGTCGCGGTCTTCCTGCCGATCCTGCTGATGGGAGGCCTCGTCGGCCGGCTCTTCCGCGAGTTCGCGGTGACGCTGTCGATCGCGATCGGCGTGTCGCTCGCGATGTCGCTCACGACGACGCCCATGATGTGCGCGGCGCTCCTGAAGCCGGTCGCGGAACGGCACGGCGACGGGAGCGAACACCGCGGCCTCTTCGACCGCGTGATCGGCGGCTACGAGGCGTCGCTGCGCTGGGTGCTCCGGCACCAGCCGCTCATGCTCGCCGTGACGCTCGCGACCATGGCGGCGAGCGTCTATCTGTACGTGAAAGTGCCCAAGGGCTTCTTCCCGCAGCAGGACTCGGGGAGACTGACCGGAACGATCCAGGCGGATCAGGACACGTCGTTCCAGGCGATGGAGAAGAAACTCCGAGAGTTCGTGAGCATCGTCCAGAACGATCCCAACGTCGAGAACGCGAACGGATTTCTCGGGGGCGGCCTGACCAACAACGGACGGATGTTCGTCTCGCTGAAGCCGAAGGAGCAGCGAAAGCTCGACGTCGACCAGATCATCGCGCGCCTCCGCGGCAAGGTCGCGCACGTGCCCGGAGCGACTCTGGTGCTGCAACCGGTTCAGGACGTGCGCACGGGCGGCCGCCCGAGCGCCGCGCAGTATCAGTACACGCTCCAGGGCGACGATGCGGCGGAGCTGCTGCTCTGGGCGCCGCGCGTGACGGAGCGGCTGAAGAAGCTGCGGCAGCTCGCCGACGTCAACAGCGACCAGCAGAACAAGGGCCTGCAGACCTCGCTCGTCATCGACCGTTCGACGGCCTCGCGGCTCAACATCACGCCGGCGACGATCGACAACACCCTCTACGACGCGTTCGGGCAGCGGCAGGTCTCGACGATGTACACGCCGCTCAACCAGTACCACGTCGTCATGGAGGTCCAGCCGAAGTTCTGGCAGAGCCCCGACGGGCTGAAGTACACCTACGTGCGCAGCTCCACGGGCGAGCTCGTGCCGCTGTCGGCGTTCTCGCGCTACGAGCCCTCGACGGCCCCGCTCGCCGTCAATCACCAGGGGCAGTTCCCCTCGGTCACGATTTCCTTCAACCTCGCTCCCGGCGTCGCCCTCGGCACCGCCGTCGACGCGATCCAGGCCGCGGAAGCCGAGATGCGCCTGCCCGGCTCGATCCGCGGCAGCTTCCAGGGCACGGCGCAGGCCTTCCAGGCCTCGCTCGCCAACGAGCCGATCCTGATCGCCGCGGCCCTCGTTGCCGTCTACATCGTGCTGGGGATCCTCTACGAGAGCCTGATTCATCCCGTCACGATCCTCTCGACGCTGCCCTCGGCGGGCGTGGGCGCGCTGCTTGCACTGCTCGTGACGAGGAACGATCTATCCGTGATCGCGCTCATCGGCATCATCCTTCTCATCGGCATCGTGAAGAAGAACGCGATCCTGATGATCGATTTCGCGATCGAGGCCGAACGCCGCGAGAAGAAGACGCCCGAGGAATCGATTTTCCAGGCCTGCGTCCTGCGTTTCCGGCCGATCACGATGACGACGATGGCGGCGATGCTCGGGGGGCTCCCGCTCGCCATCGGTTTCGGCACGGGCGCCGAGCTGCGCCGGCCGCTCGGCATCGCGATCGTGGGAGGTCTCTTGTTCTCTCAGATGTTGACGCTGTACACGACACCGGTCGTCTACCTGTATCTCGACCGGCTTCGCCTTCGGTGGGCGAGGCGCCGCGGGCGCGCGCCGCGGCCAGTCACGGCGGGGTCGGCGGCATGAGAGCCCGTGCCCTGCTCGCCGCCGCCCCGGCCGTGCTCGCCCTCACGTCCGCCTGCGCCGTCGGCCCCAACTATCGGAGGCCGGACGCGCCCGTGCCGCCGGCCTACAAGGAGCCGGTCCCGGCGCCGACTCCGGGCGCGGCCGCGCCGTCCGAGTGGAAGCCGGCACAGCCCGCCGATGCGGCGAACCGCGAGGCCTGGTGGGAGGTCTACGGCGATCCGCAGTTGAACGCGCTCGAGGAGAAGGTCTCCGTTTCGAACCAGAACCTCGCGCTCGCCGACGCGCAATTTCGCGGCGCCCGCGCCGTCGCCCGCGGGGCGCGCGCGGAATTCTTTCCCACGCTCTCCGTCTCGCCTTCCGTGACGCGATCCCACTCGCCGCTCTCCCGCACCTCGGCGCTGCCCGGCGCGCCGGCCGGCACGGCCACGACCTACCAGCTCGCGGGGGACGTCTCCTACGAGTTCGACGCCTGGGGCCGCATCCGCCGGAACGTCGAGTCGCGCGTCGAAGCGGCGCAGGCGAGCGCGGCCGATCTCGAGGTCGCCCGGCTCTCGCTGCATGCCGAGCTCG
>Ga0335080_10005575_pt1 | contig 12964 bp, 8 predicted proteins | sample Lox_Sample_34_FD_206720 | JGI IMG/M metagenome (GOLD analysis project Ga0335080, IMG submission 206720) | Soil microbial communities from Loxahatchee National Wildlife Refuge, Florida, United States - Lox_Sample_3.4 | ecosystem: Environmental > Terrestrial > Soil > Wetlands | place: USA: Florida... | reverse complement strand
GGCGCGCTCGCGGTCGGGCTCTCCGGCATCGACGCCCTGCTTGCCGAGGCCGAACAGATGTCTCCCGAGCTTGGCGCGGTGGGCCGCGTGACCGGCGCCAACCCGGCGCTGCTCAACGTGCTCACGGCAAACGGATTCCTTCCTGTCGTGGCCTGCGTAGCCGGCGATCGCCGCGGCCGCATCTATAATGTAAACGCCGACCAGATGGCGGTCGCGTGCGCGGCAGCGTTCGGAGCCGGACAGCTGGTCTTCCTTACCGATGTCGAAGGCGTGATGGACGCCTCCAAGCAGGTTCGCTCCGTCCTCACCGCCGCCGAAAGCCGGCAGCTCATCGCGGACGGCGTGGCCACGGGAGGGATGCAAGCCAAGCTCGAAGCCGCAGTGGCAGCGCTCGCGGGTGGAGTCGGGCAGGTGCGAATCGCGCCCGGCGCATCCGCTAACGTGCTCGAACGGATTCTCGCCGGGGACGGACTCGGCACCAGGATGGTGACTCGATGATCAGCAGTGTCCAAGCCGACGATTTCATCGAACGGCCCGGAGCCGGCCGGCGGCTCAGCGTGCGCAAGGCACTTATGGGGGATATCCCCCCGATCCTCGACCTGATCAACGGTTATGCTGCCAAAGGAATCATGCTGCCGCGCACGGAGTTCGAGATGTCCGAGGCCATTCGTGATTTCTCCGTGGTCCATCTGGACGGCCGTTTCCTCGGCTGCGGCGCCCTCCACTTCTACAGCCCGACCATCGCCGAGATCCGCTCCCTCGCGGTACACGAAGGCGCCAAGAGCCACGGAGCAGGGCGGAGACTGATTGAGGCCTTGGTCGATGAGGCCAATGCCTACGAGCTCGATGCGGTCTTTGCCTTCACCTACGTTGTTGAATTTTTCAACAAAGTTGGGTTCGAAGTTGTCGAGCGTGGCGCCCTGCCGCTTAAAGCCTGGAAGGATTGCGTACGCTGTCCCAAGTTTCAGGCATGCGATGAAATCGCTGTTTTACGAATTCTGCGCCCCGATCATTGGGCAGAAGCGCAGCCGCACCCGTGGGGGCAGGCCATGATTACCCCCCAAGACGAGTTCATTCAGATTCCGACGCCGCGCAAGGAGTAGGAATTCCCCCCAAAGGGAGGGACTACGCCTGCACCCACAAAAGACCGCAGAGAAAATCCACGCATTTTCAAGACTTTCAGCATAGAATCGGATTTAGGATTTGAACGCCCTAAATTCAGATTCCAGATCCTACTTCTTGTGAGGCAGACATGAGAGCGCAAACGGTTGATGTGAAATCCTCAACTGGTCGGGTCCTTTGCTGCACCGTTTTCCGGCCGGGTGGGAAGAAGTTATTGGCCAAGGGACATGTCATCAGCGACGAAGACGTTCGCGTGTTGGAGTCCGAGGGCATGGAAACCATCTGGGTCACCGAGCTGGAAGACGGCGAGGTAGGCGAGGACGATGCCGTTTGCGCGGTAGCTAGCGAGATGGGTTGCGGCAGCTTCGAAATCCGTCTGGCAGCCGGCGGGCGCGCGAATCTTCTCGCCACAGAAAACTGCTGTGTGTTGGTGGATGACGAGTTGCTCAAGCAGATCAACTGCCCTGCGAGCGTGGTGATCGCGACGTCGCTGAATTTCAGCTATGCGGTCGCCGGCCAGCGCATTGCCACCGTGAAAAGCGCGCCGTTCGCCGTAGCCAAGGAGCAGTTGGATGCGGTGATCGGTATCCTCAAAGACCGTGGCCCGATCCTCCAGGCGCGGCCCGTGCGCAACCCGACTGTCGGAGTTCTCTACACTGATCCGGTCAGCGGTGAGCGCGCGCGCCAGTTGTTTGAAAATATCATGCGCCAGCGCCTCGAGCGGTTCGGCGTCAACGCGAATTTTGTACTGGCTTGCACAGAAGATGAGAATTCTGTCGGCCGCTGCCTACAACATCTCTTACGAAGTAAGCCGTGCGTGATTCTGGTTGCTTCGACCACCGCGCCGGCCGGTCCCGAAGATGTGGTCGGTCAGGCCATGATGAGGGTCGGCGGGCAGGTCGAGCGGTTCCTGGCACCGGTCGAGCCCGGAAATTTGCTCCTGCTGTCGTACAAGGATGAGGTCCCGATTATTTCGGCTCCTGGCTGTTTCCGCTCCGCCAAGCCGAACGTAGTGGATTTGATTTTGCCGCCGCTGTTGGCCCGGTACCATGTAACCGGCTGGGAAATCGCCTGCCTCGGCCACGGCGGCCTGTTGGCGTAACAAGCTCCTCCACAGCCTGCAATCCGCAACCCTCCGAGGCGGATTTCAGGTAACTTGATGACCGGGCGTCCTTCCTCCGTGACGCCCGGTCTTTTTTTTCTCAAGGTGCCAGCCGCGCCTTCAAAAACCGGCCCGTGTACGATGCCCTGCATGCCGCTACTTCTTCCGGCGTGCCTGTGATCACCACCTCGCCCCCGGCATGTCCGCCTTCGGGACCGAGATCGATCACGTGGTCCGCGGTCTTGATCACGTCCAGGTGATGCTCGATCACCAGCACAGTGTGGCCCGCGTCCACCAGGCGGTTCAGGCACTCCAGAAGGCGCTCCACGTCCGCCAGATGCAGGCCGGTGGTCGGCTCGTCCAGGATGTAGAGCGTGTGCTTCGACCGCTGGAGCTTCGAAAGCTCGGCAGCGATCTTGATCCGCTGCGCTTCGCCTCCGGAGAGCGTGGTGGCGGATTGGCCCAGCGTCAGGTATCCGAGTCCGAGATCGGCCAGCACTTCGATCTTCTTGCTCACCGTGGGTTCGTCCGCGAAGAACGTCACGCCTTCCTCGACGGACATGTTGAGCACGTCAGTGATGGTCTTGCCGCGCAGCGCTACCTCGAGCGTTTCGGCGCCGAAGCGCGCGCCCTTGCACACGCCGCAGGTCACCTCCACGTCCGGCATGAAATAAAGCTGTGTGGTGATCACGCCCTCGCCTTGGCACTCCTCGCACCGGCCACCCTTCACGTTAAAGCTGAATCGTCCGGACTTGTATCCGCGCTCGACGGACAGAGGCGCGCGCGCGAACAGCTCGCGAATCGTGTCGTAGAAGCCGATGTAGGTCGCCGGGTTCGAACGGCTGTTGCGGCCGATGGGTGATTGGTCGATGTTCACCACCTTGTGAACATGGTCGGCGCCCTCGACGCAGTCGTGATCGCCGGGGAGGGTGCGCGTGTCCACCATGCGCTTCCAAAGGGCCTTGTACAGAACCTCGTTGATCAGAGTGCTCTTGCCCGAGCCCGACGCGCCGGTGATCGCCACCAGCTTGCCCAGGGGGAAGACGACATCCACGCTCTTCAGGTTGTTTTCCCGGGCGCCGCGTACGACCAGGCTCTTGCCGGTGCCCTTGCGGCGCTTTTTGGGAGCCGCGATGCCGCGTTTTCCGGAGAAGAACTGCCCGGTCGGCGATGCCTTGGATGCCATCACGTCGCCCAGCGTCCCTTGCACCACGACCTCCCCGCCATGGACGCCCGGCCCTGGCCCCATCTCGACGATATGGTCCGCCGCGCGGATCGTGTCCTCATCGTGCTCCACCACGATTACCGTGTTGCCGATATCGCGTAGCCTCTCGAGCGTGGCGATCATCTTGACGTTGTCTTTGGGATGGAGTCCGATGCTGGGCTCATCGAGAACGTACAACATGCCCATCAAGCCCGAGCCGATCTGTGTCGAAAGCCGGATGCGCTGCGATTCTCCGCCGGAGAGCGTCCCCGACCGGCGGTTGAGATTCAGGTAATCCAGGCCGATGCCGAGCAGCAGCTTCAACCGCCCGCGGATTTCGTTGAGCACCTGGCGGCCCGCGTCGCTGCCGCGTCCGGATGGTTTCAGCGTCCCCAAGAAGCTGTAAAGCTCATCGAAGTGGAGGCTGCCCACATCGTGGATGGTCTTGCCGGCGATGGTGAAGAGCAGACGGGTGGCGCGAAGGCGCGCGCCTTTGCAGTCGGGGCAGGTACGCTCCACCATCACCTTGTCCAGCCACGCTTCCATACCCGAACTGGCTTCGCCGCGCTGCCGGTAGCGGCGGTAATGGCGCTCGATTCGCCGCGCGATTCCGTGGAAGCCGACTTCGTGTCCCTGAAATTCGTCCCGCCGGACCTTGGCGTCCGGCGGGATCGACGTCGCCAGCTTCTTTCCTTCCAGCCCGTAAAGGATGGTGTGGCGCACCGTTTCCGGTAGCTTGTCCCACGGAGTATCCAGCGAGAACCCGAACATCTTCGAGAGGCTGTACATAACGCGGCCGTCCCAAGTGTCGGGGTTGTACTTATACGCCTCCTTCACGAAACACCCGCCGCGCAGGCTGCGCTTCGGATCCGGGACCAGCAGGTCCGGGTGTGTAATCTTGTGGACTCCGAGTCCGCCGCACGTCCGGCACGCGCTCTCCGGGTTGTTGAACATGAAGTATTCGGGTTCGATTCCGCCGTAGACCAGGTGATGCGTCGCGCTGCACAGGCCCTTGTAGAAGCGCGCCGCGTCAGCCTTGCTCGCACCCTTCATCACCTCGACCCGCATCAACCCGTCGCCCACCAGCAGCGTGGCGGCGATCCCCGCTTTGATCGCCTTCTCGTGCGCGGGGCCCGTGACGAAGCGGTCCACCACTGCATCCATATCGCGGACGTCGTCTTCGTCAATCGAGAGCTGGTCGGAAATATCCACGCGCTTCCCGTCGATCACGACCTGCCGGCAGCCCTTCTTGCGAACTTCCGTGAAGACGAAGTCCAACTCCTCGCCGTAGACCTTGAATACCGGAGCGCGGAGCTCGACCTCTGCGCCCGCCGGCAGCGAGAGGATCGCCTCGAGGATCTGGTTCGGTGTCTGGCTCGGTACCGGCTCGCCGGTGCGAGGGCAATGCGGCTCGGCGATGGTGGCAAACAGCAGGTTCAGGTAACTCGCAATGTCGGTCATGGTGCCGACGGTGGAGCGCGGGTTGCTCCCGATGGTCTTCTGCTCGATCGAGATCACGGGCGAGAGGCCGAAGACGAAATCGACATCGGGCTTGGCCACCTGCGAGACGAACCGCTTGGCGAAGCTCGAAAGCGATTCCAGGTAGCGCCGCTGGCCTTCGGCGTAGATGGTGTCGAACGCGAGGCTCGACTTGCCCGATCCTGAGAGGCCCGTGACCACGATCAGCTTGTCGCGCGGCAACTCGAGCGAGATGTTCTTCAGGTTGTGGACGCGTGCGCCCTGAATCGCGATGGTGCTCCGCGGCGCGGGCCTGGGCGTGGCGAGGGCTTTACCACTCATCGGGTGCCTCACTGGAATGGAAAAATGCCAGTTCCTCCACGTTGACGCTGCTCCTCCTGGTCAGCCGAACGGGCAGACCGGTCTTGCCGATCAGCCCCTGGTCGGAGAGGTATTCGCACACCCCGATCACGCTCCCGATGCCGTAGTTGCGCCGGAAGTGATCGTCGATCTCAGTGGCCGAGCGCGCCTCGCCCACTTCGCGCAGGTAGTCGATCACACTGCCGAACAGCTCGGGCGAGCGCCGCGCCAGGTAATCGTCGATCGCCGACAGGGCCGCCTGCACGCTCTTCACGGTCTTCTTCGTATTCAGCAGGTCGCTGTAGATGATTTTGAAGAACTCCGGATTCAGCTTCATCGCCTGCGGCAGCACCTCACGATCGGCTAGCAGGCGCGCGCTCAGCACCTCGATCTTCGCCAGCCCATTGGCGGCCCAGAGAATCCAGAGCGCCGTGTACTCGAGATCGCCGCGCGTGCGGAGCCACTTGTGCGCCTTGTAGACCGCCGGCAGCGCGCCGCCGGCCGCATTCAGAAGCTGCACTTGCAGATCGCGCTCGCCGATCACGTGGAGCTGTTCGCACAGTGCGGCGATGGTCTCATCGTGCGTGTAAAGCAGGCGGCCCTTGGCCAGGAACGAGTGGGCAAAGCCATTGCGGATGGAGCCTTCCACGGTCCTGCGGAACTCCGCCCGCGGCATCATCATGGCGTGGACGTTGATGCCGTCCGCGAACAGCGCGAGGCCCTCATCGGCCGGCTTTTTATCATCAATGGTGACGAGCACGAGGTCGATATCGGACTTGTCCCATACGGTATCGTGCGAGAGGCTGCCGCACAGGATCGCGGCGAGGATCGAGCGATCGCGCTTTACGGACGCGATCAATGCATCCAGGGCGGCACTGAATTTCTGGGGAGCGGTCGAACTCTGAGCCACGCTCTGAATATTTTACTAAGCGCGGCTTTCTCGTGGGTGTGCCGGCTCTGGGGACTCGTTCATTAGTCGGGCCAGTTCGGCCAAGCCATAAAGCGCCTGCTCCAATTCCACTCCGAGGTAGAAGCGGCTGTCCCGTGAATGACAGTAGATGACCTCGCCCAGAAGGAATCCGTCCGGTATTTCGACCTTCAGGGGAGTACCTGGGGCGATAGGCTCTCCGACTTCCAGGCCCAGCCCCCGGCCGGAAGCGTTGCGAATACACCCGAGAATTCGGGTTTCCACCTTACCGAAGACCGTGATCCAAACCGCCTGGTCGGCTGCGTAGCGCGGCTCGCTCCGTTGCTGCATGCTCACATATCGGCCGCGGACAACATTAACTTTAAGGTGGAAAATGATGGAATGGCAAAGAAGAAGGCTGGCCCGAGGACCGGCCCGGCCCCGAAGCTCGACAAGGGAAGGCAACTCGGCCGCGTGCGCAAGATCTGCTTCTCCATTCCAGGAATCACCGAGAAGTTGTCTCACGGCGCGCCGACGTTTTTCACGCCGAAGCGCGTGTTCGCCATGTTCGTCGACAATCACCATGCCGACGGGCACGTGGCCGCATGGCTTCCGGCGGCTCCGGGTGTGCAGGCGGCGCTGATCGAAGAGGCGCCGGATACGTATTTCCGGCCACCATACGTGGGTGTGTCCGGCTGGGTGGGAGTAGAACTGGCAAAGGTGGATGACGAGCAGTTAGGCGCCTTGATCCGCGAAGCGTTTCGTATCGTTCAGCGGGGTTAGTGATGTGTCTTTTCGATCATTCAGGCGTCTGGTTACAGACTGAAGATCCATTTAGTAATTGACCTACAATCCTCGTGAGGGTAGAGTAGGCCCGAAAGGACTTCGATATGGCGAACCTTCAACCGAATCGATTCCTCCTGCAAAGCAGCGACGGAAAAACCAAGGTCGATTACGAGACTACCAGCTTTATCGGCCAGCCGGTCCTGAACCTCACGCTGGGGACCGGTCCGACGCGACACTTCAGTGGGTCACAAATCCGCACGCTAAACAGCGAGATCGGCACCTTGGTTACCGTGACGATTAACCTTACCATCGACTCGGGCTCAACTTCGTTCAGCGTTCTGATCCCGGCGATTACCCTGACAGCCGTCGGCGACCACAGGTCATTCGGTACGGATGCCATTGTCACGACACACTCCGGTCCGAATTCCGTTCCGCAGACCGGGGTGCACGAGACGTATCAGTTCATCCCGATGAAGGGTGAGGCCAGTTTCGTGCTCGCGGCACTCGAGCCCGTGATGGGTGTGGCCAAAGCCGGCGCGTAATGCTGGAGGGCTTCAGCCCGCCGGGGATATACTGTATGCAGCACGCCGGAGGGGAATGCGTACATTTGTCCTTTGTCTGTTGCCCGCTGTTCTGTGGGCGCAGCCCACGCCCGCTCCAGAGGGCGTCGCGTATTTCGAGACCCACATTCGTCCCCTCTTTGCCGCCAACTGCTACCAGTGCCATAGCGCCAAACTCGACAAACCGATGGCGGGACTGCGCCTCGATACGCGCGAGGGCACGCTTCGTGTAATCATCCCGGGGAAGCCGGAGCAAAGCGTGCTGTTGGGCGCGGTGCTCGGCAGCAGGCCCGATCTCAAGATGCCTCCGGGCAGGAAACTCGCCCAGGACGAGATCGAGCACATCGCGAAGTGGATTCAAATGGGCGCGCCCGATCCACGGACCGATGGCACGGCCGGCCCGACCTCATTCATGGATTGGGAGAAAGCGCGGCAGCACTGGTCCTTCCGGCGGGTGCAGGATCCGAAGCCGCCGCAGGTTACTTCACCTGAGTGGTCGTCTCCCGTCGATGCCTTTGTCAAAACCCGGCTGGACCAGGAAGCTCTGACGCCTCAGCCGCGCGCTTCGAAGCTCACACTGCTCCGCCGCGCTACCTATGACCTCACCGGCCTTCCGCCAACTCCCGACGAGGTCGACGCGTTCCTCAAGGACACCTCACCCAGAGCATTCGAGAAGGTAGTCGACCGACTGCTCGCCTCGCAACAATACGGGGAGCGCTGGGGGCGTCATTGGCTGGACGTGGTCCGCTACGCCGATACCTCCGGCGACAACTCGGACTTTCCCGTTCCCTCGATGTATCGATACCGCAACTGGGTGATCGCAGCATTCAACAAGGACCAGCCTTACGATCAGTTTCTGCGCGACCAGATCGCGGGCGACATCATCGCCGCGCGCGACGGCCTGCTCGAAAAAGATAAAGAAGAGTGGCAGCAGAAGATCATCGCCACCGGCTACCTGGCCAATTCGCGCCGCTTCGGCTCGCGCATCCAGGAATTCCACCTGACTATCGACGACACCATCGACAACCTCGGCAAGGGCATTCTCGGCGTGACGGTCGCCTGCGCGCGCTGCCACGACCACAAGTTCGATCCTGTGCCGAGCAGCGATTACTATGCGTTGTACGGCATCTTCAGGAGCACCAATTATCCACACGCCGGCACCGAGATCTACCCGCACACTTACGGGTTCGCCGCGCTGAATCCGGCGGAGGCCGAAAAGCTGAAGCGGTTCGAGACGCAGCTCTCGGGGCTCGACAACCGCATCGAGGACATCAAGGCCAACAAGATCAAGTTTGCGAGCGAGGACGAGAAGCGCAGGGCCGAGGCGGAGAACCAGACCACCCTGCGGCGGCTCTCCAACCAATACCCATATGTCCAGAAGGCCTACGCCGTGAGCGAAGGCAAGCCGGCCGACGCGAAGATCATGGTGCGCGGCGAGCCCGCCGCTCTCGGCGCGGAAGTCCCGCGCGGCTTCCTCACCATCCTGGGCGGCCTGAAGGTTCCGCCGGAAGAGACCGGCAGCGGGCGCCTCGAACTCGCCGCATGGATCACCGACCCGAGGAATCCGCTGACCGCGCGCGTGATCGTGAACCGCGTCTGGGGTTGGCACTTCGGCCAGGGCGTCGTGGCCACGCCCGACGATTTCGGCGCGCGCGGCGAGCCACCGTCCAATCCCGAGCTGCTCGATTACCTGACCAGCCGCTTCATCGAATCCGGCTGGAGCATCAAGAAACTGCACCGGATTATTCTGCTCTCGCGTGCGTACCAGATGTCCAGCGCGTACGAAGCGAAGAGCGCTCTGAAGGACTCCAAGAACCAGTATTTGTGGCGCTTCAACCGCCGGCGCCTGGATGCCGAAGAGATCCGCGACAGCCTGCTCTTCGTCAGCGGCAATCTCGATCCCGCGCCCGGCGGCGAGTTCCCGTTCGCGCCCGAGATGACCTGGCGGTACACCCAGCACCAGCCGTTCATCGCCAGGGACTCGGATTTCGCCACCAACAAGCGCAGCGTCTACCTGATGCAGCAGCGCATCCGCCGCCAGCCGTTCCTCGACCTGTTCGACGGCCCCGATCCGAACGCGGTCACTGGCGTCAGGCCCGTGACCACCACCGCGCTCCAGGCGCTCTACACCATGAACGACCCGTTCTTCCACGCCCAGGCCGATGCGCTGGCTGTTCGTGTGGGCATGGCGTACGGCGCCGAGCTCGATCGGCTGACCTACGCCTACCGGCTGCTGTACGGCCACGGGCCGTCGCTGGACGAAATCCGCGATTGCCGCCAGTTCCTCGCGCAGGCGCGCGCGTCGCTCGGGGGGACCGCGGTGCCGGAAGACCGCAAGACCCGCGAAGCCCTGGCCGCGCTGATGCGCGTGCTGATGAGCGCCAACGAATTCGTGACCTTGGATTGACTATGCCCTGTGATTGCAGCCGCCGCCAGATGGTCCGCTCCTTGTTGTTGGGGTCGGGCCTGTTTCCCGCCGTGTTGAACGACCTGCTTGCCGCGGAAGCCTCGCCGCTGGCTCCCAAGGCTCCGCATTTCCCGGGCACGGCAAAGCGCGTGATCTTCATTTACCTCAGCGGCGGCATGTCGCACGTGGATTCGTTCGACCCCAAGCCCAGGCTGGCCGAATACCAGCGCGACGGAAAGACCGCCGAGAACGGCCGCAAAGTGATGGGCTCTCCGTGGGAAGCCAAGCCGCGCGGACAAAGCGGCATCGAAATCACCGAGCTGTTTCCGAACATCGCCGAATGTGCCGACGATCTCTGCCTGATCCGCACCATGCGTGGCGATCACAACGACCACTTCCAGGCGACGCTCGGCATTCACACGGGCAGCGTGACCTTCAAGCGGCCCAGCGTGGGGTCGTGGGTGACCTACGGGCTCGGCACCGAGAATCAGAACCTGCCGTGCTACGTGGTGCTGGCGCCGGAGATGCCGTATTGCGGCAGCCAGGTGTGGTCCAGCGATTTTCTGCCGGGCGTCTACTCGGGCACGCGCATCGTGAGCGGCCCGGAGCCGGTGCCGGATCTCAACCGCCGCGCGCCGTCGGCCGAGATGCAGAAGCTGGAGCTCAGCCTGCTCGACCGCTTCAACCTCAAGCATGAGCGCGCGCACCCCGGCGACCCGATGCTCGACGCACGGATCAAAAGCTACGAAACCGCATTCGGCATGCAGATGACCATGCCGCAGGTGCTCGACCTGAGCAAGGAGACCGACGCCACGCTGCAGCTTTACGGCATGGAGCGCGGCGCCACGACCGGATTCGGCTGGCAGTGCCTGGTGGCGCGGCGCATGATCGAACAGGGCGTGCGCTTCGTGGAGCTGATCGACGTTGGAAGCAGCAACAACTGGGATGCGCACGGCGACATCCACACGCACGGCCCGCTGGCCAAGAAGATCGACAAACCGATCGCGGGGCTCCTTGCCGACCTGAAGGGGCGCGGCCTGTTGAAGGACACCCTGGTGGTGTTCACCACCGAGTTCGGGCGCTCGCCGGGACCGGAGGGCACCATGGGCCGCGGCCATTACAACCGGGCGTTTTCGAGCTGGCTGGCGGGCGGCGGCGTCAAGGGCGGCGTGGCCTACGGCAAAACCGACGATTTCGGCTTCCGCGCGGTGGAGAACGAGTGCCACGTCCACGATTTCCACGCGACCATTCTGCACTGCCTGGGCTTCGATCACACCAAGCTCACCTTCCGCCACGCAGGCCGCGATTACCGTCTGACGGACGTGGCGGGGAACGTCGTGAAAGACATAGTGGTTGACGCGTGATAAGGTCAGTTCAGACCTGATGCGAAGACAGTTCTGGACGGCGCTCCCAGCGCTGCTCGCGGTTACGGCGCTTCCCGCGGCGGCAGCCTCTTACTACACGATCCGGCTGGACGATTCCAAAGCGGTCTACCTGACGAAGGAGAGTTTTCCCGTCCACGGCGACGGAACGGCGGACGATAGCGACGCCATCCAGAAAGCCATCGACCAGGTGCAGGGCGAAGGCATCGTGTTTGTACCCGAAGGCCGCTACCGGCTGACGAAGACGCTGAACGTCTGGCCGGCGATTCGGCTGATCGGGTACGGCGCGCGGCGGCCGGTGTTCGTGCTCGGCGAGAGCACGCCCGGCTACCAGGATCCGGACCATGAAAACTACATGGTCTTCTTCGCGGGCCGGCGCGGCGGGGCGGGCGGCAGGCCGCAGGATGCCGGCGCGGGCACCTTCTATTCCGGGATGAGCAACATCGACCTCGAAATCCTGGCGGGCAACGCGGGCGCGGTCGGAGTGCGCGGCAAGTACGCGCAGCACTGCTTCCTCGCCCACATGGATTTCCGCATTGGCTCGGGACTCGCGAGCGTGCACGAGACCGGCAACGTGATGGAGGACGTGGCCTTCCACGGCGGACGATACGGCATCTGGACCGGAACGCCTTCGCCGGGATGGCAGTTCACGGCGGTGGATGCCAGCTTCGACGGGCAGCGGGAGGCCGCGATTCGCGAGCGCGCAGCGGGGTTGACCTTGATTCGCCCGAGCTTCCGCAATGTTCCGACCGCCATCGCGATCGAGGAGAAGTCGCACGATGAGCTGTGGGTGAAGGACGGCCGGTTCGAGGACATCTCCGGTCCCGCCGTGATCGTCAGCCTGGAAAATAATCCGCGGACGGAGATCAATTTCGAGGACGCGGTGTGCCGGCGCGTGCCGGTGTTTGCGGTGCTTCGCGAGAGCGGGAAGAAATTCGCGGCTCCTGGCGAAGTTTACCAGGTCAAAGCATTCGGGCACGGGCTGCATCTCGTGGATGCGGGTCCCATTGCACCGCAGGGGTACTCGATCGGGCCCGATAAGCACGGTGTCGTACCTTTCCCAGCGGTATTCGTCGACGCGTTCGACGCCTCGCCGCTCACCGTACTGCCGCCGCTCGTCGCGAGCGATCTTCCCGCGTTGCCGCCGTGCGACACGTGGGTGAATGTCCGGACGCTGGGCGCCAAGGGCGATGGTTCGACCGACGACACAGGGGTCTTCCGCCAGGCTGTGGCCGGACACCGGGCGATCTACCTGCCATCGGGCAAATACATCCTCAGCGACACTGTCGTGCTGAAGCCCGATACCGTTCTGATCGGGCTGCATCCGAGCACCACGCAACTGATTCTGCGCGACGGGACGCCCGCGTTCCAGGGCGTGGGTGGGCCGAAGGCGATGATCGAAGCGCCCCGGGGCGGCAGCAACATCGTGATCGGTGTCGGACTCTACACCAACGGCATCAACCCTCGCGCGGTGGCAGCGAAGTGGATGGCGGGAGCGGGGTCGATGATGAACGATGTCCGCTTCCTCGGCGGGCACGGCACTTCGCGTATCGAAGGCGGCCGCGAGAATCCGTATAACAACACGCACACAGCCGATCCGGACGTCAACCGCCGCTGGGACAGTCAATATCCGAGCCTCTGGGTTACGGATGGCGGCGGCGGAACCTTCTTCGACA
>Ga0335080_10005574_pt1 | contig 12966 bp, 7 predicted proteins | sample Lox_Sample_34_FD_206720 | JGI IMG/M metagenome (GOLD analysis project Ga0335080, IMG submission 206720) | Soil microbial communities from Loxahatchee National Wildlife Refuge, Florida, United States - Lox_Sample_3.4 | ecosystem: Environmental > Terrestrial > Soil > Wetlands | place: USA: Florida... | reverse complement strand
TCCGGCGGCGATCGTCGGGCTGCCGCCGCCTCCGCCAGCGTTGCCGAGACCGACGACCGGGTCGCCGACCGACAGCTTCGAGGAGTCTCCGATCCTCGCCGTCGCGAGATCGGATGCCCCCTGGAGCCGGAGCACCGCGATGTCGTGTGCGGGGTCGTACCCGACGACGGTCGCCGAATAGGTCCGCCCGTTCCCGACGTCGGTGGCGGTGATCTTCGTCGCTCCGTCGATCACGTGGTTGTTCGTCAGCACCTCGCCGTCCGAGCTGAGCACGATCCCCGTGCCGGCGCCGGCGCCGCTGGAGTAGGAGAACGTCGAGTTGATGTTCACGATCGCGGGCGAGACCGCTGCCGCGATCGAGGAGGTGTTCGTCGGCGCGCCGCTCCCCGGGGTGGTCGTGCCGCCCGAGAAGCCGGAGCCGCCGAAGACGCCCGACCCGCCGCCTGTAGCGACCGTCGTCGTCTGCGTCGCGCTCCAGTACCTGTGACCGACCGCGGCCCCGGCGGCGGCCGCGGCGAGCACGATCAGGACCATCGCCGCCGCCGTCAGGCCGTTCCCGCGCGACGGCGCCGCCTGGGCGACGGGTGGTTGCTCGGCCGTCGGAGCCGGTTCCCCGGCAGCAGGCTCGGCGGGCGCGCCGTGCGCCGCCCAGCCAAGCGGGGGCATCTGTCCTTCGAGTTCCTTGCCTGATTCGCTCATGCTGGTGGTTCGACCTCCTGTCTCGCCCTCCATCTCAGCACATGAAGCTCAATGAAAGATGAGAGCTCGAGGCGTCCTGGGGTCGAAGGCCTGTCCGCTACGCTGGCTGCATGGCCGCCACCCGGACAATCGAGCTCGTAACGGAGGTTCCCGGCCCTCGCTCCCGTGCGATCTCTGAACGGATCGCTCGGTCGGTGGCGGGCCCGGTCTCGATTACCTTTCCGATCGTCGCCGCTTCGGCGCGCGGCGCCACCATCACCGACGTCGACGGCAACACGTTCATCGACTTCGCAGGCGGCGTCGGCTGCCTCAACGTCGGCCACGGCCATCCCGAGGTGCTCGCGGCGGCGCACGAGCAGCTCGATCGATTCGTGCACACGGACTTCACGATCGTCCCCTACGAGCCGTATGTCGTGCTTGCGGAGCGGCTGGGCGCCCGCGCACCGATCTCCGGCCCGGTCAAGGCGGCGTTCTTCAACGCAGGCACCGAGGCTGTCGAGAACGCGGTCAAGTTCGCCCGGGCGTTCACGGGTCGCCCTGCCGTGATCGCCTTCGAGGGCGCCTTCCACGGTCGCACGCTGCTGTCGCTGTCGCTGACTTCGAAGGTTCATCCGTACAAGGCGGGTCTCGGGCCGTTCTCGCCGGAGGTGTACCGGGTCCCGTTCCCCGACGCCTACCGCGGGATCGGCGTCGACGACGCGCTCGAGGGCCTGCAGCGCGCGTTCGGCACGACCGTCGCCGCCGAGACGGTGGCGGCGATCGTCTTCGAGCCCGTTCAGGGCGAGGGCGGCTTTGTCGTCGCACCGCCCGAGTTCGTGCAAGGGCTCAGGCGTCTCTGCGACCGCCACGGGATCGTGCTCGTTGCCGACGAGGTCCAGACGGGATACGGCCGCACAGGGCGGTTCTTCGCGATCGAGCACTCGGGAGTCGAGCCGGACCTGATCTGCGTGGCCAAGTCGATCGCGGCCGGCCTGCCGCTCTCCGGCGTCGTCGGCCGGGCGCAGATCATGGATGCACCTGCCGTCGGCGGCGTCGGCGGCACGTTCGTCGGCAACCCGGTGGCGCTGGCGGCCGCGCTTGCCGTGCTCGACGTGATCGACGACGAAGGCTTGCTGGAGCGCTCGGCGGCGATCGGCGAGACGATCCGGTCGCGGATGCTCGGCTGGCAGGAGCGCTGGGCGGCAATCGGAGACGTCCGCGGGCTGGGGGCGATGATGGCGATCGAGCTCGTCGGCGACCCCGCCACCGGGAAGCCCGCCCGAGAGCTTGCGCACCGCGTCACCGAGGAGGCTCTCCGACGCGGTCTGCTGCTGATCACCTGCGGAGTCCACGGGAACGTCATCCGCGTGCTCGCCCCGCTTTCGATCGGTGACGCCGAGCTCGAAGAGGCCCTCGACGCCTGGGAAGAGGCGCTCGAGGCCGTCCTCGTCTAGAAGCCCGTGCCGCAGGAGCCCCCACCGCGTTGATGGCGGGCGACATCGTGGCCGACCGCTACGAGCTCGAGCAGCTCGTGGGCTCCGGAGGCATGTCGAGCGTCTTCCGCGCCCGTGACCGCGAGCTCGAGCGCACCGTCGCCCTGAAGATCCTCCATGAGCGGCTCACCGCCCAGCGCGACGTCGTCGAGCGCTTCAGCCGGGAGGCGAAGCTTGCCGCCGGGCTCTCGCACCACAACATCGTCGCCGTGATCGAGCGGGGGGACTACGAGGGAACCCCGTACATCGTCTTCGAGTACATCTCGGGCGAGAACCTGAAACAGCTCGTCGGTCGCGACGGGCCGCTCCCGGTGGAGCGCGCGCTCGAGCTTGCGATCGAGATCGCGCGGGCGCTCTCGTTTGCACACCAGAACGGGTTCGTCCACCGCGACGTCAAGCCCCAGAACGTCCTGCTCAACGGGAACGGCGAGGCGAAGGTCACCGATTTCGGGATCGCAAGGGCGATCGAAGCTCATGAGGGGGAGACGCAGACCGGAACCGTGCTCGGGACCTGCGATTACATCTCGCCCGAGCAGGCCCAGGGCAGGCGCGTCGACGAGCGCACGGACGTGTACTCGCTCGGGATCGTGCTCTACGAGCTCCTGACGGGCGACGTGCCGTTCACGGGGGACAACTTCGTCGCGGTTGCGATGCAGCACATCAACGCGCCGTCTCCGCCGGTCACGCTCAAGCGGCCCGAGGTGCCTCGTCGCGTCGAGGCCGCGATCGATCGAGCGCTCGCCAAGGACCCCGAGCGGCGATTCCCGACCATGGAGGCGTTCTGCAACGAGCTCGAGGCGTGCCTCGCCGAGGTGCGCGGCGGCGGGGAGGAGGGTGCGACCGGCGTCCTGCCGGTGGTGAAGCCGCCTCGCGCTCCGCGCCGTCGCCAACGGAGGTGGCTCGTGGCGCTCGCCGTCGTGCTCGCGATTGCCGTGGCCGCGCTCGCCTACTCCGTGTTCAGGAAGAGCAGCGCAGGAGGTTCGTCGACCCCGATCCCGGTCAAGGCGGTGATCTCCTACGATCCCTACGGCGACAACCGCGTCGAGAGCCCCGCGCTCGTCCCGCTCGCCACGGACGGCAAGCAGGGCACGGCCTGGTCGACCGAGGTCTACAACTACCAGGGCGGCAGCCTCAACAAGCCAGGCGTCGGGATTGTGCTCGACGCGGGCGCTCCGACGAAGGTGCGGGAGATCACCGTCACCTCGGACACTCCGGGCTACACGGCCGTGATCAAGGCCGGCCCGAACGAGGACGGGCCGTACTCGAGCTTCGTCGCCGACTCGTCGCCCCTCGACGCCGGCTCCCGGACGACCTTCCACCTCGCGGGCGCCGACGAGCGCTACTACCTGCTCTGGATCACTAACCGCGGGCGCTGGCATTCGGTGCACATCAACGAGGTGACCGCGGGCGGATGAAGCCCGCGACTTCGATTGCGGTGCTTCTCTCTGCCGGTACGGGGGCGTGACTGCGCGCGTGCGGACGGCTCTCGGCGTCGCGGCGGCCCTCGCGCTCGCCGGTTTCATCTCGACCGGTGGGCAAGCGCGGGCCCTCTCGGGGTGCCGGCCGCTGCGAGTCGTCGTCTATGCAGCAACAGGCTCGACGGCCGTCGCGCAGGCCCTCGCCTCCGACGCGTCGCCCTGCGCGCAGTACTTCGTGACGGTGCCCCCGCTCGCGGCGGACAAGACGCAGATTCGGAGCGGGGTGGCGCCGGGTATCCGCGCCCTCGGCGCGAGCTTCCACGCCCTCGCCGAGGTGAACGTGACCGCCTGGCAGGGATGGGTGACGAGCACCGGTAGCTCCTGGTATCAGGCAGGAGTCGAGGCCCGAACGAGGATGGCCGCGGCAGGCTTCGACGTGAGCGCCGGCGACTCGTGGGCGCTGAACGAGCTCTCCTCGGCGGTGCGGGCCGGGACCGGCACCAGCAGGCAGAACATGCGCGACTTCGTTCACGGCCTGTACGACGCCGACGGATCGCAGCCCGCGACGAAAGGCGTCGCCTTCGTCACCGGAATCGGTCAGCCGACGGCGTCGCTCGGAACCTACAAGGCGAACCTCGAGTCGTGGCTCCAGGACGCGGGCTTCTGGAGCGACATGAGCTCATACGTGAGCGACTTCCTTCAGGAGACCTACGGGGACATTCGCGACTACGGGGTGGCCGGAGCCGACGTGCCGACCCGCCTCAGGTACCTGAACCAGTACCTCGAGCACGTCTTGCAGCTCGCGACGGTCGCCCCGCCCGCCGGCTCGGCTGCAGCCTCGTACCTGGGAGGCAGCTTCGCGCCGCTCGCAAACGCCGCCTGGGCATGGAGCTCGGGCTTCGGTTTCACGGCGGTGCCGTACGATCAGATGGAGGATTTCGTCTCCGCGCAGGTCGACGCGATGCGCTCGTACGACGCATCGCTCGGGTGGAGCTCCGACAGCGTCGGATTCGCCTGGGATCCCTCGAACTCGCTCGGGCTGTCGAGCTCGGACTTCAGCACCGAGACCGCTTCGCTCCTCGCCCGCCTGGCGGCTGCAATTGCCGCGTCCGCCGACCCCGCCTCGCCTGGCGCAGGAGCCTGCGGGGCGCCGTGGTGCACTGCGACCGTCCAGGGCGCTGCGTTCACGCCTGCCTGGAGCACGTTCTCGTCCTGGTCGCCGACCGGGCCCGCGTTCGGCTCGCTGCCGCAGACGGTGACCGCGGGGACCTCGACCGGGGCGATGAACGTCGAGACCCAGATCGGCGGGATCGTCACGACGCTTCCGGTCGATACCGAGGTCGAGATCTCGTCGAGCTCGCCCGGCGGATCGTTCTCGAGTAGCCCCGGAGGCCCCTGGACTCCTGCGCTCGAGCTCACGATTCCGGCCGGCGCGGCCGGCGCGGCCTTCTACATGCTCGACTCCCAGACGGGCAATCCGACCGTCACGGCGACGGTCGGAACCCAGACGGCGACTCAGATCGAAGTCGTGACCGCACCGGCTGCGCCGCTCGCCCTCTCCGGTGCCGACAACGACGTCACCTATGCGGAGGGTGGGCCGCCGGCCGCCGTCGATCCTGCGTTGACCGTCACCGACTCGCAGAGCGCGACGCTCCAGTCGGCGTCGGTCGCCCTCGCAGCCGGCTACACCGGGGGCGATGCGCTCACCGCCTCGACGCAGGGGACGGCGATCACCGCCGCCTACGCGTCGGGAACGCTCACGCTCACCGGTGTCGATACGCTCGCCCACTACCAGTCGGTGCTGCAGAGCGTCCGCTTCAGCGGCACCACCACGGCCGGCGGCGCCCGCACCGTCATCTGGACCGCAGGCGACGGGACGAGCTCGGCTTCGGCGGTGACCACGATCGCCTACACCGCTCCGCCGAGCGCGCCGGTCGGCGTGGCCGCGGAGGCCGGCGACGGACAGGCGACGGTCAGCTTCGACGCGCCCGGCTCCGACGGCGGCGCTCAGGTCGCCACCTACACGGTCACCTCCTCGCCGGGCGGATCGACGGCGACCGGCTCGGGGAGCCCGCTCACCGTGAGCGGTCTCGTCGACGGAACGACCTACACCTTCACGGTCACGGCCACGAATGCCGCAGGAACGGGCGGGCAGTCGGCCCCCTCGAACGCCGTCACGCCCACGGCTCCGGCCGGCGGCGGTGGCGGAGGCGGCGGCGGTAGCGGAGGCGGCGGCGGTGGAGGAGGCCCGGGGCCGGACCTCCACGTCTCGGCGAGCGTCTCGCCGACGCCGCAGCATGTCGGCGACCAGTACGCGTACGTGATCACCGTCCAGAACACCGGCTCCACCTCGGGCGCCTCGACTCTCACGGTCAACCTTCCCTCGCAGGTCGCCTTCAACGGGTCGATCACCGACCGTGGCCCGGGCTGCACTGCCTCGGGTCAGACGGTCACCTGCCCGCTCGACTTCTTCCCGGCCGGGCTCCAGGACACGGTGACGATCGGCGCGAGGGTCGCTCAGCCTGGGACGCTCGTGATGACCACGTCGACCTCCTCGTCGCCTCCGGAGATCGCTCCGGACGACGGAGTCGCGAGTTCGACGATCCAGATCGCGGCCGCGCCCGCGCCGCCTACGACCACGCCTGCGGCGCCGCGCCCGACGCGTACGGCGGCCCGGGCGGCTGTCGTCCTCTCGCTTTCACGCCCGAAGCCGATCCTGCTCTCGGCACGGCACCCCTCGGTGGCCCTCGTCGTCACCGTGTCCAAGGCAACCAGGCTCACCTTCGACCTGCGTGACGCGGGAGGTCGCAAGCTCGCCCACTGGAGCAGGCGCGCGCGGAAGGGACGGAACGCGTTCGTGCTCGCGCTCCCGCCCCGCGCTCGCCACCGGGGCCACGAGATCCTCCGCATCTCCGAGACCGGCGGCTCGAGGTCGAAGACCGTCGTGTTGACGCTGCGGCCCTGACCCGACGCCTGCCGCTATGCGCGGTCGGGACCCACGAGGTCACCCACCCGCACGCGTCCGGGCGTCACGACAGCACCGTAGATCCCGAACGGGAGGTCCTCGGTTCGGCCCTCGCGCCGGTAGGCCGCGAGGGTGACGAGCGTCGCCAGGTCGACCACGCCGGTTTCGGGATGCCGTGACGTGACGATGCACCTGCCGATGTCGCCGTTGAAGACGACGGTCGCCTCGCCGATCCGGACCTCTGCCCCGATCCACCCGTCTTCCTCGTGGGCGCCGACGCCGTCGATCTCGAACAGCATCCGGAAGCGGCGGCCGTCGACCTCCTCGGCGGCCCCCAGCTCGTCGCCCAGGCACTCGAGCGAGCCGCGCGAGACGAGTGACACCGTGCCGCCCTCCGGGGTCCGGTCGATCGCGCTGTCATCGGCCCAGAGCAGTGTCAGCCGCCGGCCGATGTAGCCGCAGATCGCCTCCTCCCAGGGGCCGATCACCCGATGCGAGGGTCGAGGGAGCCGGTAGAGCTCCGCGTCGACCGCGTCTCCGAGCTCGACCACTCCCTCGACGCGAGCACCGTCCGGGAAGGTCAGCGCGAGCCGCCGAGTCGACTCGTCCCAGTCGGGGTGGATCGTGACGAGGGCTCCGTCACGCTTGCCGCCGTAGAGCGCGCCCTGCTCGTCGAGCAGCCAGAAGCGCCGGTTGCCTGTGACGCCGCCTGGCTCGAGCGTCACCTTGTCCGGGTGGACGAGGCCGAGCGACTTCACCGGTGCGACCGAGATCCGGACGACGCGCGCCCCCACGACTCGACCCTAGCAACGGGGTGCAACAAACCGGGGCCTGGCACCGGTTTTGTTGCACTCAGAAGCGCAGGTGGGAGCGTCGCTCGTGGCGCTCGAGCGCGAGGTCGACGAGGCGCTCCAGCAGCTCGCCGTAGCCGATCCCGGAGTGCTCGAAGAGCTTCGCGTAGACGCTCGTCTCGGTGAAGCCGGGAATCGTGTTCAGCTCGTTGACGAGCACCTCGCCGTCCGCGCGGACGAACATGTCGACTCGGCCCATCCCTTCGCAGCTGCTGACCACGAATGCCTTCACCGCCAGCTCCTGGGCTCGCCTGAGCTGCTCGGGGGTGACCCTGGCGGGGATGACGAGGTCCATCTCACCCTCCACGTACTTGGCCTCGTAGTCGTACCACTCGTTGTTGGTGACGACGATCTCGCCGGGGACGGACGCTACGGGGTCGCGGTTGCCGAGCACGCCGACCTCGACCTCGATCCCGTCGACGAACTCCTCGACCAGCACCTTCTCGTCGTGCTCGAAGGCGAGCTCGACGGCGGTCGCGAGCTCCGCCTCGTCGTGCGCCTTGGAGATCCCGACCGACGAGCCGAGGCGGGCCGGCTTGACGAACACGGGGTAGCCGAACGGCGTTCGCGCCCCGTCGCCCGTCCGCAGGGTGATGTTGCGCGTCACGGGGACGCCGTTGTCGCGCAGCACCGACTTGAAGAGGTCCTTGTCCATCGCGAGCGCCGAGGCGTTGACCCCGGCGCCGACGTAGGGGACGCCTGCGAGCTCGAGCAGCCCCTGCACCGTGCCGTCCTCGCCGAACGGCCCGTGGAGGACCGGGAAGACGACGTCGACGCCCGCGAGTGCTGCGGCGACGGCGCGCCCGGGAAGCCGGGGCTCGAGCTCGGATCCTGGGCCGGAGCGCGTGTTCTCGCCCGGGCCCGGGCCGAGCTGCCAGGCTCCCGTGCGCCCGATCTCGACCGGCACGACCTCGGCGCCCCGGGCGCTGAGGGCAGCCGCGACGCTCCGGGCCGAGGCGAGCGAGATCTCGTGCTCGCTCGAGCGCCCCCCGGACAGGACCGCGATGCGTCGTCTCAAGGAGCCGGCTTGGCGGGCGTGCCGGACGACGTGGTCGTCGTCGCCGAGGTGGTCGGAGTCGTCGCCGGCGGAGTGGTTGTCGTGGTCGTGGTGGCGGCCGTCGTCGTGGTAGTTGTCGTAGTCGTCGTCGGCGGAGTGGTGGTGGACGTCGCCGTCGGATTGTTGGGCGACGCCGGTGTCGTGGTCGTCGTCGGCGTGACGGGCGGCGCGGTCACGAGGTGGCCGACGGTGATCGTCACGGTCGACCCCTGCTCGAGCTTGCCGCCGGTCGGGGACTGCTGCAGGACGAGCCCGTCCTGGGTCGGGTCGGTGACGTCCTGCTGGATCACCGACACCGAGAGGCCGGCCTGCTGGAGAAGCTGCGTGGCCGTCTGCTGGTCGTCACGCGTCACCGACGGAACGGAGACGAGCTGTGGGCCCTTGGACACGGAGAGCGTCACCGTCGCGCCGATCGGTTCCGACGAGCCGGCCGACGGGCTCTGCGAGATCACCTGCCCCTGCGGCGCGGCGTTCGGAACGTCGTTTCGCGACGGCTTGAAGCCCACGCCCTGGAGAGCGCTCGCCGCGCTTGCGTACTGCTCGCCGACGACCGACGGCACGCCGGTCGTCTTCGGCCCTGTGGAGACGTTGATGCGGACGGGATAGCCGACCAGGACCGTTGCCCCCTTCGGTGGGCTGGAGCCGGTCACGTAGCCCTCCGGAACCGACTTGGAGGTGACCTTGTAGACGTTGAAGTGAAGCCCGGCGTTCTCGAGCTCGGTCTCGGCCTGGGCCAGCGGCAGGTTCGCGAGCGCGGGCACCGTGGTCTTCGGCTTCCCGCTCGAGACATTGAGTGTCACCGTCGTCTCCTTGGCCACCCGGTCGCCGGGGCTCGGGTTCTGGCTGACCACGAGGCCCTCGTTCACCGTGTCGCTCGATTCGGTCACGACGTGGGTCAGGAGGCCCTGCTGGTGCAGGACGAGCTCGGCGCTCTTGACCGGGGTGAGCTCGACGTTCGTGACGGCGACCGGTGCGTTCGTGTTGATCGCGGTCGTCACCTTGTGGTAGATCAGGTAGCCGCCGACCGCCGCGATCGCGACGGCGATCAGACCGAGCAGCATCGGCCAGGGCGAGCGCCGCCGCCGGGTGTCCTCGTAGTAGGAGGGCGGCCTGTAGGCCGGCGGGGCGGGCGGGGCGGTGACGGCGGAGCGCGGCACCACGGCGGTCATCGCGGAGGTCGATCCGGCGGCGAGCGCGCGTGTCATCGCCTCCTCCGTGCGGTGGGAAACCGACGCGCCGCGGGCCACGCGGGCGAGGTCTGCATCCATCTCCTCGGCCGAGGAGTAGCGGTCGTCGGGGTCCTTCGCGAGCGCGCGCATCACGACGGCGTCGAGTTCGTGGGAGATCTCGGGCCGCAGGGACGAGGGCGGCTCCGGGATCGTGTCCAGGTGCTTCATCGCGATCTCGACTGCGGCGTCGCCCGTGAACGGCACCTTTCCCGTCAGCATCTCGTAGAGGACGATCCCGAGCGAGTAGAGATCAGAGCGCTGGTCGACGGGCTTGCCGCGTGCCTGCTCGGGCGAGAGGTACTGCGCGGTGCCGACGATCGATCCTGCCTCGGTCATCTGCGAAGCACCCGCGCGGGCGATGCCGAAGTCGGCGACCTTGACGTTCCAGCCCGAGCTCACGATCACGTTGTGCGGCTTGATGTCGCGGTGCACGATCTCGTGCTTGTGCGCCTCGGCGAGGGCGCTCAGGATCTCCCGGGCGAACTTGATCGCTGTCAGGGGTGGAGTCGGCCCCTTCCGCACGAGCAGCTCCTTGAGCGTCGGCCCGTCCAGGTACTCCATCGAGATGAAGTAGGTGCCCTCGGCCTGGCCGCGGTCGTACACCCGGACGATGTTCGGGTGATTGAGCCCGGCGGCGTTCCGCGCCTCGCGCTTGAACCGCTCCACGAACTGCTCGTCGCGGGCATGACGCTCGTTCAGCACCTTGAGCGCAACCTTGCGGCCGAGCTCCTCGTCCTCCGCCAGGTACACCTCGGCCATGCCGCCGGCCCCGAGCTTGCGGATGATGCGGAAGCGACCGTTGAAGAGTGTTCCGATCAGGCGGTCTTCGGTATCAGTGGCCATCGTGTTCGTCGTTACCCGTTCGACGCCGCGGGGAGGAGTGCCTGCATCAGCTGCCTCGCGATCGGGGCCGCGACGGCGCCGCCGAACCCGTCGTTCTGGCGCTCGACGACCACCGCGCCGGCGAGCGTCGGATCCTGCGCCGGAGCGAAGAAGATGAACCAGGCGTCGTACACCGTATTGCACGAGCAGGTCTCGGCGGTGCCGGTCTTGCCTGCCACGACGACGCCCGGGATCTGCGCCGCGGTGCCGGTGCCGGCCTGCACGACCTCGACCATCATGTTCTTCAACGCCGCCGCGGTCGACGGCTTCGTCGCCTGCCGCAGGACATGCGGGTGGAGCCGCTTGATCACGGATCCGCCGGGCGAGACGACCTCCTTGATCAGCGTCGGCCGCATCTCCACCCCGTGGTTCGCGACCGCCGCCGCCACCATCGCCATCTGGAGCGGCGTGGTGAGCATCTTGTCCTGGCCGAACGCGAGGCGCCCCGGGTCGACCTTCGAGTAGCCGTTGGTCGTCGACGGGTCGAAGAGCTTGCCGTTCAGGTACAGGCCCGAGGCCGACCGGGCATCGGACGGCGTCTCGAGCGGCGGCACCGAGTAGAAGCCGAACTTCTTCGCCTCCTGGAGGATCCGCTTCGCTCCGAGCTTCTGACCGATGTTGCAGAAGACGGCGTTGATCGAGTGCTGGTAGGCCTCGACCAGGTTGACGACGCCGAAGGCCTCCGGACCGCTCTGGTCGAGGGCGTTGTGCACCTGCTTGCCGTACTCGGTGCAGTAGCCGGGGTCGTCGAAGGTCGACTCCGGCGTGTAGACGCCGTCGTCGAGCGCGGCCGCGGCCGTGATCGTCTTGAAGGTCGAGCCGGGCGGGTAGAGGCCCTGGGTCGCACGATTGAGGAATGGAGCGGCGGTCTCGGGCGGGCACGGGCTCGTCGTCCTCTGGATCTTCGCGTATCCGTCCGACTGCTCCATCAGGTTGGGGTCGAAGCCCGGCGACGACGCCATCACGTAGACGGCTCCTGTCTTCGGGTTCATCACGACCGCGGCGCCGCAGGTGCCGCGAAGCAGCTTCTCGGCCAGCCACTGCGCGCCCGGCCGGATCGTGAGCTCGAGGTTGTTGCCCTTGATCGTCGTCCCCTTGAGCCGGTCGCCGACCGTGTCGAGGATCGTCCCGATGTCGGCGTTCGAAGCAGTGAGGTAGCTGTTCTGGGAACGCTCCAGGCCGGCCCGTGACCGGCTCTGCGTCGAGTACCCGACGACCTGGGAGGCAAGCTCGTGGGACGGGTAGGTGCGGAAGTAGTACGTCTGACCGTCGATCTTCTTCTTCACGTTGGCCGCGAGCACGGTCTTGCCGTTCGAGGCGACGATCAGGCCGCGGTCGATCGAGAACTGGGCGACGCGCTGGATCTCGTTGTCCTGCTGCGCCGCGAGACCGGCCGAGGCCCACGTCTGCCAGTAGGTGGTCGCGACGATGAGCGCGGCGATCAGGACGAGCGCGACGAGGGCGACCTGTGAGATGCGGCGGTTCATCGGGTCGTCACAGGGAGTTGGCCCGGTGGGAGACGAGTAGGAGGCCCGCGAGCAGCATGAAGTTCGCGACGATCGAGGAGCCTCCGTAGGAGACGAAGGGGAGCGTGATCCCGGTGAGCGGGATCAGGCGGTCGATCCCACCGACGATCGTGAACGTCTGCAGGGCGAAGCCGAACGTCAGCCCGGCGGCGAGGAGCTTCGAGAAGCCGTCGTCTGCGCGGAGCGCGACCTTCATCCCGCGCGCCACGAAGACCATGAACACGAGGAGGAGCGCCGAGATGCCGACGAGACCGAGCTCCTGGGCGAGCGCTGAAAAGATGAAGTCCGTCTTCACGTCGGGGATCAGAGGCGTGCCGCCCGTCGTGGTAAATGTGCCCTTCCCGAGTCCCGTGCCGCCGAAGCCACCGTTCGCGATCGAGTAGAGCGACTTGACGAGCTGGTAGCTCTGGCAGTCCTGACGGAGCTCCATCGTGCCGCTCGAGGGGCAGTACACCGTGTGGGTCGTCCAGGGATGGAGCCAGTTCGTGACCCGCTCCGCGACGTGCGGGATCTCGCGGTCGGCCACGATCCCCCCGGCCAGGAACAGCCCGACGCCGACACCGACGTACCAGAGCCGGGCGGTCGCGATGTACAGCATCGCGATGAAGATCCCGAAGTAGAGGAGCGCCGAGCCGAGGTCGTTGGTGGCGACGAGGACGAGCATGGTCGCGGCCCAGATCGCGAGCAGCGGGCCCAGGTCCTTCAGGCGCCCCTGCGCGAGCACCTCGCGCTTCTCGCGTAGGTAGCCGGCGAGGAAGACGATCAGGCAGATCTTCGCCAGCTCGCCGGGCTGGAGCTGGAGGCCGCCGACGTGGATCCAGAGGCGGGCGCCGTTGATCGTCTCGCCGATCCCGGGCAGCCGAGGCA
>Ga0335080_10005573_pt1 | contig 12966 bp, 14 predicted proteins | sample Lox_Sample_34_FD_206720 | JGI IMG/M metagenome (GOLD analysis project Ga0335080, IMG submission 206720) | Soil microbial communities from Loxahatchee National Wildlife Refuge, Florida, United States - Lox_Sample_3.4 | ecosystem: Environmental > Terrestrial > Soil > Wetlands | place: USA... | reverse complement strand
CTACGTGGCGCGAGGCACGCCGTATGCCTACACGAGGCTCTCGCAGCTGATCGCCGGCGGCATCGCCCACAAGGGATTCGCCTTCGTCGAGGCCATGGTCTCCTGCCCCACCTACTACGGCCGCCAGAACGGCATCCCCGACCCCTCCGACATGATGAAGCGCCAGCAGTCGCGCGCCGTGCCGGTCGAGAAGTTCGACCGCGACGGACCCCGGCTGCACGACCGTTACCCGGTCGGGGTGCTGCACCACACCGAGCGCGAGGAGTACACGGCCGCCTACGCCGGCGTCGTGCAGCGGGCTCAGGGGAGCTCCCGTGGCTAAGCGTGGCGTCACGCCGGGTGCTCCGGCGGCCGAGGCTGCTTCCACGGCCGGCGACGTCCGCCACGAGATCCGCCTGTCGGGCTCGGGCGGCCAGGGCATCATCCTGGCGGCCACCCTGCTCGCCGACGCCGCCGTGGCCACCGGCCGCGAGGTCATCGCCACGCAGAGCTACGGTCCCGAGGCCCGCGGCGGCGCCTCGAAGGCCGAGGTGATCGTGGCCGACGCGGAGATCGACTTTCCCGAAGTGACGGCCCCCAGCGTCACGGTCTGCCTTTCGCAGGAGGCTTTCGACGCCTACGCAGCCCTCACCGTGCCCGGCGGTCTCGTGGTCTACGACGACCGCCTCGTGCAGCCGGCGCCGCTGCCGGAGCGCCGCGTGGTGGGCCTGCCCTTCACCGAGCTGGCCGAGACCGAGCTCGGCAAGGCCATCGCCGCCAACATCGTGATGCTCGGTGCCCTGCAGGAGCTCTCCGGCGTGATCGACGCCGAGCCGCTGGCCGACGCCGTGCGCCGCCGCCTGCCGGCCAAGATCGTCGAGCTCAATCTCAAGGCGCTCCAGCTCGGACACGACCGGGCCGTCCAGGCGACGAGCGGCCGGCGCCCGAGGACCGGCGCCCGAGGACCGGCGCCCGCTCGAACGTGAGCCTCGTCATCGTCATCGCGGGCGTCGCCGGGCTCGCGGTGGCGGCGTTCTTCCTGGCCGAGCTCGCCGTCGACGCGCTGCGCCGCCGGCAGTTTCTCGACGTGGGCGTCGCGATCGCTGTCGCCGCCTTCACCGTCTGGCTGCTGTTCACCTACGGCGACGCCCTGCTGCAGTAGCGCCAGGCGAGGGCCGCCCGCCCATCGCGGGGGTCGCCCGCGCGGCGCGGGGGTCGCCCGACCTAAGGTTTGAGCCCAGCGTGCCGATAACCACGACGCATCTCCCCCGGCGCTCGCGCCACGGGATCTGAAGCTGAAGCGAAACGAGGCATCGCGTGAAGGTCCGGCAGTCAGAACGCTTCGCCCGCCAGGCGTGGCAGGCAGTCTGATGGGCGCCAAGCGCATCCTCGTCGTCGACGACAACCCCGACGTGCTGCGCCTGGTCGACGACGCCCTGTCGGCCGCCGGCTACGAGGTCACGACCTCTCCCGACGGGCGCTCCGCGCTCCGCGACGCGACGCTGTCGCTGCCCGATCTCGTCCTGCTCGACATCGGGCTGCCCGATCACGACGGCTTCACGGTCTGCGCCCGGCTGCGCGAGAAACCGGCCGCGCTCGATTGTCCCATCATCTTCCTGACCGCGGCCGGCGACATCGACAGCCGGTTGCACGGCTTCGAGCAGGGCGCCGTCGACTACATCGTCAAGCCGTTCCACATCAAGGAGCTGCTGGCCCGCCTCAAGGTGCATCTCCACGAGGAGGAGCCCAAGTGTGAGTTGCCCAACCCGCTCACCGAGCGCGAGCGTGAGGTCGTCAAGCTGCTGGCCAGCGGCAAGACCTACAAGCAGGTCGCCTGCGCGCTGCAGGTCTCACAGAGCACGATCCGCAACCATCTCCACAACGTCTACCACAAGCTCGACGTCGTCGACCGTGCCCAGGCGGTCATCGTCAGTCGCGAGCAGGGCTGGATCTAGCGGGGGACAGCACCGACCGCCGCCTCCCCACCAAGGCAGACGGTCACCAGTCCACGAACGACGAGGGGCGGGATGCTCGCATCCCGCCCCTCGTCGTTCGTGGGGAGACGCCGGTGGCGACTACGTGGTCTGGAACGGCAGATCGGGAAGCGACCACCAGCCGGCCAGCACGCGGCGCTCGGTGGAGCGGCGGTCGGGTTCGGGCCGTGGGCCGAAGCCGACCCGGCGCTCGGCCCGGCGGCGGTCGACGAGGACCTGCACGTCGCCGCGGGCGGCATAGCGCGCCTCGAGACGCTGCACGAAGAACTCCTCGAGCGCCCGCGGTACGATGATCGTCTTGACCTCTGGGCTCGTTTGCTGGTCGGCCATCTGCTTCCTCCTCGACTGCTGGGCGGCAGGGGTAGGCTTTCGCCCCGCGACCGGCGAGTCCTGCCGGGCTGTGCGCCCACGACCTTGAGTCTACGGCCGCTCGAGGGCGACCGAAACGTCGCCCGCCTGCATTGCCGTTGTCCGGCCTGACGACGGCGGTCGTGCTCCGCCCGCGGAAGCCAGACCGCCGACGGCGGCCGGGGCGTCGCCGGCGGCCGTCGTCCGCGAGGCGGTCGGCCGCGGCGTCGCCGGGCGCTGTCGTCCGCGAGCCGGCGGTCCAGACCGCGGCCGTCCAGTGGTCCCTGTTCCTCGATGAGGCTCGCGCGTATCATGCGCACATGCCGACACTGACCGACCAGCTACGCCGCGCGCGACTCCACACCCAGGCGGACCCCGGGATGCCGCCCTCGTGAGCGCCGGCCGGCGCCTGGTCGCGATCTACAATCCGACCTCGGGCGGCGGCCACTTTCGCCGCGACGTGCCCCTGATCGTCGAATCGCTGGGGGCGCTCGGCTTCACGGTCAAGGAGGCGCCGACCCAGCGTCCGGGTCACGCCACCGCTCTTGCCGCCGAGGCGGTCGAAAGCGGCGCCGAGATCGTCTGCGCGATCGGCGGCGACGGCACGGTCAACGAGGTGGTCAACGGCATGGCCGGCAGCCGGGTGCCGCTGGCCGTCATCCCCACGGGCACCGTCAACGTGCTGGCCCTCGAGCTCGGCATCCCCCTCGATCCGCCCGACGCCTGCCGCCTCGCGGCGCGGGGGCACGTGATCGACGTCGATCTCGGCTTGGCCGGCGAGCGCTACTTCGCGCTCATGGCCGGCGCCGGCGTCGACGCGGCCGTCGTCTCGTCGCTGAACCCCACCCTGAAGCGCGCCCTGCGTGAGGCGGCCTTTGCCATCCAGGGTTTTGCCAAGTACCTGACGAGCGACTCGCCCCTGATCCGCATCGAGACCGAAGAGGAGTGCATCGACGGCTACTTCGTCGTGCTGGGCAACGCCGCCAACTACGGCGGCAGCTTCGGGGTGACTCCTCTGGCCGACATGCGCGACGGCCTGCTCGACGTCTGCGTGCTGACCGACAAGTCGTTCTTCGAGTTCGCCGGCTACTGGCTGGCGGCGCTGCTGTCGGCGCCCATGCAGCACTCCAAGGTGCGCTACTTCCGCACGAAGGGGGCGCGCCTCACGGTCGCCCCCGGCGAAAAGGGCGAGGTGCTGGTGCAGACCGACGGCGAGCCGGCCGGCCGGCTGCCCATCGACTGCCGTATCGTGCCCGGCGCGCTGCGCGTCATCGTGCCCTGAGCACGAGAGGGCCGGCGCCGGGCTCCCCCGCCTAGAGCCCCATGACCCTGGCCAGCGAACGCAAGCGAGCGACGTAGGCGTCGCGGGCGCGCGGCGTGCGTACGGCGATCTCGCCGGGGGCCGCGATGGGCACGACCTTGAACGACGGGCTGTCGTAGACGCGCAGCTCGAGCGGGTCGTGCTCGGCGGCGTCGGCCTGGCCGAACAGCTTGCCGAGCAGGAAGCGTGAGGCCTCGTCGCCGATCGGCACGACGTAGTGCGGCGTCGTGATCGAGATCTCGCGGGACAGGAACGAGTAGCAGTTGTCCTGCTCGAGGGGTGCGGGGCGGCGCAGGTGGCAGTCGCTGCGCGGCACGCACTTCACCACGGTGGTGAAGTAGGCCTTGGCGCGGCCGCCGTTGGTGAGGGAGGGGATCAGCTCCGCGAGCTCGCGGAGCACGGCTGTTCCGGCGGGGAGGTCGGCAGCCTCCTCTTCGGGCGACGGGTGCAGCGAGACGAACATGACCTGGGCGTGCGGATGTCCGGCTCCGGAGAGGGCGCGGAGCCGGCAGGACACGATGTCGTCGCACTTCGTGCACTGCTGTTCGGCCCGCGCCAGCTCGTCGAGCTTCTCGGCTGCGTCTTCCATGGGGACCACGCTCCTTTGCATCGGGGGTCCGTGAAGGCCGTCCCCGGCACGGCGGCCGGAAGGACGGCGGCGAGGTTCGGTGCGGCTGCGCTCAAGCCCGGCCGCCGCGCAGGCGGTACTCGAGGCTGATGGCTTCGGGCGTGCCGATGAGACAGAGCAGAAGCTCGTCGCTGAAGGGCGCGAGCACGATGTTCAGCTGGTCGAGCTCGACCGTGATCAGGCGGGTCTCGCGCTGGGCGAGCTCGTCGGCCAGGCGGGCGGCGATGTCGATCGCGCCGCCGAGGTGGGCGGCGACGGCCTCGGTGTCGACGTCGGCATCGGCCGCGGCGGCCACGAGGAAGCCGTCGTGTGAGATGAGCAGGGCGCCCTTGACGCCCGGGCGCTCGCGATAGGGGGCGAGCTTGCTGGCGAGGGCGTCGCTTGGGTTCATGAGACCTCCAGGGCCGTTGAGATCTGCTGGTGGACGGTGCGGGCGAAGCCGTCTGCGCTGCCGGCGTCGACGAACGTGCGGGAGAAGCCGTCTGAGCTGCCTGCGATCTCGCTCAGGAACATGCTCATGCGCGGCATGGGGGCGTCGCCGGGTTCGTCGACGAAACCGTCGAGGGGCAGCTGGATGAGGGTGTCGCCGGAGAGGAAGAGGCGGTTGAGCTCGCGAGGCGAGAGGCGGACGCGGACGTGTACGGCGACCCCCTGCTCGACCTGCTCGCTGCCGATGTCGATCTCCACGGTCCAATACTAGGGCCACGCTTCGCAGCGTTTCAAGCGCGACCTCGTGACGTGGTGTGGATGACGGGGGCGGCGCCCGGGCGGAGGCGGTGCGGGGGGTGGCGCGGAGCGCGCAGCGGAGGCGGCGCGAGCGGCCGGGCGTTACCGATCGAGGGCGTTACCGAGCGGCTGCGAGCGAGAGCTCGGCCGGCGCCGCCGGCGCCACGACGAGCTCGGCGGTGGCCGGTCCGGCGAGCGCCGCGACGGCGTCGTCGAGGAGCTCGCGCGGGTCGTGCACCGGCGGGTAGGAAGCGCAGCCGAACGACAGGGTCTGGCGGTGGCGGTCGATCAGCCGGCCCGTGACCTCGTGACCCGCCTCGTCTATCCAGTCGCGCGCCGAACGCGCGTCGTGCCCGCGCAGGGTGACGGCGAAAAGGTCGGGGCTCAGGCGGAAGGCGAGATCGTCGGGTCCGAGCGTGCGCTTGAGGCGCCGCGCCACGATGCGCACCACCGCCTCGCTGCCCTCCTGCCCGCGGAAATCGCGCAGGTCGCGGAAGTGGTCGAGGCGCACGCACACGAGGGCCAGCGGCTCGTGGGCGGTCTCGGCGGCGGTCAGCTCGGCGGGCAGGAGCGCCTTGACGCGGGCCCGCGAGTAGAACCCCGTGCTCGCGTCGACGGCGGGTGCGGCGGCGGCGCTCTTGCGGCGCGGGACGCGCCGCAGCCGCGCCGCCGCCGCAAGGCCGAGGAGCACGAGCCCGGCCAGCGCCGAGAGGACGAGAGCCCTGTGCCCGCCGAGCGTGGGGTCGGCGATGGCCAGGACGATGGGCACGAGCAGGCTGGGGCCGACGAGGTAGGGCCATTCGGCCCGGTCGCTGGGCAGGAGCTGGACGACGACGAGCAGGGGCACGAAGAGGAGCAGCGGCCCGAGCGGCTTACCGGCGAGCGCGAGGGTGAGGCCGACGAACAGCCAGTCGCAGACCACGAACGTGTGCGACAGCGAGCGCCCGCGGCCGCGGGCGACCGACACCGACCAGAGACCGAGGACGAGGCCGGCGGCCGCGATGCCGGCAGCCGGACCGGCCCGCAGCGCCGCCGCGGCGAGCAGCAGAAGGGCGAAGAAGAGGGTGCGGGACCTGGCTCTCGAGAGCTCCGCTGCGGGGCGTCTGCGAGAGGCTTCGGTCACCGCTCGCAAGCGCCTCGGGGGACGCCGATGTACTGTGCAGCAGGCTGCATGGTCCCCGATTCGCGGCGGAGCGGCCGAATCCTTCGCCTCTCTGCAGGTCCCGCATCGGCCGGGTCGTGCCCGACGCCTTCGAGACCGCTATAATCACCGGGCCATCGTGGAACGCATCCCCTTTCTTTCAGGCAACGAAGCGATCGCTCGCGGCGCTGTGCGCGCCGGGCTGGGCTTCGCCTGCGGCTATCCCGGCACGCCCTCGACCGAGATCGTCGAGGAGCTCGCCCGCCTCGAAGGGCCGCCGCTGGTCGAGTGGTGCATCAACGAGAAGGTGGCTCTCGAGACCGGCATCGGCGCCTCGCTGGCCGGCGCGCGCACCCTCGTGACCATGAAGCACGTGGGCCTGAACGTGGCCGCCGATCCCTTCATGACGCTCGCCCTGACGGGCGTCAACGCCGGCCTCGCCGTGGTCTCTGCCGACGACCCCGGCATGCACTCCTCCCAGAACGAGCAGGACAACCGCCACTTCGCCGCCTTCGCCAGAGTGCCCCTGCTCGAGCCCGCAGACAGCCAGGAGGCCTACGATTTCGTGGCCTGGGCCTTTGAGCTGTCCGAGGAGTTCGACACGCCGGTGCTGCTGCGCTCGACCACGCGCATCTCCCACGGCCGCGGCCGGGTCGTGCCGCGCGCGCCCGTCGTGGTCGAGGACCGCTCTTACGTCAGGGACATCGCCAAGTACGTGATGGTCCCCGACTACGCTCGCGAGCGCAATCGCCTGGCCCTCGCCCGCCTCGAGCGGCTTCGCCGCCGGGCCGAGGAATCGCCCCTCAACGTGCTCGAGGCGGGCACGACCGACATCGGCATCATCGCCTCGGGCGCCGCCTACACCTACGCCCGCGAGGCGTTCCCGAAGGCCTGGTTTCTCAAGCTGGGCATGTCGCATCCGCTGCCCTACCGCAAGGTCGCCAAGCTCTACGACTCGGTCTCGCGCGTGTTCGTCGTCGAGGAGCTCGACCCGTTCCTCGAGGACCAGGTGCGCGCCCTGGGGCTGCCGGTCGTCGGCAAAGAGGTGATCCCGCGCAACGGCGAGCTGAACCAGGAGATCGTCTTCGACGCGCTCGAGCCGCTGCTCAAGCGGCGGCCGCCGCGGCGCAAGCGCGCCGTGTTCCCGCCGCCGCCGGTGATCGCGCCGGCGCCCCAGGCAGCCGACGACCTGCCGGTGCGGCCGCCGGTGCTGTGCCCCGGCTGCCCGCACCGCGCCGTCTACGCCATGCTGCGCCGCGAGAAGGTCGCCGTCATGGGCGACATCGGCTGCTACACGCTCGGTGCCCTGCCGCCGCTGCTCTCGCTCGAAAGCTGCGTCTGCATGGGGGCCGGCATCGGCATGATGGCCGGCATCAACCGCCGCATGGGACGCGCCGCCGCCGTGGCCGTGATCGGCGACTCGACCTTCTTCCACTCCGGCATCACGCCGCTGATCGACGCCCGCTACAACCAGACGCCCGGCCTCGTCATCGTGCTCGACAACCGCACCACGGCCATGACCGGCCACCAGGGCCACCCCGGCACCGGCCTGCATCCCGACCGCTCGAGCGGTCCGGCGGTCGACATCGAGGCGCTCTGCCGCGGCATCGGCGTGCCGGCGGCCACCGTCGACGCCTTCGACGAAGAGGCCGTGCGCGCCGCCATCCGCGAGGCGCTGGCGGGCGATGAGCTGCGGGTGCTCGTGGCCCTCGCCCCCTGCATCCTCATGGATCGCGGACCCCACGAGGGCGTGGTCGTCGACGACGACCGCTGTAACCTCTGCGGCCTGTGTCTCGAGCTCGGCTGTCCGGCGGTCGTGGCCGGCGACGAGGCCATCGAGGTGACGAGCGACTGCACCGGCTGCGGAGTCTGCCTGGCGGTGTGCGCGCGTGGCGCGATCAGCCTGCCGTCCGACGCCGGGGGCGACGAGTCGTGAACGGCACGACCACCGTCTCGCTGGCCGGCGTGGGCGGCCAGGGCATCATCCTGGCGGCCGCGATCGTGGCCCAGGCCGCCATGGCAGCCGGCTTCGACGTCAAGGCGAGCGAGGTCAAAGGCATGGCCCAGCGCGGCGGCAGCGTGGTCTCGACCGTGCGCTACGGCAGACAGGTGTGGTCGCCGGTCTCCCCGCGCGCCGATCTCGTGATCGCCACCGAGACGCTCGAGGGGCGCCGCGCCCTGGCCCTGCTGGCCGACAAGGGGACGCTGGTCTACGCCACGACCGAGATCGCCCCCGGGAGCGTGCTGCGCGGCGAGCGCGCCTATCCCACCGACCTGGCCGACGCAGCCAGGGCGCGCCTGATCCAGCTCATCGCGGTCGACGCCGAGGCCCTGGCCATCGAGGCCGGCTCGGTGCGCGCCGCCAACGTCGCCCTGCTGGGCGCGGCGACCCACGCCCTGCCGTTCGGCTCGGGCGCCTGGGATCTCGCCCTCGAACAGACGGTCCCGCCCAAGATCCTCGAGCTGAACCGGCGGGCCTTCGCCCTCGGCCGCGACGCGGCCGCACCCACGGAGGAGGGGCTGTGAAGGTCACTCAAGTGACGGTCTTCCTGGAGAACCGCAGCGGCCGCCTGGCCGAGATCGCCGACGTCCTCGGCCGGCGCGGCGTCAACATCCGCGGCTTCTCCACCACCGAGGCAGCCGAGTACGGCATCGTGCGCCTGATCGTGCCCGACCCGCTGGCCGCGCGCGAGATCCTGCACGAGGCCGGTTTTACGACCCACCTCTCGCAGGTCGTCTGTGTGGCCGTGCCCGACGAGCCCGGCGGCCTGGCCCGCGTGCTCGACGCCCTCGCCGAGCAGAAGATCTCGGTCGACTACCTCTACAGCATCTCGTTCAACAACGTCTGCTTCGCGGTGCACGACGTCGACCGCGCCGTCGAGCTGCTCGAGGGCAAGGTCACGCTGCTCTCCGACGAGCAGGTGAAGACGCTATGAGCGCCGCCACCGTGAGCGCGATCACGCCCGACCGGGCCGGCGGCAACTTCTGGCAGCAGGCCGCGGAGACCATGACGGTCGAGGAGCTGCGCGACACCCAGATGGAGCGCCTGCGGGCGACGGTGCGCAGCGCCGTTGCCAAGGTGCCCTTCTACCGGCGCGCGCTCGACGAGGCCGGTCTTGCGCCCGACGACCTCACCTGCCACGGCGATGCCTGCGACCTGCCCTTCACCACCAAGATCGACCTGCGCGACCACTATCCGTTCGGCATGTTCGCCGCGCCCCGCGAGGAGCTCGTGCGCGTGCATGCCTCGTCGGGCACGACCGGCAACCCCACGACGGTGGGTTACACCGCGGCCGACGTGTCGCTCTGGGCCGACCTGATCGCGCGCACCCTGGCGGCGGGCGGCATGAAGCCCGGCGACATGCTCCAGAACGCCTACGGCTACGGCCTCTTCACCGGCGGGCTCGGACTGCACTACGGCTGCGAGCGGCTGGGCGCCACCATCCTGCCGATCTCGGGCGGCAACACCGACCGCCAGCTCAAGCTCATGCGTGACTTCGGCGTCACCGCCCTGTCGTGCACGCCGTCGTATGCGCTCTACCTGGCCGAGGCCGCGCGCGACCGCGGCCTGCGACCCGACGATCTGCCGATCCGGGTGGGCTACCACGGCGCCGAGCCCTGGAGCAACGAGATGCGCCGTCAGATCGAGGAGGGCCTCGGCATCGACGCCCTCGACATCTACGGCCTGTCCGAGATGGGCGGTCCGGGCGTGGCCTTCGAGTGCCGCTGCAAGGCCGGCATGCACGTGAACGAAGACCATTACCTGGTCGAGATCGTCGATCCGCACACGCTCGAGCAGGCGCCCGAGGGCACGGTCGGCGAGCTCGTCGTGACGACGCTCAGCCGCGTCGCCCAGCCGCTCATCCGCTACCGCACCCGCGACCTCTGCAGCCTGATCTACGAGCCCTGCGAGTGCGGCCGCACCATGGCCCGCATGACCAAGCCGGTCGGGCGCAGCGACGACATGCTCATCATCCGCGGTGTCAACGTCTTCCCGAGCCAGATCGAAGAAGTGCTCATGACGATCCCGCAGATCGAGCCCCACTACCAGATCGTGGTCGACCGCAAGGGTCACCTCGACATGGTCGAGGTCTGGATCGAGGTCGGCGAGGACGTCTTCGGCGAGACCATGGGCCAGCTCGAGACCTTCGAGCGCGGGGTGCAGCAGCGCCTCTACAGCGTGCTCAACATCCAGGTCAAGGTGAAGCTCAAGGAGCCCCGCACGATCGCCCGCAGCGAGGGCAAGGCCGTGCGCGTCATCGACAAGCGCCCCAAGCAGTCCTGAAGGCCAGGGGGACGGACCCTCACCGTCGCCTGGCCCGTCGCGGGCTGCGCGTCGAGCTGACCGGGGCGCGCAGGTTCGACGAGAGCTGGTGAGGCCCTGCTGCCCGGCCTACGTCGCGGGCTTGGGCGAGGCCGGCGGCGAGGTGGGCGGCGGTGTGGTCGGCGGTTTGGCCGTGATCGTCACCGTCGGCTTGGGCTGCGGCTTGCCGGTGCTCTTGGCCGACGTCGAGGGCGACGGCGACGGTGACGGCGACGGCGCCATCTTCGAGTACTTGCCCTCCCACGGCTTCCAGAGCGGCATGATGACCGGTGAGGCGAAGTCGGGGATGTACGTCGAGCCGAACACCGAGCTGTAGAAGGTGCCCCAGATCGGCAGCGAGTAGGTGGCGCCGAACACGCCCGGCATGGCGATCTCGCCTTGCGGGTAGCCCATCCAGACGGCCGTGGCCAGCCTCGGGTTGAACCCACAGAACCAGGCGTCCTCGTAGTTGTCGGTCGTGCCGGTCTTGCCGGCCGAGCGGCCGGTGTAGTAGTTGGGCATCGAGGCGGCCGTGCCGCCGGCGTAGCTCGTGTTCTGTTCGAGGATCTTGTCGACGACGTAGCAGGCGCCGGCCGGCGCCACGCGCACCCCGCGCACGCGCGCCTTGCGCACCTTGCCGTTCGGGAACACGACCTTGGCGACCGCCTGCGGCGCGTGACGCACACCCTCGGCGGCGAAGGTGGCGTAGGCGCTTGCCATCTCGAGCGCGTTGACCGCTTCGCTGCCGAGCACGATCGAGGGGACGGGCTCGAGCGACGTGGTGATGCCCATCGCCTTCGCGACGTGCATCACCTGGTCGGGGCCGACGTCGAGGCAGAGCTGGGCGAAGACGGTGTTGTCGGAGGCGAGGGTGGCCTGGACGAGGTTCATGCGCCCGCCGGCCGACTTCTCGGCCGTGTTCACGATCCAGGGAGCCGCGCCGGGCATGGGGATGTCGAGCGGGTGCGAGTTGTAGAACGTCGACGCCGGGTTGGCGCCCTGCTCGACCGCGGCGAGCAGGGCGAACGGCTTCATGGTCGAGCCGGGCTGGCGCATGGCCTGCCAGGTGAGGTTCCACTTGTAGGTCTTGTAGTCGGTGCTCGACGCCATGGCGCGCACGAAGCCGTTGGTGGGGTCGACCGCGGCGAGAGCGCCGGCGTAGCCGCCGGACGGCAGCTTGGCCTTGAGGGCGGCGATCGCGGCGCGCTGCATGCGCATGTCGATGGTGGTGTAGACCTTCAGCCCGCCCTCGTAGGTCTCGGCCGCGCCGTAGCGGTTGACGAGCAGCCGGGTGACGTAGTCGACGAAGTAGGCGGCCGGCGTGCTGGTGGTCGCGAGTGGCCGCGAGTAGACCCTGATCTTGCTGGCCTCGGCCTTGGCCGCCTGGGCGGGCGAGATGTACCCCTGCGTGAGCATGTCGTCGAGCACCAGGTTGCGGCGCTGCCTGATCACGCCCGGGTCGGTGATCGGCGAGTACTCGCTGGGGAACTTCGGCAGGGCGGCGAGCAGCGCCGCCTGGGCGAGGGTCACCTGGCCGACCGGCTTGTGGAAGTAGGTGAGCGAGGCCGCCTCCACGCCGTAGGCGCCGGCGCCGTAGTAGACCGTGTTCAGGTACTCGGTCAGGATCTTGTCCTTGGACCAGCGGTCCTCGAGCTCCCAGGCGAGCACCGCCTCGCGCACCTTGCGCTGCACGGTGACGTCGTCGCCCAGGTAGGCGTTCTTGACGTACTGCTCGGTGATGGTGCTGGCGCCCGAGACGATGTGGCCGGCCGTGACGTCGTCGACCAGGGCGCGGGCGATGCCGGTGAAATCGACGCCGTGATGCTGGTAGAAGCGCCGGTCCTCGATGGCCACGGTCGCGTTCTTCATGACCTCAGGGATAGCCTGGCTGGGCACCACCATGCGGTTCACGGCGCCGTAGAGCTCGGCGATGCGGTGGCCGTTGCGATCGTAGATCACCGTGTCCTGGCCGAGCCGCTGGCGCTTCATCGCGTCGATGTTCGGCAGGTTGTGGGAGATCGCCACGATGGTGCCGCTGGCGAGGCCCACGACGGCGATCACGGCAAAGATCACGACGCAGACGGCGAGGCGTCCCCAGCGCATGCGCGGGCGACGCGCCGCGCGGCGCTGGCGGCTCCGTTTGGTCGGGGGGGTGTCTGCGATGTCCTTCACAGGATGGACCTATTGTAGCGGCTCATCTGCCCTGCGTCTCGTCGCCGTGCGCGGTCGGTGCCCGCCGCGACCCGTCGGGCGGGCCCGGAAGCGATGAAGCCGGACCGGTCCGCCGCGGGCGACTCGCGGGCCGGTCCGCGGCGCTTCAGGCCGGGGCGGTCGTCGACCCCTGCTCGTCGCTTGCGGCCTGTGCCTTTTCGACCGCCCGGCGCTTCTCGACGACCTTGGCCACGACCAGTGACGCCTCGTAGAGGATCTCGAGCGGGATGAACATGGCGATGAACGAGAAGGCGTCCTGGCTGGGCGTCGCGACCATGGCGATGACGGCGTTGATCACGATCGCGTAGCGCCAGT
>Ga0335080_10005571_pt1 | contig 12967 bp, 9 predicted proteins | sample Lox_Sample_34_FD_206720 | JGI IMG/M metagenome (GOLD analysis project Ga0335080, IMG submission 206720) | Soil microbial communities from Loxahatchee National Wildlife Refuge, Florida, United States - Lox_Sample_3.4 | ecosystem: Environmental > Terrestrial > Soil > Wetlands | place: USA: Florida... | reverse complement strand
CAATTATAAACCGCACGAATGCATTTTGCAAGTGCGGGTTATGCACCGCCGGGCCTGGCCGATGCTGAATTAACTCAGCCGCTTTCGGAATTCCGCACAGGCCGTCGCCACGTCCGGCGCGTTGAGGATGGCCGACACGACGCAAACGCGTTTTGCGCCCGCCGCCAGCACGTCGCCGAGATTTTCCAGATTGATGCCGCCGATGGCGAACCACGGAATGCTTACATTTTCCGCCGCCCAGCGCACATATTTCAGCGTTACTGGCTTCGCCGTCGGCTTCGTGCCCGTCGTATAAACCGGTCCGATGGCGATATAATCCGGTGCCGCCGCCACCGCGCGTTTCGCCTGTTCCGGCGAATGCGTCGATAATCCAATTCCGACCGCTGACTTCTGACCTCTGACCTCTGAACAATGAACATGACCTGTATCAAAGAAATCCTCCTGGCCGAGGTGACACAATTCTGCGCCGAGGTCGCGGGCGATTTCAAGGTAATCGTTGATGACCAAGCCAACATTCGCGCGTCGGGTGACGGGCAGAATGGCTCCAGCCATGCGCCGGATTTCTTCTGGTGATGATTTTTTGGCGCGGAGCTGGATTAAATCGGCGCCGCCGTCGCAGAGTTGTTGCGCCACAACTTCCGGCGCCCGGCTATGCAAGTAGGCCGTGTCCACGAAGGCATAAAGCCGGCAATCGCCGAGCGGTTTCATTCAGGAACCACCAAATACACGAAACCCATGAAAGGAACACGAATTAAAATCGGGATTATGTCTCTCGCATAAGAAGGAGGAGGGACAGCCGAAACGTTCTCCCTCTCCGCCGCGATGCGGGGGAGAGGGTCGGGGTGAGGTGGCGCGTTTTTCAACAATCCCCTCACTCGGCCTTCGGCCACCCTCTCCCCGCTTGGGCGGGGAGAGGGAACTCATGTCGACGACATAATCTCGATTAAAATTGAGTTATCCGAGCCGGCTTCAGCCATTTTCGTATTTTTGCTTGCATCGCCGTAGAACTTCACCGGGTCCGTTCAAATGCCGTTCGCCAGAACCATTCGCTATGCGCCAGGAACCGGACGAGGACGTTTTGCAGCGATGGCGCCAGCATCATCCGTTGCAGCCACTTCGCCCACGCCAACCGGCGGACAAATGCGGTGTCGCATCGGTGGGCCACCGCTTCCCGGGATTGCGTCCAGGGAATTTCCCCGCGACTCCATGCGGCCAACGGTTCTATTGCCATCCCCGCCGACTCAAATGCCATGGACATGCCGTTGCCTGTGACGGGCGGAATCATCGTGATGGCATCGCCAACGCAGCATTCGGCGCGCGCGGCGGCGCGTTGCGGTCGCAATGAAATTCCGGCGACCGCGCAAAACGACCTTTCGTCGAATTCCGCCCCCGCCAGCCGCTGATTCAACGGCGAACCAATCGGGCCGCGCAAGTATTCGTGCCAGTTTTGCGGTGTGTTTTCTTCACCGGCGCGGCGGCGGAACAATCCGCAAACGTTCACCGCGCCTCCATCCACCCGGCACAGGCCAACGTAACCTCGCGGCGAAACATGCATTTCCAGATCTGCGGTCAGCGATACATTGCGTACGTGCACTTTCAGGCCGAACCAGCGCGAATTCTTCTCCTGCGCCTGCGCGCGCCGTCCCGTGGCGCGAATGACACCTTCACCAAAATCCTCATCACGCCGGCGTTGGTCTTCCAGCAATTCACCGCTGAGCCGTCGGAATTCAGTGGCGAGCGCGTGATCCATGGTGAATCGTGACAGGCAAATGGCGCGGGCCGGCAGAGGACGTGGTGGAGCAGATCGGGTCGCTGAAAAGAATGCCGCAGTGCCGCCACTCACAGCGCCCGCGCGTTCGAGCAATTCGCGCAAACCCAGGCGCGAAAGCGTTTCCTGGCCATGACCACTGATGAATTCGCCGCAGACTCGATGACGCGGGTAATGCCCGGCTTCCCACACGGTCACCGGCACATCGCGCTGGCGCAATCCGATGCCGAGTGTCAATCCGGCCAGGCCGCCACCGACAATCGTGATGGGTTTTGCCGTCATTTGGGACTGCGGCGATCCCGCCGTAGCGGGACCGCTTTCGAAAGCGCGGACATGTCCGCGCACTCCAAATTAATTTTCTTTGCCACGAACAAATGGCTCCAGAATCCCGTGCGTCGCTCGGTCAGTTGCCAGCCGCTGTCGGCGGGCCATAACGCCGAAAGTTCGCGACCGGAAAACCCTGCGCGTACACTGATGGCTGCATCATGCCGGGTGACGGAATTGCAACCAATCATCCAAAGCAGTCGGCAACAAAACAGCGGCCAGGGCGCACGACGCGGTTCAATCGCCACAAACAATCGTGCGCGGCCGGCCACGGCGCGAAACAATTCCGCGAGCCGCGCGTCGTCGAAATGATGGAGGAAAAGATTGGCTACAACGACGTCGGGAGCGCCCGCATCTTGCCGGCTGGCGGATTCGTCACCCAGCAATTCGCCGGCTGGAAGTCGGCAATTCCGTTTTTTTGCCCAGTCGAACACATCGGCCACCATCGTTTCGGCTCGCCAGCCGAGCGAGGTGAACGATGCCGGTGTTTGTCCATTGGCAATCGGCCGGTTGTCGAGCAGCGTCACATTCGCGCCGGGCCAACGGTGGGCAACTTTTTTTGCGATGCGCATGAGAAAATGACCGTCACCGGCGCCGAGGTCGGTGATTTGCTTCGGCGGACGCCCATTGGCGGCGGACTGCAAAGCCTTCGCCATAATGGCGTGATTGCGCATCCAGGCATTGACGCGGCGTAAATCGCGGCGGGACCAGATGGCGCGCGGATCGTCCGGTGGCAGGGTGTCGAGCAACTCCGGTTGAATAATGCGCTTCATTTCGAGAACGAAGGACGAGGACGATTTAACCCACTTCCAATAGCGCGCCATGGCAACTGAAACCGGCGCCGAAGGCGGACATCCACCACAGCCCGTCCGGCACGGTGTCATGCAAAGCGCGTTCGAGCACGAACAGCACGGTCGGGCTGCTGACGTTGCCGTATTCATTCAGCACGGCCGCGCTGTGGCGCACGTCGGATTCGGTCAGACCGACCTTGTCGCGCAACGCCGACAACACGTCACGGCCGCCTGCGTGAAAAATCCAGCCCGCAACCCGTTCGCGGCTCACGCCTGCGGTGGCGAGTGATTCGGTAAAGAGTTTTGCGGCTTCGTCACCGGCGATTTGCGGGACTTGCAGCGACAGCATGTTCCGCAACATCCCGTTTTTATGGCCGAACCGCAGGGTGTCGCGCTTTTCAGGCGCGAGGCAGGAGGTGCCGAATTTCCACTCGACGCGCCGCTGATTTGACCGCGGTTTGGTCGTCAAGACCGCCGCCGCCGCGCCGTCGCCAAACAGGCAGGCGCTGATGAGCACGCCGGGATCATCGTCGAGATAAAACGCGGCGCTGCAAACCTCGACGCACACGGACAAAACTTTTTTGGCGCGTTTGGCGGCCAGCAGGGCTTCGGCGGTGCGCAGGTTGGGCAACGCCGCGCCGCAGCCTTGTCCGACCAGGTCGAGCGTAAAAACGTCGGCGCGCAGGCCGAGCCGTTCGCTGACGTAACTCGTCAAACCCGGGCACAAGTAACCGGTGCAGGTGCTGATGAGCACGGCGTCAATTTCCGACGGCACGCAGCCGGCGTCGTGCAACGCGCGTTGGGCGGCCTCGGCGGCCAGCGCGGGCGCGTGCCGGGTGAACCGCGCCTGGAGCGAGTCGGGGGTGAGATTGAACGCGTCCGTGAGCGGGTCGAGGGCGAGGTGGCGCGTGGCGATGCCGTTGTCGCCGCAGAACACTTTTTTGAGGATGGCGCGCGAGCGTGGGGCGAGCCGCGCGAACAGGTCGGCGCGCTGGAGCACGTCCCAACATTCGCGTTGCGCGTAACGCTGCACCGGTGCCGCGGTGCCCAGTCCAATGACAAACATGATAGAAGCTAACGCGCCTTCAAGCCACGCGCCACTTTAATCACTGAGATGCCCGGCGAACCCGGTTTGTTCCATCAAACCCGTCATGGTAGGGTTGTTCCGCTTCAGACGGAATGACACTTTGAGGGGGTTGAATTAAGCTACTTTTCCGCAACTGGAAAAGAGCATGAACAGCGAAAATACGAACAGTCGCCGGCACTACGCGCCGGAGGAAAAAGTCAAAATACTGCGGGAGCATCTGTTGGAAGGCCACCCGATTTCTGAGGTCTGCGAACAGCACCGGATCAATCCCACGCAGTTCTATCAGTGGCAGAAAACCTTCTTTGAGAATGGAGCCGCGGCGTTTGCCAAGCAGCCCCACTCCCGTTCTGTAGGCAAAAACGAACAAACCATAACGGCGCTGGAAAACAAGCTCAAACGCAAGGACGAAGTGATCGCCGAGATCATGTCCGAGCACATCCAGTTAAAAAAAGAACTTGGGGAAAGCTGACGGTGAAGTGGGTCGCCCATGACATCCGGGACCAGGTGGTGGACTTTGTCCGCCACTGGTCCGAACGAACCGAACTGCCAGACCGGCGGCTGTTGGAGTGGATCGAGCTTTCCCCGCGTCAATATCACCGCTGGCAGGAACGTTTCGGCAAAGCCAACGAGCATAACGCCCTGGTTCCCCGCGACCATTGGTTGGAAGCCTGGGAGAAAGTGGCCATCGTGAAATTCGCGCGGGAACATCCGCTGGAAGGGTATCGGCGGCTGACCTTCATGATGTTGGACCGGGATATTGTGGCCGTCAGTCCGGCCAGTGTTTATCGGGTGTTGCGGGAGGCGGGGATGATTCAAAGCTGGGTCAAACCGACTCGCAAAGGGACTGGCTTTGTCCAGCCCTTGCAACCGCATGATCACTGGCACATTGACTTCTCCTACGTCAACGTGGCCGGCACGTTTTACTATCTGTGCAGCATTCTGGACGGCTGCAGCCGGTTCATTGTGCATTGGGAAATCCGGGAGGCGATGAAGGAAGCGGACGCCGAGTTGGTCCTGCAACGGGCGCGGGAGAAATTTCCGCTGGCGCGACCGCGAATCATCAGCGACAACGGCCCGCAGTTCATCGCCAAAGACTTCAAGGAGTTTATCCGGCTTTGGCAGACCAGCCATGTGTTAACCAGCCCGCATTATCCGCAATCCAACGGCAAGCTCGAACGGTTCCACCGCACGTTAAAGGAACAGGCCATCCGGCCCAAGACACCACTGTCGCTGGAGCAGGCGCGCCAAGTGGTGGCAATCTTTGTGGAACACTACAACCAAGTGCGCCTGCACAGTGCCCTTGGCTTTGTCACTCCCAAAGATCGATTGGAAAACCGGCATCTGCAAATTTACGCCGCCCGCGACCAAAAGCTTGCGGCGGCGCGAGAAAAACGGAAAATGAAACGACAAGAACCAATTGGATTAGTTGCTTAACCAACTATCCCAAAAGTGACATTCACGCTGAACCATTACACGAGCACATTAGGTTTGGCAGAATGGTGCAATGGCAATTTCCTCGGCGCTCGCCATCTGTATGCCGAATATTATTCTGCGACGACGAATGACATAAGATATTATCCATATCCTTCCCGCAATCACAGCACGGACTATCTTCAAAAGAGTGCGAATCTGGCTCTTGGGATGCAGGCTTTGACGCTCCGCAATGGTCAGCAGGGGCAGGCCATTTATCTCAACAAAACCGATGACGGAGTTGTCTATCCGGATATTAGCCGCTTCACCTATTTTGGCGCCAAGTTTCCCCGTTTCGGGATGATGACCATCAACGACGACAACGTTCTATCTAATTACCACGACATCTTCATTCCAAAGGCCGTGGAATACTGTGCCGGGCTTCTGGATTATTTCTTTCGCGGCATGATTTCGGCGAGCGTCATCGGCTATGACACCAACCTGATGCAATACACGAATCTGATCGTGAACACCTCCAGCCAGTCGTTTGGCAGCGGCACGTTCTCCCTCTATCAGGATGATGCAAGCACGAACAGGACCCTGCTGGCTTATACCAACTGGAGCGGAATCCTCCCGACCAATGGCAGCCTGGTCATGCTGTTTCCGCCTCCTGATGTGCCAACCAACAAATTGCTGCTTGTTTTTCAAGGGGCCATCGGCGTGAACGGCGGCGGTGTTCCGCTTGATCCCGTGGATACGAACATAGCCATTGCCGCCACGACTTTCTATCCCAATGTCATCTGGCACAATTCCTTTGAAAGCGATGTCGGAAATATTACTCCCGGAGCCGGGGACATTTTTTGCGGAGGGTGGCTTGTCGAATCTGGCAGCGTAGATGTCGGGGCCAATGGAACCTGGGGCTACGGCCTGTCAACTGCTTACGAGGGAAATTACTTGTTGGATTTGGACGGCAGTGAACCGGGGACAATTTCTACAAACATCGCGACCGTGCTTGGGCAAACTTACCGGCTTAGTTTCGTCTGGTGCCGCAATCCCGATAGCATCGAAGGAGTCCTTGGAGACACCAACCACGTTCCGTCAGCGGAAGTGTTAATCAATAACTCGGTGGTGATGACACTGGTTGGCGACATGGAAAACAGTTGGTTGGACCTTCAGTGGCAACAAGCGTCATACACCTTCACGGCGACGGGACTATCCACCGAGCTAAAGTTCCAATCCACGTCCGGCAATGAAGACTCCGGCTCCATCTCCGGCATCCAACTGGACGCTGTTTATCTATATTCGGTGCCGTAATCGGATTCAATTCTCTCCCGATGCACGAATCCCATGAGGTGTTTGACTGGTTGAAACCTCCGGCCTTGAGATGCTGAGTTCCCATCATTTGGGCGTTTGGGAGGCCGGTTGCATAATTTACTTTGAATTTCAGAATCTTCGACCTGGTCTCAAATTTTTCCTGGCAGCGGCTTTTGGCTTTGTGCTCCTTCCGCTTTCAACAGGCGACGCAAACCGAACCGGATTGAGCGCGGCCTAATTTCATCACAGAACGGCGTGATAATGGCCCCGCAGTCTTCAATTTCCCGGCCCGTTCTGCGTGGCAGTGTTGGTGCTCAGAATGGGCGGCAGGTTGGTGGAGAAGTTGCTGTAGGGGAACAATTCCTCCAAACTCCGGAACGGGTGCAACGGCATCAGCAACAATTTAGGGACATAGACCGGTTCGCTCTTCGGTTTGTCCAGGGTGCCGGTGACGTGGTATTCAAACAGTTTGCTCACCGGCCACAACGCCGTGCTTACCAGCGGTCCGACCACCCACGTGTCGCGCAGCAACTGCGCCGTGACCCGCGCGTTCACGTTCTCCTGCATATCCACGGTGCCCGCGTATTGCAGCCGCATCATCGTCGAGCGGATTTCCAGTGTATCGGAATGAATCACGCCATTGGTGATGACAAATCGCGCGGACGCCTCGGTGGCGCGGCTGTTGCCCAAGCCGGGCGAGACCGTGTTCAAGAACGGCGACAGAACGCCAAAAATCGGGATGTCCCAAAGCAACCCGTCGTGCAGGTTCGCGTGGCCGAAACCGTCCCAGATCCGCCAGTCCCGCGTATCGGCGTGCGTGACGAGCAGTTGCCCGTTCAGCGTGCCTTCCAGATGGTTGGTGGGCGACAACAAATCCGCCGCCAGCGACCGCAGGTTCACATTGGTCACGTTGACGACGAATTGGTAATCCGCGCCTTCGTGCGGCGCGCGAAAATCGAAACTGGCAAATCCCTTCCCGCTGCCGCCGTATAACGCCGCCGCCACGTTCGTTAGAATCAACGTCTGCCCCCGCCAGTGAATCGTGCCGGTGATGAACGACGTCCTGAACTTCAACCATCGGAACGGCGCGCCTTTGATGATGTCGAAGGTCAAATCGGCGTCGTCCGTGTTGCGCAGCGGCGCGTAGCCATTCACGCGCGCGGTCGGCGGCTCCGAAAATTGATACGGCTCCAGTATGTGGCCGGTTTTCGAACCAATCGCGCGCGCCACCGCCTCAGGCTCGGCGGTGCTCAAACCGTTCGTGAACCAGATCCGCTGGGAGTTGAAATCCAACGTAATCCGGTCCGCGCTCATCGTCTGCGTCCCGCCGGCGCGCGACAGGCGCGGGCTGAAGAATTCCACGACGCGATTGGAATATTGGAATTCACTGGCGACGCTGTCCGCGTCCTGGCCGCGAACCACAAAATTGGTCAGCGCGGCGCGTCCGGCCGCCGCAATGCTCGCATAATCGTACAAACGTCCGCGGGCCTCGAAATCCAGGTCCGCGGGCGCGGTGAATTGAAAATGGTCGAAGCCGCGCACCGCATTGCTGTCCGTCAAAAACGGGCGGATCGCTTCCGGGTCGAACGCGCCGCGAATGTGCCAGTGATAATTCTTGGTCGCATCGTCCTCCCCGCCTCCCAATTCCAGCCGGGTATTTTCCCGGGCAATCGTGAGGTCAGGCAACTGCCACATCAGGTTTGAGTAACCGAAGTGCGTTGACACCGAGTCAATTTTTACGCCTGAGACCGTGCCGTTGGTGAAAGCCAGCTCGCCCGCCAGCTGGATGGTCGGTTGCACTTCGATATGCCAATCCCACAGGCGATTTGTCCACACTGGCAGCGTCAGCGAACCGCCGGCCTGGAACCGGGGCGGTTGCGTCCAGGAAAATTCCCCGAGCCGCTCGCGCGTTTTCTCCGTCAACAACGCGGCGACCGCGTGAACGTCGAAACACGAGGAGTTGGTGAATGCGAACCCGCGGGTGGCGACGTTTAACCGGGCCTGCCCGTCAAGTTGCCCGCCGCCCAGCGCGGCCGACAGATTGGTGACAGCCAGTTCCGGCGCCCGCCAGCGGACGTCGCAGGCGACGGAATCCGCCTTCAGCTTTTCGGATTGCAATTGCGTAAGTTGCATCTTCCAGGCGAGCCGGTAGGGCTGCAGATTCGTCCACCACCCCCACATCGGATCCACGTTGGCGGGCGCGTCCGCCGGCGCGCTCAGGTGCGCTGCCAGTTGCACGTCGCGCGCGCTGCCCCACGGAGTTTGCACCGCCGGCGCGGTGGCATCGAGTTGGACGACAAATGTGTGGATATCCCGGGCGTCGCCGTTGACCGCGAGGTTCAATTGCGGCGCGCCTTCAAAATGAATCCGGTCGAGCGTGTCGGAAACTTTTTGCAATTGGGTCCGCACCTCCGCCTGAAGGCCGGTGCCTTTGCCATGAAACATTTCCCAATGTCGGATTTCAGGCGCGTGGACGATGTCGGCGGTGAGCGACAGGTTGACGCCGGCGAAGCCGGCCTGGAAATGGTCGAGGGTCCAGGTGTCGTTCGTCTGGAACCGCAGATCGGTCTGGATGCGGTTCAGGACGAGCGTATTGCTGGGGGTGAGCGGCCAGACGAGTTTTCCCTCGCGCAAGACCAGGCTGTTGATTTGCAGCCGCCGATGCAGCAAGGCGCGATGATCCAGCTGCAGTTGAACTTCCGCCAAAGAAAGTGCCGGGCCGGGCGTGCCGGCGTGCCCGAGGCGGACGTTTTCGGCGACGAGTCCACGCACGAACCGCAGTCGCAACCGGGTGAACTCCAGTTCCACGCCGCGGGCGCGCAACTTTTCCACCAGCGGTCGTTTCAGAAAGTCCGGCAGGCCGAGACGGTTGAACCAGATGCCGGCGCAAAGCACCGCGAGCACCGCCAGCCAGGTGGCGATGCGAAGCCAGCGGAAGCCGATGCGGCATTTCCGCCAGAAACCGGAAGGGGCGGCCATGTCAGAGAATCCCGCCTCGCGAGGCCGGAATGGTCAGATAGGTTGAGACGAACTGGTAAACCACTGGCGGAAAGATAAAGACCCAACGTTCGCCCTCGAGGGTGACGGCGGCCAGCGCGGTCTGCGCGGTGGGCAATTCCCGGCCGAAGTCCACGGTGCGCTTTTCGCCGTTCTTGAGCTCGACCGTGATTTGGAGGTTGTTGGGGTTGAGTCCGTAATTTGTATCGGTTTCGGCAACATTGCGGCCCAGCCAATAGTAGGCGGTCAATTTACCGAGCCGGTACGCGGCTTCCTCGATCGAATGCGGTTCGATCGAGCCTTGTGAGCCGGGCGCCAGCGACCACTGGTTGAAGCCGTTGTGAATGATTTGCCGCGTCTGGCCGTTTTGATGCAGGGTGATGGCGGTGACGTTGGTCCCGTCAAAATCCCAGATGCGGCGGTCCCGGAAAAACCAGCTCTGGCTGTAAAGCGCATTCAGGTTGTTGAAATCAGACAACGCAAGACCGTAGATAAAATCCTCATCCGCGCGTTTGACGAACATTTCATTTGTTTGCGCCGCGCCGAACAACAGTTGCGCGATGACGGCATTGGTGTTACCGGCCGACGAACGCAAAATGATCTGGTTCGTCGGGGCTGCCAGGCCGTAAGCCGTCAGGTCCGGCGGAGTCGCGACATCGTTGACAAATTCGGCGATCCGGAGACCGGCCAGGAATTTTATGAACTGCTGCACATTTTCCGCGTCGGCCGGAAATTTTTCGCCGACCACTGCCCAATCGTTTGAGCCGCGTCGTTGCAGGATGAAACGGTTCTGGCCATGCACCTCGATTTCGGCGACCGGCGCGGTCAATTCGAGCAGATAGGGGTCGCGGAAATTATTGACCTGGCCGTACCACGGCAGCAGTGGGTCTTTGGCGGTGGTGAAGACGGTGGTGAAGACCATGTTCGAGCCTTCGCGCCGGGCGAAAACCTGCGTGGCATCATTCGTCGGGTTTTTCCCGAGGTGCAGAGCGGCGACAAAATTCGTGCCCTGGCCGAGCCATAAATCAAGATCGGCCGGCTGCAAACCGAAGGCGGCCAAATCCGCCCTGGGGTCATCGGTGACAAATTGGGTGACGCGCGCGGCGTAAAGCCCTTGCAACGCTTCGGTGATAAGCCCGCTGTTGGCGCGCGCCTGCAACGGCCGGAGCATGCGCCAAAGATGGTTGGTCGCGTCGCGCTGGAGTTCGATGGGGGCTTTGGTCCCGTTGGTCAGCACGATGCGATCACAGGCATTGCCGGCGTCCACGAGCCCGGTGTCGCGCCAGTCGTTGACCGAGCGCGGAATAAATCTGAGCCAGTCAGCGTCAGTCACAAATGCGCCGTCGCTGCCGACCGCACGCAGAAATACCTGGTCTCCGGGAGCGGTTTTGTTGCCGACCTTGAGTTGCCAATTGCGGTCGCCGGCTTCGATCGTGATGGAAAACTGGGGATCCTCGAAACCGAATTCTGCCTCCGTCGCCTGATGCGCGCGCAATTCCGCCGCGCTGATCCGGGTCGCCGGCACAAGTTTCTGGAGGGTGCCCAGCAGCGCTTCGATGGCCGTCGTTTGCGCCGGATAAATGACGGGTTTGACCAATTGCCAGTTGCCATTGGTGCGGGTGGCGGAAATTTCCATCGCGCCCGCCGGGAAAATTTCGATACCAGTAACCGCGGCCGGTTTCAATTCGGGGAGGATGTTGCCGGCGGCCGCCGGCCCGTTCGCATGGTGTTCCCAGAATAAAATGAACGCGAACATCGCCGCGGCGATCACAAACCATATGCCTGTGGTTCTGGAATTCATGCGTTTCGTTCGGTGGAAATTCCCCCGACAAACGGCTGGAAAATGATTAATGACGAAATCCTGATGACGAACGAATGACGCAGCTCGAATAACGAATGGTGGAACGGACGCCGAAATGTGATCCGGCATTCGGCATTCGGCATTGGGATTTCTTTAGTCATTCGGATTCAGGATTTAGTCATTACCCGGTCATTTTCTTCGCGCCAGCCAGACCACCCCGCCGAGCAAAAGCACTGCGCCCGGCAGCGCGCCGAGCAGCAGCCAGTGCAATTCCCGCAACTGCGTTTGCGTCATCTGCAGGCGAAACACCTCCACCGGCCGGGGACCGATGCCTTGCAGGAGCGCGGGCCGTTCCAGCAGCCAGTTGACGCTGTAACCGAGAAAATCCCGGTTGGCCCCGCCGAGGCCACCCTCAATCACTTCGTTGTCGAGGAACCATGAGTCGCCAACGACAATGAGGCGTGTATTGCCGCGCGGATTGGCCACGCCGGCGACGGATTTTTGTTCAACGGCAACCATGAGCGGGTAGCTGCGGGGCGGTTCAGCCGTGTTGCCCAACAGAGTGGAGCCGTCGCCGGAGAATGCCAGTTCGTCCACTTGCGGCGCGTCGGCCGGAGGATTCTGCCAATTCACCCGGCCGATCGGGCGGGGCAGGACCATTTGCAGCGCGGATTTCGTAAGGGGATTGACAACCGGATGCTGGCTGAACCGCCGGACCGTCACAACGTCTCCGGATGCAGAAGTGCTGTTCTGCAAATCCTGCACGGCGTCCATGCCGACATTGATGCCCCAGCGCTGCAAAATGGATTCAAGGCCGGTGGGTTGCTTGCGCGAGGCGTAGTTGAAGAGCATGAAAAGCCGGCCGCCCTGCGTGAGATATTTGTCGATCTTCTGCAACTCCGGTTCGGACAGCGTTCTCGTCGGGCCGGCGATGATGAGCAGGCTACAATCCTCGGGCACGTCCTGGTTCCCAAGCAACTCCAGGTTGGTAACGGCGATATAATTTTGGGCGAGGGTCAAAGCAAACTTCAGGTAGCCCGATGGGCCGGAATCGTTCAGCGACGGTTCGCCGTGGCCTTGCAGAAAATACGCTTTGTAGGGATGAGGATTTTCGAGCGCGAGCAACGTCGCGGTAAACATTTCCTCGCCGCGAAAGGCGACCGGTTTGCGCTCGAATTCAAGCTGCCGCTGGCTCGGATTCTTGGGTGGCAGTTCTTCGAGTTTGGTTTGCACCAGCGCATCGCCCTGGGCGACTTTATAATGGCCATTGCCGGCATCGAAAATCACCAGGTTCTTGTCCACGGTCGAATCCAGCTTGTATTGCTCCTTGACCTTTTCGGCCAGACCGGCGTCACGCATGTAATCCACCGTCCGGACGGAGATTTTCGGGTTGGCCGAACGATACTCGTTGAGCAACGCAACGATGTCCGGATAGAAATCACTTTCATCGTGCGTGTCGTAGTAGAGTGTTACCG
>Ga0335080_10005570_pt1 | contig 12968 bp, 15 predicted proteins | sample Lox_Sample_34_FD_206720 | JGI IMG/M metagenome (GOLD analysis project Ga0335080, IMG submission 206720) | Soil microbial communities from Loxahatchee National Wildlife Refuge, Florida, United States - Lox_Sample_3.4 | ecosystem: Environmental > Terrestrial > Soil > Wetlands | place: USA... | reverse complement strand
CAAAGCGTGTGTGACATTTCCCGGCTGCCGATCCCTTGAAAGTCCACAAAGTGCGCCCGCGCCGCGGCAATCTTCCGGAGCGCGGCCGGGCCGTTGGTCATGCCCCGGATCCCCGCCGGGTCGTTCGTCGGCCCCACAATCACCAGCTCATTCCGCGTCCAGGGCCGCATGTTCACCCCCACACCGTCCGCTACAATGTCCGTCGTGATGTCCCCGGAATGCATCGTCAGCAGGTCCACTTGCCCCGACCGAATCGCCTTGTCGAGCAATGGCCGTTCTCCCGTCACCACTACCCGCACCTGGTAACCGGTCTCCGCCTCGAACATCTTCGCCACTTCTGGCCAAAGCCCGGTCATGGTCATGCCCCCGATCACCGCGCACCGCACCACGCGCCGCTGCGCCGACTGCTTGACGGCGCTGTGACGGTAAACCGCCAGTGCGACCGCCACCACCAGAACGAACAACAAAAGGACTTTGATCTTCATGCTTCAGTAATTCGAGGCCTGCGCGTCGCTCGCCGTTCCCGTGAGCCACCGCACGTCATCGTGCTTCGGGTCACCGGCCCCACAACCGACGTACTTCCCGGCAAAAGACTGCACTTGCCCCGCCAGGAAGAGCAGGTTTACCTGCCGGGAGTGGCGCGCCAAAGCGCCGTAAGCCTGTGCCGACGGATACGTCGAAGCATACGGGCCGGGTGCATCCGCCATCGCCACCACACACGAAGGCTGCGCTACCTCGCTGAACTTCGTCGCCACCGGCAGGTTCCACGGCGAAAGATTCATGTTCATGCTGCACGGCAGGAAATACGCCCCGCCTGGATCACTTGCCGCGGGACAAATGAACACCGACTCGCTATGCGCGCTCGGCTTCGCATTGTTCGTCACCATCTGCCAGAACGCTGGCAGCCCGAAATATCCCGGCAGCGCATTGAACCAATCTTCTGGCCGGTTGATCTGTGCCAGCGTCTGCACCCCCTGGCCGCGCCGTGGCAAAAAGTCGTTGTTGTCGTCCGCATACATCCGGTAACCCATGCCCCACTGCCGCAGGTTGCCCCGGCACTGCGTCGCCTGCGCCCGCTCCTTCCCCCGGCCCAGGGCCGGCAACAACAGCGCCGCCAGGATCGCGATGACCGCAATCACCACGAGCAACTCAACCAGAGTGAAACCGCCCCGCCACCCCCCACTGGCCGTTCTCACACGCATCGAATCACCTCGCCAGTCGGTAAAACCGCTGCCTGCCGCTCGTCGCCGTCCCATCGTCAAACTGAATCCTCCCCGAGCCGTCCGCCGCCGCCGTCCCCATCGCCTGCCAATTGGTCGTGCCCAAGCTCGAGTTGGTCTGCACCTGGTATTCCAGCCCCGCTCCCCCAATGCCGCTCAGCCGGAAAACCCCGTTCGTGAACCCGCCCCAAAGAATGACCGGTGGCTTTTCCGCTGCCGTTACCACCATCAGTGGCTCATTGCCCCGCCCGTAACTGTGCGAATTGAACAGGTAGCCAACCTGCTGGTCGGCCGCATAGAAACGGAAATTCACGTCGCCCCCGCCGTGCACGCCCCCGACGAGGTTCGTCGTTAACGGCAACGGCCAGGTCACATGCACGTTATTGCCCGGCGGCGCATACGTGTTCGTGCACAGCGCCTCGCGCGCCTGCGCCAGCAGCACCGGCAGTCCGCTGTAGCTGATCCCGTCCGTCGTCGGCAAATTCGGTGTGCCCGTCCCCTCCACCCAGGCAGCATCCGCCAGCCACTCGATCACGAACTGGCCGCCGCTGATGACATTGAACAGCGGATTGTTCGGCTGCACGCCCGCCACCCCGTAGTTGCTGCTCAGCTCCAGCGCCATGCCCGTCACCCTCCAGTTCCTCGACCCGCAAACCGAGTCGAACACCGCCACGCTGTTCGACAGATTAAACCCGATGACGCTCTGAAACTCACCCTTGGCCGAGGACGCCGGCGCAACCGCTAACGCGCCCGCCCCGCCGAAGTTCAAGCCGGTCAAATCCGCGCCGCTCTCGTAGTTCGCTGAGCCCGTGCAAACAAACGCGTCGGCGATTGCCATCGTGCTGTTGGTCACCTGCGCGCTGGCCCCATGCCCCAGGCTCAGAACGGCAGCCGCAACCAGGCCTCGCACCACACTCATTTACGATTCGCCCACCGGCGCGCAGCCGCCAGTCCAGCCAGACCGGCCACCAGCATCGCCGCCGATCCAGGCTCCGGCACCACGTCCACCGTCACGTTCAAAACGCCCGGATTATTGTTCAGCGTGTTGAACAGGTAGCCGATCGTGCTCCCCGCAGTGGGTTGCCCGAAGATCGTTACCTTGTCCCCAATCGCAATGTCGTTCACGAGGTCCGGCGCCAGATTCAGCGTCCAGGTCTGGCTCGTGCTACCGTCCGCCGCCCAGTTAAACGAACCCAGCGATGTCAGCGCGTTGTTGCCCGTGCCCGGCAAAACGCTCGAAATCGTGTTCCACGTAATCCCGGTCTCGCTCCAACTGTCATTGCTCAGCCAGTCGAACTCAAACCCGCCCGCCGCAATCTTGTTGAAACTGCTGTTCCCCGGTTGCTGGCCGGCGGTGGGATAATTCGAGAACAGCTTCAGTGTCACCCCGGTGACCGTCCAGTTTCCTGCGCCATAGGTCGCATCAAAACTGGTCTTGAGTGACGCCGTGTCGAAACGCATCAACGATTCCTCCGTTCGCGGCTGCGCCGTGGTAGGCACCGCAATCATCATCCCCCCCATCGTGCCAAAATTGCTCGTTGGCTGGCCGGACGAAACGTACGTGTCCGATTGCACTGTCAGATTCAGGGTCGTTGGCGACGCCAGGACCGCTGCCGGAAGCCCCGCCACCAGCGCCAGGGCCAGCGTCAGCCGGCGGTTGTGTGTTGAGTAAGGTTTACCTTTGGTTTTCATCGTTTCTGTTCCTTTGTCGTTTCGCTGGTTAAAGCCATTATCTCCCCCGTTTCCCGCGCCTCGTAACCCGGCAGCTCGCTGATCAAGCGTCGGCACGCACGCCCCTGCAACAGCCGAACCAGCGCCTGAATCCGCGGATCGTGCCGTATCGCGGCGGGAAAACACAAATCCAGCGCCTCAGTCCTCACCGGCAGGAAATTCAATCCGGCCTCTTCCGCGCTGAATCGCACGCACACCCCCGCCCCGGCCCAACCCGCCCGCACCGCTTCCGCCACCGCCCCGTGCCCGTTCACCTCGCGCCCCGAAAGCCTCCTGCTCCCCATCAATTCATCCAGGCACTCCCGCGCCGCAGAGCCGCGCTCCCGCGCCGCCCACCGCAACCCCCGCCGCGCCACCGACTCCGCCGACCGCGACCGGTCGTCCGCCGCCAGCGCCAGCCCCTCCTCCCATTTCGCCACCCGCAACAACCGGGCCTCGCCCCCAAAATGCGCCTGCGCCATCTCCGCATTGCGTTCCGGCTTCTCCTCCGTCGAATAGTGCAATCCGGCGACATGCACCAGCCCCCGGCGCAGCAGCTCCAGCGCCGCCCGGCCTCCGCGTGGAAAAACCAGCAGCCGGTAGCCGGATGCTCGTCCATACTCCGCTGCCAGCAAACCCGCCGCCGGGTCGCAGCACGCCATCACCAAAGTCGCCTCGGGCTTCGCCGCAGCGCCCTGCCGCAGCACGCCACCCTCCCAAATCCCGTCGTGCGGCGTCGGGTTGAGCGACACCGCTTCCACCGGATAAAGCCGCCGCTGCGACCCTACGCTCGCCTCCCAGTAGCGGCACGCCTCGCCGCGCGGCACCCACGCCCATTCAGCCTGGCTAGATCCCGCTCTCGATCCTCGGCCGAACAATTCCTCCACCGAACACTCGAACACCGCCCCCAGCGCCAGCGCCGTCGCCACCGAAGGCGAAAGCCGTTCCCCCTCGATCGCGCTGATGGCCGCCCGCGAAATCCCCGCGCGCTGCGCTAGTTCTGCCTGGGACCACCCCCGTACCTCCCGGCGCATCCGTACAGAGTTCGACGACATGATTCTGTCACGCATAGACAGTATCGTGTCACTACCTGTGTGTTCCGGCAACCCAAAAATCACCCCCGCATCGAGCCCGCCCGCCCTCGCCGTCATCGTTTCCACCCTCCATGTCCACCTCGACCACCACAACTGCCTCGAGGTCCTCGTCGTCCGCGGCAAAGCGCCATTGGTGAAGAGGATTGCCGACGAACTGATCGCCGCCAAAGGCGTCAAACACGGCAAAGCCACCGTCACCTCCACCGGCAAAGACCTTCCCGGCTAGCCCACCTCGCCGCCAAAGACCTGCCGCCGCCGCCTTCCGCCTAATGCCGGCCCGCACTCCGTCGTTGGACACAAAACGCCGGGTTCACCGCCAACTCGCACTGGGGATCCTCATACCGTAGGACCACGCTCGTCTCTCTTCCCTGGTACTCCAGCCCTTTCTCCCCCGCCTTGTCCACGTCCTCGAAACTCATGGCCTGCCCCGGGTCCGCCACCCACCGGTCCTCCCCGGCGTAGTAACTACCCGTAGCTCCGTCCTTTAGAAGAACCTTCATTCTCAAGTCAATACCGCACCAACTAGCCTGAATTATCCCATAAAACTAAGCAATATCCTGACCACTCAAGTGCCGGGAACCCCCATCAACCGAGCGCCTTGCTGTACCTCTCGCCGACGAAGTCCCAGTCAATGACTTGGAAGAACGCCGCCACGTAATCCGGCCGCCGGTTTTGGTACTTCAGGTAGTAGGCGTGTTCCCAAACATCCACCCCGAGCAGAGGCAGCTTGTTCTGGCTGATCGGCGAGTCCTGATTGGGCGTCGCCTCAATGCCCAATTGCTTGTCCGCGCCCACCACCAGCCAGGCCCAACCGCTCCCGAACTGGCCCACAGCGGCCTTCGCCAGCTCGTCCTTGAAACTGGCAAAGCTGCCAAAGCGCTTCTCCACCCCCTTCAGAAGCTCGCCCGAGGGTTGGCCGCCTCCGTTCTTCTTCATCACCTGCCAAAAGAGCGTATGGTTGTAATGCCCGCCGCCCTGGTTTCGCACCGCAGCGCGTATCTTTTCGGGAACTGCACTCAGGTCTCTCAGCAACTCCTCGACTGGCCTTCTGCCAAGCTCGGGCAAATCGGCTACCGCCTTGTTCAAGTTCGCTACGTAAGCCGCATGGTGCTTGTCGTGGTGTATCTGCATCGTCACGGCGTCAATGTGCGGTTCCAGAGCGTCAAACGCATAAGGCAGGGGCGGCAGCGTGAAAGGGCCTGTTGCCCCGGCCCCCACAACCGTCCCCGCCGTGGATTGAGCCCTCGTGCTGTGCAAAGCTGCGCCAGTGGCGCACACCGCCGTCACCAGAGCGGTTCTCTTCAAAGCTTGTCTGCGAGTCATCATAATTAAAGTCTCTTCATGTCTTGGTTGCCGGTACACCTGCCGGGCGTTCCCCGGCGCGGCCCCTGTTACCTCTCGCACCACCCCGCCGCCAATGCAACCTGCACTGGCCGCCACACAAACTCCCTGCTGTCAAGGTTCTCTGCCCTGCTCAGGGCGTCTGCCTCGCGGCGTTCCCCGTGCCCTTGCTGGCACGAACCACCTCTTGCGCCAACTCCTCCGCTGTCCACTGGTTGCCGTCAAACTGCCGCCGGATGCGGCCCTCTCCGTCCACCACCACGGTTCGCAGATTGTGCGAAATACTCCCTCCCGCTTCCCGGTTCACCATTAGGTCAAGTCGCGGCGCGAGTTCAGCCAGCACGTTCGTGGGCGCCGCCGCAAATACCCAGCGGTCCGCGTTGCCCGCCCGATACAAATTCGCATAGCTCGCCAGCACTGCGGGCTGATCAAACTCCGGGTCAAAGGAAATCGAGAGGAACTGCCAATTAGTCGGCGCATTGGCCGTTGCCAGAACCGCCTCCCTGGCCTGGGCGAAGTTCTTGCCCATACGCGGGCAGTAATCCGGCAGCGGACATCGCGTAAAGAAGAACGTGAGCGCTAGCGCCTTCCCTCTGAAGTCCGAGAAGCGTACACGCCTGCCATCCTCACCCAGCAACTCACAGTCAGGCAGCAGGTCGCCTGGTTTCAATTCAGCGGCTTTCACTCGCGTGGCGCGTTTTGTCGTTCCCGGAGAGAGATTGTTCGTCGCCGACGAGACCTTGGCGATGTGGTCAATCCAGTGGTCGTCTTCGGTCGCCGTGAGCCGGAAAGTGATGATGTCGCCTGCCGCCACGCCAGCCAATTCGTTCGTGTCCCGGACGTTGAATTCCATGGTCATGGCCGGCATATAGTTGGCTATCGCCTCGTGGCGGATAACCGCCTTCCGGCGGTCGGGTGCGAGTTCACGCACTACTCCGCGCGCCACGTGGGTTTGCCTGCCATCGGCTGCGGCCTCCGCCGCCCGGCTTGTGCGTGTCGCGCTGCCGGCGAACAGCAGCGCTAAGATCAGCGACGTGAAGTAACGATTCATTTTTTGAAGTGGGCTTTGCGATGTTTCTCGATTTCAGCGGTCACATTGGCGGCCGCATAACGGCTCAGGCCGTCAAAAGAGGCGAAAACGTTGCCTTCTGGGTCAACCAGCATGATACGGTCGGTGCTGGCGAAGCCGCCGGGAATGAGACCCTCCATCTCGGGTGACTTCGCGATGAAGCTCGTTTCGATGAGCCGATAAAGCTCCGCCTTGTCCCCGGTGAGGAAAAGCCAGCGGTTGGCGTCGGCGTGGTAGCCTTCGGCAAACCTCGCGAGCACCGCCGGCGTGTCACCGCGCGGGTCAACGGTCAGAGACACCAACCGCACATCACTCGCGCGGGCAACGAGCCGCTGTATCTCCTCCATCCGGTCGTTTACCGCCCGGCAGCTCAGAGAGCAGCCGGTGAAAACGAAGTCCACCACCAAATACTTCCCCGCCAGCTCCGCCAACCCAACCGGACGCCCGCTGCGCTCGACCAGATTGAACTCCACCAGTTGCCGGGGACGGTCCGGCTTCGATGCTGCCCCCGCCGCGGCTTCATGCTTGCTTGTCACCAGCGCGATGGCTGCAGCCACCCCAGCGACGCCAAGGCCCAGGGCGAGCGTCGTTAGCACTTCCCGCCTGGTCAAAACCGGCCCGGAGGCGGGCGCTGCGCCCTCAAGGCTTGGCGAGCTTGGCTTCATATCCAGCTTCAACGATCACCTTTCTCAATTCCTTGGCGGAAATGCGGTTCTTGTCATAGACGACCGTCGCCACCTTGTTGCTAAAGGACACCGACGCGCACACCACTCCGGGGGCCTGACGCAGTTCCGAGGTGATGCCCTTGGCGCACCCGTCGCAGTGCATGCCGGATACCGCAAACCGGTTTGTCATGTTACAGGCCAAACTCGCACCACTCGGACTCGTTTTTGAGTCGTCGGCGGCCGCCAGGCCAATTGCCAGCAGAGCCGCAACAATGAAACATGCTTTCATAGGGAACGCATTCATGGCGCTGGTCCTATTTCGATGCAGCGTTCTCAATGACTGCTTTAAATCTTTCGACCAGCGGTGCGTGCATCATGTTAAGCGTGCTGACCGCCGTCGGGTCAGCAGTCCTGGGGTTGCCGCCGCCGGGGAACGCGGGGTGCGGATCGTATTCGCCCAGGAGTTGCATCCCTTTCGCATAGAAATCCCCGCGATAGCGACGAACCAGTTCCAATCCCAAGTCCAATCCGGCGCTCACCCCTGCGGCGGTTACCCGGTCCGCCCCGTCAAAAACAATCCGTTCCGCCACTGGCGTCGCGCCGACCGCCTTCAGCACTTCGAGCATCTGCCAATGACTCGTGGCCTTGCGACCCTTGAGCAAACCCGCCGCGCCGAGCACGAGTGACCCGGTGCAAACACTACCGACGAGTTTGGTTTTGGCAGCGCGACTTCTTAGGAAATTGATCGTGGCTTTGTCTTCGATGGCGGCGAACGTGCCGGTCAATCCACCGGGCACGAGCAACAGATCGAGTTCCGCTGGGCAATCGGCGAAGGTAAGCTGTGGCCTCACGCAGAATCCGCCTTTGCTCGCGCCTTCACACGGGACGGGATCAACTGTCTTGGCGACGAAGCGCACGGTCGCACCCATCATGCCCGCCAGAAAGTAGTGCGGGCCGAGGGCGTCGAGCGCGGTGAACTCGGGATAAACGAGAATCGCGATCTGTTCGCTGCCCATCTGTAACTGTTGCTGCGGATGAATGTGCAAAGGCTTTTCGGTTTTGGCGCTGGCGTTGGTTTCCGCGGCTGGAAGCGATTGCGGAATTGCGCCCGCCGCAGCGGCGAGAGCAAGCAGGCGGAGCGCGTCGCGACGATTGAGGGATTCGTGGTTCATGGGGTTTGAGTTGTTTCAGAAATAATAATTCCCGAGCACGTGCTTCAGGCGCAGGTCGGGGCTGGTGTCGCCGGTGAGTTGCAGGCGGCTGCCTTTGGTCCATTCCACCGAACCATCGGACCAGGCGCGATGGATGCCGTCGAGTTCTTCCGCGTGAAAACGAAAGTCGGAGTACTTCACAGGCTTGCGCAGGTGAAAGAATTCAAAGCGACGCGGATCGGACGTGCTGAACTCGTCGAGGATGTCCGCCCACAGCACGCCGCGCTTCGAGGCACGGACGTCGGCAGCTTGACCGGGATTCACGACAGTCGCGAGGCCGTTGGCGATGAGTTGGGACTCCTCGATGCCGCCGACGTAGACATAGCCGGTGTAAAGACCCGAGCCGAGCGTGACGCCCTCGGCGACACCAGATTCAATGGCCATCGGGCAATTGATCCAGCGTGGCTGCTCGGCGCGTTTCGGCCACGCGGTCAACGGCCCGGGCGGCACAGTGACACCGAGATATTGCGCCATCGTCGTGAGGCGATCCAACGTCGTGCTGCTCGGCACGAAGTCGTTCACAGGCGGCAAGCGCTGGTGATCGTTCAGATACATTGTGTCGGCGAGCCCGAATTCTTTGAGGTTGTTCAAACAAATCGTGCGTTTGGCGCGATGTTTCGCGGACGACAACGCCGGCAACAGCAACGCGGCGAGAATCGCGATGACGGCAATGACCACTAGCAGTTCAACGAGCGTGAAGGCGCTGCGATGTTGGATGCGTTGATTCAAGGTTGTTGCAGTCGGAAGAAGCGTGCGGCTTCTCCGGCGTTGATGGGAATGGTGTTCGTCGCATTCCCGTCGTCGGCGAATGCGCCGGTGGCGGCGGCTTCCCAGGAACTCAGCGGCAACGCGAGGTTGGTGGTGGAGAGCACGGTGTAGCTGCTGGCGGGAATGCCGTTCGTGACTTGGAGTGTGGCGGCGCTGGCGTCCACGTTCAGTTGCGTGACGAACGGTGGCGGAACCGGCGCAATGGTCGCGGTAAGCGTGAAGCCTCCGAACACCGCGCCGACGCTGGCGGTCGAGTCGAGCAGAAACAAGCCTTGGTCGATGCGCAGCGCGCCGCTGATGGTTAGCGTGTTGCCGACGACGGAAACCGCCGGGTTTGTAATGGACGCAAATTCGGCGTTCAAGAAATCGATGTTACTGGTCATCTTGAGTTCCGTGCCCGAAGTGCGCCGCAATGCGAAGTCGCCGTAAAGCAACACACCGGTGAACGGCCCAGTCCAGCGTTGCATGCTGGTCAGCGCGATTTGCTCGCCCTTGGTGGTGTTGCCGGTGAAGCCGAACGAATCATTCGACAAGGTCCAAGTTCCCATCACGTCTGCGGGATCGAACACGAGCGTGGTCTTTTGTGGACTGCGCGTTGAGCCGGGCACGCCGGGAAACGGACTCGGCACAACGCCGTAGGGCCGGATCGGATCGGTCAATGTGACACCGGATGCGTCTTCAATGAATGGGGCGTTGCCCGGCGCGGCATCGCTGAGGGTTTCCGAGCGCGTGCGAGATTCGTCGAAATAGGCGTCAAACTCGGAAATGCTGTTCGCCATGCCCTCGGTGATAGACATGGAGACTGAACCGCTGGTGATGCGGTATTGAACGGCGTGAGCGGAGAATGCGGTCGCAGCGAGTGTGGCAACACTTAGCCCCGTTGTCAGGGCGCGTCGAGAGTTCATGAGAGAGTCTCAATTCACCGGCACGGGTTGGACTCGGAAGAATCCAACCCGTCCGGCTTTTGATTAGCGGCTTGTATCCTTCTTCTTGCGCAGGAATGGCAGGAGTACGCCCAAGCCGATCAAGGCGGCTGTCGACGGTTCGGGGACGGCCTGGATGGTCGCGGTCAATGTGAAGTCGCCGAAGTCCGTGCCCACGACGGCGGTGGAATCAAGGAGATTGAGCCCTTGATCAATGCGCAGATCCCCGCTGATGGTGAGCGTGTCGCCGACGACCGAAATCGTCGGGTTCAGGATGGAGGCGAATTCCGCGTTCACGAAATCGATGTTGCTGGTCAACTTGAGTTCGGTGGCCGAAGTCCGGCGGAGCGCGAAGTCGCCGTAGAGCAAAGAACCGGTGAATGGCCCGGTCCATCGTTGCATGCTCGTCAGGGCGATTTGCTCGCCGAGCGTCGTGTTGCCCGTGAAGCCGTAGGAATCATTCGACAGCGTCCAACTGCCCATCACATCGCTGTCGTCAAATTCCAGCGTGGTGACCTGGGGAGTGCGACCGGTGATCGAGGCAAGCACGCCGTAAGGGCGGATCGGATCACTTAAGGAGATGCTGGTGGCGGTTTCCACGAACGGCGCATTGCCCGGTGCGGGGTCGGCGAGAACTTGGGCGCGGGTGCGGGTGTCGTCGAAATAAGCGTCGAACTCGAAGATGCTCGCAGCCGCTCCTTCGGTGAGCGTGAACGCCGCTGAACCGCCGGTGACGCGGTACAGCGTCGCGGAAGCGGGAAGCGCGGTTAGGACCAATACTGCCGCGCCGAGCGCTGCGAAAATGTGATTGCGGGGATTCAGAGGAGTGGGGGAACTAGATTGCTTTCTCATGTTTTAGGAACTGTTGAATGTTTTTTCTTTCTATTCAATTGCGTTTCAAACCAAGGCGCGCCGCGTCCGCATCAGTCCAAAACCTGGGGCGGACGGGTTAGGCCAACAACGAGCGGTCTGCTGAACAATCAGCAGAGCGGGGCGGTCGACGGTTTTTGCCGGACGACCAGGACGGGAGGGAAGGCTAGGCCGCTCTAGGTCGCGGCTTGGGAGGTTCGTCAGATCGACTTGGAATGGTCATTTCCGGGGAGAAAATCGGTTCGTGACGACTGGAGAAATCAAAGGTCGTCGCCCGCCATACCAAGCCCAAATCCAGTTTTGAACCGGGCTTCACATTTTGCTTTTCTTGCTGTTGCTTCTCTTCAGCACGCGCCGACTTGATTGCCTTGCACATGCAGCAGGGATGTTTGCCATCAAACGTTTTGCTCACAGCCTCGGCGAAAGAAGCATCGCGCGAATAGCTGACGATCATGCCCACCCAGGCCACCGACTGCAAAAAGCCCCAGTGCAGGCCAATCGAACAGGCCAGCGCCGTAGCGATCGCTAATCTCGGGAGCCGGAAAAACACGCCCGCAATCTACTTCCCCGGCCCGCATTGTCAAATTCCGGCCTCCGCCCGCCTCTCAGGGCACGCACACCACCGGCTCCCGCCCGTCCGGTGCCCGCCACGTTCTCCATTCGGCCATCACCCGGCGCCCTTCGGGACTGCCTGCTACATGCCAGTCCGTTTCATCCACCCGCCTGACCAGGTTGTTCGTCCGAAAAAGCTCGCTCTCCCGCGACGGCGGCGCCTCTCTCACCGCCTTTCCAGAACTGCGCGCCGCCTTCGCCTTCTCCAGCGCATCCTTCAGCGCCTGCCCGTAAGTCTCCAAATACGCCACCCGCCGCTTTGCCGCATCCTTCTCCTCGCCCCGAAACGCAACCACGATCGCCCGCACACCGTGCCCATGTTCGGTGACCAGGACGAACGTGGTCTTGCCCCGGTATTGGCGAAGCGACTGCGCGGCCTCCCACAGTCGCCGCACATAGCCGCCAACCTGGTGGGCGGAGTGCAGCAGCCGGTCATAACGGCCCTCGTGACCCCAATGATCGGTTTCCAGAAAGCTGACGAAAAGCACCCGTGGGTGATGACGCCGCAAGTGCTGAAGGGCCGCCCGAAAGAGGAAGGAGTCGCTCAACTCGGCCTCGTTGGGGGCGCGTGGTGTCATGAATCAGGCCGTTCAAGAGCGCCTGGGTTGGCGTGGGCGACCGCTCCGGAACCGGCTCCCAACCGCCCATCACCGGAAAGCCGCAACGCTCGCGGTTGATGATGAACGGCATCACATCTCACGCGCTGAAAGCGGCCACCGCGCCCCGGAAGCCGGCTTGCTGGTGCAGCCATTCCAGTACCGTCGGCGTTTCGTTCGGTACCTTCGCGTTGCTGTTGATTGCCGGGTTGGCGTAGCCGGTCAGAATCTCGTTATAGCCCGGGTAGGAGAACTTCCGCGTATTGGTGATGCGTGCGACGCTGCCTTTCTTCTGGTTGCCGAAGACCTGCCCCTGTTTGGCCATGACCGTCCAGAAGAATGGCATCAGCGCTTCGCGCCGCGCTTCCGGCGTGTCGCGCCAGAACTCCTTTGCCAGCGCATTGGTATCAGCCACGCCTCCGTTCCGCTTGTTCATCAGTTCAGGGTCCGCCCCCGTGAACACCTCCGGCCAACGCAAGCCGTCGGTCGTAATGAGGATCACGTTCTCGGTCCGCCTCTTCTCCGCGGACGCTTGCGCATAATCTGCCACCAGGCAGGTGACCACTACGGCGACCGCTACCAGGCAGCGAAAGGTTCTATGCATTTTTACAGGATTCCGTTTTGCGGATACTACACTGCGCATGGCTCACCGTGCGAGCGGCGTTTGCGCCATCTGCGGTTGCTCAAAACCTCCCATTTTCGTAATGTGCCGTGTGTTTTTGAACGAATGATCATGAATAAAGTCCGTCTCCGGGGTGCTTCTGCCAGTTCCGCTGCCTTCCGTTGCTTCCGCCCGCGTGTCTGCGCCACGCTTGCCGCTATTGCCTGCTTCGCGTTTGCCTTTCGCTCCGATGCGGGGTTGAAAGTTTACTACCTGCGCCACGCGGAA
>Ga0335080_10005569_pt1 | contig 12969 bp, 11 predicted proteins | sample Lox_Sample_34_FD_206720 | JGI IMG/M metagenome (GOLD analysis project Ga0335080, IMG submission 206720) | Soil microbial communities from Loxahatchee National Wildlife Refuge, Florida, United States - Lox_Sample_3.4 | ecosystem: Environmental > Terrestrial > Soil > Wetlands | place: USA... | reverse complement strand
GAGGAGGTGGGCAAGGCCATTCCCTTCCTCGGTATGCTGGTCGGCCTCTCATATATCGGCCACGCGGTGTGGGTGTTCGAAGGCCATCCGACCGCCATCTCCGCCGGCTGCCGCGATGCCGATCTTCTCCTGGTGGATAGCGCCATGCGGCCGTTTCTTGCCAAGGGCTGGGACGCGCAGGCCGCGGCCGCCATGCGCAGTCCGAACATCGTGGTCCACAACCGGACCAATTTCACGCTGTCCGCGATTCGCAAGGTCGGGACCGATCCCAGCCGGTTCGAGTTCAACCAGTAGGCGTCACGCCGGCTGCGGCGCGCGCAGCTTCCAGAGCCCGATCATGCCGATGGCCGCGAGCATCGCCGCGCTTCCAAAGAACAGGTTGCGGATACCGGCAGTCTGCGCCACCGGCCCCGCGCCGAGCAGCGCCAGCACCTGGGCGAACGCGAGCAGCGACATCAGGCTGCTGCTCACCCGGCCGAGCAGCGCGGGCGGCGTCTCCTGCTGAAGCAGGGTCTGGCACGTGATCATCAGAAACGCGGCACAGAATCCCAGGCCCAGCATGCCGATGGCGGTCGTACTCACATGGCCGAAGAGCGCCGTGATGAATACCGCCAGGCCCATGCCCGCCAGGCCGTAGATGACCATGTGCTGCGGCGAGTTGCGTCCCGAGATGCGCCGCACAAGCTGGGCGCCGGCGATCATGCCCACACCGGTCAGCGAATTGAGTACGCCGAACGCGGCCGATTGCATCAGCAGCACGTCCCGCACGTAAACCGATAGCAGTCCGCCGAAACACCGCACCGCGAACATCCCCGACGCCATGGCGAGCATCACGAACGAGATCGCGGCATGCCCGAAGATGAAGCGGAAGCCCTGCATCAGCGATTCGAGCACCGACGAGGCGGCCGAGGGCGGACCTTCGCGCTTGATGGTCAGCGTATAGACCAGGCCGGCCGAAATGAAGAAGCTCAGGATGTCGAACCCGAAGCACACGTTGGCGCCCAGGGCTTCCACCAGCAAACCGGCGATTGCCGGCGCCACGATCATCGAGCCCTGCGCCGCCTGCTGCATGAGCGCGTTGGCGGCCAGCAGTCCGCCAGGCGGAGCCAACGTTCGCAGGGCCACCGATTGCGCCGGAATGAAGAACGCCGACACCGTGGCCAGCACGAAGAAGACGGCGTAGATCGAATACAGGTCGCGCAGAAACAGCAGCACCACGATGAGCAGCCCGCGGATCACGTCGCTGGCGATCATGGTCCACTTCACATTCCACTTGTCGACAAATACGCCGGCGATTGGACTGATCACCGCGAGCGGTGTGAGAAACGCGACCAGGATCATGGTGACCTGTGTGGGCGTGCCATGAAGCTGGAACGTCACCACGCTGAAAACCGCGAAGACCGCCAGGAAGTCCCCGAAAACGCTGACCAGTTGGGCGATCCACAGGCGCCTCACGGCGCGGTCTTTGAGCACTTCGCCGAAACCGAGGGTAGACGCAGGGCTAGCCATGATGACGTTTGACCTCTGAGTGGGGGGTTCAGCCAGAATAGCACACGCGAATCGGATATGGTTGTGTGAAACAATCCGCGACGGCGCGGTGTCGAATCGGGTATGGAAAACGAACGGCCGGTACGGATCTTTCCCGCGCTGGTGCGGCACTTCTTCGGACGATTCTTCGATAAGGAATCGCTCTCGCCGCAGGGCGAGCCCGAGGCCGGCGTGATCCAGACGCTCGGGATTCTGGCTGCCCCGGAGGCATTCTTCGTGCTGCTGTTTCGGCCGCTCACGTTCACCGGCTGGAACCTGGTGGCCGTGCGTTATCTGTTCATTTCCTTTTCCATGATCGTCATGGGATTCATCATGGTGTTCGAGTGGGACGCCCTGTTTCCCGATAAGCGCGACTACCAGGTGCTGACACCGCAGCCCCTGCGGCTCTCGACTATCTTCTTGGCAAAAACCGCCGCCCTGTCGCTGTTCCTGGGCATGTTCCTGGTGGATGTAAACTTCTTCGGCGTGCTCTTCTGGCCCGGCATCGACGCCAGGCCCGGCCTGATCTCGAACCTGACCTCCCATCTCCTTTCGGTTGCCGCCGGCGGACTCTTTTCGGCGCTCGCCCTGGCGTCCGTGCAGGGTGTGCTGGTGACCCTGCTGCGCGGCAACCTGTACCGTCGCGTCTCGGTTTTCCTCCAGACCCTGCTCATGGCCGTGCTGGTGATGTTGTTGTTTCTCAGCCCGCTGGCAGCGGGGCGGATGCAGTGGATGGCGGCGCACCATCCCGAGTATCTTTATTACTTCCCGGGCTTCTGGTTTGCCGGCTTCTACGAGAGCCTGCGGCCGGCCACGCACAACGCCGTGCTGCGCGATCTCGGCGCCTTCGCCTGGCGCGGCCTGGGATGCGCGGCCCTGGTCTTTCTGGTCACGTATCTTCCCGGATATCGCGGACACTCGCGGCGCATTCTGGAGGCGCCGGCGCCCGGCACCGCCGGTCCCGGCTGCCTGCGCGTCTGGTGCGGCGCGATCCTGCAGCGCATGCTGCTGCGGCATCCAGTGGAGTGGGCCGTGTTCCGGTTCATCACGCAGACCATCACGCGCAGCATGAAGCACCGGCTCTTCCTGGCCACCTACGGCGGGTTCGGCGCCGCCATGGCCGTCATGGCTTTGGCATCGGGGCGCTCCGGAATCTTCGAGCTGCCGCTGACCCTGTCATTCATCCTGGTTTCCGGATTGCGCGCGGCGTTCAACTTCCCGTCCGAGCTCGCCGCCAACTGGGGATTTCAGCTTACCGAGACGGGCGGCATCTGGCCGTACCTGGCCGCTACCCGAAAGTGGATCGTAGTCTGTGCCGTGCTGCCGCTGTTCGTTCTGCTGGCGCCCATGGAGCTCGCGCGATTCCACTGGCCTGCCGCCATGTTCCACCTGGCCTATGGAATCTCGCTCTCGGTGATCCTGATGGAGGTCATGTTTCTGGGATTCCGCAAGGTTCCTTTCACCTGCGCGCACTTCCCCGGCAAGGTGAACCTGGTCTTTCTTGGGGTGATCTACGTTTTCGGCTTTACTACTTACAGCGGCACCATGGCGAGCCTGGAGGCGTGGCTGCAAGTCCGGCCCGCCGCCGCCCTGGCGTTCTTGGTTGCGGCCGCCGCCGGGTGGGCCGCACTTTCAATCTACGGACGCCGCGTGCTCGGCCCGAAAGCAGTCCTCGACTACGAAGATCCGGCCGACCCCGTAGTGCGCACGCTCGGCATCGCGGTTCGATAAGGAGACGGCCCTATGCTCGAAATTCAGAAGCTCACCAAATACTATCGAAATATCCCCGTGGTGAACGACGTCAGCTTTTCGGTGCGCCCCGGCGAGGTCACCGGATACCTGGGCCCGAACGGCTCCGGAAAATCGACCACCGTCAAGATCATCACCGGCCTGATCGAGCCCAGCGCGGGCAAGGTCCTGCTGGACGGCGCGGACATCCGCGACGACCTGGTGGCCTTCAAGCGCCGCCTGGGCTACGTGCCGGAAGAGGCGATCCTCTACTCGTACCTCACCGGCCTCGAATACCTGCAACTGATCGGCTGCCTGCGCGGGATGCCGCCCCGCGAGACCGATCGCAAAGCCAACGACCTGCTGGAGCTGTTCTCGCTGCACCCGCATCGCCACGGGCCCATCTCCACCTACTCCAAGGGGATGAAGCAGCGCGTTCTGATCTCCGCGGCGCTCTTGCACGATCCCGACGTCCTGATCCTGGACGAGCCCCTCAGCGGGATCGACGTGACCAGCGCCCTGCTCTTCAAGCACCTGCTGAACGAGCTGGCGCGGCGCGGCAAGATGATCCTCTACATCTCGCACGTGCTGGAAGTGGTCGAAAAGGTCTGCGCACAGGTGATCATCATCTACCGCGGGAAGATCATGGCCGCTGACTCCGTGGACCGCCTGCGCGACCTGATGGACGCCCCGTCTCTCGAAGGCATTTTCGCGCAGTTGGTGGAGCATCGCGACCTGGAAGGCGTGGCGCGCGACATCGCCGCGGCAGTAGGCCGCTAGGCAGTCTGCGCGCCAGTCGCCGGATAGCGCACGGTGGCGATCGGCTTGGCGGTATCCGGGATGCCCGCGATCTTGGCGTATTCCCCTTTCTGCCGTTGGAATACCGATTCGTGAACCAGAGAGCCGGGCGGAATCGTCCGCCTGCGGCCGCGGTTCTGCTGCATCTGGGTCGTTCCGGTCTTCCAGTCGTAGTGAGGCTTCGGAATGAACTCCGCAATCTTCCACGCGCCCTTTAAGGATTCATGCATGCCGCCGTCCGGATCCGGCTTGGTGTACTTGCTATCGAGGCTCAGGCCCAGGATCTCCGCCTGCCGTCCCGGGTCGACCAGAAGTCCGGCCGCCTTGGCCTCCTCCAGCATCCACTCCAGCGCAATCTTGGCGAGGCCGCTCTCTTTTTCCGGGTAGCCGCCGCCCACGTCGCTATGCACGCCCGCGAACCACACCTGCTTCACGTCTTTGGGGCCGTGCTCCTCCAGCTCGCGGGAGGGAACCCAGCGATTTGTCCGGAAGAACGCCCGCTTTTCGTCGATCGCGATGGCGTGGCGGCCGATGGCGATGTCCGGATTGTCGGCGGTGTACGGCAGCTTGAGCGGATTGTCCTTCCAGCCCACCGAGCTGACGGTGTCCCACACTCCCACAAAATGTGGTTTGCATCCGCTGCGGCACATCGTGGTCTTGAAATCATTCGCCAACCGGAAATAGTTTTCCGCGGCGGCGCGATACGCCGCATCGGTCTCGCGCCCGGCCCTGTCCATGCCCATCATCATTCGGACCGCGTAAGGCACCAGCGGATCGTTTCCGGCGTGGATCAATCCGTACATGTAAAGCAGCGAGCACACGCAGCGCACCGTGTAGGCGCCACGGCTGAAACCGAACAGGTACACCTTGTCCCCGTCCTCGTAGTGATTCATGAGGAATGCGTACGCATCGGTGATGTCGTGCGAAAGCCCGTACCCCACCGCCATGCCGAGCACGCGCGTGACTTTTCGCGTAACCGTAGTCAGCGCGCCGGCCGGCTCCATGGTGCCGAGTCCGGGATGGTAAAAGGCGATTTGCGTCGCCGGGTTTTGCTCCAGCGTATAGTACAACTTGATTACGTTCGTGCGGTCCCCGGCAAACTCGTTGGCCGTTCCATCGCAGCAAATGACGATATTTTTTGGCATGCACAGCCCTTCCGCGGCTTCCTAGTAGGATACTCCCACCGGCGGAATGCGTAAGGCTATCTGCCCATCCAGCCGCCGTCGACGGTCAGGACCTCACCGCTCACGTAGTCCGACGCGGCGGATGCCAGGAATACCACGGCACCCGCGAGGTCGCTCGGGTCGCCCCAGCGCCCGGCGGGGATGCGCGCGAGAATCGCCGGACTGCGCACCGGGTCGGCGCGCAGGGCCTCGGTGTTGTCGGTGGCGATATAGCCCGGAGCGATGGCGTTCACCTGGACATTCTTACCCGCCCATTCGTTGGCCAGGGCCTTGGCGAGCTGGGCCACGCCGCCCTTGGCCGAGGCGTATCCGGGGACCGTGATGCCGCCCTGGAAACTCAACAGCGATGCTGTAAACACGATCTTCCCAGCCCCACGCTCCACCATGCCGCGGCCGAATTCGCGGGCCAGGACAAACTGCGCGCTGAGATCGACCTCGATCACCTTGTCCCAGTATTCGTCCGGGTGCTCGGCGGCGGGCGTACGCAGGATCGTGCCGCCATTGTTGATCAGGATGTCGATGGGCGGGCACCCGGACTTGACCTCGGCGATCAAGGCGTAGACCGCCCGGCGGTCCGCCAGATCGCAGGCACGGCACCAGACGCGGCGTCCGCGTGCGGCGATCTGTTTCGCTATGTCGCTGCCTTCGGGCTCCATGGCGGCGCTGGTGGCCACGATATCCGCGCCCGCTTCGGCCAGCGCGATCGCCATGGCCTTGCCGATGCCGCGGCGGGCGCCGGTCACGAGGGCGGTCTTTCCGTTCAGCTTGAATCGATCCAGGATGCTCACAGGGTCAGTCCGTGCAGTGGATGAGAATTTTCATGCAATCGCCGCCGCGCTCCATCTGGCGCATGCCGTCTTCGATGCGCTCCAGGGGGAGCACATTGGTGATCAGGCGGTCGAGCGGCAACCTGCCTCCCGCGGCGAGCGCGATGGCCTGCTCGAAATCCGCGGGCTCGTACACACGCGCTCCGCAGAGCTTCAGCTCGCGCCAGAAGAAGCGGAAGAGATCGACTTTGGGAGCCTCACCGAAGATGGCCACGACCACGATACGCCCGCGGGTTCGCGGCAGGCTGGTCATCATTTCGGCGCCGGGCCGGGAGCCGGAAACTTCGAACACAACATCCGCGCCGGCGCCGCCGGTCCGGTCGTTCACCAACGCCACCAGATCGGTCTCGCGCGGGTTGACGGCGTCGATTCCCAGGTCGCGGGCGAGGCGCACGCGAAACTCGTTCACCTCGGCGAGCAGTACGCGGGCTCCGCGCGCCTGGGCGACCAAGGCGATCAGGATTCCAATCGGTCCGCCGCCAATGACCGCGGCGAATTCTCCGGCGACCAAATCGCTCAACCGGACGTCGTGGCAGGCCACCGCGATCGGCTCCACCATGGCGGCTTCCCTCAGCCCGAGGCTGTCCGGCAGCCGGTGCAGCGTGAGCGCCGGGACGGTCCACAGGCCCTGCAAGGCGCCTGGGCGGTCGATGCCGATGAACTTCAGGTTGTGGCAGATGTGGCTGTGGCCCATCCGGCAGGCGGGGCACACGCCGCAGGGGTCGAGGGGGCGTACCGTCACGCAATCGCCAGGCTTCCAGCCATGGACGCCGGGACCCGTGGCGGCGATCTCGCCCGACATCTCGTGCCCCATCACGTGAGGCAGCGTCAGGCGGTGCGCCATGGCGCCATGAAACAGGTGCAGGTCGGTGCCGCAGATGCCGCAATACTCGACGCGGATCTGCACCTGGCCGGGACCGGGCTCGACCGCGACACAAGGACCTGTCTCAAACTGTTGGTTGCCTGCGAAGAATGCCGCCCGCATGGGCGCCTCCTAGCGGTAATGGGCGCTGATGGCCAGGAAAAAGATACAACCCACGGCGATCACCGCGCCGTGCGGCAGTCCGAGTGCTTTCTTGCTCTTGACGTCCAACTCTTCATTTTTCAAATATGCCGGCCGGCCGCTCTTCATCTCGCTGAGGATGAAGCTGACGTTGAACAGGGTCTTCTTCAGGCGTCCGCGGGCCACGACCAGGATAATCGACATGATTCCGCCCACCAGGGCGGTGATGATGAAGATCCCGAACCAGTCCTCCCATCCGACGACGGCGCCCACCGCGGCCATCAGTTTCACGTCACCGGCGCCCATGGCGCGCAGCGCGTATAGGAGCACGTAGACGAAAAAGGCCAGGAACAGGCCCTTGAGGGCAAAAAAGAGCCCCTGGAATCCAAAAACCGCACCGGAACCGGTCGGGTAAAGGAACGAATTGAGCACCAGGCCCAGCAAAACTCCGCCCACGGTCAGCCAGTTGGGGATGCGGCGGTACCGGACGTCATAGACCGACGCTCCCAACACAAGCGCCAGCAATAGGATCTCGGCTCCGCGCGGAGGCAGCGAAAAGCTCATCGGCAGGTTCGATTGTACCGCGAGTGCGCCACCTTACGGAACGGTAGCTAACCAAGGGCAACCTACGCCCGGGAAGCCAGCATCACCATCAGGTTCCAGACGATCAAACCCGCGTACCAGTAGGAGATCCAGCGGATGATGTGGGCCTTATTGACCACCACACAGAGGGCGCCGATTCCAAGCGCTAGTACCTTTGAAACCACTACGCCGATCACTGGTCCGGCGTGCATCAACGTCCGGATGAACGGGCTGGCTTCCACGGCTCCCAGCCTGAATCCGACTATCGTCGTGAGCAGATCAAGCAGTTGCAAGTATACGAAAACGTGGTAGATGCTCATTTGCGTCGTGTCCGTGGAATCTATCGGCGCCATCCTGGGGATAGTTTAGCCGGAATAGCCCAAAGGTTAACATTAATTTTGTACCGTTTGTACTGGAATATGCGGCAGTACAGAAGAACTATCGCTGCGCGGCGCAAGAATATACGACAAACTCTTTATTTTCGAAAACAGGTGAATCCCCGATCCGCTGCCGCAAGACCACGTAGTTCACGGCCAGCCCTGAGTACCTCGCCAAATCCCCGGGCCGGAATCCGCGCGCGACCGTCTGCTGCCAACGGAACCGCCAGTCCTCGCCGAAGTCCCTCAGGTAATTGACTTGGCCGCCACCCTTCCAATCCACGTAGACCGCCCGCAGCGCCTCCGACCGGAAGATGCCCGGCGCAAGCCCGTGCCCCTCCTCGGGAAACAGGAATACGGCATCCTGCGGCGTGTTGGCGCGCGCCCAGGCCGAAACCTGCGCCAGCGCCGGAGTGTGCAGCCGGGGATAATTCGTCACGCGGCCGACCGTCGGAATCAGGAAGAAGGCGGCGAGCACCGCGACCGGCGAGGCGACCGTGACGACGGCAAGCCCAACCGCCAGCACCGACTGGCACGGCGGCCAGTATGCCAAGACGAACCACAAGCCCTTCTCCCACCTGCCATTCGCCGAAAAGCCCGCCGCGGCGGTTGCCAGTTGCATCGCCAGGGTCGTGAACAGCAGGGCGCGCATGGGTTGGACCTGCGGGACCAGGCCCCACTTCCAGTGTTCGAGCAGCAGCCATGAAAGCGGCATCGAGAGCAGTCCGATCGCCGGCAGCACCAGCAGGAACAGGCGGAGCTCCGCCGTCATGGCGCGCCAGAGGCGTGCGCAGGCGGCGACCAGAGCAGCGAAGATGAGCAGGTGCCGCACGACGGTCCCGGCGGGCCAGGTGGAGACCCAGACATACGCGGTGCGCAGGTGCTGCAACATCTGCTGCGGCGGCGTGACCGCGGCGAACAGGTCCTGGTGGGTGTGCTGTCCGTGGGCGGCAAGCAGGAGGATCGCCGACGCGCCGGCCAGCGGAACCAGGACCAGCGGCCGCACTCTGCGCGCAAGCAGGAGAGAGACGCACAGCACCGGCAACGCCGTGGGTGCGTGGAAGAGGATCGCCGCCCCCGCAGCCACACTTGCAGCGAGGTATCTCCCACGCGCAGCCAGCCCCATCCCGCAGATCAGCAGCGGCACGGCAAACGCGCGAGGCGTCGGCTCGTACTCGAAGGTCAGCACCTCCGGTCCCCTGATGAAAGCTCCCAGGGAACAAATCGCCGCGGCGGCCACCGCCGGCATCCACGCCAACCCGAGTGCTTGGGCCAACATGACCAGACCCCAGATGCCCAGGGCGCGCGTGGCGATCTGCTCGCCGGCCAACACCTCGCGGAAACCCAGGCCAGTCGCTCCGCGCAGCCCGATCGCGATCTCGTCGTAGAGCGTGTAGGCGACCTGCGAGCGCTCGACCAGGATGTCGTTGCGGAGCACTGCCGGATCGCGCTCGTGCTCGAGGATGGGGACGTAGATCTGGCTGTCCTGTTGGAGCCAGGTGTGTCCGGGGAATTGAAAAAAACTCAGCAGCGCGAGCCCGAGACAGACAGCCGGCGTGGCGAGGGCTGCTGCCGCCGGGCGCTTCATTTGGCCGGCGTCTTATCGAGCTGCTGCTTGGCCCACAGGCGGGTGGGATTCAGTTCCAACGACTTGGCGAACGCCTTGCGCGCTTCGTCGTCCCGGTTCTCTTTGCGGAGGCTCAGGCCGAGCCATAGGTAGGCCTCGGCGTTTTTGGAATCGAGCTCGATAGCTTTTTGAAAGTCGGGAATCGCCAGCTTGGCGCCCCCGCCGAGCTGTGCCGGAAGGTAGTAGGTGCCCACGCCGCGGGCCACGTACATCGCCGAGGACTTCGGCGCCTTCTCCACCGCTTTGTTGATCGCGTCCTTGGCCTTGGGGCCGTAGCTGAGGCCGCTCATGATATCGGTGACCGCCTGGCCGTAGAGCGTGCCGAGCACACGGTAGTATTCGGCACTATCCGGCTTCACGGCGACCGCCCGCTCCCCGGCCTTGATGCCCTGCTCGGCGGCGGCGCGTCCGCCCTTGCGGTCGTGAAGCTCGATCGCCACCTCAGCCAGGTAGGAGTACGCCAGCGCCGACCGATACTGCGCCTCGGGATCGTTTGGAGATTTGGAGGCCGCGCCCCCAGCTTCGGCGGCGAGCTTTTCCAGGGTGGCGCGGTCCTGCTGATTGCGTGCCAACTCCAGCGGCGAAGGCGCCGGCGCCGCAAGGAAAGCAGCGATGATCAATGCCAGCATGTGATCCTTCTACTGTAACGTCTGTAGGGTAGGCGTCCTTGCCTGCCCGCCCGCGCGGCGCGCCTGCGGCGCGGGCAGGCAAGGACGCCTACCCTACAAACACACCATCATAAAGCGGCCACGCGCCGGTGTACCGTCAGAAAGTACACACCCACCAGCATCAGGAGAAATCCGTTGACAGCGAGAACCGGCGTCACCGTGAATTGATCGACGAGCCTGCCGGCCAGCAGGTTTCCCATCGGCATGCCGCCGCGGAAGGCAAAGTTGTAGACGCTCATCACCCGGCCGCGCATTTCATTGGTGGTGATGATCTGTACCAGGGAATTTACCAGAGCGAATACCGCGAGAATCGCAGCGCCGGAGAAGAACAGCATCAAACAGCTCAGCCACAGCGTCCTGGACAGCGCAAACCCGGTGATGGTTCCTCCCAGGCAGACCAGCATCAGCAGCGCGGCGCGACCTTTATGTCTCAGGTTCGAAAACGCGGCCACGGTGAGCGCGCCCAGAATCGAGCCCACGCCGGAAGCCGAGAGGAACAGCGTGAACACGAACGGCCCGCCCTGGAACACCTTCTTCGCCACCACCGGCAGGAATGTCAGTACCGGGATTCCCAGCGCCGTCATGCAAAAAGCCAGCACCATCAGCGCTTCCATGGCGCCCTGTTTGCGCACGTAGTGGAAGCCCTGTTTCATCGCGCTGAAGATGGATTCCGCGGTCTTCTGCGGCTGGAAGCTCGGCTGCACGATAGTCAGCGAGATGATCGGCGCCAGAAAGGAGAGCCCGTTCAGGCCGAAACACCACTTCTCCCCGAGCTGCGTAAGAGCGATCCCGCCCAGCGCCGGTCCGATGACCCGCGCCACGTTGAACTGGATGGTCTGCAGCGCAATAGCGTTGGGCATGTCTTCCTTGTTGACCAGCGTGGGAATCAGGGCCTGATACGCCGGTCCGCCGAAGGCCTGCGCCAGGCCGGTGACAAAGGACATGCAGAGGATATGCCAGACGCGCACCACGTGAAGCGAGATCAGCAGGGTCAGCAGGAAGGCGCAGCTCATCTGCACATATTGCGACCCGAGGAGGACTTTCCGGCGGTCCATGCGGTCGGCGATGACACCGCCGACCAGCGAGAAGAGGAAGATGGGGATTCCGCCGAGAAACGCGTCCAGGCCCAACAGGAACGGGGAGTTAGAGAGGCTCAGCACCAGCCAGCTCTGCGCCAGGTTCTGCATCCAGGTGCCGATGCTGGACGTGCACGCGCCGATCCACATCAATCGGAAGTCGCGGTAATGGAAGGCTTTGAAGACCCGATGGAGCACGGCAGGTGTGAATCCTGGATTGTACCAGTTTGCGAAGATCCGCGGAGGTAAACAGTGCCGTGTAGTATACTGGCCGCTTCAGTTCAGCATTGAACACTCCTAAGGAGCCGCCATGTTGCCAGACTACCTTGCCAAAGCCAAGCCCAATCCTGCCGGGAACCGGGCTCCGTGGTACGTCAATACCGCGCCCAGCTATGCCGGGATTTTTCTGTGGATTGCGTTCTACCAGCAGATGGCGGGAGGCACGCTGCAGCACGCCGGCATTGCCTTGTGCCTGGTTGCCCTAGCCGTGGCCGGGCTGCTTTGTTATCTGCTTTATTACCGTGTGCCGGCGATGCTGGGCATGTCCACGGGATATCCGCTCTACGTAGTCGGCGCCTCCACCTTCGGAACGGCCGGCGGGTACATCATGCCGGGCCTGCTGATGGGCCTGCTGCAAATCGGCTGGTTCGCGGTGGCCACATTCTTCTCAGCCGACTTCATTCTGAAAGCCATCGGGATGCCGTCGGCGCCCGGAACCGTGCCCTTCATCATCGCCGGCCTGCTCTGGGGCGGCATCATGGCCTTCGTGGGCGCCAAGGGCATTCAATACGTCGCCAAGGTGTCGCTCCTATTGAACGCGATTCCGCTGCTGATGCTGATCGTGGTCTTCTTCCAGACGGCCGGCGGCATCGGAAACTACCACGTGCCGGCGGGCCAGGAAAACTCGTTTGGGGCGTTTACCGGAGCCCTCGCCATCGTCATCGGCTTCTTCGCCACCGCCGGCGCGGCCGGCGCGGATTTCGGCATGAACTCGCGCAACGAGAACGACGTGCGCTGGGGCGGCCTGATCGGCATCGCCCTGGCGGTGCTGGTGGCCGGCGGCTTGCCGCTGCTCGCGGTCGCGGGAGCGCACGGCTCCGCTCTCACGCCGAGCTGGGATTTCGGCGACGTGGTGCAGGCCATCGGCGGGTTCGTGGCCTCGGCCATGCTGTTCCTGTTCGCCATCGCTTCCATTCCGCCCACCTGCTTCTGCGCGTTTATCGCCGGCAACAGTTTTTCGACCATGATCCCAGGCGTGCCGCGCGTGGCCTCCACCATGGCCGGGGCGGCCGTGGGCACGATTCTCGCGGTCACAGGCGTGGCCGCCAACCTGATCTCATTCTTCACCATCGTGGGCGCGTCGTTCGGTCCGATCATCGGCGCGATGGTGGCGGACTATCTGCTCTCCGGGCGCAAGTGGCCGGGTCCGCGCGAAGGCGTGAACCTCGCCGGCTACATCGCGTGGGCGGTCGGGTTCGTGGTCGGGATTCTGCCGTTCCTGCCGCTACCGGCCGACGTGATGCCGTACACCCAGCCGGCCGTGGTCTACAGCTTCGTGGTGGGTTTCGTGTT
>Ga0335080_10005567_pt1 | contig 12970 bp, 9 predicted proteins | sample Lox_Sample_34_FD_206720 | JGI IMG/M metagenome (GOLD analysis project Ga0335080, IMG submission 206720) | Soil microbial communities from Loxahatchee National Wildlife Refuge, Florida, United States - Lox_Sample_3.4 | ecosystem: Environmental > Terrestrial > Soil > Wetlands | place: USA: Florida... | reverse complement strand
GGCCAGAATGCCGATGATGACCACCACGATCAGAAGCTCGATCAGCGTGAAGCCTCTGGTGTTCCGCACGGAATCCTCCCGCTTACGAAAGTTGTCGTCGTACCGCAGATGGCTACAGGAGCGCACCAGCTAGCAGGGCAACCCGTATGCCATTCGACCGGCATGCGTCGTATCACGTTGAATGACAACAGGATATGCGATTGAAACGGCGCACCGTCGACGGGCCGGCAGCTCCCCGCGTCTTGCGTTTCGCAAGGCTCTTCGCTGGTCGCAAGAAGTCCGGTCAGGGGTGACGCGCGGCTGCCAGAATCGCCCCTACGGCTCCGAGCCTGGCGTGCGCGATGCTGTCGGCAGGGGCGGCCCGGACGGCCAGCGCGAACGCCGATTCGGCCTGGGCCGGCTCCCCGAGCGTGGCGAGCGTGGAGGCCTGCAGCAGCCACCCGTCGAAGGCGGACCCGCCGCGACTCCGGAAGGCGGGCCACACGGCGACCGCGCTGTCTCGCCAGCCGAGCGCGGCGAAACTCGCGGCGAGCATCCGCGCAGCCTCCGCCTGGCGGGGCGCGAGCCGGACGGCGCGCCGGGCCGGCCCGAGGGCCGCGGCGGCGGAGTCCTCCGCCAGCAGCGCGTGCGCGGTGAGCGTCGCGGTCAGCGCCAGCGAGCTGTCGAGCCGCGCCGCCCGCCGCAGGTAGCCGAGCGCGAGACGCGGACGGCCCCCGTCGAGGGCCGCGCCCGCCGCCTCGTCGAGAGCGTAGTAGTCGAGCGGATACAGCTCGAGCGCCAGGTCGTACTGCCGCAGCGCCGACGCCAGATCGCCGGCCCGCACCAGGGCCCGGGCGGCGGCCTGGTGCTGGCGGTACGACTCGGGATGCGTCTCCAGGCTCCACAGCACGAGCGCGCGGTTGCTCCGCCACACCGGCACCTGCACGGCGGTGCGGTACGCGAACGCCACGAGCACGGCGCCCGCGAGCCACGCGGTCCGGCCGCGAAGGCGCGACGCCTCGAGGCGCTCGAAGACCGCGGCCGCGACCAGCGAGAGCCCCACCGAGGCCAGGTACAGCGTGCGCTCGGCGAGGACGATGCCGGTCGGGAAGAGCAGGTTGGACGTCGGCAGCCACGCGAGCGCCACGAGCAGCAGGCCGACGGCGAGCGCGCGCCGGCGGCGCCACGACACCGCCGCCAGGGCGGCGAGGGCGAGCAGCAGGACGAGTCCCGCGACGCCGAGTACGGTGAGGTGTTCGAGTCGCGGCACGAGGGCGGGGCCGTAGTCGGCCGACAGGTCGAACGGCCAGACCATCAGGCGGGCGACGACGAAGACCACGGGCAGCATGGTGCTGAGGCGGCCGACGACTCCGAGGTGGAAGAAGGTCGGCGCGACCATCGCGAACGACTCTCCCGCGTCGACGGGGCGGCGCAGCACGAACCAGCCGACGGTGAGGAGCGCCACGGCGGCGTAGTCGCGCCACGGCAGGGCTCGCGCGAACCGCCCCCGCGACGCGAGATCGTCCAGCGCGAGCAGCGCCACCGCGATGGCCGAGTGCTCCTTGCTGAGCAGGGCGCACGCCACGGAGGCCACGAGCGCGAACTCCAGGGCCGCGGTGGAGCGTCCCTGTTGCACGCGCCGGCGGATCAGGCGGCCGAGGAGCACGGCGCCGAGCAGGAACACCGCGGCCATCAGCTCCGCGCGGCCCACCAGGTTGGCCACCGCCTCCACGTGCACGGGGTGCACCGCGAACAGCAGTCCGCCGGCGAGCGCCGCCGATTCCGGGACGTAGCAGGCGAGCACGGCGACCACCAGCGCCGTGGCGGCGGCATGCCACAGCACGTTGACGGCATGCAACCAGACCGGGCTCCCGCCGGCAACCTGCCAGTCCACCGCGAAGGAGAGAATCACCAGGGGGCGCCACTGGCCCGCCCCGTTCTCCGCGGGCCAGTAGGCCTGGTCGAAGGCCCGGAGCGCCGCGCCCACGGAGTGCGCCGAGGGGTTCCGCTCGACGATGGCTCCGTCGTCGAGCGCGAACGAGTTGCCGAGCGCCGGGAGGTAGACGATCGCCGCGGCGGCCGCGGCGAGCCAGGCGGCGCGGCCGCGGGTCACGCCGGCCCCAATCCGCAGCGCGGCCCGGGCGCGACGCGCGCGAGGAGCGCGCGCGGCTCCGGCTCGGCCGGCGCGAGCGCGACCGCCCGCTCGAGCCGGCCCCTGGCCTCGTCGCAGCGGCCGAGGGCGGCGGCGGCGGTCGCGGCGAGCTCCTGGTAGCCCCAGTTCCGCGGCGCGAGGTACGTCGCCCGCCGCGCCAGCGCCAGCGCCTCGCGGGGGTGCCCCGCGGCGAGGGATGCCTGCTCGGTCACCACCAGGAGCGGCGCGTCGTCGGGGAACCGGCTCAGGGCCGCGGCGCCGACCGCCGCCGCCGAATCGGGGCGGCCGGCCTTGAGCAACGCGAACGCCGCACGCGCCGCGGCGTCCGTCCGCGACGAATCCATCTCGAAGGCGCCGAGGAACAGCCGCGCGGCCGGGGCGAACAGGCCCGCCTCCAGGTACTGCTCGCCGAGCTCCTGCAGCATCGCCGGATCGCCCGGGTAGATGCGGATCGCCGTCTGCATCTCCCGCTCGCCCTCGCCGCGCCGGCCCTGGCGGAACGCCTCCGCCCCGAGCGCCCAGTGCGTCCGATACGACTGCGGCGCGTCACGCACCAGTGCGGCGAGGAAGCGCTGCTGGTCGTGCCACACCGGGATGCGGGCGACCGTGCGCGCCGCGAGGAGCGCGAGGGCGAGCGCCGTGGCGGGCCAGAGGTACCGGTGGCGCGGGAGGGTCTCCCACAGCGCGCCCACCGCGAGCGCCGCGCCGACGGACGGCAGGTAGGCGAGCCGCTCGGCCAGCAGGACGCCGGTCGGCACGACCACGTTGGCGGCCACCGACACCGTCACCGCGCCGAAGACGATGCCGGCCGTGACGCCCGGCACGCGTCGCCAGGCCTTCCACGCGCCGAGGCCCAGCGCGGCCACCGCCGCGAGACCCGCGAGCTGCGCGATGCCGAAACGCGCCGCGGGCACGAAGGCGTTCGGCAGATAGTCGGCGGACAGATGCACCGGCCAGATCATCCAGCGCAGCCACACCAGGACCGCGGGCGCCATGACGAGCACGCGGCCGACGACGGACAAGCCCTCGAGTCCGGAGGCCACGAGGCCGCCGCCGAACTCGGGACCCAGCACGGAGGCGCGCGCCGCCAGATAGCCGGCGCCGACCGCCACCACGCCGAGCCACAGCACCGCGTGGTCGAGGAACCGGTCGCGCGCCCGACCGCCCGAGCGGCGGGCCCGCCACGCATCCGCGAGCAGCAGCGTCGCGGGCAGCGTGATGGCGTTCTCCTTGGCGCCGAGCGCGACCGCCGCCGCCGCGAGCGTCGCGACCGCGAGCCACGCCCGCCGCGCGCCGCCGCGGCGGCCGGCCGCGGCCGCCTCGCCGTCCGCCAGGTACGCGAGCAGCGCCCCCACGTAGCCGGCCGCCGCCAGCAGCTCGGCGAGGCCCACGCCGTTCGCCACGGCCTCGACGTGAACGGGCTGCACCGCGAACCACAGGGCGGCCACCAGCGCGCCGCCGGGCCCCAGCACCAGCGACGCGAGGGCCAGCACCAGCGCCACCACCGCGAGATTGACGACGACGTTGGTCGCGTGGAAGGCCACCGGCCGGCCGCCGCCGGCCGCCCAGTCGAGCGCGAACGCCACCGTGGTGACCGGGCGATAGGCGTTGCTCCGGTAGCTGCTGCGCCAGAACGGCGCGGCGACGAGCGACGGGAGGCTGTCGAGGGAGTGGATCCTGGCGTCCTGCTGGATCACCTCGACGTCGTCGAAGACGAAGCCGTTGGCGAGGCTCGCGGCGGAGGCCGCGAGCGCGACGCCGACGACCAGCGCGTACGCCTTAGCGGACGGCATCGCCGCCGCCGGAAGGCGCCAGCGTGGTGAACGCGGGGGCGCCGTCGGGCTCGCGCGTCGCGTAGCGGTAGAACGCGCGACCCGCGTAGTGGGCGAGAAGGGCGACGTTCCACGGCCCGAGGTCGCGCGCCCACACGACGTCGCCGTTCAGGTCGGCCCGGTTCAGGTAGAGGAACGGCGCGTACGCGAGGAAGCCGGTCGCGTCGCGCGCCAGCTCGGCGCGACAGGCCGGCGCGAGGGTCACGCCCGCCGGCAGCCGGAGGTTCGGGTCCGAGGTGGCGCCGGTCCGCACACCCGGCTGGTGAAGCGCCGCGAGGGAATCGAGGGCCGCGAGCAACCGCGCGCCGCCGTGGCCCGCCGGATCGCGCGCCGCCGTGTCGAGCGCCTGCTCGAGGCTGCAGGCGTCGATCGCCGCATACAGCCGGGTGGACCGCGGAACCGGCACACCCTCGGCCCACATGCGGACGATCAGTCTCGAGCCCCACCCGTCGGGGATGACGACCACCGCGTGATGAATGCCCGCCCGACGCGCATCCCGATCGGGGTGCAGGTCGAAGACCGGCGTCCCGCGGCGATAGGCCGCGATCCGTCCGGGCGTGATGGCGCCGAGGCCGAGCAGCATCGTGACCGCGTAGCTGAACACCACCGCCTGCCCCGCGGTGACCGACGGCGCCACCTCGCGGCCGGAGCGGCGCAGCAGCACCAGGCCGCGCGCCGCCGCGATCACCAGCCACGGCACGGCGGTGAAGAGGAAGCGCGGGCCGTAGAAGACGTCGCGATGCCAGTAGAAGAACAGCAAGCCGGAGAGGGCGGCCACCCCGGCCACGGGGATCGCGTCGCGCGCCACCAGCCGGCGCCGCGCCGCGAGCAGGGCCGCGGCCGTGAGGACGAGGATCGGGAACGGCGCGTCGAACAGGTACGTGTCGAGCTGGTGCAGATCCAGGCTCGTCAGTCCCACCGCCCGGGAGGGCGTGAGCGGGGTGCCCCACGGCACCGGATGGAAGCCGAGCGAGTGGTCGGGTCCCCACAGATAGTTGTAGCCCAGCAGGTGCCACGAGCCCGTGGTGCCCGCGTTGTACCAGAGGAACGGGAGGGTGAGCACCGCGCCCGCGGCGACCGCGGCCGCGAGCATCGAGACACGGCGGCGCGGCGGCGCCGCCATCAGGAGGATCAGGGCCACCGGGACGCCCGCCGCCACGGCGTCGAGCGGACGGAACGCGGCGAGCACGCCGAGGACCGCCCCCGCGGTGATCGGCGCGCGCCACGAGCCGCCCGCGGCGGACGCTGCCGCCGCTGCCGCCGCCATGGCGAGGGCGGCCGCCGGGAGATGGCTCATCTCGCTCCCGGACACGGCGGCCACGAAGGGCGACAGGCACAGCAGCACCACGGCCAGGCGCGCCGTCGTCTCGTCGGCGCACCACCGCGCCGCGCGATACGTCCCCACCACCAGCAGCGCCACGAACAGCGGGTTGATCAGCCACCAGGCGCCCAGCGCGAGCCCGATCGCGAGGGCCAGCGACTGGCCGGGCGGATACTGCGAGAACCAGCGCGCCGGGCCGACGATCATGTGCAGCGTCGCGAAGTTCGCCACCTCGGCGGGCGGCGGCGGCGCGACCCAGAGGTGGCCGGCGAGGAACATCCTCGCCTGGAAGAGCTGCGCGAAGCCGTCGACGTTGCGCGGGTTGCCCGAGAAGACGGCGAGGCACATCGCCAGCGCGATCGCGATCAGCACCAGCGAGGCCGCCGCGACGAACCGCCCGGACGACGGTCCGGCGATCAGGCGTCGCCACGCGCCGACCATGGCCGTCGCCGCGGCGCCGCGGGTCAGCACCAGGGCGATGCCGGCCATGCCCACGGCCAGCACCGTGCCCCAGAACCAGGCCTGCCACGCGCCGGTGTAGTACCGGAGATCGGCCCCGGCATACCACACGCCGAACGGGATGAGCGACCAGGCCGCGGCCGCGATCACCACCGCGGGCACCGCGCGCGACGGCCAGCGGGCCGGCCCGCTCACGGCGCCCCCGGCGCGGCCACGCGGGCGAGGCGACCCACGAACAGGAGCGGCGTCTCGTCCACCGGCTGCACCTGCACGCTCGAGCCCGCGGCCGCGCCGCCGCCGTCCGGCAGCACGATCGTGAAGGCGCGCGGCGGCTGGGGAAGCGGCGACGGCTCGAAACGCGAGAAGACGATGGCCGCCGCGCCCTCGGCGCGGGCATAGGCGGTGATGCGCTCGAACGAGGCGTACGGCAGCACCCGCCAGGGGCGCGAGGCCCACAGGGCGACCGACGGATGCCAGCTCATCACGATCGAGTCGGGCGGCAGGTGCTGGGCGAGGTACTCTCCCACCGCGCGCCTCGCGGTCGCGACCTGCTGCAGCGCCGTGTTCTGCGGCCAGGCGCGCACCAGGTCGCGGCCCGCGGGCGCCGCGAGGGCGAGGGCAGCCACCGCCGCGACGGCGACGGGAGCCGGCTTCCAGCGCGCCGCCACCCGGCCGGCGATCCACATGGCCGCCACCGCCGCGTACACGGCGGCGAGCGGCGCGAGCGGCAGGAGGCTCCGCGGCTCGACGTAGGTGAGCAGCGAGGGAACCAGCGCGCACGCGGCGAGCGGCAGGACCCAGACGAGCGCGCCCGCCGAGGCCAGTCCGAGACCGGCGAGCGCGAGGACGCCCAACCACCACGGAACGACGGCCGTGACGCCCCGCCACCAGACGGCCAGCGTCCCGCGGCGCGGCGGCGGGGGGGCGGCCGCCGAATCCGCGCCCGGACCCGCGGCGGGACCCGGAACGGCTTGGGTGGGCGCACCGGCGGCCGGCGCGGGCGCCGGAGTCCGGTGCACACCCCAATACTGCGAGGCCATGCGCGTTCCGCCCGGGTCCAGGCTGTAGAGCGCCTGAAGGAACGCGTCGGGGCGGCCCTGCCAGACGAAGGCGTCGAGCACCTGTCCGCCGCTCCGCGCCCCCTGCACCGCCGACGGCGCGTCCTCGCCCGCCTGCGACGCCGCCTGCACCCGGCCGCTGATCGCCCAGCGCCCCAGCGTGGCATGGAGGTAGAGCAGGTACGGCGCAGCCACCAGCGCCGCGGCGCAGACCGCGAGCGCGGCGTGACGCCACGCCGCCGCCCGCCTGCCGATCACGGCCGCCGCCCCGAGCGTCAGGAGCAGCACCGGCGCCAGCACCGCCCCCTCCGCGCGGGCGAGGAAGGAGCCTCCGGCGAGGAGCCCGGTCGCCAGCCACCACCGCCACCCGCCTTCGTTCGCCCGCGCGGCGGCCGCGGCCGCGCCGAAGGCCAGCAGGAGGAACAGCGGCTCGCTGCCGAAGTAGAGGTTCCAGCTCTGGCCGGGGAAGAAGGGCACGAAGCTCATCAGCGCGGGGCTCGCCGCGGTCAGGGCCGCGGCCGCGAGCGCCGCCCTCGGGCCCCCCGCGCGCCGGGCCAGGCTCGCGACGGGCACGACCAGGAGGGCGCCGCACGCCGCGGCGAGGAGCCGCGAGGCCCACACGTCCGGCACGCCCAGGGCCGACAGCGCGGCGACCAGGACCGGCTGCAGCGGCGAGAGCGCCACGTGCGGCAGTCCGTTCAGCGCGAAGCCGTGGCCGGCGCGCAGGCTCCGCGCGAGCAGCAGGTAGTAGCCCTCGTCGTAGACGATGTAGTCGCCGCGGGCCACCAGCAGCAGGAGCCGCACCGCCAGCGCCGCGAGCGCGATCCACCAGAGCCAGCGGCGCTCGTTCACGCCGCCGCCTTCCGCCCCAGCAGGGCGCCGACCCGTCGCGGCAGGGCGCGCCAGGCCCGGCGCATGTCGTCCCAGGGATTCTCCAGGGCGGCGAGGAGCGCGCGCACGTCGGCCGGGCCGCGGTAGATGCGGCGGCGGTTGCGCAGGATCCTCGGCACCGTGCCCCAGAACGCGAACCATCCCCGCGCCGTCAGGCGCAGCGGGCGGCCGTAGAAGATGGGATCGAGCCACGGCCACAGCAGGATCACCGGACCCCAGGGCACCACGCGCCGGAGCGGCATGGTCTGGAAGAAGAGGATGAGGTTGTTCCGGATCAGCAGGAAGATCTTGCGGTCGGGCATCCGCGCGGCCGTGGCCGAGCCGAGGTGCCGCACCACGGCCGTGGGCTCGTACCAGCAGCGGAATCCGGCCAGCTGACCGCGGACGCCGATCTCGACGTCCTCGAACCAGGCGAAGAAGTCCTCGTCGAAGTAGCCGACCCGCTCGAAGAACTCGCGGCGGTACGCGGCGGCGCCGGCGCACGCGCTGAGCACGTAGCGGCCCGCGCCGAACCGCGGGCCGTCGCGCTCGCCGTGCCCGACGTTGAACGGCGCGAGCCCCATCGCGTCCCAGGCGGAGTCCACCCGGGTCGGGTCGCGGGCGCTCAGCATCTTCGACGCGACGAAGCCGGCGTCCGGCCGCCGCTCGAGCGCGCCGGCCAGGGCCGCGAGCCAGCCGGGCTCCGCCTCCACGTCGTTGTTCATCAGGACCAGCATCTCGCCGCGCGCCGCCCGGAGCCCGGCGTTGACGGCGGGGGCGAAGCCGCGGTTCTCCGGGAAGCGCACCACCACCACGCCCGGAAACCCGCGCTCCAGCAGGCCCGCGGTGCCGTCGCGGGAGCCGTTGTCGACGACGATCGTCTCGAAATCGGTGAAGGTCTGCGCGGCGAGGGAGGCGAGCGCCAGGCGCAGCATGGCCGCGCCGTCCCAGGTGGGGATGATTACGCTCGCGCGCGGCATCCGCTCACGCGAACCGGGCCGGCGGCTGGACAGCGGCTCCCCGGACTCTTAGGATAGCGCCCATCGCGGCCGAGACCTCTCATCTTCCTCGAGATCGCCCCACGGCGTGGGAGCACCTGCTGGTCGAGTTGCGCCGGCGCTATCGTCGCTACCGGCGCCCCGATCTCTGGCTCAGGGAGCTCGCGGTCATTCATCAATACCGAGCGCTCCTTGCCAAGGCAAGGAACGAGCCCGCCGCGGCCGCCCGGTTCTCGCCCGAGCGCACGCCGCTCGTGACGGTGCGGATCGCGACCTACAACCGCGCGGCGATCCTGGTGGAGCGCACGCTCCCGACGGTGCTCGCCCAGACGTACCCGCACCTCGAAATCCTGATCGTGGGCGACCACTGCACCGACGACACCGCGGCCCGGCTCGAGCGCGTGGCCGATCCGCGGGTCCGGTTCATCAACCTGCCGGAGCGCGGGCGCTATCCCGAGACGCCGTGGAAGCGCTGGATGGTCGCGGGCGCCGCGCCGATGAACCACGCGCTCGGCGTCCTGCGCGGCGAGTGGATCGCGGCCCTGGACGACGACGACGAGTTCGCGCCGGACCACGTCGCGACGCTGCTCGACGCCTGCCGCCGCGAGCGCTGGGAGATGGCGTTTGCCGTGGCGAAGATGCAGCTTGCGTGGGGCGAGTGGCGCGAGGTGGGCTCCTGGCCGCTGCGCCCCGACCACGTCTGCCATTCGGCCGTGTTCTACTGGAGCGGCCTGCGGTTCATGCGGCACGACGCGAACGCGTGGAAGCTCGGGGAGCCCGGGGACTGGAACCTGTGGCGGCGCATGCGCGGCGCCGGCGTCCGGATGGGGTTCGTGCCCCGGGTGCTCACGATCCATCACCAGGAGTACGGCGGATGGGGACGGTGAACCCGATCTACATCATCGGCGCCGGCGGGTTCGGCCGCGAGACGCTGAACCTGTACCGCGACGCGGGGCGCGAGGCGGAAGTCGCAGGCTTCGTGGTCGAGGATCAGTACTGGCAGCGCGGCCAGATCGTGAACGGCCAGCCGGTGTTTCCCTGGTCCCTGATCGCCAGTTGGCCGAAGCAGGCGCGCTTCGTGGCCGCCATCGGCTCGGCCGGCCGCGGGCGGCTGGTGGACGAAGCGGCCCGGCTCGGGTTCGGCTTCGACACCGTGATCCATCCCAACGTGACGGCCGGGCCCTCGGTGCGCATCGCCGAGGGCTGCATCGTCTGCGCCGGCAACATCCTCACCGTGCAGATCGAGGTGGGACCGCACACGATCATCAACCTCGCCTGCACCGTCGGCCACGACAGCTCGCTGGGCCGCCTGGTCACGCTCTCGCCCGGGGTCAACGTGTCGGGCCACGTGACGATCGAGGACGGCGCGTTCGTGGGCTCCGGAGCCGTGATCATCGAGAACACGCGCATCGGCGCGGGCTCGATCGTCGGCGCCGGCAGCGTGGTCACCAAGGACGTGCCGCCGAAGGTGGTCGCGGTGGGCGTCCCGGCCCGCGTGATCAAGCAGCTCGCGTGAGCTGGCTCGCGCGCCTCCGCGCACGGCGATTCCCGCAGCACGATCTCAAGCTGCACCTCGGCTGCGGCACCGTGCGGCTCGACGGGTGGATCAACATCGACCTGGAGACGCGGGCGGACCTCGCGCTCGACGTGCGCCGCCCCCTCCCCTTCAAGGACGGCGCCGCGCGGCTGATCTATCACGAGCACCTGATGGAGCACCTCACGGTCGAAGAGGGCTGCGCCGGCCTGCGCGACTGGTTCCGCCTGCTGGGGCCCGGCGGCGTCCTGCGGATCGCCACCCCCGACCTCGCCTACGTCGTCGAGCGCTACGGGGGCGACTGGCGCGACCAGGCGTGGCTCCGGCTGCCCGAGTACGCCTTCATCCGGACGCGCGCCGAGATGATCAACGTGTCGTTCCGCTGGTGGGGGCACCGCTACCTCTACGACGGCGAGGAGCTGGAGCGGCGGATGCGCGACGCCGGATTCGCTTCGGTGCGCCGCTGCGCGCTGCGCCAGAGCGCCGTGCCGGAGCTGGCCGGCCTCGAGACCCGCGACGATTCCAAGCTGATCGTCGAAGGCGTGAAGGCATGATCCCGATCTGCCGTCCCGAGCTGCCGCCGCTGGAGCGGTACGTCGAGCTGCTCCGCGACATCTGGGATACCCGGATGCTCTCGAACTTCGGCAAGTACGCGCGGCGGTTCGAAGCGACCGCCCAGGCGTACCTGGGCACGCCGCGGGTGCGCGCCGTCGCCAGCTGCGACCTGGGCCTGATGATCGGCCTCGCGGCGCTCGACCTGCCGGCGGGCGGCGAAGCGATCGTGCCGGCCTTCACCTTCAACTCCACCATCAACGCCATCCTGTGGAACCGGCTGACGCCCGTGTTCGCCGACGTCGACCCGCAACGGCTCACGCTCGACCCGGCCGAGGTCGGGGCGCTCGCGGGCCCCAGGACCGCGGTGGTCGTGGGCACGCACGTGTTCGGCAACCCGTGCGATCACGACGCGATCCGCGCGGCCGCCGGGTCGGCGCGTCTGCCGGTGGTGTACGACGCCGCCCACGCCTACGGCTCGCGCTACCGCGGCCGGCCCGCCGGCACGCTGGGGGACCTGGAAGTCTTCAGCTTCAGCGGCACCAAGCTCGTGACCTCGGCCGAGGGCGGGCTGGTGGCGGCGGCGCGTGACGACCTGGTGACGCGCCTCGAGTATCTGCGGGCCTACGGCTTTCAGACCGACTACGAGTCCCACGTCGTGGGGATCAACGCGAAGATCTCCGAGCCCAACGCCGCGCTGGGCGCGCTCACGATGGAGACCGTGGAGCGCGCCGTGGCGCGGCGCCAGGAGATCGTGCGGCGCTACCGGCAGGCGCTGGCCGGCCTCCCGGACGTGTCGTTCCAGGCGGTGGACGAGCGCGACCGCTCGACCTTCAAGGACTTCGCCATCCTGTGCGCGCGCGGCCGCGACGGCCTGATGCGCGCGCTGGAGGCGGCCGGCATCCAGACCAAGCGCTATTTCCGCCCCGCGCACACCATGCGGGCGTACCGGCGCTACGCCACCCGGGCCCTTCCCGCGACCGACGCCGTCTACGACCGCATCCTCTGCCTCCCGATCTACAACGAGCTGAGCGACGCGGAGATCGACGAGGTGGCCGGCCGGGTGCGCGCGTACTACCGGAGCGCGCCGGGCGCCTAGGGATCGCGTGAGCCTTCCCCCGGCCGGCGAGCCCCGGACCAGCGTCCCGCGCGCGATACGGCTCGGCGTCTGGTCCGGCTACCTGAATCTCGGTGTCACCTGGGCCATCCAGCTGGTGATGGTCCCGCTCCTGCTGAGCCACCTCGGCAGCGAAACCTACGGCCTGTACGCGGCGCTCACGTCCGTCGTCGGCTACTTCAGCCTGCTGACCTTCGGCAGCTCGCTCACCGTCCCGCGCTACGTGGCCGATCACGCCGCGCGCGGCGAAGGCGAGGCCCTGAGCCGGTTCGTCTCGACCTACCTCGTCCTCTACCTCGCCGTGGCGGCGGCCGGCCTGGCGGCCGGCTTCGCGGCGGCGCCGCTGGTGCGCGGGGTGCTGACCGTGCCGCCGGCGCTCGCGGGCGCCGTGGCGCCGGCGTGGCGGCTGGTGGTGGGCGGCTGGGCCCTCGGCCTCGCGGCCGGCCTGCTGCAGTCGCTGCTCACCGGCCTGGGCGAGGTGCACCTGGCGAACCTCGCCGCGAGCGCGCGCACCATCGTCAACCTCGCCTTCGCCGCGATCATCCTGTGGGCGGGCGGCCGGCTCGACGCACTGCTCCAGGGCTTCCTGGTCGCGGCGCTCGTTTCGGGCGTCGGGCTGTACGTGGCCGTGCGCCTCGCGCATCCCGAGATCCGCATCACGCCGGCCCTCGCGCGCTGGGACGTGCTGCGGCGGTCCGGACGCCCCGCCGCCTACTACTTCCTGATGCAGATCGCGGCCCTGGTCGTGATGGGCACCGACAACATCGTGATCAGCATCTTCCTCGGCGTGGGCAGCGTCGCGGCGTACGCCGTCGCCTTCCAACTCTACGCCCTCGCGGTCGCGGCGCTGTGGAGCGGCGTGGACGTCCTGCTGCCGTTCTTCGCCCGCTGGGGCGCGCAGCGCGACGCCGACCGGCTCCACACGGCCTTCCTGAGCGCGACCAAGTACGCGATGGCGGGCACCGCGCTCTCGGCCATCCTGATGGCGGGCTTCGGTCGGCAGGTCATCGGCTGGTGGGTCGGGCCGCAGCTGTTCGTGGGCGAGCGCGTGCTGCTGGTGTTCTGCGCGATGCTGCTGATCGCGACGCCCATCCACAG
>Ga0335080_10005566_pt1 | contig 12970 bp, 9 predicted proteins | sample Lox_Sample_34_FD_206720 | JGI IMG/M metagenome (GOLD analysis project Ga0335080, IMG submission 206720) | Soil microbial communities from Loxahatchee National Wildlife Refuge, Florida, United States - Lox_Sample_3.4 | ecosystem: Environmental > Terrestrial > Soil > Wetlands | place: USA: Florida... | reverse complement strand
GTCGATCGCCTACGCCGAGCAGGGCGTGCGCGAGATCGGCGTGGTCTACGACCCGGAGCACGACGAGCTCTTCCACGCGCAGCGCGGCCTGGGCGCGTTCGTCGAGCGGACCGGCGGCGACATCCGAGTGCAGACCAGCGACTGCAGCGAGCTGTCCGACGCGTTCGTGTGCATCGGGCACCACGACCGGGCGCCCGAGCCGCGCGTGCTCGCGCTGCGCCACGCGCTGATGGACGCCGGCACGGCGACGCGCAACATGGGCGCGGGCGCCCTGCAGCTCGCGCACGTGGCGGCCGGCCGCTTCGACGGCTTCGTCGAATACTCGCTCAACGCCTGGGATGCGATGGCCGGCCTGCTGCTGATCGAGGAGGCGGGCGGCTACGTCGCGCCGTTCCCGGGTCCCAAGGGCGTCAACGTGCCGGCGCCGGTGCTCGGCTGCGCGCGCGGCATCGGCGAGGCGCTGTCGAAGGTCGTCGGCGCGTGGGGAGCGCGATGACGCTGGATCTCTCGCGCATCCTCGCCGAGCCGGTCGACGGCCGCTTCAAGGGATTCCCGCGTGCGGCGCGCGCGATGCCCCTGCGCGACGTCGGCCGGCAGGGCTGGAACCTGCTGCGCGGCGACGTGCCGTTTCCGGTCGCGGTCGTCAGGCGCAGCGCGATGCATCGCAACTCGGCGTGGATGCGCGACTTCACGCGAGCCACCGGCGTGCGCATCGCGCCCCACGGCAAGACGACGATGTGCCCGCAGATCTTCGCCCGCCAGATCGACGACGGCGCCTGGGGCATCACGGTCGCCGACCTGCGCCAGCTCGAGATCTGCGCGAGCGTCGGCGTCGAGCGCGCGATCATCGCGAACCAAGTGCTCGCGGGCGCGGACATCGCGCGGCTGATCGAGCTCGCCCGCGAGCGTCGCTCGCTCCAGGTCTTCTTCCTGGTCGACTCGCTCGCGCAGCTCGCCCTCGTGGACGCCGAGGCGCGTCGGCATCCGCTCGACGCGCCGCTCCGGACCCTGTTGGAGATCGGCTACGAGGGCGGGCGCACGGGCGCGCGCTCGAGCGCCGACGCGATGACGCTGGCGCGGGCGATCGCCGGCACGCGCAGCGTCGCGCTCGCGGGCATCGAATGCTACGAGGGGCTCGCCGTCAGCGGCTCGGAGGACGACGCGCCGCAGGTCGAGCGCCTGCTCGCAGGCGTGCGCGACGTGGCGAAGCGCTGCGACGCGGAAGGCCTGTTCGCGGCGTCCCAGGTGATCCTGTCCGCCGGAGGATCGGCCGTGTTCGACATCGTCGCCCGCGGTCTGCCGCTCGAGCTCCAGAAGCCCGTGACCACGATCCTGCGCAGCGGCTGCTACGTGACGCACGACTCCGGCACCTACGAGCGCTTCTTCGAGCGCGTGCGGGCACGCAGCGGCGAGCCCTGGAAGAGCGGTCCCGGATTGACCGCGGCGCTGGAGGTCTGGGCGCAGGTCCAGTCGCGGCCGGAGACCGGGCTCGCGATCCTGACGATGGGGCGGCGCGACGTCTCGTACGATCGCGACCTGCCGCGGCCGCTCCAATGGTTCCGCCAGGGCGCGCACGACGCGCCGCAGCCCGCACCCGCCGAGTGGCGAATCGTCAACCTCAACGACCAGCACGGCTACCTGCAGCTCCCCGCGGGCGCGAAGCTCGAGGTGGGCGACCTCGTCGGCTGCGGCATCTCGCATCCGTGCACGACGTTCGACAAGTGGCAGCTGCTGCTGGAAGTCGACGACGACTACACGGTCGTCGACGGCCTGCGCACGTACTTCTGACGGTCGAGGAGATCTCGAGGTGGCGAGCGACGCAGCAGGAAACGCGCACTGCCTGCTCCGGGGCGGCACGATCGTCGACGGCACCGGCGCGAGCGGCTACCGGGCCGATGTGCGCGTGGAGGACGGCCGCATCGTCGAGATCGGTCGCGGGCTCGACCCGCGCGAGGCCTGGTGCATCGACGCCTCCGGGCGCGTCGTCGCGCCGGGCTTCATCGACGTGCACACCCACGACGACCAGTACGTCCTGTCCTCGCCGGACGCGCTCCCGAAGATCACGCAGGGCGTGACCACGGTCGTCGTCGGCAACTGCGGCATCAGCCTCGCGCCGCTGGTGCATCCGAACGTGCCTCCGCCGCTGAACCTGCTCGGCGGCTCGGGCAAGCACGTGTTCCCAACGATGCGGGCGTACGCGGCCGCGATCGAGGCTGCGCGTCCCGCCGTCAACGTCGCCGCCCTCGTCGGGCATGCGACGCTGCGCGTCGCGACCATGGACGATCCCTATCGCAAGGCGACCGGGCGCGAGCAGGCCGCGATGCTCGAGCTCGCGCGCGAGGCGATGGCCGCCGGGGCGACCGGATTGAGCACGGGACTGTTCTACGCGCCGAACGCGGCGGCCGACGTCGCCGAAGTGACGATGCTCGCGCGCGTGGCCGCCGAGGCCGGCGGGGTGTACTCGACGCACATCCGCGACGAGGGCAAGGCGGTGATCGCTTCGCTGGACGAGGCGTTCGCCGCAGCACGCGACGCCGGCCTGCCGGTCATCATCTCGCATCACAAGTGCGCCGGGCCCGAGAACTGGGGACGCACGACCGAGACCCTCGTGCACATCGACGCCGCGCGACGGAGACAGGCGATCGGGCTCGACGCGTACCCGTACGCAGCGTCGTCGACGGTGCTGCGCGCCGACATGGCCGACGGGCGGATCGACGTGATGGTGACCTGGTCGGAGCCGCACCCGGAGATGAGCGGCCGCATGCTCGCGGACATCGCGGCCCGCTGGGGATGCAGCCAGGGGGAAGCCTGCGAGCGGCTGCAGCCCGGCGGCGCGATTTACTTCAGCATGCGCGAGGACGACGTGCAGCGCGTGCTCAAGTATGGCGCCACGATGATCGGCTCCGACGGGCTCCCGCACGACAGGCATCCGCACCCGCGCCTGTGGGGCACGTTTCCGCGCGTGCTCGGCCACTACGCGCGGGAGGTCGGCTTGTTTCCACTGGAGGAGGCCGTCCACCGCATGACCGGTCTGCCGGCGAACCGTTTCAAGCTCGAGGACCGCGGCGAGATCGCGCTCGGCAAGCACGCCGACCTCGTCGTATTCGACCCGGCGCGCATCATCGATCGCGCGACGTTCGAGCATCCGACGCGGGCCGCCGAGGGCATCGACTACGTCATGGTCGCGGGTACGATCGCCAAAGACCCGAACGGCGCGACGGCGAATCGCGCCGGGAGGTTCCTCAGGCTCGGAGCGTGAATCCGCTGTCGCCCAGGCGCAGGCCGGGCCCGAGTTCAGCTGCGCCATTCGCCGGCGCGAGACTTCGTCATACCCCCGCAAGCGGCAATCCAGCGCCGTTGTGACTGCGAGCGCCACCGGGTCCCCGCTTCCGCGGGGACGACCGTCATCGCTGGGGACGACGATCTACGGCTTCTTCGCGAAATCCCCGGCGTAGACCGCGACGAACGCGTCGGGGATGACGTACTTGCGCAGCGCCCGATTGACGTCGTCGGTGGAAGCCGCGGCGATCCTGGCATCGACGTCGGCGTCGTTGGCGAAGCTGCGCCCGAGGTGCGCCTGGCGCGTGAGTTCGCGCGCGAGATTGCTGTCCTGCGTGCGGGCGAGCGTGCGCTCCTGCAGGATCGCCTTCTTCGCGTCGCCGACTTCCTGCGCGGTGAAGCCGTCCTTGACCGCGCGAGCGAGCTCCTCGGTGAGCGCCGTGCGCAGCCTTCCCAGGTTCTCCGGGGCGAAGATCGCCTCGACCGCGAGCGTCGTATTGGGCTCGAAGCTGCTCGGCTCGAGCGAAGAGTACACGCCGTAGCTCAGGCCTTCGCGCTGGCGGATGCGCTCCCAGAGCCGCGAGTTCGGCGAGCCGCCGAGGATGTAGTTGGCGATCCTCAGCGCCGGATAGTCGTCGCTCGTGTCGTTGATCGGAAGCGCGAGCTCGCCGGCTAGCACCGCGTTGGCCTTGTCGGGCGTCTCCTCGCGGATCTCCATCGCGCGCTTGACCACCAGCGGATTGGGCACGCGCGTGTACGGCTCGGCCGTCCGCCAGTCGCCGAAGAGCGCTTCGAGCTGCGGCCGGATCGCCGTCGGGTCGAAGTCGCCGACCACGGCGAGCTCCGCGTAGTTGCCGCCGGCGAAGCGCGCGTAGAAATCCTTCGCCGCCGCGAGCGTCGCTCCCTCGATCTCCTTCATCTCCTCGTCCGCGGTGGGCATGTAGCGCACGTCGCCCTCGGGGTAGGGATTGTCGTAGCGCGCGAGCGCCCGCGAGGCGACGTCGTCGGGGTCGCTGCGGCGGCCTTCGATGTCGGTCACGCGCTCGCGCTGGAGCTTGGCGAACTCCTCCGCCGGGAACGAGGGCTGGCGCAGCACCTCAGCGAGGAGCGCGAGCGTGTCGGGCAGCTTCTCGCGCACGGTGTGGCCGCGCGCGTCGGTGCGGGTCGCGTCGCCGGAGATCGACAGGCTCGCGCGATCGAGGTCGAGCGCGTCCTGGATCTCCTGCCGGTTGCGCTTCGCCGTGCCGCGCTGAAGCAGCGACGCGGCGAGCGAGGCCTCGACGTCCTTGCCGAGGAGCGCGCGCTCGTCGCCGTGATGCATGCGCAGCGCGAACTGCACCGTCGCGCCGCGCGTCTTCTTCGGCAGCAGCGCGACCTTCATGCCGTTCGCCAGAGTGAAGCGCTGGGTACGCGCCTCGAGATTCGCCGGCGTCGGGTCGAAGGATTCGCCCGCGGCGATCGGCGCGTCGCCCTTGTAGTCCTTGAGCATCGCCTCGAGGTCGATCGGCCCCTGCGCCGGGGCGCGGTCGGGTCTCGCGTCGGGGATGAACTCGCCCACCGTGCGGTTCGACGGCTTGAGATATGCCTCCGCCACGCGCTGCACGTCGGCGACCGTCACGTTGCGCCAGCGGTCGCGCTCGAGGAAGAAGAGCCGCCAGTCGCCGCTCGCGATCGACTCCGACAGCGCCGTGGCGGACTGCTGCGGGCTCGCGAGCACGCGGTCGTACTCGTTCTGGGCCCGGGCGCGCACGCGATCGAGCTCGGCCTGCGTGATCGGCTGCGCCTTCACGTTCTCGAGCGTGGCGAGCAGCGCTTCGCGCGCCTTGACGAGCGAGTCGTCGCTGGCGACGCTCGCGAAGAACATCATCACGCCGGGATCCTTCAAGCCCCAGTTGTCGCCTTCGACCGCGGTCGAGAGCTTGGTGTCGACGAGCGACCGGTAGAGCCGGCCCGCCGGGCGGATGGTCATGATCTCGGTGAGCGCGTCGAGCGCCACATAATCGGCGCTCGCCTCCGGCACGGTGTGGTACATCGCGCCCACGAGCTGCGCATCGCCCACGCGGCGCAGCACCACGCGCCGCTCGCCGTCCTGCACCGGCTCGTCGGTGTATTGCGGCGGCAGCGTGCGCGTCGGCCGCGGGATCGGGCCGAAGTACTTCGCGATCGCGCGCAGCGTCGCGTCCGCGTCGAACGCGCCGGCGACGATCAGCACCGCGTTGTCCGGCTGGTAGTACATGCGGTAGAACGCCTGCAGCCGCTCGATGTTCACCCGCTCGACGTCGGTGCGCGCGCCGATCGGCTCCTTGCCGTAGTTGTGCCACTCGAACGCGCTCGAGAGCATGCGCTGCACGAGGATCGAATGCGGGTTGTTCTCGCCGCTTTCCATCTCGTTCCGGACGACGGTCATCTCGCTGTCGAGATCGCTGCGCGCGATGCGCGAGTTCACCATCCGGTCGGCTTCCATCGCCAGCGCCCAGTCGAGGTTGTCGGGCGAGGCGGGGAAGGTCTCGTGGTAGTTGGTACGGTCGAACCAGGTCGAGCCGTTGAAGTCCATGCCGCGCCTGCCCAGCTCGGTCATGATGTTGGCGCGCGCGCGGGTGCCCTTGAACATCATGTGCTCGAGCAGGTGCGCCATCCCGGTCTCGCCGTAGTTCTCCTGGTGCGAGCCGACGCGGTAGGTCACGTTCACCGTCGTCTTGGGCTGGGTCGCATCGGGAAAGAGCAGCACGGTGAGCCCGTTGGCGAGCGTGTACTGCGTGACGCCCTCGATGGTCGGGCCTTCGGCGACGCCGGCCGGCAGCGCGGCGCCGGCCGTGGTCGAGACCAGCGCGAGGGGAAGGGCGAGACGGACGAGCGAGCGGGGAGAGAACATTCGTAGGATCTGGGGTCGGGAACAGCAAAAGCAAAGAACGGGAAGTTAGACCGGTGCGGCGGCCGAAAACCTGGCCGGAAGTCTAGCCGGCTCGCCGCCCGGCCGCGGCAAGAATGCTACGAATGGAGCCTCGCAGGACGCTTTGGTTCCGGCCCCGGGAAGCCCTATTTTTGCCCTGCGCCGGGCGGGCGTCGCGCCCGGAGTGGGCGCCCACCTAAGGCGCCGGCGCCGGGTCGGCGCGCGTTCGGCGCTAGTTGCCGACGCGCCGGACGTAGGCCTCCGACACGCGGTTGACGAGGTTCGGGTCCGCCGCGTCGTTGCTGGAATTGAACTTGGTCTGGAGGCTGCCGTCGGGCATGTTCTGGATCAGGGCGGTGATGACGACCCCGTTGCGCTCGCCGCGAAGCATGCCGGCGCCGCGATCGGTCGAGGTGATGGTGAGGCCCTGGTCGTACATGGCGCCGGAGGCCGCCGCCCACGCGCGATCGAAGCGCTCCTGCGGCGAGGGGGACACGGCGTAGGGGTAGGGCGCGTAGGCGTAGCACCCGCTCAGGCAGATGAGGGCCGCGACGACAGCCAGCCAGCGCAGCTTGGGGTTCATGGTTCGCTCCTTCCCGTGGATGGTGTGTCGGGTGTGTCGTCCGGCCCGAAAGCCGGCCCGCGGGCGCCCTCGATGCCCGGTTCGAGTATAGCGCCGGGCCTTGACTGACGTTTACGTAAACGTAAGATTATGGCCAGGGAAATAGCCGGGCATATGGAGCCGGCGCCGGGCCGAGGAGTAAGCTTTTCGGCCCGCGTCCCGCGCGGACCCGTCGTGGGCCGGGCTAGCTTCGCGAACCCCGCGACCCGCACACGAAGGATCGCCATGAACGACGTCGCAGTCGCCAAGAAGCCGCCGATCGCCAGGCTCACGCACAAGGTGCGGTTCGTCACCGCCGCGAGCCTCTTCGACGGCCACGACGCGTCGATCAACATCATGCGCCGCATCCTGCAGGCGACCGGCTGCGAGGTGATCCACCTGGGCCACAACCGCTCGGTCGACGAGATCGTCACCGCCGCGCTGCAGGAAGACGCGCATGGCATCGCGATCTCCTCCTACCAGGGCGGCCACGTCGAGTTCTTCGAATACATGCTCGACCTGCTGCGCGAGCGCGGCGGCGCGAACATCAAGGTCTTCGGCGGCGGCGGCGGCGTGATCATCGCCTCGGAGATCGACGAGCTGCAGAAGTACGGCGTCGCGCGCATCTTCTCCCCCGAGGACGGCGCGCGGCTGGGGCTGCAGGGGATGATCAACGAGATCGTCACCGCCTGCGACGTCGATCTCGCGCACGACCTGCCGAAAGATCTATCCGCGCTGCGCGCCGGCGACACTCAGTTGCGTACACGGGCGCTCGCGCGCTTCATCACGGGACTCGAGGCCGAGGCCGTCCCGGCCAAGCTCCGCGACGAGCTGCTGCGCGCGGCGGAAACCTCGAAAGCGCCCGTGCTCGGCATCACTGGTACGGGAGGCGCCGGCAAATCGTCGCTCACCGACGAGCTGATCCGGCGCTTCCGTCTCGACCAGGACGACACGCTCAGGATCGCGATCATCTCCATCGACCCGTCGCGGCGGAAGTCGGGTGGCGCGCTGCTGGGCGACCGCATTCGCATGAACGCGATCCAGCACCCGAACATCTACATGCGCTCGATGGCCACGCGCGAGGCGGGCAAGGAAGTGAGCAAGGCGCTCCCCGACGCGATCGCAGCGTGCAAGGTCGCCGGCTTCGATCTCGTCGTCGTCGAGACCTCCGGCATCGGCCAGGGCGATGCGGCGATCGTGCCGCTCGCCGACTGCACGCTGTACGTGATGACTCCGGAATTCGGCGCGGCGTCGCAGCTCGAGAAGATCGACATGCTCGACTTCGCCGACTTCGTCGCGATCAACAAGTTCGACCGCAAGGGCGCGCAGGACGCGCTGCGTGACGTGCGCAAGCAGTACCAGCGCAACCGCGAGCTGTTCACCACCTCGCCCGACGAGATGCCGGTGTACGGCACGATCGCCTCGCGCTTCAACGACGACGGCGTGACGGCGCTCTACCAGGCGTTCTGCGCGCGGCTGACGCAGGAAGGACTGAAGCTCGGGGAGGGCAGGCTCCCGGAGGCGAAGACGAAATTCTCCACCGGCACCAACGTCATCGTCCCGCCGAAGCGGGTGCGCTATCTGGCCGAGATCGCCGACACCGTGCGCGGCTATCACAAGTGGGCGAAGGAGCAGTCGAAGGTCGCCCGCGAGCGGCAGCAGCTCCGCGAGTCGAAGCGCATGCTCACCGAGGAGTGCAAGTCCGTCGCGGCGCGCGCCGCCGAAGGCAAGACCCAGGCGGCGCTCGACTGCAAGATGGAGCTCACCGCGCTCAACACGCTGCTCGACGACCGCGAGGCCGCGCTCGATCCCCGGTCGAAGAAGCTCCTCGATATGTGGCCGCAGACCAAGGCCGCCTACACCGGCGACGAATACGTCGTCAGAATCCGCAACAAGGAGATCCGCACCCAGCTCACCACCGTCTCCCTTTCGGGCACGCACGTGCCGAAGGTCGCTTTACCGAAGTTCGAGGACGACGGCGAGATCCTGCGCTGGCAGCTCCGCGAGAACGTCCCCGGATCGTTTCCGTTCACGGCCGGCGTCTTCGCGTTCAAGCGCGAGAACGAGGATCCCACGCGCATGTTCGCGGGCGAGGGCGATGCGTCTCGCACCAACAAGCGCTTCCACATGGTCGCCGACGGCATGCCCGCGAAGCGGCTCTCGACCGCATTCGACTCGGTCACCCTCTACGGCAACGATCCCGATCGGCGCCCCGACATCTACGGCAAGGTCGGCAACTCGGGGGTGTCGATCGCCACGCTCGACGACATGAAGGTGCTCTACTCGGGCTTCGATCTGTGCGCGTCGAACAACTCGGTGTCGATGACGATCAACGGCCCGGCGCCGGCGATCCTGGCGTTCTTCATGAACACCGCGATCGACCAGCAGATGGACAAGTTCCGCGCCGACAACAAGCGCGAGCCGACCGACGACGAGGCCGGGACGATCCGGGCGTGGACGCTCTCCACCGTGCGCGGCACGGTGCAGGCCGACATCCTGAAAGAGGATCAGGGCCAGAACACCTGCATCTTCTCCACCGAGTTCAGCCTGAAGGTGATGGGCGACATCCAGGAGTACTTCGTCCAGCACGACGTGAAGAACTTCTACTCGGTGTCGATCTCGGGCTACCACATCGCCGAGGCCGGCGCGAACCCGATCAGCCAGCTCGCGTTCACGCTCTCCAACGGCTTCACCTTCGTCGAGGCGTATCTCGCGCGCGGTATGCGCGTCGACGACTTCGCCCCGAACCTGTCGTTCTTCTTCAGTTACGGCATGGACCCGGAGTACGCGGTCATCGGCCGCGTGGCGCGGCGCATCTGGGCGGTTGCGATGCGCGAGCGCTACGGCGCCAACGAGCGCAGCCAGAAGCTCAAGTTCCACTCGCAAACGAGCGGCCGCAGCCTGCACGCGCAGGAGATCGCGTTCAACGACATCCGCACCACGCTCCAGGCGCTGATCTCGAGCTACGACAACACCAACTCGCTGCACACCAACGCCTACGACGAGGCGATCACCACGCCGACCGAGGAGAGCGTGCGCCGCGCGATGGCGATCCAGCTCATCATCAACCGCGAATGGGGCTTAAGCAAGAACGAGAACCCGAACCAGGGCAGCTACATCGTCGAGGAGCTGACCGACCTGGTCGAGGAGGCGGTGCTCAAGGAGTTCGAGGCGATCAGCGAGCGCGGCGGCGTGCTGGGCGCGATGGAGACCGGCTACCAGCGCGGCAAGATCCAGGAGGAATCGCTCTACTACGAGCACAAGAAGCACGACGGCAGCTATCCGATCGTCGGCGTGAACACGTTCCGCAATCCGCACGGCGATGCCGTGCCGAAGAAGCTGGAGCTGGCGCGCTCGACCGAGGAAGAGAAGCAGTCGCAGCTAAAGCGGCTGGCGGATTTTCATGCACGCAATGCGAAGGCTGCGGCCGCGGCTTTGGAACGGTTGAAGCGGGTCGTGATCGAGAACGGCAACGTCTTCGCCGAGCTGATGAAGACCGTGCGGGTGTGCTCGCTTGGCCAGATCACCAAGGCGCTGTTCGAGGTGGGTGGGGAGTATCGGAGGAGCATGTAGTAGCGGTGACGGATATGCGCGAATGGATAAAAATTGACAAACCAGAGATGATGATGTGTGCGACGTGAATCCGCGCGGGGCCGAGCTCACGCGCCATGCTCTGCGCCACCGCGCGCAAGGCGAAGTTGCGCGAGGCGAGGTTGGCGAAGTTCACGCCGCCGCGCAGTGACGCCGTGGCGCCCGTGAACAGGATCGGCCAGCTCCGCGAGCCGATCGCGGCTTCGCGCCAGCATCGCGACGCGATAGCCTTCGCACGCGAAGCGCGCGGCCACCGCGATGCCCAGGCCGGGACCGACGCCGGCGACGAGTACGCTCTCGGAGTTCATGGCCGCCATCCTATCCCGGAGAGCTATTTCGCCCACTTCCTCAGGAATTCGTTCACCGACGCGGGATCCATCTTTCGCATCGCCTCGAACTCGCCGTGCTTCTGCGCGAACACGACGCGACCGTTGGGATCGAGCAAGGCGAGCGCCGGCACGCCGTTCTCCAGCGGGATGCCACAGCTCTTGGCGATCGCGAAGTTGTCGGTGATGCCCTTGTCGCCGACGTTCACGTGAACAAGGACGTAATGCTTGTCCAGCAGCGCGGCGTTTTCCGAGATATGAAAATAGCGGTCGAGGACGATGCAGTCAGTGCACCAGTTGCCGCCGAAATCGATGATCACCCGGCGCTTCGTTTTCGTCGCGTCCGTCAGGGCCGCCGCGACGTCTGCCTGAGCGCGGCCGACCTCGGGATAGATCGTGGCGGCGCCCTGTGCGGCGAACGACAATGATGCGCTGATTGACAGCGCGATGAGCAGCGCGGGGAGCTTTGAGCGAGGCGCCTTCATGGGATCCTCCCGGTCGACAGCACAGCATCCTACCTCAGGCCTCGCGCGGATGACACTTGGCGTGAGCTCCGCGCGTTGATCGCTAGCGTCGATATCGCAACGCGTCTACAACGACGCTGAACGCCGACGAAGCCTGCCGGCGGCTGGGGTAGTACAAATGAAAGCCGGGATACGTCGGGCACCATTCTTCGAGCACGCGCTTCAGCCGACCTGCCGCGATGTGAGGCGACGCGAGATCTTCGGGAAGATACGCCACGCCCAGGCCGGCCAGCGCTGCGTTGAGCCGCAGGTTCGTTGCATTGAATGTGATCTGACCTTGAACGCGTACACTGAACTCGCCACCGCCACGCGCGAATTCCCAGGGATATAACCCACCGGAGGCAAGACGGAGGTTGATGCAGTTGTGCTCGGTCAGGTCCTGCGGCCGCTTCGGCGGCGCCTGCCGAGCGAAGTAGGCTGGTGTGGCAACAACCGCCCAGCGCATGTCTGGCCCGATGCGAACGGCGACCATGTCCCTGGCGACCTGCTCTCCGCTTCGCACGCCCGCGTCGTAGCGCTGCGCGACGATGTCGATGAGTCCGAGCTCGATCGTGACCTCGACGCTGATGTCGGGATATTTGGGCAGCAACTTTGCCAATGCGGGCGCCAGTATGGTGTTCGCGGCGTGCTCCGCAGTCGTGATGCGTATCGTGCCGGCAGGCCTGTCGCGCAGCTCGGTCAACGCCTTTAGCTCGGCTTCGATTTCGTCAAAGCGGTGACCAACGCGCTCGATAAGGCGCTCGCCCACCTGCGTCGGTGCCACGCTGCGTGTTGTTCGAGTGAGCAGGCGCAGGCCCAGCCGCTCCTCAAGCCCGCGTACGGTGTGGCTGAGCGCCGATGTCGAGACTCCTAGCTTGCCAGCCGCTTTGGTAAAGCTCCGGTCGCGTGCCACAGCTAGAAAAGCGACGAGATCACTGAATGTGCCTTTGGGCATTGTTGAACACCGCTCAATAGTCCATGCGAATTATCCCACTTAATCGCTGGGCTGGCGGGCGTTATGCTGCTCACCATGGGAATCGCCCCCTGATCGAAATGGCAATGAACGCTTGGTCGGGCAGCAGGCCCAACATTTAGCCGACCAAATCTTCGATGAAGGAGGCATCACAAATGCAACGCGACACAGCAACTAGCCGCCCCAGTGCAACGCCGCGGCCAACACAGGGTCAGAAGCTCTTCGGCGACATTGCCCCCAAGTTCGCCGAGCTCACCGATGACGTGCTCTTCGGGGACGTGTGGGCACGCCCCGGCCTATCGGCGCGCGACCGCAGCCTCGCGACGGTCAGTGCGCTGATCGCGATGAACCGTCCGGATCAGCTGTGCGCCCACCTCTTGATAGCGCGCACGAACGGCCTGACCGAGGAGGAGATGATCGAGGCCATCACTCATCTTGCCTTCTACGCCGGCTGGCCGAGTGCTGTGACCGCGATCTCGGTTGCGCGGGAAGTCTTCAAGCAATAGGTGACGCATGGAACTGAAGCGCAACGGGTCCCAGCCTTCCGCACAGGGCCCAGCCGAGTACTTCACCGGTACGGTGCGAATCGACCAGCTCTTCAGGGCTCCCGCGCCCTCGCGCGTGAGCGGCGGCGTCGTGACGTTCGAGCCGGGATCGCGAAGCAACTGGCACACGCATCCTCTGGGGCAGACGCTCATCGTTACCTCTGGCTGCGGCTGCGTGCAGAGCTGGGGCAGACCCATCAAGGTCATCCGACCAGGTGACGTGATCCACTGTCCCGCAGGCGAGAAGCACTGGCATGGTGCG
>Ga0335080_10005565_pt1 | contig 12972 bp, 9 predicted proteins | sample Lox_Sample_34_FD_206720 | JGI IMG/M metagenome (GOLD analysis project Ga0335080, IMG submission 206720) | Soil microbial communities from Loxahatchee National Wildlife Refuge, Florida, United States - Lox_Sample_3.4 | ecosystem: Environmental > Terrestrial > Soil > Wetlands | place: USA: Florida... | reverse complement strand
TGGTGGCGCCGTGCAGTGCCTGTTACCTGGCGCTGCGCAAGACGCAGGATTACGTGCAGCGGTACCCGGGGATCGGGCGCGAGGTGCGGGCCGCGCTGGGCGGCCCGGAGCTGAAGGTGCTGCAGGCGATCCGGGTGCGGCATCCGCTGGAAGTGATCTACCAGGACGCCGGACCAGCGGCCATTCGCGCCAAAGTGGCGCGCAAGTGGCGGGGCGGGGCGGTGGCGTGCTACTACGGGTGCCAACTGGTGCGGCCTTATGCCGAGGCCGATCGCGCGCACGATCCGGTGCGGATGGACGAGCTGCTGGCGGCGGCGGGCGTGCCGACGGTGGAGTGGCCGCTGAAGACGAAATGCTGCGGAGGTACGCTGACCGGCACGATACACCCGGTGGGCGTGCAGTTGAACGCGATCCTGCTGAAAGAAGCCGCCCGAAAGGGCGCGCAAGCGATCGTCACCATCTGCCCGCTCTGCCAGTACAACCTGGACGCATACCAAGTGGAGATGCGGAACGGCAGCCGGACGCATCCGGACATGCCGGTTCTGTACTTCACGCAGATCCTCGGGTGGGCGCTGGGGGCGGATCCGGATTCGCTCGGTTTCGGGAGAGCGATCGCAGGGCGAAAGACGATCGCGGCATGGTTCCGGAAGGAGCGCACGACGGAGGCGGCCCATGCCTGACCGCGAGGTTCGGATCGGCGTTTATACCTGCCACTGCGGGACGAACATCGCGGCGACGGTGGATGTGCGCGCGGTGGCGGAGTTCGCGGCGGCGCTGCCGCACGTGGTGCTCTCGCGCGAGTACAAGTACATGTGCTCGGAGCCGGGGCAGGACCTGATCCGGCAGGACATTCGCGATCACAACCTGAACCGCATCGTGGTGGCGTCGTGCTCGCCGCATCTGCACGAACACACGTTCCGCACGGCGCTGAAAGTGGGGGGCCTGAATCCCTATTACTTCCACATGGTGAACATCCGCGAACAGGTTTCGTGGGTGCACACGGAGCGGGCGCAGGCGACGAAGAAGGCCAAGGACCTGGTGCGCGCGGCGGTACGGCGCGTGGGACTGCACGAGCCGCTGGAGCGCGGGCGGGTGGCGATCCATCCCGACGTGCTGGTAGTTGGCGGAGGAATCGCCGGGATCCACGCCGCGCTGACGCTGGCCAACGCGGGCAAGCATGTGTTCCTGGTGGAGAAGGAGCCGACCATCGGCGGGCACATGGCCCGGTTCGACAAGACGTTCCCCACTCTCGATTGCGCGGCGTGCATTCTGACGCCCAAGATGTCGGCGGTGCGGGCACATCCCAACATCACGCTCTGGACGTACGCGGAAGTGACCAAGGTGGACGGCTATGTGGGCAACTACAAGGCCACGGTGCTGCGGCATCCACGGTACGTGGACGAGGATTTGTGCTCGGGATGCCTGCAGTGCCTGGAGGCCTGCGTTTACAAGCAGGCCAAGGTGCCGGACGATTTCAACCTGGGGCTGAGCAAGCGCCGCCCGATCTACATCCCGTTTCCGCAGGCGGTGCCGCAGGTGCCGGTGGTGGATCCGGAGACGTGCATTCAGTTCAAGTCGGGGAAGTGCAAGACCACGTGCATCGAGGCGTGCGGGGAGCGGCACGCGATCAATTTGCAGGCCGAGTCCAAGGTGGAGCAGATCGAGGTGGGGACCGTGATTCTGGCCACGGGCTTCCAGACGTTCGACGCAGCGCGCACACCTTATTACGGCTACGGGCGGTATCCGAATGTGTACACGGCGCTGGAGGTGGAACGGCTGGTGAACGCGTCCGGGCCGACCGGCGGCGAGGTGGTGATGCGCGACGGGCGCAAGCCGCAGACGGTGGGGATCGTGCACTGCGTCGGCTCGCGCGACGAAAACACACACCGGTGGTGCTCGCGCGTGTGCTGCATGTACTCGCTGAAACTGGCGCATTTGATCAAGGAGCACACGGGCGCGGAGATCTTCAATTTCTATATCGACATCCGCACGCCGGGGAAGGGATTCGAGGAGTTCTACCAGAAGCTGCTCAACGAGCACGTGCACTTCATCCGGGGCCGCGTGGCCGAGGTGACGGACTGGGTGTTCGACGCCAGCGAAGAAGGGAAGCTGGTGATCCGGGTGGAGGACACGCTGGCCGGGTTCGTCCGGCGCATTCCCGTGGACATGGTGGTGCTGGCGACCGGCCTGGAGCCGCGCGCCGACGCGGCGGAGGTGCGGCGGCTGTTCAACATTTCGTGCGGGGGCGAGGGGTTCTTCCTGGAGCGGCATCCCAAGCTGGCGCCGGTGAACACGTTCACCGACGGAATCTTTCTGGCCGGGTGCTGCCAGGGCCCAAAGGACATTCCAGACACGGTGGCGCAGGCGGGCGCAGCGGCGGCGGAGGCGATGGCGCTGATCGACGCCGGCTACGTGGAGACCGAGCCGAACACGGCGCACGTGGACGAGGCGGTGTGCTGCGGCTGCAAGACCTGCAACTCGATGTGCCCATACCACGCGATTTCGTTGGTGGAGGAGATTCGCAAATCGAGGGTGAACGAGGCCTTGTGCAAGGGGTGCGGCACGTGCGTGGCGGCGTGCCCTTCGGGGGCCATCCGGCAAAACCTCTTCGAGGACGAGGAGATCTTCGAAGAAATCGAAGGGATCCTGAGCAATGCCTGAGGAATTCGAACCGAAAATCGTGGCCTTCTTCTGCAACTGGTGCACGTATTTGGCGGCGGACCTGGCGGGGACGTCGCGCATCCGGTACGCGCCGAACGCCGAGGTGGTACGGGTAATGTGCTCCGGGCGGATCGACGTGCAGTTCATCCTGAAGGCGTTCGCCAAAGGCGCCGACGGGGTGCTGATCGGCGGATGCCATCCCGGAGACTGCCATTACCAGGAGGGCAATTACAAGGCGCTGCGCCGGTACCGGCTGGTGCAGCGATTGCTCCCGCAGATGGGGATCGAGGAGGAGCGGCTGCGCCTGGAGTGGATTTCGGCGGCGGAGGGCGACCGCGTGCGGGTGGTGATCAACGAGATGGTGGAGACTCTGAAGCGGCTGGGACCGCTGCGCAAGGCCGAAGGGGAGCGCGCGGCTGACCTGGTGGAGGTCGCATGAAACCGAAGGTGGCTTTTTACTGGTGCGCCTCCTGCGGGGGGTGCGAGGAGGCGGTGCTGGATCTCGCCGAGGCCGTGCTCGACGTGGCGGCGGCGGTGGATATCGTGTTCTGGCCGGTGGCGCTCGATTTCAAAGAGGCGGATGTCGCCGGGATGGACGACGGCGCGATCGCGATCAGCTTCGTCAACGGCGCGGTGCGGACATCGCACCAATTGGAGATGGCACGCCTGCTGCGGCGGAAGTCGAAGCTGGTGGTGGCGTTTGGGGCGTGCGCGCAATTGGGCGGGATTCCGGGGCTGGCCAATCTGACCACCGCGAGCGGCGTTCTGGACGAGGTGTACCGCGACATGGCGGTTCCGCTGCGCGAGAGCCGCGAGGACGGCGCCACACTAACGCTGCCGGAGTTGTTCGACGCGGTGTTCGCATTGGACCGGGCGATCCCGGTGGACTACTACGTTCCGGGCTGTCCGCCCTCGACGAAAGTGGTAGCAGACGCGTTTCAGGCGCTGCTGCGCGATCCGCCGCCGGAGCCGGGAACGGTGCTGGCGCCGAACCAGGCGATGTGCGACGAGTGCCCGCGCCGGGACCGGCGGCCGGAAGACGTGAAGCTCGCGCGGTTCTACGGCGTGGAGGAGCGCGCGATCGATCCGGCGGACTGCATCCTGGCGCAGGGATTCCCGTGCCTGGGTCCGGCCACGCGGGCGGGGTGCGGCGCGCGGTGCATCAAGGGCAACATGCCCTGCACGGGGTGTTTCGGGCCGACCAGCGCGGTGCGGGATTACGGCGCCAAGGCGCTGTGCTCGATCGCGTCGATCGTGAGCGGCAACGAGGTGGAGGAGATCGACGGCACGCTGGACGGCATCGCGGACCCGGTGGGGACGTTCTACCGGTACAGCCTGCCGGCGTCGTTTCTAGGCGGGCAGGCCGGAAACCTGCCCCACGGGAGGCAGTGAACATGCCAACTACGACACGGAGGATCACCATCGATCCCGTGACGCGGCTCGAGGGCCACGGCAAGATCGAGATCCTTCTGAACGAGGACGGCGCGGTGGACCGCGCTTACTTCCAGGTGCCGGAGCTGCGCGGCTTCGAGAAGTTCGCGCAGGGGCGGCCGGCGACGAGCATGCCGCAAATCACGTCGCGGATCTGCGGAGTGTGCCCCACCGCGCATCACATGGCGTCCACCAAGGCGCTCGACGATCTCTACCGGGTCGCGCCCCCGCCGGCGGCGCGCAAGATCCGCGAGATGGTCTACAGCGCCTTTCTGGTGGAGGACCACACGCTGCATTTCTACTTTCTGGGCGGCCCGGACTTCGTGGTGGGCCCGAAGGCGCCGAAGGCGGAGCGGAACATTCTCGGAGTGATTGCCAAGGTCGGGGTCGAGACCGGACGGAAGGTGATCGAGATCCGGCGCAAGCTGCGGGATGCGATCTCGCTGGCGGCGGGCAAGGCGGTGCATCCCGTGTTCGGCGTGCCGGGAGGCGTATCGAAGCCGCTGACCCAGGAGGACGCGGCGCAGTTCCGGCAGGCGGCGGCGGAGGCGCTGGAGTTCGCGAAGTTCACGCTCGGCGTCTTCGAAAAGCTGGTGCTGGGGAATCGCGAGTACGTGGACCTGATCCGGAGCGACCTGTTCACGCACCGCACCTATTACATGGGGATGGTGGACGAGCAGAACCGGGTCAATTTTTATGACGGCGCGCTGCGCGTGGCGGCGCCGGACGGACACGAGTGGGCGCGTTTCGATCCGCGCGAGTATGCCACGTACGTGGCGGAGCACGCCGAGCCCTGGAGCTACATGAAATTCTGCCATCTGAAGGCCGTGGGATGGCGGGGATTCCAGGAAGGCGCCGAGAGCGGCGTGTATTGCGTGGCGCCGCTGGCGCGCCTGAACGCGGCCGACGGCATGGCGACGCCTGCCGCCCAGGAAGCTTACCTGCAATTCTTCGGCGCGCTGGGCGGCAAGCCGGTGCACCACACGCTGGCCAATCACTGGGCGCGGGTAATCGAGCTGCTGTATGCGGCGGAGCGGTTGAAGGAGCTGGCGGACGATCCGGAAATCACGGACCCGAACGTTCGGGTGCTGCCGGAAGAGGCGCCGCGGGAGGGAATCGGAGTGGTGGAGGCGCCGCGGGGCACGTTGATTCACCACTATCAGAGCGACGCGCGGGGGCTGATCACGAAGGCGAACCTAATTGTCGCGACACAGAACAATGCGGCGCGGATCTCGATGGGAGTGGAGAAGGCGGCGCGGGGGCTGGTGTCGGCGGCGCACGCCGACGAAGGGCTTCTGAACATGGTGGAGATGGCGTTCCGGGCATACGACCCCTGCCTGGGATGCGCCACCCACTCGCTGCCGGGGAGCATGCCTCTCCTGGTGGTGGTGCGGGACCGGGACGGGACCGTGCTGAGCAGCTTGAGGCGCGACGGCGATGGCGGCATTCACCGAAGTTAGGCCCGCGCTCCGGCTGTTGTGCCTGGGCAACGACATCCTGGCGGACGATGCGCTAGGCATGTGGGTGGCGCGCGAGGTGCGGCGGCGGTATGGCGATCGCGTGGAAGTGGTCTGGTCAACCGAGGCCGGCTTCGACCTGCTGGAGCGGGTGGAGGGCGCGTCGCGGCTGGTGGCGGTAGACACGATCGTGACCGGAAACGCGGAGCCGGGAACGATTCACGTGTTCGAGGATTGCGACGTTCGCCCGGCGCAGGGCGGCTCCCCCCATTTCATCGGGCTCTTCGAGGTCCTGCAGGCCGCGCGGAGTCTCGGGCTGCGGGTGCCGCGGCGGATCACGGTGGTCGCGGTGGAAGCGGCGGACTGCTGGACGGTGGGAGGACCGATGCACCCGGATGTGCTGGCGGCGGTGCCGGCGGTTGCGGACCGTATCGGCCGGCTGCTGGAAGGCGGAAAGAGCGGCGAAGGATGAGGCTCGACGCGAGGACTTTCTGGCTGATCGTGACCAATATCGTGCTGGGAGCGGCGGTGCTCCTGGTAACGATCGGGGTGGCGACGGAGGTGCTGTGCGAGTGGGTCGGGAGACTGAGGAAAAAGCACTCCGTCGAGCACGAGATCGAGCGCGATATGCACAGTTTTTTCGGCAAGCGTTGAGTACCCGAAAGATCTGGCGGTTCGCGGTGTAACAGAGTTAAAATCATCGGCGCGTGCGAAGTGCGCGTGAACGTATGAGCACCGGGTATCCCTCGCAATCTCCCCGTGATGGAATCAGCCGCAGGTCCCTGTTGTTGGCAAGCGCGGCGACCCTCGGCAGTACCGCCGTTTCCTACAGCCGGGTGTTAGGCGCAAACGAACGGATCTCGCTGGCCCAGGTGGGCATCGGGAACCGCGGAAGAGAGTTGGCGGCGGTGGCCGCCGGCCTGAGAGGCGATCACAACGTCGAGATGACGGCGGTGTGCGACCTGTGGAACGTCAACCGCGAGCGCGCCGCAAAGGCCGCAGCGTCGGCATACGGGCGCGAGCCGCGATCGTTCCAGTATGTCGAGGATCTGCTGGCGTTGAAGGATGTCGATGCGGTGATCATTTCCACGGCGGATTTTCAGCACGCTCCGCTGTTGCGGATGGCGGCGGAGGCGGGCAAGGACGCCTATTGCGAAAAGCCGATGGGCAACGTGCTGGAAGAGGCGAAGGCGGCGCGCGACGCGGTGCGCGCGGGCAGGCGCGTGGTACAGGTGGGCACGCAGCACCGGAGCGAGCCGTATCAGCGGGCGTCGAAGGAGCAAGTGGATCGAGGGGTTCTTGGCCAGATCAGCAAGGTCGAGATCGTGTGGAACTACCACGGGCCTCGATGGCGGGGGAGGCCCGAGGTGAAGCAGATCCGGGAGGAAGACACGGACTGGCGGAAGTGGCTTTTGACCAAGCCATACCGGCCCTTCGATCCGCGGATGTATTTCGAGTTCCGGCTGTACCGCGAGTTTTCCAGCGGCATACCGGACCAGTGGATGACGCACGCGATCGATATGGTGCACTATCTGCTGGACGACCATTTTCCGTCGTCCGCGGTGGCGCACGGCGGCGTGTTCCGCTGGCACGACGGGCGCGAGAATCCGGACACGTTCCAGGCGCTGCTGGAATACCCGAAGGGGTTCCTGGTGAGCTACTCGACCAGCTTCGGCAACGACAGTGACAGTTTTACGCGCATTATGGGCGACCAGGCAACGCTGATCAACGTGGGAGGCGAAGGGAGCCAGCGCTGGAAGATCGTGGAGGAGAGCGGGAACCACGAGAGCAATCCGTTCGTGCACCGCTCGCAAAAATACATCCGGCTGGGCACCGAAGAGCGGCGCGGGACGCCGCTTACGAAGCGGCTGCTGGGCGGCGCGATCGAGAAGACCTACGGGCCGCTGCCATTCACGTCGGACAGCAATCCGGCGCACATGAAGAACTGGCTGGAGTGTTTGCGGTCGAGGAAAGATCCCAACGCGACGGTGGACGACGGGTACGCGCACTCGGTGGCGGCGATCATGGCGGCGCGGGCGCAGAGGGAAGGGAAGCGGCTGTACTGGGACGCGCGGGCGGAGGAGATCGTGGATTCGCCGCCGCGAACGTGAGTTGACCGGCTTCAACGGCGTTGATCGGCGGCTGATTGTCGTCTTCGTTTTCCGGCCGTGCCTTTGCGCAGACAGGCCGCCGGCCGGTGCACCACGGTATCATAAGTAGAGAAAGCTCCCACCGAAATGTCTGCGAAATCTGGAATCAACAGCTGGCTGGAAGACGAGTTGTATCAACAGTATCTGCGCGACCGCTCCACCGTGGACGAGAGCTGGAAGGAGGAGTTCGGCAATGGCGGAACCACGGCTCCAGCGGTGTCTTCGGCGCCTGCGGCTCCGGCGGCCACCGGGCAGGCCGGAAACCCGCCTCACGAGTGGCAGCCGCTGCGCGGAGCGGCGGGGCGCATCGCCGAAAACATGGCTGCCAGCGTGACGATTCCCCTGGCAACCTCGCAGCGCACCATCGCCGTCAAGGTGATGGACGAGAACCGGCGCATCATCAACCAGCACCGCACGCTCGTCGGACGAAGCAAGGTTTCCTATACCCACCTGCTGGGTTGGGCGGTGATCCGCGCCCTGGAAGAGCAGCCCGGGATCAATCACGCCTACGCCGAAAAGGACGGCCAGCCGTATCGCGTGACGCACAAGGAAGTCAACCTGGGAATCGCGGTGGACGTAGCCGGGAAGGACGGCGCGCGCAGCCTCATGGTGCCGAATATCAAGAACGCCGGCGCGCTGAATTTCCAGGAGTACGTCTCGGCTTTCGACGATCTGGTGTCGCGGGCTCGCGCAGGGAAGCTGACGCCAGCGGACTTTCAGGGCACGACGATCTCGCTGACGAATCCGGGAACCGTGGGAACGATGTCATCAAACCCGCGGCTGATGGTGGGGCAGGGGGCGATCATCGCGGCGGGAGCGATCGACTATCCGGCGGAATACCAGGGCGCGGCCAACGAGACGCGCGCGCTACTGGGAATCAGCAAGGTGATGACGCTGACGTGCACGTACGATCACCGCATCATCCAGGGCGCGGAGAGCGGCATGTTCCTGGGCCGCGTTCAGGCGCTGCTGGACGGCAACGATGGCTTTTACGAAGAGGTTTTCAATCATCTGCGAATGCCGCACCAGCCGGTGCGGTGGGAGACGGACCGCAATCCGGCGCTGCCGGGGGTGAACGCGGCGCGCTACGCGGAGATCGCCAAGGAAGCGGGGATCATGCAGATGATCAACGCCTACCGGGTGCGCGGGCACCTGATTGCCGACCTCGACCCGCTGGGCGCGGAGCCGAGCTATCACGCGGAGCTCGATCCGGAGACATACGGGCTGACCATCTGGGACCTGGACCGGGAATTTCTCACCGGCAGCCTGGGCGAGGCAATCGGCGAGGGCGCGCCGAAGGCCGTGGCCACGCTGCGCGAGATCCTGGAAACGCTGCGGCAGACTTATTGCGGCAAGATCGGCTGCGAGTACATGAACATCCAGGTGCCGGAGCAGAAGCGCTGGCTGCAGCACCGCATGGAGCCGCAGGCCAACAACTGGCCGCTGGACCGCGAGACGCGCCTGCGCATACTGGAGAGCATCGTCAAGGGCGAGGAGTTCGAACACTTCCTGCACTCGCGGTTCGTGGGTCAGAAGCGGTTCGCGCTGGAAGGCGGGGAGACGGCGCTGGCAATCCTGAACGAGATCCTGGAGCGGGCCGCCGCGCAGAACGTGCATGAGGTCGTGATGGGCATGGCGCACCGCGGGCGGCTCAACGTGCTGGCCAACACGGTGGGCAAGGACGTCAAACAGATCTTCAGCGAGTTCGAAGGCGAGATCGACCCGGGCAGCACGCAGGGGTCTGGCGACGTGAAGTATCACCTGGGCGCCACGGGCGTACGCAAGACGGCGAGCGGACGGGAGATCGTAGTGTCGGTGTCGCCGAACCCGAGCCATCTCGAGGCCGTGGACCCGGTGGTGGAAGGCATCGTGCGCCCGAAGCAGGACCGGCTGGGCGACGCGGCGCGCGAGCGGGTGATCCCGCTGTTGATCCACGGCGACGCGGCGTTCGCGGGACAGGGGGTGGTGGCGGAGACGCTCAATCTCTCGCAGCTCGACGGCTACTCGACCGGCGGAACGATTCACCTGATCATCAATAACCAGATCGGGTTCACGACGCTGCCCGACGAATCGCGCTCGACGCCGTACTCGACGGACGTAGCGCGGGGGGTGCAGGCGCCGATCTTTCACGTCAACGGCGACGATCCGGAGGCGGCGATCCGGGTGGTGCAGATCGCGCTCGACTACCGGCAGAAGTTCAAGAAAGACGTGGTGATCGACATGATCTGCTACCGGCGCCACGGGCACAACGAAGGCGACGATCCCAGCTACACGCAGCCGATTCTGTATCGCAAGATCAAGGATCATCCGGCGGTAGGCGCGCTTTACGAGCAGCGGCTGATCCGCGAGGGCGCGATCACGTCCGAGGAAGCCAAGGCGATGCGGCATGGAGTTGCGGCGGCGCTTTCGGCGGCCTACGACGCGGTGCAGCAGCGCGCGGAACGGTACGAGCTGCAGGAGCTGAGCGCGGTGCAGGTGGACGAGATCGGCAGCTTCTGCCCGCGGACGTCGGTGAACCAGCAGGTGCTGGAGCGGGTGATCCGCGGCACCACGCACTTTCCCGAGAATTTTCACCTGCATCCCAAGCTGCGCGGCTTCGTGGACAAGCGGCGCGAGGCGATTGCGAAGGGAGGCGCCATCGACTGGGCGTTCGGCGAGGCGCTGGCGTTCGGCACGCTGGTGCTCGAGGGCACGGCCGTGCGGCTCAGCGGGCAGGATTCCGGCCGCGGCACGTTCAGCCAGCGGCACCTGGCATTCTACGATTACGAAACTCAGAAGCGCTACGTGCCCATGCAGCACATCTCGCCGGACCAGGCACGCTTCGACGTCTTCGACAGCTCGCTGAGCGAGTACGCGGTGCTGGGCTTCGAGTTCGGTTACAGCGTGGCCGACCCGCTGACGCTGTTGATCTGGGAGGCGCAGTTCGGCGATTTCGCGAACGGAGCGCAGATCATGATCGACCAGTTCATCTCCTGCTGCGAACAGAAGTGGGGGCAGCCGAGCGGGCTGGTGATGTTACTGCCCCACGGGTTCGAAGGCCAGGGGCCGGAACATTCGAGCGCGCGTATCGAGCGCTACCTGACGCTGTGCGCGGAGAACAACATGCAGGTGTGCAACGTGACGACGCCCGCGCAATACTTCCATCTGCTGCGGCGCCAAATGTACGGCGGGAGCGACCGGCGCGGCGTGCGCAAGCCGCTCGTAATCTTTACGCCCAAGAGCCTGCTGCGGCATCCGAAGGCGGTCTCGACGCTGCACGATTTCACCAGCGGCGGATTCCAGGATGTGCTGAGCGACAGCGCGGCGGCCGACCCGTCGCGGGTGACGCGGGTGGTGTTCTGCTCGGGGAAGCTCTATTACGACCTGCTGGCCGCGCGCGACGAGCGGAAGGCGGACCACGTGGCGCTCATCCGCATGGAACAGCTCTACCCGTTCGCGGCGGAGCAGGTGCGGGACATCCTGGCGCGTTATGCCGTGACGGCCGAGGTGGTGTGGGCGCAGGAGGAGCCGCGCAACATGGGTGCGTGGCACTTCGTGCGCGATCAGTTTCAGCCGGTGCTGGACGCGTCGGGGCGCGACGCGCGGTACGTCGGACGGCCGGAGAGCGCGAGCCCGGCCACGGGGAGCGGCAAACGGCATCAGCAGGAGCAGGCCGAAATCATCAATGACGCGCTCACGCCCGGGGCGATCTCGCAGACCAAGCGGGTGCGGGTGGTGGCGCGGCGGAAGCGGTCGTAGGTTCGCGGAGCTCTCAGTTACAGCACAGGTGCGTGGTGTTACTCTAAGTCCGGAGAAGCGCGCATGATTATCGGCGTACCGAAAGAGATCAAAGATCACGAGACTCGCGTGGGGCTGGTGCCCAGCGGGGTAACCGGGCTGCGCGAGGCGGGGCACGAAGTCGTCGTGGAGACGCAGGCGGGCGAGGGCAGCTCGATCACCGACCGCGAATACATGGAGGCGGGCGGCGCGATTCTGGAATCGGCTGCCGACGTCTGGAAGCGGGCCGACCTCGTGATCAAGGTCAAGGAACCGCAGCCCGCGGAGTACGCGTACTTCCGGCCGGGACTGACGCTGTTCACGTACCTCCACCTGGCGCCGCTACCGGATCTGACCGAGAAGCTGCTCCAGACCCGCGTCAATGGCGTCGCGTACGAGACGATTCGGGAGCGCGACGGCTCGCTGCCGCTGCTCACGCCGATGAGCGAAGTCGCGGGGAGGATGAGCGTTCAGGTGGGCGCGCAATACCTGGAGCGGCCCAACGGCGGACGAGGCATCCTTTTGGGCGGCGTGCCGGGCGTGGCGCCGGCGAACGTCGTGATCCTGGGGGGCGGCATCGTGGGCACGAACGCCGCCAAGATGGCGATCGGAATGGGCTCGCACGTGACGATCATCGACCGCAATCTGAACCGGCTGCGCGAGCTGGACGATATTTTCAACGGGCAGGCGGTCACGCTGGCATCGAATTCGTGGACCATCAGCGAGAACCTGAAGACGGCGGACCTGGTGGTGGGCGCAGTGCTGATTCCCGGCGCATCGGCGCCGCGGCTGGTTAAGCGCGAGATGATCGCCAATATGAAGCGCGGCGCCGTTATGGTGGACGTGGCGATCGACCAGGGCGGGTGCTTCGAGACCTCGCACGCGACGACACATACCGAGCCGGTCTATTTCGTCGATGGCGTGGTGCATTATTGCGTCAGCAACATGCCGGCGGCAGTGCCGCACACGTCGACGTTCGCCCTCACCAACGCCACGTTCCCGTACCTGCTGGAGCTGGCCAACCAGGGGCTAGAGGCCGCGTGCGAGCGCCATCCGGGTTTGAAGGAAGGCGTGAACACCTACAACGGGCACATCACGTACGCTGGCGTTGCCGAATCGCAGGGGCGGCAGTGGCGGGAACTGGCGGCGGTAGAATAACCGGGTTCATGTTTCCGCAACAAACCGGTTCAGTTCTCAGTCATCGCGCAGCGCATTCATGGGGTCCAGCCGTGAAGCGCGCAGGGCCGGCAAGAGACTCCCCAGTGCCGCGGCCGCCGACAGTGCCGCCGCCGCCCCACAATTTGGCTGCGCGTCGCGCCCAAGGCCATCGGGATGCCGATCTCGTTGCGCCTCCGCATGGTGTTGTAAGCCAACACGCCGTACAAGCCGATGATTGCGAGCAGCGCCGCCAACGCTCCGAAGAATCCGGAGAGCACGGCAAGCAACCGCTCGCGCGTCAGGAGCCCATCCAGAACAGGTGGGCCAATCGAGCCTGCAGCAAGGCGTGCTTTCGGGCA
>Ga0335080_10005564_pt1 | contig 12973 bp, 11 predicted proteins | sample Lox_Sample_34_FD_206720 | JGI IMG/M metagenome (GOLD analysis project Ga0335080, IMG submission 206720) | Soil microbial communities from Loxahatchee National Wildlife Refuge, Florida, United States - Lox_Sample_3.4 | ecosystem: Environmental > Terrestrial > Soil > Wetlands | place: USA... | reverse complement strand
GCTCGCGACCCAAGTACAGCGGCATCTTCTCGGCCTCGGACAGCCCCTGAGGGAGTCGGACCGCCGAGCCTTCCCCTCGCCAGAACGCGCCACGATGCGCGGCCGTGACCGCCGGCTGGCATCGGGAGACGGACCGGCTCGCCACGTCCACGGCCGAGCAGTGGCGAGCCTGAGGCCCGACTTGAGGATATGCTGGCCCGCGTGAGCCTGGAGACCGAGCCGGCCGTCGCCCGCCTCCTGCGCAACGTCGAGGGGGTGATCCTCGGCAAGCGGGCGGTGGTGGAGACGGTGGTGGCCGCTCTCCTCGCCCGCGGGCACGTCCTCGTGGAGGACGTGCCGGGCGTGGGCAAGACGGTCCTCGCCCGCTCGCTCGCCCGCTCGCTCGACGCCCCCATGCGGCGCATCCAGTGCACGCCCGACCTCCTGCCCAGCGACGTCACGGGTGCCTCCGTCTACAACCCGAAGACCCTGGCCTTCGAGTTCCGGCGAGGACCGGTCTTCGCTCCGGTCGTGCTCGCGGACGAGATCAACCGCGCCACGCCCCGCACCCAGTCCGCGTTCCTCGAGGCGATGGAGGAGCGGCAGGTCTCGGCCGACGGAGAAACCCATCCCCTGCCCGACTCCTTCTTCCTCATCGCCACCCAGAACCCCATCGAGCTGGCCGGGACCTTCCCCCTGCCCGAGGCCCAGCTCGACCGGTTCCTCGTGCGCGTGTCCCTCGGCTACCCGGACCCGGCCACCGAGGTGAGGGTGATCCTCGCCCAGCGGGAGACGCACCCCATCGAGGGCCTCCGGCCGGCGCTCGACCTCCAGCGCCTCAAGGAGGCCCAGACCGCGGCCGCCCGGGTGCCGGTCCACGAGTCCCTCGTCGCGTACGTCCAACGGCTGGTGGCCGCGACCCGCGCCCACGACCAGGTCCTCCTCGGCGCGAGCCCCCGGGGAGCCATCTCCCTGGTGCGCGCCGCCCAGGCCCTGGCCTTCCTGCGCGGGGAGCGCTACGTGACCCCCGACCACGTGAAGCGGCTCGCCCCGAGCGTCCTCGCCCATCGCATCGTGGCGAAGCCACGGGCGCGCGTGCAGGACGTGGACGGGACCCGGGTCGTGGAGGACGTGCTGCGGCAGGTCGAGGTGCCGATCGACCTGCCGCGGTCTTCCTGACCGCAGGGCCGCGATGGGGCCGGGCTTCCTCAACCGGGGCTTCCTCGTGGCCGCAGCGGGGCTCAGCCTCGTCCTGGGCCTGGCCCTTCGGGTCTCCTCACTCGTCGCCTTCGCCCTGGCCCTGCTCCTGCTGGTCGTCCTCGCCCGGGCCACGGCCCGCCGACGCCTGGCCCGCCTCGCCGCGCGCCGGAGCCTCGGCGCAAGCGGCTTCGAAGGCGAGGAGGTGCGGGTCGAGATCGCGCTCGAGAACCGCGGTCGGACGCCGGTCCGGTTCGTCGAGGTCCTCGACTCGTTCGGGGCGGCCCTCGCCGAGCGCAAGGCCCTCCTCGACCCCGGTCCCCTCCGCCCCGGCCGGCGGCACCGGCTCGCCTACCGCACGCAGTGCTCGCGCCTGTGGGGCGTCTACACGGTGGGCCCCCTCGCCCTCTCGGTCTCGGACCCGCTGGGGCTCTTCTTCCCCCGGTGCGTGCTCCCGGACATCCGGCCGTTCGACGTGTTTCCCCAGGTCCACGCCGTGGGCGGCCTCGAGCGGCTGGGCGCCCGGACGGGCTTCACACCCTCCGAGACCACGACCGGCCGCGCCGGCCGCAGCGCCGCCTACCTCGGCGTGCGCGACTTCCGCGCCGGCGACGAGGTGCGGCGGATCCACTGGCCGGCCACCGCGCGGTGCGCCCGTCCGATGGTCAAGGAGTTCGAGCTCGACCTCACGCCGTACTTCACCCTCTTCCTCGACCTCGGGCGGGACCACCGCGCGGGGACCGGCCGGAAGTCGACGCTCGAGTACGTCGTCCGCACCGCCGCTTCGCTCGTGGCCGCGGCGGCTCGCCGTGGCGACACCGTCCAGCTCTTCGCGGAAGGCCGCGAGCCGCTCGCCCTGCCTCCGGGGCGGGGAGACCTGCACCTCGCCCACGCCCTCGATCGCCTCATCCGCGTGCGCCAGGGCGGTACCCTCACCCTGCTCGATCTCTTCGTTCGCGAGCGGGCGGCCGTGCCCCCAGGGTCGACGGCGGCGCTCGTGGCGGCGAGCCTGTTCGTCGACGAGAGCGCGCTCGCCGAGGGTTTCAGGTGGATGCGCGCACGGCGGGTCCGGCCCGTCCTCGTCGCGGTGGACATGGATTCCTTCCTCCCCGTGGACCGGCGCCCCCGCCCGCGCGACGAGGTCGCGGCACAGGCCGACGCGTTGCGGACGATGGCCCGCGCCCACGGCGCCCTCCTCGCCCTCTTCGACGCGGACCGGGACCTGCCGGCGGAGCTCGGCCGGCCCGACTGGCTGGAGGCGGCCTGACGTGGACTCGCCGGGCGTCGCGCGCCTCGCCGCGGCCCGGACCGTGGCCCTCTACCTCCTCTCGCTCCTGGCCGCCGCGAGCGCCGATCTCGCCTGGCGGCCGCCCGACGCGGTGCGCCTCGCCGTCCGGGCGTTGACGCTCGGCTTCGCGGCCGGTCTCGGCGGGGCGCTCGCCGACTCGCTCTCGTCCGTCGGCTCGGGCGTCGCGCGGGCGAGGACCCGCCAGATCCTGTCCCTCTTCCTCCCGGTGCCCGGCCTCCTGGCCCTCGCCGTCGTCGTCGCCGCGCCCCACCTCGCGGCCCAGGCCGCCTCCGCCCTCGCCCTCGTCCAGACGGCCGTGCTCCTCCTCGTCGAGGCCCTCGGCCTCGAGATCCTGGCGTTGTGGGGCGCCCTCGTCCTGACCCTCCTCGCCGGACTGGCCGGCGGCTTCCCCGCCCTCGCCGGGCTCACCGGCTTCCTCGTCCTCGCCGCCGTCTTCCTGTCCCTGGACCACGCCTCGAAGCGGATCGCCGCCTGGCCGGGCGTTCCGCCTCCCGCTCTCCGCCTCGTGCTCGGGGACGGCCTGAGGGTCGTCGCCATTCCCGCCCTCCTGCTCGCTCTGGCCCTCCTGCTGCTGCCCGCGCCCCCGACCGCGGCCCTCGGGGCCGGCCCCTCTGCGCCCGTCGCGCCCGAGGTCCAGCGCGCCTACCACTGGCTCGCCCTCCTGGCCCTGGCCGGAGGCGGGTCGGTGACGTTCGCGATGCGCTGGCTGCGCGGCGGCGGGAGCGAGACGCCTCCACTCGTGGAGCCGATGGAGAGCCGGGTCGAGGCCGAGGAGGCGCTCGAACCCGCCGCCCCCGACCGGGCGCGGTACGCGGCGGCGCGCGGCCGCGTCATCCGCGCCTACCTTCGCTTCCTCTCGCGCGCCCGCCAGGCCGGCTTCCGCATCGAGCGCCACCTGACGGCGCGCGAGATCCAGGACCGCCTGGGTCGGCCGGGGGAGCCGCTCGCCCGCCTGACCGACCTCTTCATGGACGCGCGGTACGGGCCGGACGAGCCGGAGCGGGAAGCGGTCCGCGCGGCGGAAGCGGCGTCGCGCGCCGTCTGCGCACGGCTCCGTGTCCGGCCGCACCGCGATCGGACGACGCCGCTCGAGAGCGATTGACGATCGCCGGCCGGGAGAGGCCTACTTCCCCTGCACCTGCAGCGTGCGGAGGTAGTCGACGAGAGTGCGGACCTTCTCCTTCACCTTCGCGTCGTCGTAGCCGGTGTCGGCGTTCTTGAAGGCGTCTCCCCAGATCGGCATGTCGGAGCCGCCGTGGCCACGCAGGGGGTTGCGGCCGTCGACGATGCGAAACACCTTATCCGCCGGGAACTGGCCGCGGTTCCGCTTCGCGATCAGCGTGAGGTCGGGAGGGCGGAAGCGGAGGTTCTCGGCCATGGGCCCGTCGCCCTTGCCGTCTGCCCCGTGGCAGCTCGCGCAGTGGGTGCGGTAGGCGTAGGAGCCCGAGACAGCGCCGATGCCGGCGTCGGGGGTCTGGGCTTCCGACCCCTTCTGCGGGGGGCTCGGAGCCTGAGCCGCCGGAGTGTCGCCTGAGGCCAGCGCCCCCGCGAGAAGCAGACAACCGATCGATCCGAAGCGCCACATGCCGAGCCTCCCCGCGCCACGGCCGGGCGACCCGCCCGCCCCCCCCAGCCGCGTGTCGTCGCTCGTCAACCCCTGAGAATCATAGGACGCCTGCGGAGCGCCCGACAACGGCCTTTGTCTTGCCCGCCGGCTTGTGGTGAACTCCCTCCCCTCATGCACCCTCCACCGGACCGGGAGCGCCCGGTCGGAACCATCCAGCTCCTCGCCCTCGGCGTGAACGGCATCGTGGGCGTCGGCATCTTCTTCATCCCCGCTTCGGTCGCGGCGAGCGCACCGGGCCATGGCGCGGTCGCCGTGTTCGCCCTGACCGGCCTCGCCCTGCTGCCGGCCGCGCTGACCTTCGCCACCCTGGGCCGCCGCTTCGACGAGGACGGAGGCCCGGTCGTCTTCGCCCGCGCGGCCTTCGGCGACCGCGTGTCGTTCCTCGTCGGCTGGGTGGCCTACGTCAGCGCTCTCTTCAGCACGGCGGCGGTTTCGGTGGGCCTGACCCGCGCCGCCCTTCCGGCCCTCGGCGTCCAGGGCGGCCTCGCCGCGCGCGCGGCCCCCGCGCTGCTCGTGACCCTCCTCGCCGCCGTAGTCGCCTCGGGCCTCCGCCTGTCCGCTCGCGTCTGGACCGCGCTGACCGCGCTCAAGCTCCTCCCGCTCGTCCTGCTCGTCCTCGTGTTCGCCCTGGCCTGGGCGCGCCTTCCCGCTCCGGCCGCCTCGGTTCCAGGCCCGGGCTGGCTGCGGGCGTCCCTGACCGTCGTCTTCGCCTACCAAGGCTTCGAGATCGTGCCCGTTCTCGCGGGCCAGGTCCGCTCGTCCTCCCGCGCCGTGCCCTTCGCCACGCTGGGATCGCTCGCTCTCGCGATCGGCCTCTACGTCGCCCTCGTCGTCGCTTGCGTCACCGCCCTTCCCGGGCTCGCGTCCTCGGCCGCGCCTCTCGCGGACGCCGCGGGTGTGCTGGGCGGGGGAGCCTTCGCCGGCCTCGTCGCGGCCGGCACGAGCGTGTCGGCCCTCGGCATCGCCTTCGGGATGATGGTGGCGACCCCCCGCTACCTCTCCGCCCTCGCCGCGGGCGAGCGCCGGCTGTTCGACCTCGACCGGGCCTCGGGCGCGGGCGTGCCGACGCGCGCCCTCGGCGTCACCTGGGCGATCGTGGCCACGGTCGTGAGCCTCGGCGAGCTGGGCGAGCTCTTCGCGCTCTCGAGCATCGCCGTCCTCGCGCAGTTCGCGACGAGCGGCCTCGCCCTCGTCGTGCTCGGCGCCCGGCGCGAGCGGGGCCTCGAGCCCCGGCACGCGTGGCCGGCCGTACCCACCCTGGCCGTGGCCGCCGTCCTCGTCGTCGCCGGCGCCAGCAGGCGCGAGGCCCTGGTGGCGGCGGGCGCTCTCGTGCTGGGCCTCGGCCTCATGCGGCTCGCCCGATCGCGGTAGGCGGAAGGGGGCGCGGACTATACTGGCGCGGCGAGCGAGGCGCCCGATGCTGCACTTCAAGACGATCATCGAGCCGTTCCGCATCAAGTCCGTGGAGGCGGTGAAGTTCACGGGGCGCGCGGACCGGGAGCGGGCCCTCGCCGAGTCCGGCTACAACGTCTTCCGCCTGCACGCCGACGACGTCCTCATCGACCTCCTCACCGACTCGGGGACGGGGGCGATGTCGGCTGCCCAGTGGGGCGCGATCATGCAGGGCGACGAGTCCTACGCCGGGAGCCGGTCCTACTACCGCTTCCGGGACGTCGTCCACGACCTGACCGGCTTCCGGCACATCATCCCCACCCACCAGGGCCGCGCCGCGGAGAGGATCCTCTTCCACACCGTCCTGAAGCCGGGGGACCTCGTCCCCAACAACAACCACTTCGACACCACGCGGGCGAACGTGGAGGTCGAGGAGGCGGAGGCGCGCGACCTGGTCATCGCCGAGGGGCGGGTGCCGTCCCTGGTCCACCCCTTCAAGGGCAACATGGACGTAGCCGCCCTCGAGCGAACGCTCCAGGAGGACGGCGACCGCGTGCCCCTCGTGATGGTCACGATCACCAACAACACGGGGGGCGGCCAGCCGGTCTCCCTCGAGAACCTGCGCGCCGTGCGCGCGCTCTGCGACCGCTACCGGAAGCCCCTCTTCCTCGACGCCTGCCGGTTCGCCGAGAACGCCTGGTTCGTCAAGACGCGCGAGGAGGGCTGCTCCCACCGCTCGCCCAAGTCGATCGCCCAGGAGATGTTCTCGCTCGCCGACGGCTGCACGATGTCGGCCAAGAAGGACGGCCTCGCCAACATCGGCGGCTTCCTGGCCCTGAACGACGACGCGTGGGCCGAGCGCTGCCGGAACCTGCTCATCCTCACCGAGGGCTTCCCGACCTACGGGGGCCTCGCCGGCTACGACCTCGAGGCCGTGGCCCGCGGCCTCGAGGAGGTGGTCGAGGAGGAGTACCTGCGGTACCGGATCCGCTCGATCGAGTACCTGCACGAGCGGGTCGTAGCGGCCGGGGTGCCGGTCATCCGGCCCGCCGGGGGACACGCCGTCTACATCGACGCGCGCGCGCTCCTCCCCCACGTCCCTCCCCTGCAGTATCCGGGCATCGCCCTCGCCAACGCCCTCTACGTGGAGGCCGGCATCCGCGGGGTCGAGATCGGCACGGTGATGTTCGGCCTGCGCCCCGACGGCACCGAGGCGCCGGCGCCCATGGACCTCGTGCGCCTCGCCGTTCCGCGGCGCGTCTACACGCAGTCGCACGTCGACTACGTGGCGGAGGCGGTCGTCGGCGTGGCGGGGACGAGGGAGCGACTTCGGGGCTACCGGATCACGAAGGCTCCGACCGTCCTGCGGCACTTCACGGCGTTCTTCGAGCCCCTCCCGGCCTGACGGCGACGGCGGCCGCGCGGGGTGGAGGACCGAGCGGAACCGGCCGCGGCGCGGGTGCGTATCCAGGAGCGTGGGGACTTGCCCCGCCGTGCTCGGCGAGCCCGGCCTGCGGACCCGCGTGGTGGCGTTGCGCGACGAGCACTCGCGGCTCTGGCTCGCCACTCCGTCCGCCATGCCGGCTCTCGGGCCGCCGGTGAGCTGGCTCCGTCACCTGTCGAACGAGCGCGCGGCCCGGCGCCTCGTGGACCGGCTCGCGGCCGAGGTCGAGCGGGTGCCTCGCAGCGAGCGCGAGCGTGGGGCGTGGCGCGAGGGCGTGCGCGAGCGCCTGCGGGCGTTCGGCGAGCAGCGGCTCGACTGGCCGGCGGGCTACCGCCGGCTCCTCTTCGCCGACGAGTTCTTCACGGCCTCGGTGAGCTTCGTCCGCGAGGCGCGGGCGTTCGCCCCCGACCTGCCCGATGCGAGCCTGGGCCAGGCCCTCCGCAACGTCTGGATCGGCAACAGCCTGCAGATGCGCCTCGGTCTCCCGGTCGCGCTCGGCCCCGGCCTCTTCGCGTACAGCATGCTCTACCCCCTCACCGACGACCTCCTCGACGACCCGTCCCTCGACCCGCGCGCCAAGGGCGCCTTCAGCGACCGGTTCGGGATGCGCCTCGCCGGCCGTGCCGTCCGGCCGGCAGGAGCGAGAGAGGCCGCGGTCTTCGAGCTCGTGCGCCGGATCGAGACGCAGTTCCCGCGCCGCGCCTTTCCGGACGTCCACGAGAGCCTGCTCGCGATCCACGCCGGCCAGGCCCAGAGCCTGCGCCAGCAGGACGACCCACGGCTGGGCGACCGCGATCTCCTCGAGATCACCTTCGAAAAGGGCGGAAGCTCGGTGCTCGCCGACCTCTACCTCGTGGCCGGACGAAGCTGCCGGGAGGACGAGCGATTCGCCTTCGGCTACGGCACCTTCCTCCAGCTCCTCGACGATCTCCAGGACGTCTCGGCCGACCTCGGCGCCGGTCACCAGACGGTCTTCACGCGCGCGGCGCAGCTTGGAGGGCTCGACGAGCCGGCCGCACGCCTCGGGAGCTACGTCGACCGCGTCCTGGACGACGAGCCCTTGACGGGCCTCGCGGCGGCCGACCGGAGGGACCTCGTCCGACGCAACTGCCGGGCGCTCCTCGTCGGCGCGATCGCGGAGCAGCCGCGGCGATTCACCCGCCCCTTCCGCCGGGCCATCGAGAGGCGGTGGCCGTTCTCCTTCGGCGCCATGCGCCGGCTGCGCCGCCGGGCGGAGGTCCGCTTCGGCGACGCGGCGCGGAGGGCGGCGGCCCGGGCCGGAGCTCCCTCGCTCCTCGACCTGGTGCTCGAAGCCGCCTGAGCGGACGTGACGGCCGTACACTGCCAGGATGAGGCGGGCGCAAGGGGTCGGGCCCGTCCTCCGCTACCACGCGCGGAGCACCCACCGCCCTGGCCACTACGCTCCTGGTCCGGGCTTGCTCGACTGGGAGACCCAACCCGAGCCGTTCCGCTCCTACGAGGGGGCTCCTCGAATCGTGCTCCCGCTGGCCGGCCCGGAGCTCGCCGTCTCGTGGGGCGACCTCCGACGGCCGGGCTCGGTCCCGCCTCGGGCGCCCGATCGCGCGAGCCTCGGCGCCCTGCTCGAGCTCGCCCTCGGGGTCACGGCCTGGAAGGAGCACGCAGGAGCGCGCTGGGCGCTCCGCGCCAACCCCTCGAGCGGCAACCTGCACCCGACGGAAGCCTACGTCCTCGTGCCCGAGGTCGAGGGCGTCCCCGCCGGCCTCCACCACTACCTGAGCCGCGACCACGTCCTCGAGCAGCGCTGGTCGCCGGGCAGAGCCGGGGCAGGCACCCTCGCTCGGCTGCTCCCGGGCGGCGCGCTCCTCCTCGGCCTCGCCTCCGTCCACTGGCGCGAGTCGTGGAAGTACGGCGAGCGGGCCTTCCGCTACTGCCATCACGACGTCGGCCACGCGCTCGCCGCGGTTCGCTACGCGGCGGCCGTCCTCGGCTGGTCGGCGCGCCTCCTCGATTCGCCGGGCGACGACGACGTGTCGGTCCTCCTCGGCCTCGACCGCTCCGACGACCTCGCAGCGGTGGCGCCCCCGGAGCGCGAGCAGGCCGACGGCCTCGTGGTCGTGGGGCCGGCACCTGGGATCGAGGAGGCGGCCCGCCGCGTCGAACGAGGGCTCGACGAGGCGAGGGAGCTCCTTCGGGACGGCACGTGGACGGGCCGGCCGAGTCCCCTCAGCCCCTCTCACGTGGACTGGCCGGCGGTCGGGGAGGTGGCGGCGGCGACTCTGAAGCCCAGGACCTCCGTCGTCCCCAGGGACTCCGGGAGGACGGGGCCCGAGGGATCCACGGGCGGGCCGGTGTCCGCCGTCCGTCTCATCCGCCAGCGCCGCAGCGCAGTCTCCATGGACGGGGAGACCTCGATCAAGGCGGCGACCTTCTTCGAGATCCTCCGGCGGCTCCTGCCCGGGGCCGGAGTCCCTCCGTGGGACGCGCTGCCCTGGTCGCCACGCGTGCACGCTCTCTTCTTCGTCCACCGCGTGGACGGCCTCCCTCCCGGTCTCCATCTCCTCGGCCGCGCTCGGGGCGCGGTCGAGGACCTCCGCCGAACCCTGCGCCCGTCGTTCGCCTGGCAGGCCGTGGAGGGATGTCCCGCCGAGCTGCCCTTCTTCCTGCTCGAGGAGGGCGACGCCCGCCCCCTCGCACGCTTCGCCAGCTGCCATCAGGAGATCGCGTCGGACTCCGCGTTCGCGGTCGCGATGCTCGCGGATCTCCGCGGCCTGGAGACCGAGCCGTGGTGGTACCGCCGCGCGCACTGGGAGGCCGGCCTCCTGGGCCAGGTCCTCTACCTGGAGGCCGAGGCCGCCGCCGTGCGGGGCACCGGCATCGGCTGCTTCTTCGACGACGTCGTCCACGAGACCCTCGGCCTCGCCGACGAGCGCTTCCGCGACCTCTACCACTTCACGGTGGGCGGCGCGGTCGACGACCCCCGGCTCACCACGAGGCCCGGCTACGACGCCGACGTGCGTCGACGCGGCCTCTGACCGGCGCCCCGATCCGCTACGATTGGGCGTGGGCCGCCGCCTCGACTTCGAGGACCACCGTCGCGAGCTGGACGCGAACCGGTACGTGTACGCCGTCGTGTCGCGGCGCGCGCGCGGTCTCTCCGTCGGCGTCAACCTGAACCCGGACAAGGCCTGCAACTTCGACTGCCCCTACTGCCAGGTGGACCGGGGGACGCCCGGCGGGCCGTCGCGGGTCGACGTCGCGGACCTGGCGGCCGAGCTCGAGGACCTCCTGCGGCGGGCCGCGGCCGACCTCTGGACGCGGCCGCCCTTCGACACCGTGGCTCCCGATCTGCGTCGGCTGGCCGACGTCGCCTTCGCCGGCGACGGCGAGCCCACCACCCCGCCCGAGTTCCCCGACGCCGCGCGCGCGGCCCGCGCCATCCGCGACCGCCTCGCCCCCCGCGTCCCCCTCCGCCTCCTGACGAACGCCACGCTCTTCCACAAGGACCGTGTCCGGGCGGCCCTCGCCGACTTCGACGAGCTGTGGTGCAAGCTCGACGCGGGGTCGGAGGCCTACTTCCGCGTCGTCGACGGGACGCGCCTCCCGTTCCGCCGCGTCCTCGACAACCTGCTCCTCGTCGCGCGCGAGCGTCCGATCGTCGTCCAGAGCCTCTTCCTGACCCTGGACGGCGCGGGCCCCGTCGACGCCGAGATCGCGGCCTGGGTCGTGCGCTTGCGCGAGATCGTCGAGGGGGGCGGACGCATCGCCCACGTGCAGGTCTACACCGTGGCTCGCACCCCCTCGGATCCGCGGGTCGGCGCCCTCGCCGCCTCGCGGCTCGACGAGGTCGTCGCCGCGGCGCGGGCCGCCGGCCTCGACGCGATCGCCTACGGCTGAAGGGCGGCTCCCGAGCCCTCCTCCGTCGACCCACCGCTCCCGCCTCGCCCCCTCGCCCGAGGGGCCTCATCTCGTGTAGCATCCCTTCTTCACGCGACGAGGCGCGACCAGGAGGATCCATGAACTCGATCACGGACACTCAGGAGCCGAAGCCGTCCACTCCGGCCGCGGGGGGCGGCCTCGCGAGCACACTCGGGATGGTCGCCACCGGCCTGGCCGTCGTCGCCCTCGCCGCGACGATCTACCTCTTCGTGCAGCTGGGTGACGCACGGAAGCAGCTCGGCAACCTGCAGGCCCGCGTCGGAGAGCTGGCCGCGAGCGCCGACAGGCAGACGAAGGACCTCGACCTCGGGCTGGCCGCGGTGCGCGGCCAGACCGCGGCCGTCGCCGAGAAGGCGGGCGTCACCCAGGCCGAGCTCGAGAAGACGGCCGCCGCCGCCCGGCAGCTGAGGGAGGACCAGCGGAAGGGCCAGGAGAGCCTGGCCTCCCTCGGGGGCGAGGTCGGCAAGGTGAAGGACGACGTCGCGGCGAGCAAGGCCGCGATCGAGCAGACCCAGGCCCAGCTCCAGCGCGCGATCGGCGACCTCGGCGAGCAGAGCGGCCTCATCGCGCGCAACGCGGAGGAGGTCGCCGCTCTCAAGCGGGCTGGCCTGCGCGAGTACTTCGAGTTCGATCTCCGAAAGGCGAAGGCGCCCTCCGCCGTCGGCCCGGTGGCGATCCGCCTCAAGGACGCCGACCAGAAGCGCCACAAGTTCAACATGGTGCTGGTGGTGGACGACGTCGAGATCGAGAAGAAGGACAAGACCCTGCTCGAGCCGGTGCAGTTCTACCGGAAGGGCTCGCGACAGCTCCACGAGGTGGTCGTCTACGAGGTCCAGAAGGACCACATCACCGGCTACCTGAGCACGCCCAAGGCGGGCGACGCCGCGGCTGCCGCCAAGTAGCCGATGCGGAGGGCGTCGCTCGCGCGGGCGGCGGGAGTGGCGGCCACCCTCGCCGCCGCTCCCCTCGCCACGGCGCAGACGGTGGCCGTCTTCTCCGCCGAGACGTCGCTCGTCAACGTCGCAGTCACGGTCGAGGACGCGCGGGGGCGGCCGATCGACGGCCTGTCCGCGGCCGACTTCGTCCTCAAGGAGGACGGGCGCCGGCAGAAGATCGATCTGTGCGCCCGCATGGGGGAGGGGGGCGGCGGACGGTCGACGTCGCTCGACGTCGCGCTGCTCGTCGACACCAGCGACAGCATGCTCGACTGGCTCCGCCGCTCCCAGGACGCCGCGGTGCGCTTCCTGACCAGCCTCCCCAACGCGCAGGAGATCATCGTCGTCTTCTTCGACCAGGCCCAGCACCTGGAGCACTTCGACCGCGAGCACCCCGAGGCGCTCTTCGAGCGCGTGCGGACGGCGCCCGAGGGAGGCAACACCGCCCTCCGCGACGCGATCGTCTTCGGCCTCCGTGCGCTCGGCACGTCGAACGGCCGCTCGGCCGTCGTCCTGCTGACCGACGGGATCGACACCGTGAGCGCCACGGACCCGCCGGCGCTCGAGAAGGCCGTCCAGTCGCACGCGGTCACGATCTACCCCGTGGCCTACCCGGCCTCGCCCGGCGGAGACGGACCGGATCCCCAGGCCGCGCTCAAGGACCTGTCCCGGCTCGCCCAGATCAGCGGCGGCCGCCTCTTCCGCCTTCCGAACGAGCAGGCCCTGCCCGGCGTCCTCGACGAGATCGTGGCCGACCTGCGGGCGCAGTACGTCCTCGGCTTCGCGCCCGACACGACGGGGACGGCGGGGCGGCTGCGGAGGATCTCCGTCGAGGTGCACGGCCACGGGAAGGTCGTCGTCCGCCACCGCGTCGGCTACCGTCTCGCGCGCTGACGCGGCCGACCGCCTCGCTCAGGCGCTCAAGGTCTTGAGGTAGGCGACGCTCTGGACGGTGAGGTCCCAGCTCTGCTCGACGAAGTAGTTCTGCACGCCGCCGGTCTTCGCCGCGGCGAACACCTTCGCCCAGTCGACGCCGTCCTTGCCCACCGCGAGCTGTGCCCTGCGGTTGGCCGCCTTCGGGTCGACTCCCTGGAGGTGCATCGAGATGAAGCGGCCGGGGTACTTCTTGAAGTAGGTGACCACGTCTCCGACCTGGGGCATCGCGCTCATCT
>Ga0335080_10005563_pt1 | contig 12974 bp, 8 predicted proteins | sample Lox_Sample_34_FD_206720 | JGI IMG/M metagenome (GOLD analysis project Ga0335080, IMG submission 206720) | Soil microbial communities from Loxahatchee National Wildlife Refuge, Florida, United States - Lox_Sample_3.4 | ecosystem: Environmental > Terrestrial > Soil > Wetlands | place: USA: Florida... | reverse complement strand
ACGTTTTCGGCGGGTTTCAGCACAGACCCGATCTCAATGCGAACAGGGTTGTTGAGGTATTTCCCCGCCACTTCCTTCACCGCACGATCTAGCGTGGCCGAATAACAGAGCGTCTGGCGATGCGCAGGGAGCGTGGCCGCGATGCGCGCAATCGCAGGCTGAAATCCCATGTCGAGCATGCGATCGACTTCGTCAAGCACCAGCATCTTCACCTGGTCCATCCGAACCAGCTTGCGTTTCAGGAAGTCCTCAAGCCGCCCGGGAGTGGCTACGATCAACCGTGCGCCGCGACGGATCGCGTCGAGTTGCGGACGCTCCTGCATACCTCCAACCACGAGTGCTACGGTCTGCAGCGGGCTGGTCCGAACTGACTTGAACGCCGTCTCCACCTGCATCGCCAACTCGCGAGTGGGTAGCAGAATCAACGCCTGTGCAGCGTTTCGGTCCTGTGCTCTCTGTAGCATTTCTACGATGGGGATCAGAAAGCTCAGCGTCTTGCCTGTGCCCGTCTGAGCTGTTGCCAGTACGTCCTGGCCTTCCATCGCCGGGGGAATAGCGCCCGCCTGGACCGGGGTAGGAGTTATGAATTTGTTGGCGTCGAGGCGCGCCTGCACGGCGGCCGAAAGATAGAACTCCGAGAACTCTGTCTTCAAAATATCGTCGTTTCCTGGTTCCGGAGCCCGTCTACTGGCATGGTCCGTCGCCTAAGCCCTCTCGGGTGTAGAGGTATTCATAGGAGGCATGCCATGGAGATTCGCACTATTGGTATCGATCTTGGGAAGACAGTCTTTCACCTTGTAGGTGTCAACGCACGGGGAGAAGTTGTGGTTCGCAAGAAGTGTTCACGAACACAGCTGCTTCGGTTTACATCGAACTTTCCTGCGTGCCTGATCGGGATGGAGGCCTGCTCAGGTTCGCACTTTTTGGCCCGAGCTCTGCGCGCACAGGGACACGATGTGCGACTGATGCCAGCCCAGTACGTGAAGCCGTATGTGAAGACGAATAAGAACGACTTCATCGATGCCGAAGCCTGTTCCGAGGCGGTGATTCGTCCCACGATGCGCTTCGTGCCGATCAAGACCGATGAGCAACTCGACCTGCAGTCTCTGCACCGGGTGCGTGAGCGGTGGGTAGGGTGCCGGACGGCGGTGATCAACCAGATTCGGGGGATGCTGCTCGAGCGCGGTATCACGATGCCGAAAGGGCGCCGCCATATCGAGGAGTCATTACCCGGGATCTTGGAAGATTCTGACAACAAGCTGTCGGGTTCCTTACGGGTGTTGTTGCGCGAACTGCGACACGAAATGCAGTACCTTCACGAACAGATCGGTGAGTGCGACAAGCTGATTGTGCGCATCGCCGGCGAGCTTGAAGATTGCGAACACCTGGTGACGATTCCTGGAATCGGGCCGACCATTGCTACGGCCACGATCGCCGCTATCGGCAACGGTGCCGCCTTCAAAAAGGGCCGAGGATTTGCCGCGTGGCTCGGCGTGGTTCCCGGTGAACATTCCACCGGAGGCAAGCAAAAGCTTACTGGTACCAGCAGGCGTGGAAACAAGTACCTGCGAAAACTTTTCCTCCTGGGAGCACATGCGGTGCTGCAATGTAGGACTAAGCAAGATCCGGTCCTCAGTGCCTGGCTCGAACGGCTGGCAACGCGCAAGCGACCTCAAGTAGCTGCAGTCGCTCTCGCCAACAAGATGGCACGCACCGCTTGGGCAGTTTTGAGGAAACGAGAAGCATATCGGCCGCAGATGAAGGCACAAACAGCAGCAGCCTGATGGCCTGCATATGACGCCCGGCACAAAGCGCCAGGCTTGGAAATCGCGGAAGCGATTTCCACATCTGCAGACCAACAACGACTATCGAATTTTTGAGATTCCTGTCAGGTTTGCTGGCGAAACATGAGATGGCAAAAACGGTCGATCCCGGCGCTCCCGAAACCTTCCAAGGGAAAATGCTCGCAAAGGCAGCCACTCTATTTAGGACGAGAGCGCAGCGCATTCCATTCAGGCCAGGAGATCGTTACTCCAATTAAGGCCGGATACATTCGCGCAGACCAATTCTGTCTTCCTCATTTCTCGCTTGCAAAACGGCGGCGGACCATACATTCCCTTGGGCCTGCAATCGAAACCAAACCGGGAGGCACGCACACCAATCTTCCTCAGGCGCGCGCCTGCATTATTTATGCGTAAGGGAGAATCAAATACGTCCCTAGGACTGACCACCTGCATCTCGTTATCGAAAATGCCGGGGCCCGGATCTGCCACACGCTACTTGTACGCCACCGACTGCATGCCGGCTGCACCACACTCCACTTATTAAAGATGAAGAAACGCTTCACCCAGGAGGGGTTACGCTGTAGGGGCTTGGGGAAAAACTGTGCCAGGCTGAATTGCCAACAAAGGGGCAAACCGCCGCTCACGACCAAATCACTGAGCGTAGCCTAAGTATAACATGATTCGGGATTTTACGGCCTGGAACGCTACTGCTGATCCCGCATCCGCGACATGACCTGGCGGAACTCGCGATCGACTTCCTCGCTCTGGCAGGCGGCAGAATCATCCATTGATGGAAGCGGAGCCATTCGTGCATCCGGCAACCCAAGCCGCCGTTTGAGGGCTAGAATCTCCTGGATCTTTTCGCCCGGTATCGCTTTCAGCGGTTTGCCGATTTGCCGGGCAATAACGCAGATCTTGCAGTAGGACTCCAGGATCTCGGTCAGCCACTCGGCGTGCGTTACGGTATCGGACCAGCAGACGACCCCATGGTTCGCTAGCAAAATCGTGTTGTGATCCTCCACGAACGGAAGCACCGACTCCGCGAAGGCCCTTGTTCCCGCTGTTTCATAGCGGGTCAAGGCCGCCGGTCCAATAAAGAGTTCGTACTCTGAGATCAGCCCAACTGGCGGAACCTCCCCCGTAAGCGAAAACGCTGTGGCGTAGGGGGGGTGGCAATGGACTACTGCCCGTGCGAGTGGATTTGCACGATAGATCTCGAGGTGCAGAAACAGTTCGCTGGTTCGGAGCCTGTGCCCAGCGAGGATATTCCCATCGAGATCGGAGAGGCAGATATCCGCGGACTCCATGTCGCGCTTGCTCATCATGGTTGGCGTGCAGAGAACGTACTTCTCGCCCAACCGGCAGCTGATGTTTCCGCCGTTGCCATCCACATACTGCCGTTCCCACAGCTTGCGACCGGTTTGGACAATCTCGGCCTTCAGAGCCTCCGCCTCGAACGAATTCGCCAGTGCGGACTGAGAACTGTCTCCCTGGGATATCCAAAAAGCATTGACGGTCTTTACGACCTCTTTGGCCTGGTCCTGAATCGGATTTGCCCGCTGCTCCATGCCTGATCTCACCGGACGGTTTTTGGGTTGACGAACAGACCCCGCTGACCGTGCGTCCTGCCTCTACATATAGGCCCAAAAGGAGTCAGAGAAGAGTGATGCAGGTCACCGAGCAACCGCCGTCGTCGGCATCCACGCCCGCACGACAAGTGTTCAGCTCATCTCAATCCGCAGTAACGAGCCTTCGCTGGAGGGCCTCAAGCGTCTGTCCCTTTGTCTCCGGATAAGCAAACAGCACGGTGAGAAACTGCACGCCGGTCATCACTGCAAAGAATACAAAGGGCACGCTCTGTCCCAGGTTGTGCGCCACCCACGGAAAAGTGAGCGCAATGATCGTGTTCATGGTCCAGTGGCTGGCGTTACCAACCCCCTGCCCTTTGGAACGCACGTGATTCGGAAACACTTCGCCGATGTACACCCAGATCACCGCACCCTGCGAGAGGGCAAAGAAGGCGATGTAGGTTATCAGAATCCACACCAGCATCCCCTGGTGCGCACTGGTCGAATAGATCCACGCCACACCTGCAAGACAACTCGCCGTTCCTGCTGCGCCAATCAACAGCAGGGTCTTGCGCCCTAGCTTGTCGATCACGCTCATACCCACGATCGTGAAAATCAGGTTCGTGAAACCAATCGCAATCGCCTGTTGGTCCCCGGACAGCTGGCTGAATCCGGCTGCCTGGAAAATGTCATTGAGGTAGTAGAGGATCGCGTTGATGCCCGCAAGCTGATTGAATGCTCCGATCGTGATCGCCAGGAACAGCGGATATCGATACTTCCACTTGAACACCGGTTCATGTGCCGACGCATGTTCTTCGGACAGGGCAGCCCGGATATCGGCAAGCTCGGCATCCGGATCCGGTTCGCCCATCAGTTTCAGCACCGCCAGAGCTTCATCAATGCGATTCTTGGATGCTGACCACCGCGGGCTGCGCGGAATCCGGAACAGCAAGATGAGAAAGCCCAATGCGGGAATCGCCGCCACCCCGACCTGCCAGCGCCACTCCGCCGCGCCCAGGTGTAGAAGCCGGATCAGGTAGTTCGATGTATAGGCGACCAGGATCCCAAACACAACGTTGAACTGAAAGGCCCCCACAAGACGCCCGCGCCATTTTGCCGGCGAGAGTTCGGCGATATATACGGGGCCGAGTACCGATGATGCACCAATCCCCAACCCGCCAACGAATCGGAAAACCATCAACGCGGGCCAATTCCACGCGAGCGCACTCCCAATTGCCGAAATGACATAAAGGACCGCGGTCAAGCGCAGAGTTTCGCGTCCGCCAAGCTTGTGGCCAACAACACCCGCGCCGAAAGACCCAACGACAGTGCCGATCAGCGCGACCGCGACCGTCCAGCCCTTGCCGTAATCGCTCAGTCCGTACAGTTTGACCACGGCATCGATAATCCCGGAGATCACTACAGTATCGAAACCAAACAGCAGTCCGCCGAGTGCTCCCGTAAGGGTCGCCTTCACCAGGTTCACATTGGGTCGCATGTATTTGCAGTCCTCGGAACAACCTCAACATCCTACAGACAGGAGCGCACCCCGGCAAACGCTGGCTCTTGCGTTGAGTTCGCGCTTTTGCTCCAGACCAGTTTCTTCCCGGTCTCCGATTAGCTTTCGACGTGATTGCCGGGGGTCACCACCAGGGCTCGGCAGCGACTCGCTCCGCCCGCGCTCCAGGCAATTGCCATCTCGGTATCGACGTAGACGCAGTCTCCAGCCTCGAGCACTTCATGCATGCCGCCGGCGTCAAGCTGCAGTTTCCCCTCGAGCACATAGACCAAACTGCAAACGGGACGGCCGGCCTCACCCATCGTCCCTGTCACTCCGGGCGGGTATTCAACCATCCTCGCCACCAGCTTGGTGCCGGCGGTTACGGCGTGAAGCGGGATCTGCTTCACCGTCTCCTGCCCTCGGCCATTTCCTGCCAGATGCGCCTTTCGTGTGATCGCCAGGGTGTGCTTCGCCGCCTCGGTAAAGAAATAGCTCAAGCCTACGCCGTACACCCTGCAGATATTCGAAAGGGTCGGGAGGGTTGGAATCATCCGGTCCGTTTCCAGTTTTGACAAGAGTGCCGTGGACAGGCCGGTTTCCACCGCCAGCCGTGACAGTGTCAGATGTTTTTGCGTACGTAGTGTGCGAAGCTTCATGCCGATGCTGTAAGGCTCAAGAGACCAGCGGGCGTAAGACGGTCCATTTGTCATTGAAATAGCCCTCGCTCCGAAGTGTTTCGCGGATGCACCTTCAAATATTTGAAGGATTTCTGAAAGTTCTACTGTGGCGCGTTGGCCGCAAACGCTTTAGCATGGGATTGCCAGTTCGAACGACGCTAAAAGGCCATTCAGAAACTACTGCAAAGGATCACCCCCATGACCCTGTCTTGTTCCCAGTCGAATCGTCGCCTTTTTCCCCTTTTAAGCCAATCAGCATGCCGGTTTGTCGCGATTACAGGTCTCCTGATCTCATCGGCCGCCTTTCCGCGGCATGCCGTGCCCCAGGCACCCGCAACTCCCGATGTGCTCATCCTCAGCAACGGAGACACGCTGCACGGCAAGCTCGTGAATGCCACGGCTGGCAATGTGACTTTTCACTCTGATCCCCTGGGAGATATCTCCGTCGACTGGGACAAGGTGAAGGAGTTGCACACGAACGGCGACTATGCCGTGCTGAGCAAAAACACGCGGTACGGCAAAAAGAATGCAGCGGCCATTCCGGTCGGGTCGATTGAGATGACCAACAAGGCGATCAGTGTCCGCACTCAAACTGCGGCGCCTGCTCCCATCCCAATTGCAGACACGCAGTACGTCATGGACAAAGCGACTCTTGACAGGCAGCTTTATCACCATCCCGGGTTCTTCTCCGGATGGAACGGGGCAGCCACCGCAGGCGCCTCAATTGTTGCCGCAACGCAGAATCAGTACACATTCTCGGGTGGCATTGGTCTGGTGCGCGTCGTGCCAACTGTGACCTGGCTCACCACTCGCAATCGTACGTCGATAGACTTTTTAGGGTCTTACGGAAAAATCACAGATCCGGCCTACACCATCCCAGGGCCACCTCCTACATTCGTTCCGGCGGTCGTTACGAAGACTGCGCTTTACCATGCCGACGCGGAACGCGATGAATATTTCTCGCCGCGGTTCTACGGGCTTGTGATGATCGCTTTCGATCACAACTTCGCGCAGAACCTCGACCTTCAGCAGATCTACGGTGGCGGACTTGGCTGGACGGCGCTGAAAACTCCGAAGCAGGAACTGGACCTGAAGGGGACCATTCAATATGAAAGACAGGCGTTTATCTCCGACTCTTCAGCCAATAAGAACCTGATCGGCTCCACAATATCCGCTCAATACGCGCTCCATGAGAAGTGGGCAACCTACACGCAGGAATTCGCTTACATTCCTGCTTTTAACGACCCCCATGCCTACTCAGCAAATGAAACGAACACTCTCGCGTTTCCGGCCTGGAAGGATTTCGCCTTCTCCATCGGGACCCTCGACAGCTATTTCAATGGCCCGCCAGCGTCTCTGCCCCCCACGAAGCGTAATTCGTTCCAATTCACCATGGGCCTGACTTACGCCATCAAATCGAAGTACTGAACTCACGCTCATTTGGCTGGCAAGCCGCTCCTTGCATGAGCCATCGTTAAGCTGCATTCACTCAGCTCGATGATGGGCCGCTGTTGTTTTTCCCAACACGAAACAATTAGTAACTATCGGACCAAGTTACTATTGCGCCTGCAAAAACTGGCCTTTCATCACATATGTTTCTTGCAGGTTAGATAGATAATGAGTTCGCATTTTTAGCTGACGTGCATGCAACGGAGAAACTTCAGGTTTGATCTTTCCCCCTGGTTTCGATAGCCAGACTCATATCGTCAAAGGAGGCCGCCTGCCTTCGGAGATTGAAAGGGCCCCGAGGCATAGTCCGGAACTTCGAGGAAGAGGATGGTGCGGCACCGGTCGATAACCAGTACTCAGGTCCTGCCTGATCGCGAATTCCTTTTCGGAAATCTACGACTCGACACTGAGGGTATCCTGAGCCGCGGAGATGAGGTCATTCATCTTCCGCCGAAGGAACTCGCCGCGCTGCGCCTTCTGCTGGCGCATGCGGGCCAGATTGTCACCCTCCAGCAACTGAAACAGGCTCTTTGGGGAGATGTCCACGTTACCGACGACAGCGTGCCCAAATGCGTCTCCTCCCTGCGCGAGTTGCTATCTCCGGACGACTGCATCCAAACCGTCTATAAACGTGGCTACCGTCTTTCGGCTCAAGTCCGCAGACATGCGTTCGAGGATCCCGAGGTGCCACCTCGCCTGGTGATCATGCCGTTCGCTGTTGATGCGAATGTGCCCGTGTACCTGGGAGCGGCGATTGCGGAAGAAACCATCGCGTTGCTCACCGGTGATCGCTTTGCACCCGCACACGTGCTCGCGAGAGACTCTGTATTCTCCCTCGTATCACGCGGTCTGAACGCTCATCAAGTGGGACAGGCGCTGCAGGGTGACCTCGTTCTCACGGGAACGCTTCGTCTCCTGCCCGCACAATATCGATTGCGGGTCGAAATGATCCGCGTGTCAGATGGCACCCAGACCTGGGTGGAAGACATGCTTGTGCCACAGACACGATCGGCCGAGTTGGAATCGGAATTGGCGAACCGGCTCTTCATACGTCTTAGCTCCGCTGACTGGGTTTTCTCGCGCGATGCGATTGCACACTCCGGCGCCCGGGAGGATCCCGCCCGGCGTGAGGCCTACGAACTGTTCCTTCGCGGGCATCATGAATGGCAGACACTTCAGCGCCATCGCATGCAGGATGGAGTCCTGCACCTGGCTCGGGCTGTCGAACTTGATCCCACGTTGTATACGGCGCACATCGATCTGGCCAATGCGTCGGTTACCCAGGCGTTTTCGGGCTTTGTCTCTCCGTTGCAAGCAGCACAGCAGGTGCGGCAGGCGGCAGATGCCATCCCAAGTTCATTCGAAGGTGCCGAGGCAGTGCTGCCGGCGCTGGGTTGGATCAGGTTTCATGTTGACCATGACTTGCCGGGAGCCCTGCGCGCTTTCTCGACCAGCGCGCACTTGCCGCACGACACCTCTGTGACGCGTCTTCGCACCATGTTTGCCCTCAGCCGTCATCGCTTCCTCGAAGCAATCGAGTTAATCACTGACGCTTTGCGTGGTGATCCTTATTCACCGTGGCTGAACGCTCGGCTGGCGTGGGCTTATCATCTCTCTGGAGAACGCGGCAAAAGCCTCGCCCAGGCTGAACATGTTCTCGAGATGTTCCCGGATCACGAGAGCGGCAATGTCTACGGTGCAATGATCCTCGCTTTCAATGACCACGCGGACCGGGCGGTTGCTGTGGCCGAAAACCTCGTTCGCAAGTCGCCGTATCTCGATATCGGCACCTCGCTCTATGCCTATGCACTGGCTCGCACCGACCGCGAAGAGGAAGCGCGTTCCATGCTTGAAAGGCTTCAGTGGCTAAGTCGCGAGCGCTTCGTCCTGAGTTGCTTCACGGCAGCGGTGTGTGTCGCGCTTGGCGACCCTGAAGGCGCAATTGCTGAGCTTCAAACCGCTGCCGAAGCCCGGTGCCCGTGGCTTTTTCAAATGCTGGCCGATCCGAGAATTGAAACACTCCGCGACCGCCCAGAGTTTGGACGCATGCTGAAAGTTCTGGAACGGATGGAGGCCGCCGCGGACCGGAAGGGCGGACACGAGACTTGATACCTCGCCCGAACCAGCGCAAGTAAATCGATAAATCTAGCCAAGATCCCTTCCGACCCTGTAGCATTTTCCCGTCTGCTTTTCGCTTCCGAAACAAACGCACTCAGCAGCCACGCTGCCGCATTCCGGAACTGAAGCGCAGCGATGGGAGGAATGACCCTTGCCTTTTCGGCGCTCAATCTCGATCACTCTGCTTGCCTCTGCCTTCTTCGCAGCATCCACGATCGCGCAGCAACCTGCTTATCTCGATACCAAACTCTCTCCTCAGGAGCGCGCACACGACCTGGTCGGGCACATGACGTTGGATGAAAAGGCCGCGCAGCTCGAGGACTGGGCTACGGCAATTCCGCGCCTCGGCATTCCCGATTACCAGACGTGGAATGAATCTCTGCACGGCATAGCCCGTGCCGGTTACGCCACGGTGTTTCCGCAGGCCATCGGAATGGCTGCGACTTGGGACACCAGCATGGTACATAGCATGGGAAACGTGATCTCGACCGAGGCCCGTGCCAAGTACAACCAGGCCCAGCGCGAAGGCAACCACCGCATCTTTTACGGGCTCACTTTCTGGTCGCCAAACATCAACATCTTTCGCGATCCTCGTTGGGGACGCGGCCAGGAGACCTACGGCGAGGATCCTTTCCTGACTGGCCGCATGGGCATCGCTTTTGTTCGAGGCGTCCAGGGCGACGATCTTGACCATCTGCGCGCCATCGCCACAAGCAAGCACTTCGCAGTGCACAGCGGCCCCGAGTCGTTGCGTCACGGATTCAACGTTGACCCCAGCCCGCGCGATCTCGAAGAGACATACCTTCCAGCTTTCCGCGCCACCGTCACCGAGGGCCATGTCCAATCGGTCATGTGCGCCTACAACTCCATCGACGACTGGCCCGCCTGCACTAACAAGATGCTGCTGAAAGATCATCTTCGCGATGCGTGGGGATTCAAGGGCTTTGTCGTCTCCGACTGCGGCGCCATCGTGGACGTCTTCCAAGGCCACAAGAAAACCACCGACATCGAGCACGCATCTGCGCTCTCACTCGAGGCCGGCACCGACCTTTCGTGCAGCATCTGGACGCCTGGCTTCAACAGCCTTGCTGATGCGGTTCGTAAGGGACTGGTCTCCGGAGACCTCGTCACCAAGGCCGCCGAACGGCTCTACACCGCCCGTTTCCAGCTCGGCCTTTTCGATCCGCAGGGTTCCTCGCTTGATCGCATTCCATTCTCTGAGGTCGCATCCGACACCCACCGACAGATCTCGCGCAAGGCTGCCGAAGAAAGCATCGTCCTGCTCAAAAACAATGGCGTACTTCCGCTGAAGACTCCTGGGAAGATCGCCGTCATCGGCCCCACAGCCGATTCTCTTCCTTCGATTCTCGGCAACTACGTCGGCACTCCGCTGCACCCCTTCACACCGCTCGACGGCGTTTTCATGCAGTTCAAGAGCACGCCGATTCTCTACGCCCAGGGTTCAACCCTGGCGGAAGGCGTAGGAGTTCCGGTACCGCGTACGGCCTTCGGGTTAAACAAGGGACTGAAAACGGAATTCTTCGCCACCAGTGACTTGACCGGTCGCCCGGTTGCAACCGAAACTGAGCCCCTTATCCAGGCTGACTGGGAGAATGCAAGGCCTCGGCCCGAAGTGGACACGCACAACTACTCCGTACGCTGGAGCGGCGCCATCAGCGTACCAGCCCCGGGGCATTATGTCTTCACCGTCGAGGTTGGCGACAGCTTCCCCTACTCGCCCGCCGAGGGTTATCGATTTGTTCTCGACGGCAAGGAACTTGGGAAAGGCGACATCCGCACTGGACATGACATGTCGGTGATGGGCAGCTTCAAACCCGCACCGGGGGCATCTCCAACTGCGCCCCCCGTCGAAACCTTTGCAGCCACTCCGAACATCGAAGTGGACTTCAGCGATACCAACGAGCACCAGTTCCAGTTCGAGTACTCGCACTCAGCGGATCAGTCTGGTGGTGGCGTGACTCTCAAATGGATAGCACCCGCACAAGCCCAGATCGATGAGGCCGTCACGCGCGCGAAGGAAGCCAGTGTTGTTGTGGCGTTTGTCGGCCTCTCTCCGCAGCTTGAAGGCGAAGAGATGCCAATCAAGATCCCCGGCTTCAGCGGCGGCGATCGAACCAGTATCAATCTGCCCGCGCCGCAGCAGAAACTTCTCGAAGCCGTGGGAGCCACGGGCAAACCGCTCATTGTTGTGCTGCAGAGCGGCAGCGCCGTCGCATTAAACTGGGCCAACGAGCACGCGGCCGCGGTTCTCGCAGCCTGGTATCCCGGCGTTGACGGCGGAACCGCAATTGCCCGCACCCTTGCCGGCCTTAACAACCCAGCCGGCCGCCTTCCGGTCACGTTTTACTCGTCGACTGAAGGTCTGCCGGAGTTCACGGACTACACCTTCAAGAACCGTACCTATCGCTATTTCACCGGCAAGCCACTCTGGGGATTCGGTTACGGCCTCAGCTACTCGGCCTTCAAATACAGCCCGGTGAAGCTTTCCGCAACCACCCTCAAAGCAGGCGACCCGATCACCGCAACCGTAACTGTGACGAACACGGGAGCTATGAGCGGCGATGAAGTTGTAGAGGCTTACCTGAAGACTCCGCAACAAAACGGCCCAATCCACTCCCTCGTCGGATTCGAGCGGATAAACGTCCCGGCCGGCAGCAGCAAGGAAGTCACCATCAAGATCGATCCGCGCTCCCTCTCAAGCGTTGACGATCAGGGCAACCGATCCATCCTCGCAGGCAAATACACGCTGGCGCTCGGTGGCGCACAGCCACAGGAAACCCAGGCCAAATCCGAAGCCGGCTTCACCATCACAGGTACGCAGCCCGTGCCCAAATAACACGAGAGCAGCGGGTGACATTCGCGCAATGCGCCCGCTGCGTTCTCCACCCTTTCATTCAGTGATCACCCTGTCCGCCCATTCCACCAGCGAGACGAAGATCGTCGGGTTCCCAAATTTCGCACCCCACGGATCAAGGTCGGATTGCAGTACTGACCGCGCACGGCTGCAGGCTCCGCAAGCGTAGATCTGGACACGTCTTTCGGCAATCTTCGCCATTGTTTGCTCGAGCGGCGGCCAGCCTACGGGTACCACGGCCGAAGCAACCGACTTCCGCATGAGCGAAACGGCCTCGCCAAGCAAAAATATCTGCACCGTGTGTCCGGCTTCAGACAGCGCCAGTCCGTGCAGAAAAGGAAATGCCGCTTTGGTCGGATCGTCCGATCCCCACGCGCTCTTCATCATGATGTTCAACTGCTTTCGATTGCTACTCTGCCCCCATCCAGACGAAATGCCGATCAGGGGAAGCGCCAGAGCCTGGCGAAGAAACGAACGCCTTGCCATTATCGACCTCCGGGGCGTGGTGCCGAAGTATAGCAGTTCCCTGTACGGGCTTTTGCTAAAGCCGCATCAGTTCGCTGCAAGGTATCACCCGGTGACCCGTATCACACCCTCGCAGCCTCTAAATGCTGAATCATTCTTGTGTGCACTGGGCCGGTGCGCATGAAGGACTTTGATCCTTCTTCGCCCGATGGGAGCGAGCCGGGCACCGGCGATCGGAGTCATCGATTCATGTACAGGATCATCGAAGCTCGGCCTGTGGGTCTCAATATCAAGCAGTTCACCATTGAGGCCCCCCGCATCGCGCGCAAACAGAAACCGGGACAGTTTGTCATCTTGCGCCTTCGTGAGAGAGGCGAGCGGATCCCCCTCACGATCAAATCTGCCGATCCGGTTGCCGGGACCGTAACCATCGTGGTGCAGGGCGTAGGCAAAACGACCAGTATGCTCAACTGCCTCGAAACAGGCGACTTCGTGCTCGACATCGTGGGTCCCCTGGGCAAACCGTCAGAGATCGAC
>Ga0335080_10005562_pt1 | contig 12974 bp, 16 predicted proteins | sample Lox_Sample_34_FD_206720 | JGI IMG/M metagenome (GOLD analysis project Ga0335080, IMG submission 206720) | Soil microbial communities from Loxahatchee National Wildlife Refuge, Florida, United States - Lox_Sample_3.4 | ecosystem: Environmental > Terrestrial > Soil > Wetlands | place: USA... | reverse complement strand
GGAGAGGACACCGCTGACAATCCCGAGGAGCAGGAAGATGATGCACCGGATCCGGTTACCAAAAAATATATTTTTGGTGAAATGAAGAGAATCCGCGATATACATTAGGAAATCCATTTATTTTTCCTTTTCAAAGATAGAATTCGCCCATGGAGATGGTCTTGCTCGTCTCCTTGTCCACGACAAACCAGCTGATCTTCGTATTGTTCGTCAGGATCATGCTCCCGAACTGCATCCCGGATCCACTGCCGGCATCATCGCCTTCGATAAAGAACACGTCCCCGGCCTTGATGGTGGTATCGCCATTGCCTCCGCTGCTTCCCACGGCCTCGAATTTCCGGATCCTGCTGCCGACATCGATGACGGAGAGGGACGTTTTGTTATCCCGTGCACGCAGAATCACCTGGATGGAACTGAGCGTGAACGGATCCCCGCCATCATGTTCGAAATAAATCCGGTCTAGGTCAGGGTTCGGCGTGACCCGGATCGAACTCTGGGGGCTCTTCTCGACACCTCCGGAAAATCCACCGGCATACGTGCTCACGACCGCCGCGATCATGACCGTCACCGCAAGCATAAGCATAACACCGACAACTGGTGAGACCGCGTCCGCGATATCCCTGCCCGGACTCACACGACCACCACATCTTTGTCGAAGATTACCATGCCGCTCGGGATGTGGACTATCTTGACCGTGACAACAGCACCCGTATGGTATCCGTTATCCGGATCCGAAGTATCGAAGTTGAGAAGATAGTTCAGGGCAGGATTTGTGTGCGGTTCTTCCGGCCCGCAGAACTGTGCCGGGGTAACAAGCACATCCCCGGCCATCAGGACTGCCGATGCATTCCCGAACCAGCTTTTGTAGCCGGTACCGGAACTCTGGAGCGGGGAACCGAACCGGTCCTGGTCGTTGATGAACAGGACGCCGCTCTTTGTCCCGGAATCAAAACCGCTGCTCCATGCATCATTCCCTGTCACGGCCTTCTCACCGAGCAGGGAGCCCTTGATCAGCTGTCCCGACTCGTTTCGGAAATACGTGGTAATACTCAGGTCCTTTGTCTGGAGAGCATTCCCGCTGATGTGCTCGATCGTCATCGCAGGGGCGGAGAAACTGCCATACGATTGGTTCTCATAAAAATGGACTTGGAGGATTGCAGACGGGGCTTTCTTTTCGGAGCCGGAAAGTCCCCCGGCAGCCGAACTGACGATGGCGGCAATTAAGACCGTCACCGAAAGCATAAGCATGACCCCGACTACCGGGGAGACTCCGTGTTCATTCCGATACGTCCTGACAATTCTCATACCAATTCCTGTTAAAAGAAATAATACTTTTTTTACATAATGTAACACTCAATGATATATGAAATTGTCTAAAAATCTTTCATGGCCTCGTCACGGTAAGTTCATACGTATTCATATAAAAGTAAAGATTCTGGTAAATTCCAGTTTTACAAAAAGATAATTTTTTATTACTTTATACCGAATTAGCCTGTAGATAAAATACAGAGCAGGATACTTTGCCGGACATCCAGCAACCATGGAATAATGTGTACTGCGCCAGACATGGCAGATATACGGCAGCATGTACCGGATGTGATCCAGCGTGAATCCCGGGATGGGGAATGACACGGGGGTATCTGAGGTGGTCGGGGAGATGCTCATGATCGTCCTCGTCATTGTGTTACTCTCGGTGTTCGCTGCAGCACTGTACAATTTTCTCCCGGTAGATCGCGATCCAAGTATTTCCGTTATAATGAGCAATGACCGGCAGAACATCACTCTCTGGCATAAGGGTGGGGACTGGGTGAAATTTGAAGACCTGACCATCGTAGTCGGGAACGAGACCACACACCGTTCATTTTCCCGGAAGAATGGGGATCTTATCCTTGTCCCGAATAAAACCGTGTTCGATCTCGGGAGCAATATCACCGTGCAACTGCCTGACGGGCTTGAAGGGAATGAGACCGTCAAGCTGGTCACACCCCATACAGTAATCTATACCGGGAAGGTCAGCCTGTGAAGGATGATGCCGTGGCCCCGGTGGTTGCTGCGATGCTCATCCTTGCAGTCGTGGTCACGTTTTTTGCTGCATGGAATGCCTATTATGTTCCGTCCATGAAAGCGCAGTCCGAAATTGCGCATATCAAGGATGTCGAGACCGGGTTCCTGCGATTCTCATCGGATATCGGTACTGCCGCTTCCCTGAAAAAGAACATGAGACTGTCCGAACCAATCCCGATGGGCGGCGGGGATTTCATGTTCGATCCGGTAAAGTCCGGCGGGGAACTGAAGATCTGGAATGCTTCCCCCTCGGGATACCTGCGGCTGAACTGGACGAGCGAAATAAACCCTGACCCCCGGGATCGTTATTTCGGACTGGTCAAATTCACCTACAAACCGGTGAAAAATTTCTGGCAGGATCAGGGATACGGGTGGAGCTATGGAAACGTATATGTCCTGAACACGGAACGCAACCTCTCGACACCGTTGCAATTCTATAGCATGACAGACGTCACGTACGGGCTGGCCGGGTCACTTGTTGATCTCGAGGCCCTCCCCTCGCCTTCCAGCCCGGGCAACTGCTCCTCGATTACCATACACGTGGTCAATATTACACCGGATAGCCGGCATTCCCGGGTCACCGGTAACGGAAACGGCATGCTGTTGCTGGAGAGCACGGTAAATACGGTCCGTTTTATCAACGCCACCAGCATGAATATCGGTCTTTCTTCAGCACTTCCAGAGGGGGTTCGTGCAACCGTGTGGGACTCCATGAACACGAGTGTCGATGAATCTCTTGACCAGTGCCTGAATATTCAGCGGGGCTCCCCACCGGATCCTGATCAACATGAAATCCCCCTTGCGTTCAATACCTATCCTTATCCCAATATGACCCTGGTTCTTGAAACAACGGAGATAACGGTGGGGGCAGAATGAGACCGGTTCATGCAGGGATTGAAATGCCGGAAAAAATTTCATGGTCCCGTAAATCATGGATTAATATATTTTCAACCGGATCCTTGTAGTTATATCCGGGAACCCGCCTTACCGGTACCCGGTACCGGAAAATCAGGGGTTGAGAGTATTCCTTCTCCGGAACGAATGTCATTCTCGCACCGGGTGCACGAGAGATCCCCATTGATCCATGTCCGGATCTCATATCCGCAATGCGGACAGATCCGGACGGGGATTGCCATCTGCCTGGCATCATCGGCGAAATAAGGTTCCGGTAAACGAGTATCATAGTCGATTCCGCCGGAGTCGGTACTATCCGGAATCCGGTCAGCTGTTTTCCCCGCACCGTTTCCTGCAAGAACAGTACTCACGATTCCGGTGGTGCGTATTCCCCGGGTTGAGCGGATGCAGGTATGCAATAACTTTACAATCGTGTTCATAAAATAACATCGGAAGAAAAAATCATAATACTGGCGTTGAGTGAAAAAATTTTTTCATCTACTCTTCTGGTAAAAAGTATTACCAGAATTCCCGGGGGGGGAATCGGATGTAAACATTTAGAACTTTTTATTCTCAGAAGGGGAATCCCCCGTCTTCCCTGAACGGGATCTGCAGATCGTTTTTACTGACGATAAACCGATGGAGGAAACACGGCATACTCCCAGGATTCGGAAGGCCTGTGCAGAATTACTTTGGGAAAAATAGTATTTTCCGGGACGTGCAACTCCCCTCAAATCACCGGGCCGGTATGATCAGCGAACGCTCACCGGCCGGATCAAACTCGCGAATTGCCCCCCGGGCAAACTCCTTCCTTGGTTCCGCGAAGTTGAATTTCATCGAAGGGTCTGCAAACGTGATCTTGACCCGCGGATCGAAACAAAACGCATCGGCCCGGCCGAGATGCGCACTCGCAACGATCGCCGCATACTCGCCCTGGTGACCCACGTTCATCGCGTAATTAGGGTAGTTCGGGCCCCGTAGTTCACCCATCGCGCCCCGGTCCGGCTCCATCGAGAGCGAATTGGCAGAGCCGCACTGGTCCTGCAGATCATAACCGAAGAATCCGAGCCGCGACCAGCCGTCCTTGTGGATGATCATCGAGAGATACCATGCGTTCAGGCCTGCATTCGAGTTGCCCGTAGCGATGGACGTCGATACCCCGGCAGCAGCGGCCATCACGGCTGCCCGCTGGGATCCACCGAAGTGGTCCTCCATGAGTGTCGGAAACTTCTCGTACTGTTCCATACTGTACAGGGTTACTTCCGTTGCTATGTCGTTGACGATATCCTGCGTGGGCCTGATCACCTTGTCAGGTCCCGGCTCACGGTAATTATACCCGAACTTGTCCTTGACATAGTCCATCCCATAATAGACAAAGTCGTCGAGGATGTTATCGGTATAGGCAGCGGTTGCGTACTGGGTGAACCCGACACCTCCAGACATGTAGGATCCGAGCCAGATCTGGTCGAAGAGTACGGCACCTGCCGCCACGACTTCGAGAGCAGCATGCGCCGGGTCATCGGGGTACTTCCGGTCTGCCTGGACCATGTCGGAGAACATCCCGAACTTGATGCCGCCCGGTTCATTGGGACCCCGGGCCCTGCGGGCCGGGAGATGGGAGCCCATCTGGATCACACCGGCATGTTTGGCAGCAAACGAAAGGTCGGCCACTGCTGCCTCGCCCGCACATGTCCGGTATGCGGCAATGAACGACATTCCGATCTGCATCGCTGACCACCGGCTGGTAGTGCCGCCATCGCAGGTCCTGACCACGATGGTCGGGACGTGGATGGCCTGGTACATCGACTTCCCGATTTCGGCCTTGAGGGCCTCGGCCTGCTTTTTCGGGAAGAGTTTCTCGATGTCGAGCAGGTACTGCGGCTCGATTTCGTCCGCCACCTCGTCATTCCCGGTGAAGACTTTGACATAACAATCGTCGACGAGCCCGGGGTTCGTCTCCACCATGTGTTCCTGGACGACCGCACCACCGGGCATTGCATGGTTGAGGATGTGAAGATACTCGTTGATCGTTTGCGGCGTCACATCCTTTCCCAGCCGTTTCTGGAGGGTGTTGTGGGCAATATCCATGCCCACGATGATCGTCCGCTTGATCTCATCGGACATCTGCTGCATGGCCGAGTTATTCACAAAGTGGAGATCGTCGCCTTCAACAAACGTGCCGGTGCCCGAGACCTCGTAGGTCATCAGCTGCCGCTGGCCCATCGGGATGCCATTCAGGTGGCAGTGCTCGGGATCGTACATCGATATCCCGCGATCTGCCACGATCTTCTTGGTCTCCTCCATGAACTCCCGCTTACGGGGGGACTGGCGGACGCCGCCGAACTTATAGAATTCGGTTTTCTGCGATTCGACATCCTGCGCCTTAAACTTCTCTTTTAAGGCATGCAGGAATTTTTTCTGGGCATGCTCAATTGTTGCCATGGTCGTTCAGGCCTCCTTTGGCACGAAGCCGTACCTTGTCCGCAGGGTATGGATCCGCTGCAGGTATTCGACATATTCGCGATCATCCCGCAGGGCGGTTCCGACAAGGGAGTGGAAGATCGTGGCATGCCCCTTAAGCCATGCCTGGCCCAGGGGTTTTCCCACGTCTACCGGACGGTTGAGCGGGAGACCGATCTGGTCTTTCACGTACCGGACTATCCCGTCCTTTCCCAGCACGCAGCGCTGGAGGGCATCGAACTGCATCCCGTCTTCTGAGAGCCGCAGCGAGTGGCCGTGAACGGTAGCTCCTCGGAGACTGACGAGTGCCGGATCGAACATTTCGGTCTCGATCAGGAGCCGGCAGTACTGTTCGAGATCCCGCTCGCGGCATTCGACGATCTGCCGTCCCGAGAGAGTGCCGGGATCGATGGCCCGGAAACGGTACATCTCGGCATAGGTCCGCTGGTAGGGCTGGCAGGGGGCATTGAACATCGAATCGGCGAACTGGACGTACCGTACCCGGTCGCCGTGCTTTGCCCCTTCCGTGGGTTTCACCAGCCTGCGCATGGGACAATCCGGCTCCTGCTGCTCAGAGAGCGGTGGATGCATGGTCTTGAAGCTCGCGCCGGGAGCCCGGTGGCCGAGAACGAGGACGATGTCCTCGTCCGTGATACTTCGCACGACGGTGAGTTTGTGCCCGGGGTCCATCTGGTTGCGCCGGTTGACGGCAACGACCGATGTGCCCGGCCCATATTGGGGCCTGCGCGCCGTCACAGTTCGCACCCCCCGCAGACCCGGTCCCCATGAGGATGGATGATCGAAGGCTGTTCCTTCCGTTTTGGATCTACAAGACCGATAATCGACGGATCCGCCCCTGGGCCGTACTTTGCATAATCAACGAGACTTGGCTGAGTTTTCATGAACTTTCCCTCCTGAACATAGCACGGGAAATCCACGAAGAAGTCATCGCAGATAGCGCGGATCTGATCGATTACGGACCTGTCTTCAATTTCAAGGGTTACTGTGCCGACCTGGACATGAAGGTCCACGATATTTCCGGCAATCTCGATGCTCTTCCGCAGGTTGGTCTCGTTCTTCGCGCCCCGGGCAGGGCCATAGGGGACGACAAGCGGTATGTTCTGGCCGTTCAGGAGCATCCTGCGGATGCCGGGAACGGGAACGATCCGGTCAAGCAGCCGTTTGGTCGTGTCCGGGCCAAGGAGACGCATCGGGACAATCCGGCACTGGGGATAAGAAACCTCTTTCATGGATCACACCACCCGCGCGATCTGGTGGATCGGTTTAGAAAAGACATCCATCTTCCCGTAGGTCTCGCCCATGACCTTGGAGGTTCCCTCCGGTGCAAACATCTGGGTGCCGGCATCCATCGCGGCTGCGGCAACGACACAGGGGATCGCCATGCCGTACGCGTGGCGGGTGACCACGTGGTTGCCGTTGAAGATGCCAGGACCGCCGCCCCCATAGATCGAGTGGCTGAAGAACGAGAATCCGACGGCCGTTCCCATTACGCGGCCGAAGTCCGCGCCGGGAAGACCCGTCTCGTGCTCGATCAAGTCATTAAAGTAGAGGAGCGTGGACGAGACTGCCTGCACGAACCTGCCGGCCCCGCAGTTGACGATGCTTGCCGCAAGGGTACCGGCCGAGACATACGCGTTCCACATCATCGGATCCTTCGTGTCATAGAACTGGAAGTACCCGCCTTTCTTGCCGGGCGTGATAACCCGGTCCTCGATCGCCCGGTCAACAAGCGACTGGACAACGGAACCAACGGTACCGGTCTCTCCGTTCTCCTTCACGATGTCGTAGACCATGTTGTTGGCGTTGAGCCCCTGATATGCATAGCAGAGGAGCTGGTTGCGCTCGAACGGGCCTATGGCACCGCCCATCTCGAAGACACCGGCCATTTCATATGTCGATGCGAGTGCTGCTCCCTGGAGAGCGTTACGGTTAGTCATCATCACGAAATGATTGACGCTGATGTTGCGCAGCGCATACCCGATCCCCTCGTTGTTCTGGGGAATGGTAAGAATTGACGTGACGAGTGCTCCTTCCATATCCTGTGTATGGGGGTAACTGCCCCAGGCAGCCGCCTTGACGGTTGAGGCATTGAAAGCGTCAATATTGAACTCATCCACGATGGCGTAGGTCACTGCGGAAGCCACCGCTGTGATCGCTGCATCGTACGTGGATGCCCCGCTGAGCCGGAGCGTGGGGGCTTTGACGAGCAGGAGCTTGCCCCCGTTGAACTGCTGGATTTCCGTATCATCGCCTTCTTCAACCTGTACCATCGTTTTGATCTTCTCGATCAGGGCATCTTTCCGCTCCATGATCGGGAGGTCGAGTTCCCGGCCCGGGATACGACCCTTGCCGAGCTTTGCCGTCTTCAGGGCCTCCTCGATCCCGGCAAGGTTCACGTTGATCGTCCGTTTGGTCAGGTCAACAATCTTCTGCGCCGCCGGGTTGAGCAGCGGGCTGATGCGGTGCAGCTGCACGCTGCTCTTCAGCAGTTTCCCTTCATCGGAGTACAGGTCGACAGTTTCAGTATAATGGGCCATGCTTATGTCCCCCCGTACCCAAAGCCTGAGTTACAATAATACCGGTATATGCGGAGAGATCCGTTCCTTTCAGTCATCAGAAAACGATAGTTCATAATAACACCTTTTTGAAAATTCTTATGATTTCATAGTACAAATGTAACCGGATTATTAATAGTATAAACTTTATAGTAATGCAGTAACTATGGAGGAAGAAAGCGACCATCTCTGCCTGTGTTGTCTTCGCGGCATCATGCCCACCATATCCAAGAAATGGGCGATCTGCATCATCTCTGAACTTGGCAGGAGACCATCTATGCGGTTCAACGAGATCATGAAAGATTGCGGGGAGATCAGCCCCAAATCGCTTGCCGATGTCCTGAAGGATCTCCAGGACACGGGACTCATCGAACGGATCGCGTATTCAGAGATTCCCCCTCGGGTCGAATACACGCTGACGGAACATGGACTGGATCTGCGGGAGGCACTGGTTCCCCTTTTGAAATGGGCTAAGCGGCACAACCAGTTGTACTTGAGTTATCGGAACCCATCTCTTGCGAAGGCGCCGGATCCATAAAAAATCTCATGAGCCATTCAGTGCCGGTTATGCCGGAAATGAACGGCATCGACATACTCAACCATTTGCGATCTGTGGGGAATCCTGGTATGCGCCGGCATAAACAATATCCCGGTACAGGTTCTTCGGCCCCAATTTACACCCCTCATTCCGGGAAATTGAGATTATCACCGGGCGCAGGTCAACAACAGAAATATAATAGCCTGGCTTTTCAGCCTTTACTGCAATAAAATGCTGTTCGTTTTTTGTCGTGAGGTTTGAGGGGATCCTTAATCCGTCAGGATCAATAATCGACGGGGATAACGTCTCGGGATCAATATACTCATCGGCCCTCATTGAATCCCCATACGTAACCCCGATCTCAATCTCACTTCCCGGACGGGCCGACCGTTCAAGCCAGATCTCATGTCCCCCCGCCATAAGAGCAAGTTTATCCTTGTGATTTTCCATCATAACAATTTCCCGGTCACCCGGAATAATCGGCCTCCAAAAGTATTAAAAAATTTCTAAAAACGTAGCAAAAATTAATAAATATTTGTAAATAATACATACTATACGCAAATAAATTCCGGCTCATGGCTCATGAATCCTAGTTTATTCAATGGTGCGGAGAACGCTTGTGACATATCCTGAGATTGTAATTGCCGGGTGCGGGAACCCCTTGTTTGCTGATGACGGATTCGGTCCTGCGGTAGCAGAGGAATTAATGAGGTGGAGATTACCGGATAACATCCTGACGCTTGACGTTGGTACGAGTAGCTCCCAGTATCTTTTCTCCATGCTTGACCCGGATACGACAAAAAAACTGATTGTTGTCGATGTAACAGATTTTGGCGGGAAACCCGGTTCGGTTATTGTGTTTCGCATTGGCGATCTTCCCGCAGAAAGTATTCGGGATGCCCATTATGATGGCATTATCGAATCCATCAATGAAGTACGCAATAAGATTGAGATCATCATTGTCGGTTGTCAGCCAAAGCGCGTGACATATCCGGGTATGGAGATTGAACTTTCTGCCGAGGTAGTACGCGCTATTCCGGTTACGGTCCGGAGGATATTCGATCTCCTGGGGCTGGATTATAGGACGATATCTGTTGAACGTTACCCGTATAGATACCGGAATAAATTGCAAGGTGACAAAAGTGCCAGCTATGAGAGCCCGCTCAACTGCACCTTATCCGTCTCTTGAAGTTCTGAGGATTATGGATCTGAATATGACAAAATTGCAGGAGATTTTACCTGATTCATCATCGTTGCACAGTACTTCATTCAAGTGATCTCCCGCCCCTCCTTTCATCTCCCCCCACACTTTCCCGATCTTCATCCAAAAATCAGATCAGAACTGCACTAAATAGGCGGATTTTCAAGCCTGTATAAAACCCGGAAAAGCAAAATACCGACAAATTCCCAAAATTTCAAAATCCGCCCTTTCTATTTCCCAAAAAAACGCGACTATCAAAAAACCGAGCTTTCAAATCGGGCTCCGATTGCCAAACGGGGTGTTTTACGGGGAGTTATTTTTCAGGAAAGAGGAGGCCTCCAAAAACACTCAAAAAGGGGGGATTGGGAGTCACCCTCCCGACAGGTCCGACGGTCCCCACCGGTTCCCCGGCAGGGGCGGGACCGTGAAGGGACAGACGAACTCTTCCCGCCGGATCGGGAACCTGGCACCGGCCTCGGCCTGGTCCGGGCCGGGAGAATTCTCCCGGATGGGGCGGGCAAAGGCATACTCAGGCATGGACTCATGCGGGATCCGGACGATCTCGTTTTCCAGCACGATGAAGAACTGCCATGTTCCTTTCGACGACCGGACCCAGAGCTCCCGGACGAGTCCCGCGGTCACCGGGATTGCGCGGAGCCGGCGCAGGTCGTCTGCGCACGCGGCCTCGATGTCGCTGAAGATCCGGATCTCGCGGCGGAGCCGTTTGACCCGGACATAGACGATCGCGAGCGCAAGGTGGATGGCGAAATCGTACAGGATTCCGCGGCCGGCCTGGTTCTCGCAGAGATTTCCCTGCCGGGCCGCGATGATCTTTGCTTCGCGGAGGGCCTGCTCCGGCCGTGGTCCCCGGGTCATCCTTCACCTCCTTCCCCGGTACCGCGAGCCGTTTTTCTCCGGCTTCCGCTCGGGATCGTAAGGGAGCGTGCTGCCTCCAGGCCGGTTGCCCTTTCCGTACCTCGTCCGGTGCACGGGCTTGCAGCAAAGGCATCCTCTTCCACCGGTCCCGTTCCAGATCCCGGATCTATCAAAGACCCGAGAACGGGAACTGCATGAACCGCTTCTTCCATCGTGGGGCCCGGCGGGACCATCACTGCCGGCTCCGGCTCGCGCTCCCGAAGTTTCGACCGGGTCCGGACCGAGACATTGTACGCGCGCCACCGGGTCCGCTTCACACTGATCCGGTAGATCCGGGTCCCTGTCTGCCGGACGAACTGGAGGATCAGGAGCGGCAAAAGATGGAGGGGGACATCGCGCTCATCGTTCGACCGTATGCCGTAGGTTGCGGCACGCTGTTCGCGGACTGTTGCTTCCGTCACGCGATCCTCCGCTGGTGGAACGAGAGGATCTTCCGCTCGAACCCCAGGTTTTTCTTCCGGAGCCGGTCCGAGAGGCGTTCCGGAAGACGGATGAGCTGCCCGATGGTGCTCATCTCATCCGGTTCCCGGACAGGGATATTCTTCTTGTTCCGCTGCGGGATCTGCGGGGAGACACTCATGGTCCCGCCCCGCTGCCAGCAGATCTTCCGGCCGGCCCGCCGTCGGATTTCCGGAGCTTGTCACTGATTTGTGCCAGCCTTTCGCTGAGTTCCTCCATCTCATCCCGGCAGTCACCGATTCTGCGGAAGATCTCCTCGTTCATCCGGTCCTGCCGCTCCATCAGGGAGCAAACGAGATCCTGGGCGCTGCGCTCGAATTTCCTGTACGGGATCTCCGGGTCGGCCCCATGGAGATCCACGAGAGTCTCTTTTCTCCGCGAACACCTTTTCGGAGATGAAAGCGGGATGCCGGCTGAATAAAGCGCCGTCACCCGGTCCGCGAGTCGCGGGTTCTTTACCGGTTTTTTCGGAATTTCAGGATTTGGAGAATTTTCCGGTCCCGATCCGGTCGGTCCGGCCGGGGTATTTTCCGATGGGGAAGGATACTTCCCAGTACGGTTATCAGGTTCGATAGTATCACCCTCGTCTGGTTTTTTGTGTTCCTGCTTCGCACTCCACTGGAGAGCAGACCTGCCCGTATACCATGGAATCAAATTCCGGGCCTTCTGACACTGATCGGGACAACAGACCGGCTCCTGGAGCCCGGTATATTTCAAAGACGGCTGGACAGTCCGGTCCTTCCGGTCCGATCAGGCATTCATGCCCGTTCTATGTATACGAAAAACGGCAGGGGGAGCTCCCCGGGCACCTGCGGATAGGTTTCCCACGTCACTGCAGCCCGGCAGTCTGGTTCCGGTGCAGGTGCCGGGATAGTCGGACGAGGTACCGTCCGGGTCCTGCTCGTCATTGTCGGAGCGGATCCGGATCCGGTATCCCGCGATCGCAAGCACCACGATGAACCCGGAGACGAAGACCGCGGCTACGCGCTCAGCCTGCCTGATTGCGCGGCGGGCTTCAATCGCCTTAATTATCGGGGAAGTTGCGATGTCGGGCTGCATATGTGATGTAAGTACGGAAGCGGGATTTCGTTATATATTTATTGGTCTTTAGAAATTAAAAACATCAATTAATCTCAGGCTTATAGATTGGAGCGATTGGTCACAGGGCATCTGCGAAAATTTCGTTCGCCGGAAAACGGGATATCGTTCTCATGAAATCGAACCGGGCAGGGCAGAATTATGTATCCGCAAATTCAAACCGTTTTCATCGGGATGGTAAAATGAACCTGAAATTATTAAATCCCGGCAGCCGGTGCCGGAAAATTTCTGAGGTACAAGGTGGGGGACCATGAATATATGCCGGACAACCGTTGTCCTGGTCCTGCTCGTACTCCTTGCGGCAATAGGTGCCGGATGCACAGGCACTTCCCCGTCTGCATCTCCCGCAACTCCCGTGCGGGGAGCGTCAACGACCGCATCGCCTTCCGCAACACCGGTCATAACGTCCGCGCCGCAGACGCAGACAATCGCAGCGGCAGCTCCTGCAAGGAACACACCCACGGTTTTCACCGGCAGTTACCACTGGGCCGAATACCGGAATAACATGTCGACGACCATGCCCCCGAACCCGAGATTCCAGTGGGAAACCCAAAACCGGGTGGAACGCTCATTGTGTACCTGGCAGGGAAATCCGGCGGTCTGCTACAAGACCACGCAGACCGGTGATTACAGCGAATGGGTCGGAGGAAAGCTCGTTGATACGAAAAACGGAGAATCCATCCTTGCCGGGGAAACGTACGGGACAGATTCCGATACGCTTCTTGCCGGCACCCTTACAGATACCATA
>Ga0335080_10005561_pt1 | contig 12975 bp, 11 predicted proteins | sample Lox_Sample_34_FD_206720 | JGI IMG/M metagenome (GOLD analysis project Ga0335080, IMG submission 206720) | Soil microbial communities from Loxahatchee National Wildlife Refuge, Florida, United States - Lox_Sample_3.4 | ecosystem: Environmental > Terrestrial > Soil > Wetlands | place: USA... | reverse complement strand
TCTCTACTTGCAGCTGCCCGGCGAGGACGCAATCGGATTCCGCGCTCTGGCGCAAAGAAGCCGCCTGGCCGACACCATCAAAGACAGCGGCGCCGTGAGCATGTTTCCACCCCTGGCAGAAGACTGGTGGGCCGAAGTTCAGGCGCAAACTCCGTGGAAGAACTTCAGCCGGGACGACTTTGCCCGTCTCAAGGAGAAATATGGCGTGACCTGGGTGGTCGTCCAACAGCCCGGCGTCCCAGGGCTCAACTGTGCCTATCAGAACCAGACTGTGCAGGTTTGCCAGTTGCCCTAATTCGGCTTCTAAACCGCATTTCTTGGCCAAAACCCGCGCTTCTGACGAATCCATCAGATACAATCGAACATAATAGGAGACCCCGAAGACATGTCCACTGCCCCAGCGGTCCAAGCCCCAGACCGGGTTTTCCCCTACGAACGATGGGACCCGTCACTGGCCGCGCTGGCTTTGCAATACCGCAACAACAGTCCTTGCCCTCACATTCTGCTGAAAGATTTCTTGCAGCCCGGCATCGCGCTGACCATGGCGAAGGAATTTCCCCAGCCCACGACCGACGCCTGGACGCAGTACAAACACGCCAATGAAAACAAGCTGGGCATGCCCAGACGGGAACTGTTTCCGCCCACCATCCGCGCTGTCGTAGATGAGTTGAATACGCCGGAATTTGTGGCCTGGGTCTCGCAGTTGACCGGAATTCCGAACTTGATCGCCGATCCCATGCTCGAAGGCGGTGGACTTCACCAGTCCGGCCCCGGCGGATACTTGAACGTCCACACCGATTTCTCGCAGCACCACTTCCACACCAGCTGGCATCGCCGGGTGAATTTGATTCTCTATCTGAATCCGGACTGGCAGGAGCAGTGGGGCGGTTCGCTTGAGCTGTGGGAGCGCAACATGGCGCGCTGCGCGGTCAAGTATCCGCCGTTGCTGAATTACGCACTGGTCTTTACCACCGATGAAAGGTCACTGCACGGGTTCCCTGATCCGTTGACCTGCCCGGAAGGGCAATCGCGCAAGAGCATCGCCCTGTACTACTACACGGTCGAAAAGGACGCGAAGTTCTCGGGGCACTCCACCGATTATTTTGCGCGGCCCCAGGACGGCTGGAGAAAATCGGCAATGATCTGGCTGGATAAGAAAGCGCTCGACGTGTACTCGCGCGCCAAGGCCCGATTCGGCTTCACCGACGAACTTGCCAGCATGGTGCTGGGGTTTCTGTCGCGCAAGAAGTGAGCTACGCTGAGCGCACCGTCTCGCTGCTGCGAGCGTAGTAGGTAGGATAACCGGGCTCGAGTTTGCGGCCCTTCTCGCTGAACATCCGAAAGTGCATCAGGCCCATTCTCTGCAGGGTAAACTGCAAGGTCGTCAGCAGCACTCCAAAACCATAATCTACGCTGCGCCGGAAGTTGATCGACGAAGCCTCTTCAAAGTACTTGGTGGGGCACGAGACCTCGCCGATACGAAAACCGAAATGCGCGCATTGCGCCAGCACCTGATTATCGAAAACGAAGTCGTCAGAATTTTCCAGCAAGGGAAGCTCCGAGAGCACTTTGCGACTGAAGGCGCGATAACCGGTGTGATATTCGGAGAGCTTGATCCCCAGAAACAGGTTCTCGACCGCGGTCAGAAGACGATTGGCGACGTACTTGTAAAAAGGCATCCCTCCGCGCAGCGCGGTTCCTCCGATGATGCGCGAACCCAGGACGACGTCATACACATCGTAAGCCACCATGCTGGCCATGGCTGTGACCAGAAGCGGAGTGTACTGATAGTCCGGGTGCACCATGATGACTACGTCAGCGCCGGCGGCCAGCGCTTCGCGATAGCAGGTTTGCTGGTTTCGTCCGTAGCCGTAATTCTGGTCGTGGACAAAGAGTTGCAAGCCCAGCTGCTTGGCGAGTTCCACGGTGCCATCGGAGCTGTGGTCGTCCACCAGAATGCGGATATCGACCAGGTCCGGCAACTCCCGAATGGTCGCTTCCAACGTTTTCTCCGCGTTGTAAGCGGGCAGAACTACCGCAATGCGCTTGCCGTTGATCATCCCATCCTCAAGCACTCAAGGCTGACATTTCGCCGCGTTTCGCCATATCATCATAACCTGCCCGAACTTGCCCGGGCATGACTTTAAGCGCGGCCGCGCCCCGCGTGGGTTGACGGCGGCTTTGTTGGTAAACTATTTACACCATGGAGCATTGGACCGTCCAGTTCTGACGGGCTTGGTCTCCACACGAACTCAAGGCATCGGAAGCGACTTTCATGGCAGGGCAGCGCACACTCTTCGACAAAGTTTGGGATGAGCACGTCGTCCATACCCCTGCCAAGGGTCTGCCCCTGCTCTATATTGACCTGCATCTGGTGCATGAGGTCACTTCGCCCCAGGCGTTTGACGGTCTGCGGTCTGCCGGCCGTCCTGTGCGCCAGCCCCATCGCACCGTCGCCACTGTGGACCACAACATCCCCACAGAGCCGCGCGGGACTCCTATCCTCGATCCTATCGCTGCGCTGCAAATACAAGCTTTGCAGAAGAACTGCAAGGAATTCGGGGTTCCTCTCTTCGACATGGATTCGGCCAGTCAGGGGATCGTTCACGTCATTGGACCGGAGTTGGGACTCACACAACCGGGCATGACTATTGTCTGCGGCGACAGCCACACCAGCACGCACGGCGCACTGGGCTCGTTGGCATTCGGCATCGGAACTTCTGAAGTGGAGCATGTGCTGGCCACGCAGTGTCTGCCCCAACGCAAACCCAAGAGCATGTTGATCAACGTAAGCGGCCGTCTGGGCGAGGGTGTGACGGCTAAAGATCTGGCACTCGGGATCATTGGGCAGATCGGGACCGACGGCGCAACTGGCCATGTGATTGAATACGCGGGGCCGGCGGTTCGCGCGCTGTCGATGGAAGGCCGGATGACGCTGTGCAACATGAGCATCGAGGCCGGGGCGCGCGCCGGCATGATCGCTCCCGATGAAACAACATTTGCGTACGTAAAGGGCCGCCGCTTCGCGCCGCAAGACGGAGAATGGCAGAAGGCCGTAGAAAAATGGCGCAGCCTGACGACCGATCGCGGTGCGCGCTATGACAAAACCGTGGAGATCGACGGTTCGAAGCTTGCGCCGTTTGTGACCTGGGGCACGAACCCCGGAATGGTTGTGCCCGTGGACGCGGCTGTGCCGGAAATGAGCGATCTGGCCACCGACGCCGACCGCCGGGCTGCCGAGCGCATGTTTGAGTACATGGGGCTTCAGCCCGGTACACCGATCGAGGAAATTGCCGTGGACCGGGTTTTCATTGGGTCCTGCACCAATTCGCGCCTGGAAGATTTACGCGCGGCCGCGCGCGTGGCTAAGGGATACCGCGTGGACCCGAAAGTGCGGGCCATGGTGGTGCCCGGATCGCAAGCCGTGAAACGTGAGGCCGAGCAGGAAGGCTTACACAAAATTTTCCAGGAAGCGGGATTTGAGTGGCGCGAGTCGGGATGCTCGATGTGCCTGGGAATGAATCCCGACATCCTTCAGCCCGGCGAACGCTGCGCGTCCACCAGCAATCGGAATTTCGAAGGCCGCCAGGGACGCGGCGGGCGCACGCATCTGGTCAGCCCGATGATGGCGGCTGCGGCCGCCATCGCTGGACACTTTACCGATATTCGAGACTGGAAGTTTCTATGAAGTCCTTCCGAATACATAAAGGCAAACCCGCACCGCTGCATCGCGCCAACGTCGATACCGATCAGATCATTCCCAAACAGTTTCTGAAGCGGATCGAACGGACCGGGTTCGGCGAATTCTTATTTCACGACTGGCGCCGGGCCAAAGACGGGCAGCACGATCATTCCTTCCCGCTGAACCATCCGCGCCATGCGGGGGCGAGCATTCTGGTTGCGGGAAAGAATTTCGGCTGTGGCTCCTCACGCGAGCATGCGGTGTGGGCTCTGGATGACTTCGGGTTTCGCGCGGTCATTGCTCCTTCTTTCGCCGACATCTTTGCCAACAACTGCGTGAAAAACGGCCTGCTCACCGTGGTTCTAAGCGAAGAAGAAGTTTCCGAGATCGTTCGCCGGGCAACGGAAATCGAGGAATATCACCTCACCGTCGATCTCGAACAGCAAAAAGTCCACGACGGGCACGGACTCTCCGCAAGCTTCCACATCGATGAATTCACCCGCCACTGCCTGCTCAACGGGCTAGATGCCATTGGCCTGACCTTGCAGCACGAGGGAGATATCGCCGCTTACGAGGCGCGGCACCCGGTCCCGAAGGCTATGCGAGATTTCGCGTAGCCGGGGTGATTGGGGCTTCTCAGAGCGCCGCCTTAATGGCAGCCACTCGGTCGGGCAGACTTCCCGGTTCAATAAAGACGGGTTCAAAACCGAAGTCGCGGTAGGTTTTCTCGTGGACCATCTCAAAGCGCAGCGTCTCTTCGAAACTGATTCGCCGTGCCTCTGTCGGTGTAACAAAACCCAGGTTCCTGACAAAGAAGACTCGCTGCTGATAAATCATCTCGGTTCTGATGCGCTCCAATTCGCGCGAGAGTGTGGCGGAGATACCGTAGCCCAGGTAAATCGCCAGGGTGGCGGTGCAAACGGCGGACCGATCGTGAAACTGTATTTCATCCGGCTGCCGTGACGCTCGCATCTGCCGCTGCCTTTGCAGTTCGGCCACCGAGTCTATGAACGAGGGATGCGACCAGGGTTCAGGGTTACCCAGAACCTGCTCCAGGGCGATGACGTCGGTAGCCGCCTCTTCCACTACACCGAAGCCATCGCGTTCTAATTGACGGATTATCGTCGTCTTTCCGGTACCGGGTGCCCCGGTCAGAATGAACCGTTTCATGCTGTGTTCTCGGGACTACGTTTCTGCAAACGCCTTTCCGGATTTCTACCCGGCTGCCGTTGAGAGAGCTGTACGGGCGGGGACGCCCGCGCCTACATTGGAGGCCGCGTGCCCATCACACCGGAGGGCCAGCGGGCGCGCCGGAGGTCCCCGGCTTTGGCGTATTTTGTTGTGGATTTTCCAGGAACAGCTTGATCTCGTGATCCAGGCGCTCCAGTTCAGGCGTCTTCGACAAATCCTTCTTCACCGCGTCTTGCACCTGGCGCACGCCGGCAAGCGCCGTCGCGCGCACTTCTCCGGAGGCATCGCCGTCCGCGGCCAGTACCATCAGGCGCTCCGCCACTTCGGTTTGGACGACTCCTTGCAGGTCGCGTTGCGCAGATGTTTTTCGTCCGCCGGAGAACGCAGCCTTCACCAGTGCGGAAATTTCGTCGCTCGGTGAGAGCGCATTGGCATCGTTCTGCGAAATAACATCCAATCTTTCAATCCGCCGCGAATTCAGCAGGCCGCCAACCACAATCTCCGCCACGGCGCGAGCGCCATCCTGCGGGCTGAAAAGATATCCCGCCGAGGAAGTAAAGGTTTCAGGATCGCGGTTTTGGACGGGAGCAAGCGCGCTCCAAGTCTCTTTGGAGACTTCCAGTTTTGCCGGATCGAGAGACGCAAGCAGCAGGCGCAACGCTTCCTTTTGATTCTCTTGCGGCCAGATGCTCACCGGCTGCTGGCCGTCGCCGGCCAGAGAGAGTGGTACCTTCGCGCTTCCCACAACGTTGACGGCAGCCGCAAGAGCATACCGGTGAAACAGATAAACCAGAGCGAAACGCGAGGCAAACATCGAATTTGGCTCCCCAGGTCGAAGCATGCTGGGGTTGTAGTGCGCCAGCAAGGCATCGCGAACCGGCAGTACCTCTTTCAGCCAGCTAACCGGATCGGGGCCGTCATCATAAGCATTCCACCGTGGGTCCTCGTAATTGCCCCAGACAATGCCTTTTGCGATCGACGCTTTCACAATCGCGTCCAGGCGGGCTTGCTCCTGCTGGGCCGAAGCGCCGGGGTTGCCCTGACCGTAGCCCCATTCGATTGCGAAACGGTCATAGCTGCCCACGCCTTGCATGTAAGCGTCCGAAAGATCGGCGGAGCCGTCGGCGCGAATATGAACGCGGGGAGCAAAGTAATCCATGACCGAGCCTCGCCCGAACGTGCTGGCCACAAAATTGTGTTCGAGTCCAATCGTGTGTCCGACCTCGTGGCAGGTGAGCAGAGCCAGCCGCTTCACCAGGACTTCTTCTTCGCTGGTTTGAGGATCGAGACTATCGAGCGCGGCGAACATGTCGAGGGAGGGTTCGCTCGAGTCGCGTCCTGATGGAATCGTAGACTGCCAGTAGTTATTCACTGTGCGCACGCGGTGGGAATCGAGCAGCACCACGGCGTGAATAATTTCACCCGTCCGCGGATCAACCTGGGATTGGCCCACTGACCAGCCTCGTCCGGAACGATTGGTCCACTGGATGGTCGAGTAGCGGATGTCCATCGGATCTGCGCCTTCGGGCAGGTCTTCTACGCGCAATGCATTCTTGAATCCGGCTTGCTCAAAGGCGACGTTCCACCACAACGCGCCTTGCCGCGCAGCAGAACGGACCGGCTCAGGGATGGCGCGGTCCAGATAGAAAACGATGGGCTTGACCGGTTCACTCAACGCCGCATTCGGATCTTTCTTCTGGAGCCGCCAACGGCAGACCAGGTAGCGAGTGAGCGGACGATCATACGGCTGAGAAAAATCGTCGAACCCAACCGTGAAAAATCCAACCCGGGGATCTTGCTCTCGAGTCTCATAGCCGCTTTCCGGCAGAGCCACGAACGAATGGTGCTCACGTACGCTCAGAGAATGCGGATCGGGCTGGTTGAGATCGCTTTCAGAATCAGTGGCAAAGGTAAGCAGGATTTCCAACTCGGTGTTGAGCGGGAAACTGCCGCTGTGGTCCTGAGCGAACACACTGCGGTCTTTGTCCAGGTGCCAGTCTCCCCCGTGGGATGACTGATCACGCACCATCACTCCTCCGACGGCGTGAGTGGGGCGGCGGAGTTGTGAGAGCAAGTCCGCGGCATCGCGCATGAGCAAGGGGCTGGCATTTAGCAGCAGCGTGCCGTTTTGTTCGCCCTCGATTGATAACGAGGCCAGGACTGAGGTCGGAAAGCTCTCTTCGACTGAGTGCTTGAGTTCGCTATTGCCATTCTCGGCGCGAAAGCTGGTGTTCTCCTGGATCACAAGCACATGCGAACCGGCTCGTCGGAAACGGCAAAGCGCAGAATTTCCGAAGGTGCTGCGGTCGGCGAACATTTCGGTCGAGCCGATGCCGCTGGCCAGTCCTGTGAAGTACAGAAACTCGCGGCCCAGCGCGGCGGGGGAAAGCTCGAACAGAACGTCGCCTTTTTTCTCATCCCAGTAATAAGGGATAAAACCTTCGTGCTTCGACAGTCCTTCGGTGCGCGTGGCCAGGGTGGCCTTTTCGGGCTGAGCCGGCAGAGCAGTCTGGGCGGTGGAAATTAGCTGGACGCTCAGAACAATAATCGCAGCAAGGAAAGGCCACATAACTCGCTTCATAGGAGGTCGCTTCGTAACCCAGAGGGGGTAGATTAAAAAATCAAGGCTTCAGCGTTTCCAGACGGCCAGTATCGCGAGAACCACCGGCAGGTAAATCACCGACGCATGCACCACCCGGCTGGCTACGGCCCTGGAATTCGAAGCCGCCAGTTTCGCAGTGTAATACAGAAAGAAGCTGCCGGCGGCGAACATGGCAAGCGAATAGAAGACCGCGCCAGGTCCCGGAGCATGCAGCGCAGTCGCCAGCACGAGGACAACCGTAAACATGATGATTTCGATCTTCGTAAAACGACCGTCGGCGTCAAACGCGGGCAGCATATGGAAGCCTGCCTGGGCGTAATCTTCCCGATACATCAGAGCGATCGCAAGAAAGTGGGGGAATTGCCAGAGAAACAGCACGGCGAATAAGAACCAGGCCTCGCCGTTGATGTGTCCCGACGAACCCGCCCAACCAATCAGAGTCGGCATGGCGCCAGGAATTGCGCCCAGCATGGTGCACAGCGGCGTAACCCGTTTCAGCGGCGTATAAACCAGCAGGTACGCCAGCAAAGTGGAAATCGCGAGGGCTGCAGACAATAAATTCACTGCCAGGGCAAGATACAGACCACCCGCAGCACTCAGTACCAGACCGAACGCCAAGGCTTCCCACTTGGTCAATCTTCCCGAAGCCAGAGGGCGCTGGGCCGTGCGGCGCATCTGCCCGTCGTAACGCATTTCCATCAACTGATTCAGCGTGGCTGTGCCGCTGGCCACCAGCAGAGTGCCCAGCAGAGTGGCGACAAGCTTTCCCGTTTGGAATGTGCCCTGAGAACCGAGGTAGAAACCCGCTGAAGTTGTCATCAGAATCAGCAGGTTTACTTCCGGCTTGGTCAGCTCGTAATAGTCGCGCACCCTGGACCGGAGGGCGACAAACGAGTTGGCGCTATCGATTGCTGTAGACATGGATGTGGGATCTACCAAGCCGGACATTCTACCGCGTTTTCGTAATCAGTGCCGGGGTTCACTCGGCACCGGCAGGACGAGGATCAAAAGGTCAACGAATCAGGCTCCACGGGTAAACCCCGACATTGATCTTCATGATCATGTAGCTGAAGCCGCCGGGGTCCGGTTTGGGCTGGTGCGGAGTGTCTGGAGGGATCAGCAGCCAGTCGCCTGCTTTAACGTTGAAAGTCTGTCCGCCGACCACAGGTTGCCCGCGATATTCTCCTGGTACGGGTCCATCTTTATCCATCAGATTCTGCCGGTTGGCGATTTTCCCGCCCAGGACCATCTGTCCTGTCCCGCCGGTGAAAACGTAGAAATCGTAAGCGCCGGCGTGCTGCTCGGCGTCGTCCCAAACGCTGTTGACTTTGGTCAGGCTGAGCACGGGCTGATCGCGATGAACGCGATAGAGCATGAACATGGCGAAATTCCGAGTGCTGACATTCACCGGGCCGCCGCCAAAGGACTGGCTACTTCCTGTACCGGGCTGGGAGGCCAGCTTGGCCGCTTTCTCGGCCATTTCAGAATGCGCTTTGCGGATGTCGTCAATACTCCAATGCGAAATCGGCGGAGCGTCAGGCGCAAGCTGCGGCTCCTGGGGATTATTGAATCCAAACGGCGTGACTTCAGGTTTGTTGTTCTGTGCCATCGCCTGCTGAACCAGGGATAAGTCGTCGAAATGTCCGCTGAGTACGGGCTGGGGGGCCGGCTTCGTGGTCCGGCCGGCCAGGAAACCAATCAGCGCGGCAGCAATGACGGCTAGCGGAAACAGTCTTTTCATATCAAACCTCCCCTATTTCTTTTGATCTGGCTTCGTCGCCTCAAACCTGATTTCATTGAGAAACTCGGTTTGATGCGGGAGATCCATCTTGCCCGTGGGAAACTTGTTGAAGCTCAGCAGGTAAGCCAGAATCTCAGTCTTCTGCTGCCGGGTCACCCGTCCGGGCTTGTCTTGCGGCATGGTTCGCCGGATACGTTCGAACAAATCACCGAGAGTCAGGCCGTTCCAGTCCGACAGGAACGTGTTGCCCGCCAGGGCGGGCGTTTCTCCGCTGCCTTTCAGCGTATCGCCATGGCAGGACGCGCACATCTCGTGATAAAGCGGCTCGCCGCGCTGGGCCTGCTCATCGGTGTAAACGCCATCCCACACCGAACGCGTTGCGGCGGGAGCTTCAACCTGCTGTGACGAAGCTCGGATGGCCAAACCGCACAAAGCGATCACCACTAAACCTGAAACAAAGACCGGACGTTCCGGAATTCTGTGTCTCATCGCCTTGAAGTCCAGTCCCAGTTTCGCTTAATCCTCAGAGGGAAGCGAAAACGCAATGTACTCGCCGGAATAATTCCCGCCACTGACCGCAATCACAATGTATTGCCTGCCGTTCAGCATGTAGGTCATGGGAGAGCCGCTCTCCGGCGCCGGCATATAGACCGCGCCGACCTCTTTGCCGGTGGCCTTGTCATAGGCGCGCAACATCGCGCCCCGCGGATGATCGGACCCGGTGGTAACCTCGCCGTCGCCGGCAATCACCAGAGACTTGGTGACCAGAGTCCCCACATTCCAGTTCTGCTGCCCGGTACGCGGAATCTTCAGTCCCTTGAGGGCGGGATGATTCCGGATCAAGTCGGGGGTCTCGCCGTGGGCGATCTGCCATAGGATTTCCCCGTTGTCGAGATTAATGGCGGAGATTGTTCCATAGGGTGGCTTGATCAGAGGCAAGCCGTCCACGCTCAAAACAGTCCACTCGTCGCCGCCCGCCGATTTATTGACTGTCTTGGGCGCATCGGCGCTGGAGTTGGTGCCGGCGGCGTTGATCATGCGAGGGTTTTTCCCCGCCGTGCCGTACACATAATTCATGTCCGAGAGATCTTTCGGAGGAGGAACCAGCCCGATGGGCTCAAGGCACGAATTGCACGCGTAGGCATACAGGATGTGAGTCTCGGGGTCGTAAGAGCCGCCGGGCCAATTGGTCCCGCCGTCCGCCGTTCCCAAGGTAAGCGTGGCGAGTGGGCCTTCGGCCTTGCTGGCCACCGGAGGCGTGAACACCGGCCCAAGGTGATATCTGGCAACGATCGCTTCGGCCTGTTTGCGAAGTTCGGGGGTGAAGTCGATCAACTCGTCGATCGAGACTCCGTTGCGACTGTACGCGGGCGGCTTTGCGGGAATGGGCTGCGTGGGCGAATACCATTCGCCCGGTACGCTGCCGGTCTCAACCGCCTTCTCCTCGATCGGCCAGATGGGTTTTCCGGTCACGCGATCGAAGACATAAAGAAAGCCCTGCTTGCTAGGCTGGGCCACTGCTTTCACGGCGCGACCGTTGACAGTGATGTCAGCCAGAATCGGCGCAGAAGAGATGTCCATATCCCAGAGCGGATGATGCACCAGTTGAAAATGCCACTTCCGCTCGCCGGTTTTCAGATCGACACAGACCAGACTTTCCCCAAACAGATTATTTCCCGGCCGATGGCCTCCGTAGAAATCGCCGGTCGGCGCCTCGACCGGCAGATAGACCAGCCCGAGTTGTTCGTCGACCGTGATCTGCGTCCACACGCCGGTATTGCCGGTATATTCAGCCGAGCCATTGAGCCACGTGTCGTAGCCGAATTCTCCCTTTTTAGGGATGGTGTGGAAAATCCAGAGGCGCTTCCCTGTGCGCACGTCGAAGCCGCGCACGTAGCCTCTGTTGTTGCGCATGCTGGCCGGCGTAAAGCCTTCACGGAACGCAGCGCCGATGATTACCGTATCGCCGGCGACGATCGGAGTCGCATGCAGTCCAATTTCTCCGGTGGTCAGATCCGGAAGAATGGTCTGATCATCGTTTAACTTCAGATCCACTATACCGTTCTCCCCGAAAGACGGGACGGGAACGCCCGTCTTCGCGTCCAAACATACAAGGCGGTATCCGGGAGTGATGTAGAGAATCCGTTCGAGCTTGCCGTCGGACCAGTAGGCCAAGCCGCGACCGGAAAGCTGACGGGGAGCGGCCGCGCCGCGTTTTCCCTCGCGCTCACCATGCACCCAGAGCAACTCACCGGTGGCCGCGTCAACCGCGATCGCCGCCCGCCGCGAACCTGCCGTGGTGTAGAGGACTCCGTTGACCATGAGCGGCGTTCCTTCCAGCTTGTACTCTGGGCGGTTGCCGAACATGTCAGTCTTCAGCCGCCAGGCCACTTCAAGGTCATTGAAATTAGAGGCGTTGATCTGATCGAACGGCCGGTAGCGGGTGCCTGCTAGATCGGCGGCGTAGGTGGGCCACTCGGTTTCCCTGGCGCGGTATTGACCGTAGGATTGGAGCGGTATCAGCACGAGAGAGACTAGTAGCAGCCAAACCAGGTGATCGCGACGGCACCTTTTTCTTGACCCCAAGTTCACCTCGATGAAAACGTAACCAAGCAGCCCTTCACCCCATCTGCTTCATCTGTTCCAGCGCCGCCTTCATTTTTGTTTTCTGCTCATCCGTGGCATTGGTATGAGGCGGCCGCGGGTACGTCTGCCGGCCTCCCATCTGCAGGCTGAGGGCATACTTCATGGTGCCGAAGTGATACCCGCCGGCCGGTTCCAGTAGATTGATGGCGGCGTCCAGCTTGGCCAACGGCTCGTCGAGACTCTTGCCCGCCCGCTTTGCCGCGAAGACCGCCGTGATCTGCCGGGTGAAGAGATTGCCTTCCATCAAAATGGCGCCCATATCGTGGTCAAGCGCGGCCTTCAGATTCGTCACAGTGCCGGTCCGCATGTTCAGTCGGGGAAACTCGCGGACAAATCGCTCGTAGTCGGGAACACTGTCGTCGGAATCTTTGATGCCTGTGAGGTTGGGATATTTTTGCAGACTACGCATCAACTCGATGGATATGGGCACGCCGCTTGTATCCGGAATGTGGTACAGGTTGATCGGGATTTTCACCTGCTCGAAGATGAGCGAGAAATATTCGGTGAGCCCTTCCAGCGGAGGATGCTTGTAATAAAAAGGCGGAATGATGAGCAGGCCGTCTGCGCCATTGTCTGCGGCGTGCCGCGATAACTCAATGGTCTCAGGAAAATTTGATGTTCCCGGCGAAACAATCAGGTTGAGTCCGTTGCGATGCTTGAAAGCGGTCTCGGCAACTTTTTTCCGCTCCGCGACAGAGAACGAGGGATATTCACCCGTGGTGCCGAGCACCACGACTCCGTCCGCCCCCGTGGCCTTGAAGTAGGCCATCATGTCCGCATAAACAGACTCGTCGAACTTGAGGTCCTTGTCACAGGGAGTCAGAGCTGCCACCCAGAAGAGACACTTGTTGGCGGAGCTGGACGAACTTTGCATGGGGTCAGGCACAGCGCTTCTAGCCTCCGCAGCCGTTCCCGCACCCACGATGCCCAGAGCCGCCGTCGCACCTACACTGCTCAGGAACGTCCTACGCGTTGTCTGCATGGTGTCCCCCTCGCCGGGAACGAAGTCTAAGACAGGCGGATGGAAAAGGCAAAGCAACCCAGTCTCGCCCACGAGCTTCCCAGTTCCGGCGGATGATATGATTTCATAGCTCGGGTTCTGGCATGGATCAA
>Ga0335080_10005559_pt1 | contig 12976 bp, 12 predicted proteins | sample Lox_Sample_34_FD_206720 | JGI IMG/M metagenome (GOLD analysis project Ga0335080, IMG submission 206720) | Soil microbial communities from Loxahatchee National Wildlife Refuge, Florida, United States - Lox_Sample_3.4 | ecosystem: Environmental > Terrestrial > Soil > Wetlands | place: USA... | reverse complement strand
AGCACGAGCTTCGCCCGGTAGTAGTGCGACAGCCGCCCGTTCTCGATCCGCGCCGAGCCGTGCTGGCTCGCGATCAGGCCGCTTCCCGGGGTGAACGTGGCCCGGATCTCGCCGATGGCGCCCGGGACGACCACGTGCAGGACGACGAGCGCGGGCACGAGCGCGGGCCAGATCCGCTTGAACGCACCCGGGCGCAGCCAGGCGTAGGCGAGAGCGACGACGAGGAGCATCACGATCCCCGTGCGCGACGCGGTCGAGAGCGCGCCGAAGGCCAGGCACGCAGAGGCGAGCCACCAGCGCCGCAGGCCCTTCCGGCAGAGGTAGAACGAGATCGGCAGGAGGCAGACGAGCACGGCGCTGAGCTCGATCGGATGCTGAGAGCTCGCGAAGGCCCGCACCGCACCGCCCCGGAACGGAACCGGCGGGCTCTGGAACTGCAGGATCGGGATGACGCTGTGAAGGTGGTCGAAGACGTTGAACCCGGTCCGCCGCTCGAAGATCGCGGCCACGGCGATCACCGCGCCGCCGCCGACCAGGACCTTGAGGAACCGCTCGACGGAGCGCGCGGTATGAACGATCGAGACCACGATCACGAAGACGATCACGTAGCTGACGAGGAAGCTGAGCCCCTTGACGACGTGGCTCGTCTCGCGCGCGACCGTCCCGTGGTTCATCACATCCGACGCGACGGCGGCTCCGAGCACGAGCCAGACGTTCCTGCCGAACCCCGATGGGCGGAGACGCACCGAGGGGTTAACGAGCAGCGCTGCGAGCCAGGTGAAGATCAGGAGGGCAACCGCGATCCGGTAGGGCTCGATGTCGATCGGCAGCTTGACCGGCAGCGTGTAGCGGTTGATCGGCACGAACAGGATCACGACCAGCGTCAGGAGGAACATCCCGTTCACCGTGAAGGCGCGCCGGGCCACGAGCAGCAGCAGCGTGACGGCGAGGAGCACGGGAACGACCCGTTGGGGGTTCAGGTCGAGCCCGATCGTGGCGGCGGCGGCGCAGGGGATCGCCGCCAGCAAGGTCGCCTGGAGCGCAGGCCAGCGCTGCCCCCCTACCGGAACGGTCTCCATGTCAGCGCAGCGTTGAGGGCTCAGGGGCGGCCGAGATGCGCCGCGCGATCAGCGACTCCGGGCCTGGCCGCATGTTCTCGAGCACGAACGCCAGCCCGATGAACGCGGTCAGGACCGCGATGAAGGCCACGATCGAGAGCGTCTTCTTGCGAGGCACGAGCAGTGTTGGCTTGGCCGGTTTCGTGAGGACATCGAGAACGACGCGCTTGTCCGTCGGCGTGCCGTAGGCCCGCTGCTGCTCGGAGACATACTGCTGCAGCGCGTCGGTCGCCCGGCCGGACAGGGTCATGGCGCCGTGGGCGCTGCCCGACGCGACCTGGAGGTCGATCACCTGGGTGGGCAACCCGGCCAGCGTCGACTCGACGTCGGCGCTGATCGTGCCCTTGACCGGGCTGTTCCGAAGCGCCAGCCGCCGCACCGCGTCGCTGCCTGCGTATTCGGCGTACGTCACGGCGAGCGTGGCCAGGTAGTCCGGATTGAAAGAGGGACCAGTCGGGCTGTTCGGCTGCGCGTAAGCGCCCTGTGGGAACCCGTGTGGCGCCAGAAGCAGCCGCGTTTCGGCGTTCCAGACCTCCGCCTTGCGCGGCGTCAGGCGGGCATGGCCGCCCGAGAAGCTTACGTGCGCGTACGACACGACCGCGAGCGCCGTGGCGATGATGAACCCGCAGAGGACCAGGTACCGAAACCGCCAGAGGACCCTCGTGTAGAGCTGCAGGCTCACGCGCCGTCCTCGGCCGGGTACGCCTCAGCCGGGGACGGCAGGCCGGCGTTACTGCGCAGGAGCGCGACTGCGGCCTCGGTGCGGTTGCCCACGCCGAGCTTCCGGTAAATCGACGCCAGGTGGAACTTGACGGCATGCACCGTGACGCCGAGCCGGTTCGAGACCTCGAGGTTCGTCAGGCCTAGGGCGACCATCTCCAGGATCTGCCGCTCCCGGCGGGAGAGGGTCTCCGTGAGCTCGGCGGGTGCGAGCGCGCGTCCGTTCACAACGCCTCCGAACGTACACACCCGGCCCGCGTCCGCCTATCGCCAATCGATCGGTGTTCGCCCGCCGACCTAGCCATCCGGTCAGTTCCCGTCGCGGCGGGCGGCCGCCGCCTCGCGGGGAGGCGTCCACTCGAGCGGTCCGAAGAGCTTCAGCGCCCGGTTGGCGGCCGGGAGCCCGGGAACGCCCAGCAGGATCCGCTTGATCGCGTTCCGGCGCCGCACCTCCCGCCAGTACGACCGCCAGTAGCGCTCCTTGGCCGGCGTCGATCCAGCGTAGTAGGGCCCGCCCGTGTGGTGGACGGCCAGGCCGGCGAGGACCGCCTTCCGGTAGCCGAGCCTCTCGATCGCAGCGATGTACTCCGCCTCTTCCTGGAAGAAGATTTCGTCCGGATGACGAGGCCACCCGCCGACGAGGTCGTGCAGGGCGCGCGAGGTCATCGCGCAGCCGCCTCCGGTCGGGCCCTCCAGCAGCTCGATCCCCTCCACCGTGACCTGCCGGTACCGGTCGGGCCGCAGCCGGTGCCGGATGAACGAGGCCTGGTCGTGCTCGTCGAAGACGAGGTCGGCGGCCAGGAAGCCGATCTTCGGAATTCGCTCGAAGGCCTCGAGCAGGGTTCGGTCCCACTCCGGCGGGGCATCGATCACGTCGTCGTCGAGCTCGACCAGATGGGTGGCGGAGGTGGCCGCGAAGGCCTCCGCATAGCCGTTGTGGCCGATGTTCTCGGGATGGCTCACCACCGTCAGCCGCGGGTCGTTCAGGCCCGCGAGGTAGGCGGAGGTGCCGTCGGTCGAGGCGTTGTCCCAGATCACGATCTCGCTGGTCAGAGCCGAGGTGCGGGCGAGCACGTTCTCCACGCACTGCCGCAACAGGTGGACCCGGTTGTGGGTCAGGACGACGACAGCGATGTCGCGGCGCATGGCGAAGTTAGGCGTGGGCCTCGCGAGCGGCGCGCCGGGCGGGAGCGCCGAGCCGGCGCAGTAGACGCCGCTGGTACCACAGCGGGCCTTCGCCGACGATCTCCCAGCCCTCACCCTCGAGGCGCTCGAGCAAGCTCTCGAACGCCTTGAGCGCGGAACCTTCCTCCTCGGAGGGCGGGGTGGCGCGAAGCCGCATGAAGTAGGCGGATCTCGCCGGTGCCTCGAGCGGCGCCGGCCCGACCGCGGGCATGGCGAAGAAGCACGCGCTCAGGTAGCCGCGCCAGAAGGCGATCTCGCAGCTCTCGAGCACCGCGGGCGTCCCTTCGATGCCTCGGAGGGCGGCGCCACAGTGCAGGCAGAAGCTCGCGCCCTCGGGCAGCTCGGTCCCACAGGCCGAGCAGATGATCCCGTCGAACGCCTCGGCCACGTCGTTGTTCTCGACTGTGGTCCCGGTGACGTGTGTCTGAGCGGTCCTCATCCTCAGAGCGGAGCGTTCTTTCATCCTCATGGCAGAGCAGCTGTAGAGCTCTCCAGCATGGTCGCGGGAGCCGGAAAGACCCGCAATGGCCGAAAGGACGGTCACGCGGCCGGCACCTCGCCGACCGGCTAGGTCTGCGTCCGCAGTTCTGGACCGATGGCGGTCGTAAGCGGCAGGCGGGCCGAACTAGCGTGTGACCGTGACCTCTTTGCGACGCTCCAGGCCGGGCGGCGGCCCCGGCGCGCCTTGCCTCGCATACGTGATCGGGGCGCGGCCGAACATCATGAAGATGCTCCCGGTGATCGAGGGTATGAAGGCCGCCCTGCCCGAGGGTAGGCATCTCCTCGTCCACACGGGCCAGCACTACGACGCCGAGATGTCGGACGTCTTCTTCGCCGAGCTCGGCCTGCCGGAGCCGGACGTCTTCCTCGGCGTCGGCTCGGGGCCGCACGGGCGCCAGACCGGGCGCGCCCTCGAGGGCCTCGAGGAGGTGTTCGAGCGGGAGCGCCCCGACGCGGTCGTCGTCGCGGGCGACGTGAACTCGACGCTGGCCGGCGCGCTCGCGGCCGTGAAGCTCCAGATCCCGGTCGCGCACGTCGAGTCGGGCCTGCGCAGCTTCGACCGCACGATGCCCGAGGAGGTGAACCGCGTCCTGGTCGACCAGATCTCGGAATGGTGCTTCACCCACAGCCCCGAGGCGGCCGACAACCTCCGGCGCGAAGGGATCCTGGACGAGCGGATCTTCTTCGTCGGCAACACGATGATCGACACGCTCGAGCGGATGGCGCCGCGGCTCGAGACGTCCCAGATCCTCGAGCGGCTCGGCGCCGAGGAGCGGCAGTACGTCCTCGTCACCCTGCACCGCCCGAGCCTCGTCGACGGGCCGCTGCTCGAGCCCGTGCTCGACGCGCTGGGCGACCTCAGCCGGACGATCAAGGTCGTCTTCCCGGCCCACCCTCGCACGCGGGAGCGGCTCGCGGCCTGGAGCCCTCCGCCGGGTCTCGTCCTGACGAGCCCGCTCGGCTACGTCGACTTCCTCGCCCTCGAGCGCCACGCGGCCGCAGTGCTGACCGACTCCGGAGGCGTCCAGGAGGAGACGACGAGCCTCGGCGTCCCCTGCTTCACGCTCCGTGACTCGACGGAGCGGCCGGTGACGATTCACGAGGGCACGAACGTCCTGCTCGGGCTCGACCCGCGGCGCATCGCCGAGATTCCGCGGCTCCTCCTCCGGCACGTGCCGCACCGGCCTCACGGCTGGGACGGCAAGGCGGCGCCGCGGCTGTGCGAGATCCTCGCCGGCGCGCTCTCCGACGAGACGGAACGTGCGCGCGCGAGGAGCGTGGCCGGCTAGACCGGGCTCATGTTCACGGCCACCCATCGCTCGCTCTTCTTCGAGCATCTCCGGATCCCGTTCCGCGTCGGCGATCCCGCAGCCGCGTGGGAGGCGGTGGGCGAGCGCCATCCGCTGCGCTCTGCGGCACGGTTCGACGCCGCGAACGGCCACGGGCCCCGCTTCTCGGCCTGGCCGCGGGCCGGCGACCTGGCGGCGGCGCCGCAGGAGATCCGCTTCGCCTCCCTCCCGCTCTATTGCCGGCTGCTCGACGACCGGACCTGCGCGGACTGGCTCGAGGCGCTCGGCGAAGGCTGGCATCGGACGCAGCCGATCCTCGACGCGAAGGGGCGGCGACTCGGCGCCGTCTGGCGAAGCGCGCGCGGGGACTCCTTCCTCCCCTTCGAGCCCGACGAGGCGATCCTCAACTTCCTCAGCGAGGCGTACAAGGACGTAGGCCGCTCGCCGTTGCGAGGACAGGTCAGCGGTACGGCGCTGCGCGGCTACTACCGCGTGAAGGGCGCGGTGCCGCGCCGCGCCCAGATCGCGCTGCGGCGGGCGCTGAGCGGGGCGCAGCGACGAACCGGCTTTCCGCGCTGGCCCGTCGAGCCTGCGCTCATCGACTTCTCCCGCCGGCTCTTTCTGCTGCTGGAGGACACGGTCGGCAGGCCGATCCCGTGGATCGCCCCCTGGCCCGGCTCCGCGTCGTGGGCGCTCGTGCTGACCCACGACGTCGAGGGCCGCACCGGCTACGAGAGTCTGCACCTGATGCGCGACATCGAGCTCGAGGCGGGCCTGCGCTCGTCCTGGAACCTCGTCCCGTCGCGGTACGACGCGTCCCGCTACGAGGTCTCGGCGGACGACGTACGGCTGCTCTCGGCCGCCGGCTTCGAGATCGGCGTCCACGGCCTGCGCCACGACGGGCGCGATCTCTCATCGCTCGAGTCGGTGCAGGAGCGCGGCCCCAAGATGCGCGAGTACGCTCGGCGCTGGAGCGCCGTCGGCTTCCGCTCGCCGGCGACGCACCGGCGCTGGGAGTGGATGCCGCTGCTCGGTTTCGAGTACGACTCGTCGTACGCGGACACCGATCCGTTCGAGCCGCAGGGCGGCGGCTGCTGCAGCTGGCTGCCCTATTTCAACGACGACCTGGTCGAGCTCCCGATCACGCTCCCGCAGGATCACACGCTGTTCACGATCCTCCGCCACCGGGACGAGTCGGCTTGGGTGGACAAGGCTTCGCGGATCCGCAACCAGGGCGGCATGGCCCTGATGCTCACGCACCCGGACTATATGACCGACCCCGACCGGCTCGCGACCTACCGCCGGTTCCTCGCGCAGTTCGGCGGCGACCCGTCCGCGTGGTACGCGCTGCCGCGTGAGGTCAGCGACTGGTGGCGCCGCCGCGCCGCCTCGCGGGTCGAGCTCGTCGGCGGGGAGTGGCAGGTGGTCGGCCCGGCGGCGGCCGAAGCAACGCTCGCCTTCGAGGCGCCGAGGGCGGCAGGATGACCGTGGCGAGCAGCGTCGAGCCGGCCGCGCCCCCGCAGCCCGACCTCACGCGGATCTGCGCGGAGGGCCTCGGCTTCCTCGACGAGGTCTACTCGGCCGAGCGGTCGCTCTTCCCCTACTCGAGCCGTCCGGCATCGGGGGGCGGCTACGTCAGCGACTACGACAACCCGCACGCGGTCCGTTACACGGTCAACACCCTCCTCGGCCTGTTCGCCGCCCGTGGCGCCGAGGCCGACGCGCAGATCGCCGGGTTCGTCGAACGGCACGGGCGGACGCTCGCGAGCCCGGGAGACCGTGGGCTCCTCCTCGCCCTGCTCGCCGAGCAGGGACGGCACGAAGCGGTCGCCGAGGAGCTGCTCCGCTCGATCGAGCGGGAGGCGCGGGAGGCGCACGCTTCCAGGCTGAACATGCAGGATCTCGGCTGGATGATCTGGGGCTGCTCGGCCGCGGCGCGCGCCGGGGTCGAGGCCGCCGAGGAGCCGGCGCACCGCCTGTTCGAGCTGCTGACGGAGCGGTTCGTCGACCCGGCCAGCGGCTTTCCGCGCCACAGCGTCCGCCGCTACCGGCGGCACATCGTCAGCTTTGGCAGCTTCACCTACTTCCTCCGCGCGCTGCACGAGTACGAGCTCCTTTCCGGCGACGCGCGGGCCGAGTCGCTCTTCCGGGGCGCCGCCGAGCGGATCCTCGAGCTGCAGGGCCCCGAGGGCGAGTGGCCGTGGCTGCTGGACGCGCGGACGCGCGAGATTCTCGACGCCTATCCGATCTTCACCGTCCACCAGGACTCGATGGCGATGCTCTTCCTCCTGCCGGCGAAGGAGCGGTACGGCATCTCTGGAGCGGAGGAGGCGATCGAGCGCAGCCTCGCCTGGGTCGCCGGCCGCAACGAGCTCGAGCTACCGATGATCGAGCGCGAGCCGTTCTGCGCCTTCCGCTCGATCGAGCGCAGCGAGCGCGCCCCTCGGCTGCGCCGCTACCTCCGGGCCGCCCGGCGCGACGGAGGCTGGGCCTCGCGACCCCGCGTTCGGCTCAACCCGGAGTGCCGCTCCTACCACGTCGGCTGGCTGCTCTACGTCTGGGCCCGAAGGGTGAGCACCGATGCGTAGGCAGGCCCTCCGCGCGCCCAGCGCCTCACGCAGCGCACAGGCCGGGCGGCGCGGCCTGCTGCTGATCGTCGCAGTCCTGGTCGCGGTCCTCGCCTGGGACACCTACAAGGCGATGGTCGAGCCCGACTCGAAGGGCACACCGGCGGTGACGATCCCTGCAGAGTCGGTTCCCTCCGGCCCGACGGCCACCCAGTCGACGCAACCCGCGCCCAGTCCCTAGCGCCGCTCCTCGGAGCCCGCGTCGCACCTACGGCCGCGAATCGCCGGCCGCCGGTGCCCGTCCCGATCGAACCGGAGCGCGCCCGGGCCCGACTTGCAGGGCACGCGGTTGTCGGCGGCGCGCGAGCGGCTCAGGTGGTAGTTGCCTGCCGCCTGGTCGGACGGATTCACGTACGGCAGGCTCGCAACGTTGACGTCGCGCGCCCCGCACCGGCCTCCGGCCCAGACGTTGTAGAGGTACGTCATGCCGGGCACGCAGCGGGCATAGCGGCCGAGGTTGCCGACGGCCCGCACCCCCGCCACCTCGCAGGGCGGGCTCGAGGTGGTCGTGATCCCGGAGATGCCCGCGAAGCTGTTGTAGCGGATCAGCGTGTTCGTCCAGACCCCTCCGTGCGTGAACACGATCGCGTTGTTGTTGATCGGCGTCTCCTGGTTGATCCGCCCGAACCAGTTGTTCTGGATGACCAGGTGGTCCCAGCTTGGATCGGTCGCGCAGTTGCCGCTGCCGACGCTCGAGACCTCGATCCCGAACACGTCACAGTTCCAGATCCGGTTGCCCTCGATCGTGATGTTGTTGCCGCCCCAGGGCGCAAGGCAGGTGAGGTGCTGCTGCGTGAACGTCCAGTCGTGGATGTTGTTGTGCTTGATCAGGACGTGATTGGTCGTCACCCCGGCGTCGCCGCTCTCGATCTTGGCCGGGTCGTTGCAGGGGTGCGCCGCCGAGCTGTTCGCATCCGACCAGCACGGCCCCCAGTCCGAGCGCTCGACGACGACGTGGCGGACACCGTTCAGGTAGAAGTCGCCCCCGTCGATCCGGTCGAGCGTGACGTGCTGGGCCGGGGCCCAGACCTCGATTCGCTGCCTGACCGTGACGTTCCGCAGCGTCCACCACGAGGCGGCGTTCCCGCCGCCGCCGCCGTACCTCCCCGCGATGATTCGCCCGAAAGCCACCTTGGCGCCGGGCATCGGCTGGAAGACGACCGGCTTCTTGCAGGAGCTCTTCCCGGCCGCCTGCAGGAACTCGTCGCCGGGGTAGTTCCCCGGGGCGATCCCGACGATGTCACCGCAATGGGCGACCCGGTAGGCGGCGTTCAGCGTCCGGCAGGCCTTGGCCACCAGCCCACGTGAGCAGGTCGCGTCGCTGCCGGCGAGGGAGACGCGCACGGCCGGAGCGGTCGAGCCGGCGCTCGTGACGCGCGCCTGGGAGCTTCCGAGAACGGTCGCCGCCGCGATCCCGCTGAGCACGACCGCAGCCAACCCGCGCCTAGCCGTTCGGTGAGGCATCGGGACGTTATAGCGCATGAGTCCGACCGCGTCCCGGATCTCTGGCCAGTTGCCCTTCAGCCGTCGACGCGCGATCCTCGAAGGATGACGGACCCGGCCGGCTCGGCGCCCTACAAGCTTGGGTATCGCCCGGTTCTGAACGGGGTGCGAGCGGTTGCCATCCTCGCGGTGATCGCGTTCCACCTTCGCGCCAACGACACCGCGGTGCCGACACGTGGCGGCTTCCTCGGCGTCGACATCTTCTTCGTCCTCAGCGGCTTCCTGATCACCTCGCTGCTGCTCGAGGAGTTCGCACAGCGCGGATCGATTCGCTTCCGGGCCTTTTACCTGCGCCGTGCGCTCCGGCTTCTGCCCGCGCTCTTTGCCACGGTCGGGGTAGTCGTGCTCTACTCGCTCACCCTCGGGCCACAGGCCCGGCTGGGCGCAGTCCTACGGGACTCGGGTGCGGCGCTGACCTACTGGGAGAACTGGCGCGAGGCGTTCTCGACCAACCAAGCGGGAACGCTGATCGGACACACCTGGTCGCTCTCGATGGAGGAGCAGTTCTACATCCTCTGGCCCGCTCTCTTGCTCGGCCTGGTCCTCCTGCGCCGGAAGAGGCTGGCGATCTGGGCCGTGTGGCTCGGCGTCGGCGCCATTGCGGCCGAGCGCGCTCTTCGCTGGCACGGTGACGCGTCCGTGCAGCGACTGTTCATGGAGTTCGACACGCGTGCCGACTCGCTGCTGATCGGCTGCGGCCTCGCCTTCCTCGCGGCCGGCGGGTACCTGACCAGGGGCCGGGCGGCACGGCTGCTGCACGTGAGCTTCGTTCCGAGCGTGCTCGTCGTGCTTGCCTTCCTCGCCTTCGCTTACAACCGCTCGGCGTTCATGTTCCTCGGCGGCTTCACGATCTTTGCCCTCGCCGTCGCCGTCGCGCTCGGCAATCTGGCCACGCGCCACGTGCGGCTCGTCACGCCTTTGCTCGAGGCGCGGCCCATTGTCTGGATCGGCGTGGTCTCGTACGGGCTCTACCTCTGGCACTTCCCCATCCTCTGGATGCTCAGGGATCACCTGGACAAGATGCGGTTCGTCGACCCGATCGCGCTGCCGCTCTTCTTCATCGTCGCCGCGCTCTCGTACCGTTACATCGAGGCGCCGTTCCTGCGCCTCAAGTCGAGGCTGCGCGAGGCCCCGAAGCCCGTGGCGCGCGAGCCGGAGCCGGTGCCCGTCGAGCTTCCCGCGGCGGCGCTCGAGCAGGCTTCCGCGGGCTGAGCCCTACGAAGCCGGCTGCGGTTCCGAGGACGGAACGACGCCGCGCACGCCGACCTTCGGCTCCTCGATCGCGTGCACGTCGACGAAACCGAGCTCCTCGAACCAGCCCATGACCTCGGCCTCGCTGTGGCGGGTGTCGTACTGCGGCGAGAGGCTGTCGAGCCACGTGAGCTCGAGTTCGCTCAGCGTCCGGTCCCGAACCTTGCGCTCACCCCAGCGCGAGTCCGGCCTCAGCCCCGGGATGCGGCGGACGGCCTGGTACACCTGGAGGAAGGCGAGCGAGGCGTAGGAGAGGCCTTTCGCGACCACCAGCAGCGCCCGCTCGGGCAGGCGCGTGACCTGCAGGAAGGCGAGCACGTCCCTGGTGAAGCGGAACGGGTTGAAGCGCTTGGCGTAGACCCAGACGTAGAGGACGCCTCCGGGCTTGACGAAGCGGCTGAGCGAGCGGTGGCCGCCGCGGGCGTCGGGGGTGTGGTGGATGACGCCGTTGCACCAGATCAGGTCGAAGAGCTCCGGCTTGAACGGCGGCGCGAAGACGTTCCCCTGGACGATGTGGAGGTTCGGGTAGTCGTGGCAGCGGAGGAACGCGTCCTCGATCGCGTCGTTCATGTCCATGCCGATCGCCGCCTCGGCGCCGTGGCCGGCGATCAGGCGCGTGACCTGCGCCGGGCCGCAGCCCGCGTCGAGCACGACCGCGCCGCGCAACTCGTCCCCGGAGAGGCCCGTCGCCTCCTTGAAGTACTCCCATTCCTCCTCGGTCGAGCGGCCAAAGACGGTGTCCTGTTCCAGCCGGCCGTCGAGATGCGCCTTCCACTCGAACGTGAAGCTCTGCGCGACCCGCTCCAGGCCGCCCATCGCCTCGTTCAGCCGCGGAACCCCGCGCAGGATCTCGTAGCGCGCCGCGCATCCCTCGCACGTGAGGACGCCGCCGAGAACCTCGTCGCCGGACTCCTCCTCGACGGCCAGGTTCAGGTCGGCGCCGCAGGACGGGCAGGCGAGGTAGCGGAGAAGCTCGCGGCGCATCAGTTCTGGGTCTCCAGCACGCCCCGGGGACGCAGCGACTCGCCGACCCGCAGGTGCAGATGGCTCAGCCGCTGCTGGTCGCGAATGTAGGCGCGGACGGCCAGATCGCCGCACCGCGGCGAGCGCCGCAGCGCCGAGCGGACGTAGCCGGTGGCGATCCCGACGGCCAGTGGGTCGCGGACCGACCGAAAGAGCGTCTTGCCGAGCAGGTAGAGCGGGCGGTAGCCCATGTAGTGGTTCGCCTCTCCCTGGCTGACGTAATCCTGGTACCGGCTCGGAGAGCGCTCGCCTTCGACGCGGTGATGGCGGAAGGCGAGGCCGGGCACGGCACGGGTGCTCCACCCACGGACAGTCGCCGCGACCAGGTCCATCGTGTCCCACCCCATCCGCTCCTCGAGCGGCAGGATCGCCTCGAGGCAGGCACGGCGGTAGGCGCGCGACGCGCCCCAGACCTCGAAGCCGGTCCCGTGCCGCTGGCGCCAGCGCCCATCGCTCTGCTGCTCGTACCCGCTGCCCCCGGCGATGCCGAGTGCCTCGTCCTCTTCGAAGGCTCGCACGAGGCGGTCGAAGTAGTCGTCCTCGAAGGAGGTATCGGCATCGAGCTTGACCACCACCTCCGAGGACGCCGGCACGGACTCGAGGCCGAAGTGGAAGGCCCGGACGACCGGTCCGCCGCGCAGCGCGACCGGGCCGACCGGCAGTCGCTCGATCGCAATCCACGGATTTTGGGCGGCAAGCTGCTCCGCGACCTCCAGGGTCGCGTCGGTCGAGCCCGTGTCCACGACCACCCACCTCTCGGGCAGACGCCGCTGCGCCGCCATGACGCGCCCTAGACACGTGAGGTGAGCGGCCTCGTTTCGGACCGGCGTGATCACCGAGTAGCCCATCGCCCGCATCGTCGCTCGGCAACGTTAGGCGCACTGCCGGGGAACGTCGACAGGCGATCGAACAGAGCCTTGCCTGCTCGTACTAGCCGGACGGCTAGTTCCTCGACCGGGCAGTTGCCGAGTCGCGTCGCGACGACAATGCTTCAGCTCGATGAGCCGGGGTCCCACGTCCAGGCCGCGCGTCTCGGTCGCGATCCCGGCCTTCAACGCGGAGCGATGGATCCGCGACGCGGTCGAGTCGGTCCAGCGCCAGACGCTCTCCGACCTCGAGGTCGTCGTGGTCGACGACTGCTCTCAGGACGCGACTGCCCAGGTGGTCTCGGCGTTCGAGGACGAGCGCCTCAGGCTGATCCGCAACCCGTCCAACCTCGGTCACAGCGCAAACTGGAACCGCGTGCTCTCGCTCTGCCGGGCCCCGCTCGTGAAGCTCCTGTGCGCGGACGACACCTTGCGGCCCGACTGCCTGGAGAAGATGGTCGGGCTCGCGGAGGCGTCTCCTTCGGTCGGCATGGTCTTCTCGCGGCGCACGATCGCGTGCGACCCGGCCGACGCCGTCGCACGCGAGTGGTGCGAAACCCACGGGTCGCCGCACCTCGCCTTCGGGCACCTGGACGACGTCAACGACGGACGGCGGCTGTTCCAGCGCTGCCGCGAGCACGAGTTCACCTACAACTGGATCGGGGAGCCGACGAACGTCCTCATGCGCCGTGATCTCTATCAGCGCGTGTCGGGGTTCCCGCACTACATCCGGCAGTCGGCCGACCTCGGACTCTGGATGCGGGCGATGTTCCACGCCGATGTCGGCTTCGTGGACGAGCCGCTGGCGACCTACCGCATCGTCCCCGATTCGATGACCCTGTCGACGCGGGGGGACGACGGCAGCAGGTGGCTCGACCACCTCTGGCTGCTCG
>Ga0335080_10005558_pt1 | contig 12977 bp, 10 predicted proteins | sample Lox_Sample_34_FD_206720 | JGI IMG/M metagenome (GOLD analysis project Ga0335080, IMG submission 206720) | Soil microbial communities from Loxahatchee National Wildlife Refuge, Florida, United States - Lox_Sample_3.4 | ecosystem: Environmental > Terrestrial > Soil > Wetlands | place: USA... | reverse complement strand
CGCCGCAGCCGGTCGAGGAAGGACGCGGTACTCATCAGCGCCGCGGCATCGGCTGCGACGTCCCGCTCGAGCGGGCCGATCTCCGCGAAGATCTCGGCCGGGCCGGCCAGCGGCAGCCCGCTGACCCCGCCGGCAACTACCACCCCACGGCCATAACGGCTGCCGCAGAGGCGGCTGACAAGGCGGAGCACCCGCTCCTTGTGCCGACCGAACCTAGCGGTGGCGACCGCGAGTCCAGCCGCGTCCGCCAGCCGGGTGGCCACGTCCAGGTGGTTCGCGATCCGTTCGAGTTCCGCATGCAGGACGCGGACGAGCCTGGCGCGCCATGGCACCGCACAGCCGGCGATCCGCTCGACCGCGTGGCAGTAGGCAAGCGCATGGGCGACCGAGGCGATCCCCTCGACCCGCTCCGCCAGCAGCGTGCCGTCGGCGGCGGCGAGCCCTTCGAAACGTTTCTCGATGCCACGATGCTTGTAAATGATCCGCATGTTCAGGTGCGGGATATCCTCACCGGGCGTTTCGACCAGGTATTCGATGGACTCGACCACACCGGACCGCACCGGGCCGTGCGGGATGGTGAATACTCCCTTCCCCGTCAAGTGCCGGGGAAGGAGGTGCTCGTCAGGGTGTTCTCTAGTCCGGTTATCTTGTCCGGTCTGGTTATTTTGTTCGGTCTGGTTATCTTGCCTGATCTGGCGAGCGGGGAGCAGGACAAGCGGTTCGAGGCGAGGGTGACCCGCGGGCACCACGCCGAACAGGTCGTGCAGTTCGCGTTCGTACCAGAATGCCGCGCCGATCACCGGGCTCACGGCGGGGTAGCTTTCCGCTCCTGAGGGAAGCAACGCGTCGATGGTCTCGACATCGCCGCCGCCTGCCAGGTGCGCAGAAATCAGCACGCCACTGGGCACCACGGTGCCGAACAGGCCGGCGAACCGCAGCCCCGTAGCGACCCGGGCAGCCAGCGTGCTGGCGAGCGATGCCGCGGCGATCACCGGTGCCGGCGCCGTCATGCGAGGCCGCCAAGTTCCGCGGCCCCGCGGCTAAGCAGCGCCACCAGGTGGCCGGGCGGGTCGACGCCGAGCACGACCAGAGCGACGATCCCGGCCACCACGGGGATCACCATCCAGGTACTGGGCTCGCCGCGCGGGAGCGTTGCGGGCGCCCGGGTGAGCAGCATCCGGTTCGCTGCCGCGGACAAGCCGAGGAACGCTACGGTCACAAGGATCACGAGCACCGCCGCGGCCGCGTTGCGGGACGAGGCGAAGCCACCCGCAACGATCTCGAACTCGCTGCGGAAGATCCCGAAGGGCGGCATCGCGGCGAGCGCGAGCACGGCCATCAATAACAGCGGTCCGCTCCACGGGAGCAGGTCAAGGCCACCGCGGATGGCGGACACCTGTTTGCTGCCGTACTTGCGGACCAGCACACCCGCGCCCATGAAGGCGTTGCCTTTCGCGGCCGCGTGCGCGAGTACATGCAGGAGTACCCCAGCCAGCGCGACAGGGGCGCCGAAGCTAACCCCTATGGTCATGATGCCAATGTGCTCGACGCTCGAGTATGCGAGCAGCCGTTTGAGGTCACCCTGATCGAGCAGGTAGAGCGCGGCGAGCAGCAGCGAGGAGACGCCGAAGACGAGCAGCACCGCCTGCGGGAACCGCGGGCCGAGCACGGCGGTGCCCACCTGGTAGTACCGCAGGATGGCGTAGAAGCTCACCGCGAGCAGCGACCCGGAAAGCAGCGCCGACACCGGCGTCGGGGCTTCCGAATGAGCATCAGGCAGCCAGGTGTGCACCGGAAACAGGCCCGCCTTGGTGCCATAACCGAGGACCGCGAGCACGAACGTGAGCCGTGTGGCGGTGTGCGGGACATGCGCGCCCGCGCGCAGCAGAGGCGTGATCGCCAGATCGTAGGACGGGCCGAGCACACGTGCGCCCGCCGCGTACGTGAAGACGGTGGCGAGCAGTGCGATGCCGAGGCCTGCCGAGGCAATCAGCACGTACTTCCAGGCGGCCTCCACCGCACCGTCGGTGTCCTCGATCGCCACCAGCAGGGCCGAGATCACCGTGGTCACCTCGATGGCGATCCACAGCAGCGCCAGGCTGCTCATCAGCGGCGCTGCGAGCATCGCCCAGGCGAACAGGTTCAGGCCGGCGTAGAAGCGGCGCGCGTAGCGGGTGAATTCCGGCGTGCGGGCGTCCTGCCGCAGGTAGCCGATCGAGTACGCGCCTACCGTCAGGTAGAGGAAGCCGGTGGCGAGCAGGAACACCACCGAGATGGCGTCGGCACGCACGTAATGCCCGACCGTCACGTCACGCTCTGCCGCCGCGGGCACGAGCGTGATCGCCGCCGCGAAGCTAAGGGCACCGGTGGCGGTGGTCAGCGCCTGGCAGGTGCCGATCGGCAACCTCAGCGCGACGAGTCCGATGATCAGTGGCGCGACGAGCAGGAACAGGATGGCCGTGGCTGCGGCCGTGCTCGCCGTGCTCGGCGTGCTCGCCGCGCTTGCCATGCCTCCCACGATCACGGCTCACCCTCGCAGGCTGGTCAGCTCGGCAGTGGACAGGGACTCCGCGCGGCCGTGATGGAAGCGGATCAGCACCCCGAAGACGACGACCGCGACCAGCAGGTCGAACAGGAAGGCGACGGCGAGGATCAACGGCATCTGGGCCGCCACCACCAGGGCCGCCAGCGAGACCCCGTTCTCCAGCGAGAAGAACCCGACCGACTGCGAGACCACGTCACGGCGGACGATCATCAGCACGAACGCAACGAGCACGACGGCGATCGCGACACCAAGCGCGGTCTTGGGCAGCGCTGGGCCCTGGATGCCGAGCCTGCCCACCGCGAAGAAGCCGAACGCCGCCACCGCGATGGCCAGCAGCACCGTGCTCGCCAGGCTCAGCGCGCCGCTGCCCGCGATCTCGTGCTGCGTGCCGCGCAGCACCCTGCGCAGCACCGCGGGCACGGCGACGACCTTCAGCGCCGCGGAAAGCGCCGCGAGCAGGTAAAGCTCGGGCAGGTGCCGCGCCGCCGCCACGATGACGGTGAGCGCGCAGACCGCCGACGACTGCGCCGCGTAGAGCCGGACCTGATCGCGCAGCAGTGCCTGCCTGAACATGCCGAACTCGAGCAGCAGGACAATGACGGCGACCAGGTTCGCGCCGCCGGTGAACACGCTCGGCGCTCCGTCGGCCACGGCGCCCACCTGGGCGGCGTGCATCAGCCACCTCCCAGGTAGAGGGTGAATACGCCGAGCACCGCGAGGAGGAACGCGCCAGCCGCAAACTCGGTGATCTTGAACAGCCGCAGCTTGGCGAACGAGTTGTCGATGACGGCGACCACGATGCCGATCCCGGCCGCCTTCGCGAGCAGCGCCACGATCGCCAGCGCGACATCGGCGGGGCGCGTTGTCGCGGCCAGCCCCCAGGGCGCGATGAACACGTTACCCAAGATGATGAACAGGATCAGCTGCTTCATCGCCGAGCCCAGCTTGAGCAGTGCGAAATAGGGGCCGGAGTGCTCGAAGAGCCGGGCCTCCTCGATCATCCCGAACTCATTGGTCCCGGTGTGCGTCTCCACTGGAATCCGGCCGGTTTCGGACAGGATGACCATGAAGAGGGCAGCGGCGGCGAGCAGGTGCGCGGGCCGGATGATCTGGCTGGCCGACGAGCGGACCGTCGCGGCCAGCGCGTACGGCAGGTCAGTTCCGGTCACAAGCGCCACCGTGAACACGACGAAGAGCACCACGGGCTCGGTGATGGCCCCGAAGGTCTTGGCCCGGCTCGATCCCATTTGCGCGTATGGGCTGCCGGTCTCCAGGGCCGCCACCGCCACGACGAAGCTGGCCAGCGACAGGATGAACCCGCCGCCGAGGATGTCGCCCATATAACCGAGCGGCAGCGGATAGCTGGTCAGCACCGGGATCAGCAGCGGCACGGTCAGGTAGCAGGTGACCGCGACAAGCGGCGCGGCGAGGAAGAACCAGCTCGCGCCCTCCGGCGCGAGCGCTTCCTTGCGGCACAGCTTTGCCAGGTCAAAATACGGCTGGCGGATCCGCGGCCCGCGCCGCCCCTGCAGCCGCGCCTCGACCTTGGCGATGCTGCCGGACACACCGGGCGACGCGCACGCGACCGTCAGGACCTGGAGGACCTGAATGGCAGGGATGGGCAGGGCCGCGCTCATCGCCTCGCTCCAGGCGGCGTCACATAGCGGGCGGGCCCGCCCCGGCGATCGCCGGGCGGCCCGGGCGCACGGACAACCAACGGTGGCCTCCTTCCAGCCGCCGGGTGAACCGGCGGGGGTGGTAGAGGCCATCAGCGGGATCGTGGTGGTCCGCGGTTGTGGCGAGCCTCATCGCCAAGCGCACAGTCTGCCTGCCAGCGCGCCTGCCTCGCAACTGGCGGGGCTGATCACGGCCGGGGACAACGCCCTGGCCGGCGTGGCTGGCGGTCGCGCCAGGACATGCCCTAGCCAGAGCGAAGGGCCAGCTAGGCACGCTGCCGAGGCGCTCGCGCTCCTCGGCTGGACCGTCGTCGCCGGGTTCGGCGGATCCTGGTCAGACGCGGCTTGGGCGGCAGCCGCGCATGTGCGCGACAATGTGGCCGATCGCCAGATCCTGCGCCCTCAGGTGAGCCTGCAGCCGCTCGCAGGCGTGCAGCACGGCCTCGGCGTCGAGGTAAGTCTGCACCGCGCGCTTGTCCCCGGCCCTACCGATCACCTGCTGCCCAACCATGATCACAAACATCAGGAGGAGCTGGGTGAGGCTGGACAGGAACAGCAAGAACGAGTACGGGTACGGGTCGAAGTGGAACGCCTGGCCGAGGGCTATCCACGCTAGCTGGAAGATGACGGCGGCATAGAAGGCCGTCATGGTGCCGGCCCTGTTCGTGATCCAGGCGGCCAGCCGGCCGTTGAAGCCCACGTACTCGTCGTCCATCGTCGGTGGGGCATCCAGCCGCTCCGCCGCCGTGGCCAGGGTCTCCCGCTCCTCCGCGCCCAGGTCGATACAGCTCGCCAGGTGGGTGTCCTGGGCGATCAGATGGTTCTGGATCTGTTCGCAGTCGTGCAGGATCGCCTCTGCGTCTTCGTAGGTCTGCGTGGCTCGCTTGTCCGCGGTGCGGCCAAGGACCTGCTGGCCGAGCAGGATGATGAAGATCAGCAGAAGCTGGACCACATTCCCAAGGAACAGCAGGAACGGATAGGGATATGGATCGAAGTTCAGGAAGTGCCTGGATCCGAGCAGCATCCAAATGGCCGTGATCGCCGCGCAGATGTACACCGTCCACATCGACCCGACCTTGGCCGTGATCCACGCGGCCACCTGGCCGTTGAACCCGATGTGCTCGTTTTCGACCTGGGCAGGGCCGCAGCGCTTACGTGCATGCACCCGCGGATGCCGAACCACCGTGTAGAGGTGCGCGTACGGGGCACGGCCCGACACCTGACTGCTCATCGGCTGCCTCCTGTCACCACTCGCCCGGACCAGTTTAGATTTCAGGATTGCGCAACCTGGCAAGTCTGAGATCCTGCGGGTGGTGTTTGCGGACCGGCCCGCAGGCCCCACTGGTTGGGGAGACGGAGGTGATCACCGTGGCCGCGGCCGGGCCCGGGGGAGGCGAGCTGCCACCGGAACTGCTGCAGGACGCCGCCGGCAAGTTCGGTTTGCTCGCCTCCACGATGCGCCTGCACATCGTCTGGGTTCTGGCCCAGGGGGAACGTGACGTCGGAAGCCTCGCCGGGCAGGTGGATGGCTCCCTGCAGGCGGTCAGCCAGCATCTGGCCAAGCTGAAGCTGGCCGGCCTGGTCAGGTCGCGCAGAGAAGGCCGGCATCAGGTCTACCTGGTCGACGACCCGCACGTGGTGACGATCGTGCGGCACATGGTTGAGCACCTGCGGGACCAGCGGGGCGGCACGGAGCGCGGGCGTGGCGTGGGCGCCTGAGCGCATAAGCACCGGGCAGCCGGCGTCGCGGCAACCGTACGCAGGGCCGCGGGCAAGCTCCGTGCTGACCGAATACGCGGAACTGCCGCCGCTGATGGTCATGCGCCGGCTGGAGTCGAGGCCGCGCGGCCTGCAGGAGCGTGAGGCGCACGCGCGGCTGGCGCGGTACGGGGAGAATGCGGTGTCGTGGGCCCGGCCGCCGCGCTGGAGCGTCCGGCTGCTAGCCACCGTCCGTAATCCGTTCGTCGTGCTGCTTGGGTGCCTGGCCGCCGTGTCCGTCGTCACCGGCGACCTGGGCGGCTCGGCCGTGATCACCGCGATGGTCGTGATCAGCTGCGTGCTGCGGTTTCGGCAGGAGCGCAGGTCAGACCGGGCCGCGGCGGCCTTGCGCGCGATGGTGGCGGCGACCGCCACCGTGGTCCGGCGAGCCAGCACCGGATCCGCGCCCGTTGCCAGGGAACTGCCCATTGACCAGCTCGTACCAGGTGACGTCGTGCGGCTGATCGCCGGGGACATGGTTCCCGCGGACCTGAGGTTGCTGCGGACGGATGACTTGAAGGTGAGCCAGGCCGTCCTGACCGGCGAGTCCCTCTCATCGGCCAAGTACCCGGCGCCTGACGGGGCGGGAAGCGGCGCTGGCCCGGACGTCGGCCCGGACGCCGGCCCGGACGTGTTCGGCTGCCCGTGGGGGTCTCCGTGGCGAACGCCGTGGACGTCGCGCGTGAGTGCGCCGAAGTGATCCTGCTCCGCAAGGACCTGATGACCCTTGAGCAGGCAGTCTCCGCGGGCCGCAGGACGTTCGGCAACATCGTCAAATATATCAAGATCACGGTGTCCTCGAACGTCGGCAACAGCCTGTCGATGCTGGCCGCGAGCGCACTGCTGCCCTTCCTGCCGATGCTGCCCCTGCAGGTTCTCGCGCAGAATTTGTGCTTCGATCTGTCGCAGCTCGCTCTCGCCTTCGATCGCGTCGATGAGCCATCGCTTCGCCGCCCGCGCACCTTCGACCCGCGTGACCTTGCCCGGTTCGTGTTCTGCCTCGGGCCGGTCAACACGCTGGCGGATCTGGCGACCTTCGCGATCCTGTGGCGGATCATGGGCCCGCACGGAAGCCCGGCCCTGCTGCGCACCGGGTGGTTCGCTGAGAACCTTCTCACCCAGGCCGCTGCCGTCCACTTGCTGCGCAGCAAAGCGCGGCCGTCCGCCCGCCACCATGCCGCCGGCCCGGTACCGCTGGCCACCGTGGCCGTGATGCTGACGGGCCTGTACCTACCGTTCTCACCGCTGGCATCCATGCTCAACATGCAGGCCCTGCCGCTTTCCTACTTCCCGATGCTCGCTGCGGTGCTCGGCGGCTACTGCGCGGCCACGCTCGCCGTGAAGGCCTGCTACATGCGCAGCGCTGCGCCCTGGCTGTGAGGTCGCCGACGCCATGGCGCGGGCCCCGCCGCCGCCATGCCGGGAAACAACCTTCGTTCGCGTTCAGGTGTGGTGCGGCGCCATCGGGCGCAAGTGCCGGGGACCGCGACCGCCAGCGTGTATCCTCATGACTTGCCGGGTTGCGCAATCATGGAACTGGCACCGTGGTTTCCGCGCGCCCCGCCGGATTGGCGCCGCACCGCGGCCGCACGGTGCGCATCGGCGGCGGGCAGCGCGCGCCGGGAGACCGGCCTGGTGAGCCGAGGGCAGAACATGAGGGACCCCGGGCGGGACGATCCGCGCCGCCGAGACCGTGAGCGTGGTGACGCTCGCGCGTGGAGCGGCGGGTCGGCTGGGCGCGGGATGCCACCCGGGTACGTGTCACATCCATCTGGGCAGCCGGCCGGTTCGGGGCTGGCTCGGCCGGGGCCGGCTCGGCCCGTGGCTCAGCCGGTGCGGCTGACCCGCCGCGGCCGGATATGGGCCTGGGTCGCGTCGGTATTTACCGCCGTCGTCGTGGTGGTCAGCCTGGGAGCCTACGCGGTCTACGCGAAGCTGGATGGCAACCTGCATGTGGTGAATGCGTTCGGCGGCCTGCAGAACCGGCCGCCGGCGGGGCCGCCTGGCGTGGAGAACATCTTGATCCTGGGCTCGCAGACGCGGGACGGCCAGGGCCCAGGCTTCGGCCACGACCCGGGCACCGACCTGTCGGATAATCTCGTCCTGGTGCACGTGGACGCTGCCCATACCCACGCGACCGTCGTGTCGATCCCGAGGGACACGCTGGTCTATGAGCCAGCGTGCCCGTCGCGGACCGGTAGCGGCACCGAACCCGCGATTCCCGACGCGATCATCGACGGGGCCATGAACGAGGGCGGGCCCGTCTGCGCGGTAGCCACCGTCGAGCACCTGACGGGTATCCGGATCGACCACTTTGTCCGCTTTGACTTCAACTCGTTCCGCACGATGGTTGACGTGCTCGGCGGGGTCGAGGTCTGCCTGCCCCAGGCGGTGCACGATCCCTACAGCCACCTCGATCTCGCGGCAGGCCGGCATCTGGTCACCGGCAACCAGGCACTCGCGTTCGTCCGCACCCGCCATGGGGTGGGCGACGGCGGCGACCTGGGCCGGATCAAGCTCCAGCAGGAGTTCATGTCGTCACTGATGCAGAAGGTCACCAGCCAGAAGACCCTGGAAAACCCCGTCAAGCTACTGCAGATCGCCGACGCGGGCACCAAGGCCCTCACCGTCGACCCGGGCCTGGGGTCGGTCGCCAAGTTGCTCGGCCAGGCGGCAATGGCGCGCAACCTGCACACCCGGGACGTGACCTTCGTCACCATGCCGACGCTGACCGATCCGGCCGACCCCAACCGGTTGCTTACGGCACAGCCGCAGGACGACGTCATCTGGCAGATGCTGAAAGCCGACCAGTTGTGGCATGGCCACCTGCCCACGCCGGCGGCCGCCCAGGTCCGGGTGAGCGTGCTCAACGGATCGGCTGTCTCGGGGCTGGCCGCGCAGACTGCGGCCGGGCTCAGGAAGCTCGGCTTGGACGTGGTCTCGGTCGGCGATGCGTGGGCCGCCACGGCCACGACCACGGTCAGCTACGCCGACGGTTCCGCAGCGGGAGCCTACGTCCTGGCCCGGGCGCTGAACCAGCCTCCAGCGGCGCAGAACACCGGCAGCAGCGGGCCCCTCACCCTCACCGTCGGCTCCGATTTCGCCGGAGTGCGAGTCCCGGCTGCCCCATCCGGCAGCGGGGCAGCGTCAAGCACGGGGCCAGCCCCGGTACAGACCAGGAACGCCGCGGACAACATCTGCTCCGGAGTGCCTGACGCCAACCCCAGCCCTTGACCCAGCAATGCGCCATTGGTTGGCTCGCGCGTGGCTCCGGCGGGCGTCCGCCGGGGGAGGGGTAACGGCTGCCGCGCTTTGATCCATGCGCGTTGGTCAGCGGGCGGGTCGCCCGGCGGTCCGGGTGGTTGCCCTTCCGGAAGGCGCTCGCCGGGCGCCCCGCCCTGGCCGCCTGCCCGGCATGCTCCGCCAGGGAGCCGCGCAGGTGGCCCGTCAGGGTTGTTTCGGGCCCTTATTTCTGCCGTCATGCTGAAGCGGGGACATTAGGGTGGGACTCGCGCGCGGGCACGCGTTGCGGCGAAGGCCGGGACGGCGCGCAGCGGCGAAGGCCGGACGGAGGGTGCGGATGAGAAGTGACGCGGCCGAACTGGACGTCGACCCGCGCTGGCTGCATGCCAAACCAGGCCTCAAGTGGCGGTCGGTCGGGCCCGACGTGCTCGCGGCCTGGGTCGCGGACATGGATTTCCCGGCGCCCCGGGCGGTACGTGCGGCCCTCGCCGCGTTGGTGGCGGGCGGTGATCTCGGTTACCCCGAGTGGCTGTACGAGGCCGTGCCGCTGCGTGAGGCTTTCGCTGGCCGCATGGCCGAGCGCTTCGGCTGGTCGCTGGATCCGGGCGAGGTGCGCGAGTTCAGCGACATCATCCAGGGGCTGCAGGCGGTGCTGCACGTCGCGACCGCGCCGGGCGACGCTGTCGCGATGCATCTTCCCGCGTATCCGCCGTTCCTCCAGACGCTCGCGGTGATGAACCGCCGTCTCGTCGAGATCCCCATGGAGCGTTCCGCGGCCGGCTGGCGATTCGATCCGGAGCGCTTCGCCCGCGACGTCGCGGCGAGCGATGCCCGGGCGATGATCCTGGTCAACCCGCACAACCCGACAGGCCGCTCGTTCACCAGGCGGGAACTTGAATCCATGGCGGCCATCGCGGCCGCGCATGACCTGCTGGTCATCTCTGACGAGGTGCACGCGGACCTGACCTACCCGCCGCACGAGCACGTACCATTCGCCTCGATTTCAGCCGCGACGGCCGCGCGCACTGTCACGCTCACCTCCGCGACCAAGGCGTTCAACCTGGCCGGCATCAGATGCGCGGTGTCGCACGTCGGATCGCCCGCCGTCCGCCGTTCGTTCGCGGCGCTGCCGCCCCTGGTGTTCGGCGCTGCGAACGTGCCAGGGGTGACCGCGACCCTGGCCGCGTGGGGCGATGGTGGCCCATGGCTGTCGGCCGTGCTCGAAAGGCTTGACGAGAACCGCCGGATCATCGGCAAGATGCTCCGGCCGCTCGGCATCGGCTACGTGAACCCAGACGCGACCTACCTGGCCTGGCTGGACTGCCGTGATCTTGGGCTGGACGGCGATCCGGCGGCTTTCTTCCTGGACCGGGCGAACGTGAGGCTGAGCGGGGGGTCCGGCTTCGTGGAGTTCCGCGGCGTCCTGGCGGCCCAGCCGGCGCCCGGTGATGATGACCGAAGGCGGACGCACGTCAGCCAGGCAGGCGGGGACGGCTTCGTGCGGCTCAACTTCGCCACCTCGGGTGCGGTCCTCACGGAGATCTGTGACCGGATGGGCGCAGCTCTCAAGGGCGGCTGAGCCACTGGATGAGAGGATCGCGCCATGGTGGCGACGGCAGTCTATCTGGAGTCGGGGAGGAAGCGCGTTTTCGCCTGCGCCCTCGACTGGCCCGGCTGGTGCCGCAGCGGCAAGGCCGAGGAAGCGGCGCTTCAGACACTGGCCGCGTATGTCCCCAGGTACGCGTCCGTGGTGGAGCTAGCCGACCTGGACGCGGCCGGTTTCCGGGCGAACGCAGGTGATGCGTTCGAGGTCAGGGAGCGGTTGGCAGGGAATGCGACCACCGATTTCGGCGCCCCCGCCGCGTTCGCCGCGGCGGACGCCGAGCCTGTGACCAAAGAGCAGGCGGGCCGGTCGACGGCGCTGCTGCGTGCCTGCTGGGCATACTTCGACCGGGTGGTCGCGGCCGCGCCAGCCGGGTTGCGCAAGGGGCCCCGCGGCGGCGGCCGCGACCGCGACAAGATAGCCGCCCACGTCCTCGGCGCCGAGACTGCCTACGCTCGTAAGGTCGGGGTCAAGCTCCGTGAGCCCGCTATCGGTGATATCGGCGCGATCGAGGCACATCGGGACGCCATTGCGGCAGTGCTCGAAGCGCCGTCTGACGGGACCGTTCCCGTCCCCAAGGGCTGGCCGGTGCGATACGCGATCCGCCGCCTCGGCTGGCACGTCCTCGACCACGCCTGGGAGATCGAAGATCGCTCCGGCTAAGCGTGCTCGCGCCTAGCCACGGATTCGTCGCGACGATGTAGTCGAGGGTGCCCGTGTAGGTGCCTGGCGCGACAAAGGGCACATCCATCGCGTAGTCGATGCTGACCAGATCCCCGCCTAGCGCCGAGGGCCCGCTCTGCTGGTGGACGAGCACCGGGGCCGCGAGCGACTGGTACCTGGCCTGGCCTGTTCCACGTACGTCCACATCGCCCATCGAAATGGTGTCTGTGCTGCCGGCCGAGGTGAGATCCGGGGCGGCGGCCTGGACCGTCACCTGGTAGCCGGCCGGGCTGTTCGTGGTGACCGTCATGGTCACGGCGCCGTTCTGTGCCGCGACCGTGTCCGGCGGTCCGCTGAGGGCGAAGCTGCCTGTCAGGTCGTTCAGCGCGATGGCCTGGGCACGCACCGGCACGGTGGCTGTGCAGGCCGGGTCGGTGGAGCCTGGCCCGCAGTTACTGCCCGGCGCGGTCGTGCTGACCGTGTTGGTGAGAGTGGTGCCGTCGGTGTCCGAACTTTTGGCGGTGACCGAGTAGTTGATCACCGCGGACGTGTCGACCGGCAGGTCCCCGGTCCAGGTGATCGCTGAGCCAGAAAAAGACACCGTGCCGGTGTTCGCGGTGGCGCCGGCGTTGTAGGCGGCGCCGCCAAGCACACCGGAGAGCGGGTCGCTGATGGTAGCGGCGTCGTACGGTACCTGTCCGGTGTTGTCGATCACGATGGCGTAGCTGACACTTTGGCCAGCGACCACGTGGCTGGCACCGGCCGTCGTGGCGATCGTGAGGGCAGGGATCAGCACCGTCACGGTGGAGGTGCAACGGGGGTTGGTGGTGCCGGTTGTGCTGGTGGTGGGGCAGTTGCTGCCGGTTGCCGGGGAGGTGACGGTGCTGGTGAGGGTGTGGTCGCCGGTGTCGGGGTTGTTGATGGTGACGCTGTAGGTGATGGTAACGGTGGCGGCGACGGTGAGGTTGCCGGTCCAGGACAGGGCCTGGCTGGCGTAGGCGAGGGTGCCGGTGGCGGCGGGGACGGTGGCGGCGTCGTGGTCGTAGGTGGCGTCGTCCAGGACGCCGGCCAGGGAGTCGGTAACGCCCGCGCCGGTGTAGGGGGTCTGGCCGGTGTTGGTGACGGTGATGGTGTAGGTGATGGTGGCGCCGGGCACGGCGGTGGCGGCACTGGCGGCTTTGGTGATGGTCAGGGCCGTCGCGCCGCCACCGGTGTTGGTAGTGGCGAGGCCGGCCACGGTGACGGTCGCGGTGCAGCGGGGATCGGTGGAGCGGGGACCGGTGGAGCCGGCGCCGCAGTTGCTCCCCGGGGTCCTGGACGTCACCGTGTCGGTCAGCACGCCGTCGCCGCTGCCGGGCTTGCTGACCGTCACCGAGTAGCTGATGGTGACGGTGGCGGCGACGGCGAGGTTGCCGGTCCAGGACAGGATATGGCTGGCGTAGCTGAGAACGCCGGTGCCGGTGGGGGTGGTGCCGGCGTCGTCGTTATA